>ERZ827458.86-NODE-86-length-171733-cov-7.267076_pt1 | contig 171733 bp, 147 predicted proteins | sample MGYA00519706_ERZ827458 | MGnify/ENA primary metagenome ERZ827458 (study PRJEB31778, sample SAMEA3449309) | human gut metagenome | biome: human gut; feature: human-associated habitat; material: faeces | place: United Kingdom | collected 2010/2012 ... | reverse complement strand
TGCAGATTCCCGACATTGACAGTGACCTTGGATTTATTCACACCCTTTTTGCCATCGAGGACATTCACGGTATCCGTGCTGAAAAGCAGGGGGATGAGGTGCATCTCATCTTTGACGGCAGCAAACGTACCATGGATGAATCGATCTTTGCCATGCTTTCCGCATGGGCAGAGCAGTCGGAAAAGCTGCGCTGTGGCAAGCTAAGCAAAGAGCAGTACGACCACTGGCGCTACACCTTCCCGGAAGAGGACACCACCCAGCGTTGGGCAAAAGTACCGTCGCAGGGACTGAGCAATCTGCTTGTGGAAGCGTTCAAGGATCAGCAGAAAGGAAAATGAGTATAGAAAAAGCCCGTACTGACATCCAATCAGTACGGGCTTCAATCATATGGAGAAGTTTGTGAGCTTGGAGAAATTACTCTTTACTCACAAGCCACTGGCAACGCAGAATGACTGCGCTCCGGCGGAATCTTATCAAAATCTTATCAGAAGGGGCGGGCAAAATCCAAAAACCGTTGGTATTCCTACACTTTTCGGCTTTTCTGATTTATTCCCACTCAATCGTCCCGGTAGGCTTAGGGGTCAGATCCAGCACTACGCGGTTGATTCCCTCAACCTCATGCGTGATCCGGGCGGTGATGTGGTGGAGGAGGGGATAGGGGATCTCCTCGATGGTGGCCGTCATGGCATCGGTGGTGTTGACCGCGCGGATGATGGCGGGCCAGCCCTCGTAGCGCTTGCCGTCCTTTACGCCGACACTCTTCATGTCCGGCACGGCAATGAAGTACTGCCAGACCTTGCCGGCAAGACCATTTTTGTCAAATTCTTCCCGCAGGATCGCGTCGGCTTCCCGCAGGGCTTCCAGACGGTCACGGGTGATGGCACCGAGACACCGCACGCCCAGGCCGGGGCCGGGGAAGGGCTGACGGTAGACCATGCTGTGGGGCAGACCCAGCGCCTCGCCTACGACCCGCACTTCATCCTTGAACAGCAGCTTGACCGGCTCCACCAGTTCGAAGGCCATGCCCTCGGGCAGACCGCCTACGTTGTGGTGAGCTTTGACGCCATGGGATTCCAGAATGTCGGGGTAGATGGTTCCCTGTGCCAGAAAATCAATGCCCTCCAGCTTCTTTGCTTCATCGTTGAAAACCTCGATGAATTCCTTGCCGATGATCTTTCGCTTGGTTTCGGGGTCGGAGACGCTCGCCAGCTTGTCGAGAAAACGATCGACGGCGTCCACATAAATGAGATTCGCGTCCATCTCGTCCCGGAAGACCTTGACGACCTGCTCCGGCTCACCCTTGCGCAGCAGACCGTGGTTGACGTGGACGCAGACCAGCTGCTTGCCGATGGCCTTGATCAGCAGCGCGGCGACCACGCTGGAATCCACACCGCCGGACAGCGCCAGAAGAACCTTCCTGCTGCCCACCTGCGCGCGAATTTCTTCGATCTGCTGGGCGATAAAGGCGTTGGCGAGGGCGGGGGTGGTGATGCGTTCCATGGATTCGGGACGTACATTGCTTGACATTTCAGCTTCCTCCATTTTCTGCCTACCGGCGCGGCGGCCGGGTAGATTATGGCTTCATTATACCGGATAAAATGACCTTTTGCAATCTTTTTCCGGAAAAAGAAAAGGCGCTTTGTTGCAAAATGGAAATGCTATGGTATAATAAACGCAAAATCCGGAGAAAAATGGAGGCATTTTATGGGAATGGTTGTCATCGGCGCGGTATTTGTGGATATCAAGGGGTATCCCACGTCGGCGTTTATCCCCACCGGACGGAACGCGGGACGTGTGGAGCAGATTCATGGCGGCGTCGGGCGAAACGTGGCGGAGGACATCGCGAACTGCGAGCTGCGCCCCACCTTTGTCAGCCTTGTGGACGACAGCGGAACCGGTGCGGATGTTGTGCGCAAGCTGAAAAGCCACAGGGTGAACACCGACTATATCCGCAAAACCAGAAACGGCATGGGAACCTGGCTGGCGGTCTTCAACGACGACGGAGATGTGGCCGCGTCCATTTCCCAGCGGCCGGATCTGCTGCCCATTGCCCATACCCTGGAGCAGGACGGAGACGAGATTTTTCGGAATGCGGACAGCGTCGTCATTGAGATCGACATGGACAAGGAGATCGTCAAGCGCACCTTCCGGTTGGCGCAGAAGTACGGAAAGCCGGTCTACGCCGTGGTGGCGAACATGAGCATTGCCTTGGAAAGACGGGATTTTCTTCAGTCCACGGACTGCTTTGTCTGCAACCAGCAGGAGGCGGGAATCCTGTTTTCCGACGACTATTCCGGCAAGACCCCGGCGGAAATGATCCCCATTATTTCTGCCAAGGTGCAGGCTGCCCACATTCCGGCCATGATCGTGACCATGGGCGCGGACGGCGCGGTGTATGCCAATCTCCATGGGGAGAGCGGCCACTGCCCCGCGAGAAAGCTGGAGGTGAAGGACACCACCGGCGCGGGGGATGCCTTCTGCGCGGGTGCGGCCATCGGTCTGACTTACGGCAAGGGACTGAAGGAAGCCTGCGAGATCGGCGCCATGCTGGCGGCGTCCGTGATCGTGACCTCCGAAAGCGTTTGCCCCCGGTTCCGGCCGAGAGAGCTGGGGCTGGACATGGATGTTGAGGACTGAAAGAATGTACCGCCGTGTTTTGACCATGCAGGACATTTCCTGCGTCGGGCAGTGTTCCGCTACGGTGGCGCTGCCGATTCTGTCCGCCTGCGGCATGGAAGCCTGTATCCTGCCCACCGCGCTGCTGTCCACCCATACCGGCGGCTTCGGCAAGCCCGCCGTGGTACATTTTGACGGGGCGCTGACGGATATCTGGCGCCATTGGCTGGACAATGGCATTACGTTCGACGCGATTCTTGTGGGCTATCTTGGCAGTCTGGCAGGGGTGAAGGCGGCGGGGGAGATCATCGACCGGCTGCTTGCTCCCGGCGGCGTGGCCATCGTTGACCCGGCCATGGCGGATAACGGAAAGCTGTATTCCGGATTTGACGAGGAGTATGCCCGATCGATCGGCGCGCTGGCCGAGAGGGCGGACGTTATTCTGCCCAATGTCACGGAAGCGGCGATCCTGTCCGGTTTACCATATCAGGAAAATAATGACATAAATTATGTTAACCATCTGCTGAACGGGCTGCATCATCCCTGTGCCGTCCTCACCGGCGTTGATTTTGCGGAAGGCAGCATCGGCGTCGTTCTGCGGGAAGGAACGGTGCAGCAGGAATACCGTCACAAACGGATAGGGAAGGGCTGCCACGGAACCGGTGATATCTTCGCCGCCGTCTTCACGGGAGCGCTGATGCAGGGGAAAAACCGGCTGGATGCGGCGAAAATCGCCGCGGATTTCACCTGCCGGTGCATTGAGAATACGGTGAACGCCCCCGCCCATTGGTACGGCGTCAAATTTGAGCCGCTTCTGCCGGAGCTGATGGAAATGCTGGGACAGTAGGCAGCCAAAAATTTTTTTGAAAAACCTCTTCCATTTTTGCATAGAATGGTGTAAGATTATGTAAACTAACGGCGTAATGGAAGAGGGGCGCATATGGAGGAACAGATTTACAGACAGCCTCGCAGAAACGGGAAAACATGGATATTGGTGATTGCCGCGGTGGCGGTCTTACTGCTGTGCGGAGTGGCCTTCGTGCTGACCGCGAACCGGCTTTCCCTTTCCGTGGAGCTGAACGGCGAACCGGAAATGATGCTGGAATACGGCGGGCATTTTCAGGATCCGGGGGCGCAGCTCCGCGTCCGCGGCTCACTGCTCTGGAAGGACGGCATGTCCCCGCAGGACGCTTCGGTGGGCGTTCAGGGGAAGGTCGATGAGGGAAAACCGGGAAAATATATCCTCACCTACGAAGCGGACTACCGGGGAATGCACGCCGAGGCGCAGCGCATTGTACGGATTGTGGACACGGTATGCCCGGAAATCATTCTGACCCCCGACACGGGCGGAACGCTGCTTCCCGGCACGCCCTACCGGGAGGCGGGCTACAAGGCCATCGACAATTATGACGGCGACATTACCGACCGGGTGGTTCGGTCGGAGGAATACGGGAAGATCATTTACGCGGTGACGGATTCCTCCGGAAATCCCGGCTACGCGGAGCGGGAGGTGCCCTATTACGACCCGATCCCGCCGGAGATCACGCTGGAGGGCGACGCGGATATGGCCATCACCACCGGCACCTTCTATCAGGAGCCGGGGTACTCCGCACTGGACAACGTGGACGGCGATCTGACCGGGCAGGTGCAGGTGGACGGCGAGGTGGACTGGCTGACGCCGGGAACCTACAGCGTGACCTACACCGTCACCGACGGCTACGAAAACACCACCACCGCCACCAGGACCGTGGAGGTAAAGGCGGTTCCCCGTCCCGAGGTCGTCTGGCCCGAGGGAAAGGTCATTTACCTGACCTTCGACGACGGTCCCGGCCCCTACACGCAGCAGCTGCTGGATGTGCTGGACAGCTACGGCGTGAAGGCCACCTTCTTTGTCACCAACCGGGGCTACGGCGAAATGATGAAGGAGATCGTGGACAGGGGACACAGCATCGGCATTCACACCATGTCCCACGTTTACGAGCGCATTTATGCCAGTCCGGAGGCGTATTTTGCGGATTTGCTGGGGATGCAGGACGTAATTTACCGGAATACCGGCGTCAAAACCACCCTGATGCGCTTCCCCGGCGGCAGCTCCAACACCGTCAGCGCCCACAGCTACGTGGGGCTGATGAGCCTGCTGACCCGGGCGGTGCAGGACGCGGGCTTCCAGTATTTCGACTGGAACGTGGACAGCAACGACGCCGGCGGCGCAAAAAAGGCACAGACGGTTTTTGCTAACGTGACGGCTGGTGTCAGTCAGAACCGGGTCTCCGTGGTTTTGCAGCATGACATCCACGATTTCAGTGTGGACGCGGTGGAGGACATCATCGTTTGGGGACTGAATAACGGCTATTCCTTTGAACGCCTGACGGAAACCAGCCCCGGCGTTCATCACGGGGTGCTTAACTGAGGAAGGCTCTGAAAAATGTCAAAAAATAGCCCGGTTCGGCACACGCCGAACCGGGCTGTGATACTTTTTGTGGTTTACTTTGCTTCCTTCGGATCGTTCTGCTTCCGGGCGTTGGTGCGGCCTTCGGGGCGAATCTCCCCCACGGCCAGCAGGGAGCGCTTTGTCAGCGTGGGGCCAACCAGCTCGTAAACCAGCACGGCGAACAGCACGACGTTTCTCGCCAGCGCGCCGTCGGAGAGGGAAGCGGCGGTGATGGCCATACCCAGCGCCACACCGGCCTGGGGCAGCAGCGTGATGCCCAGGTGATCCACAATGGACTTCGGCTCCTTGGTGATGCGGCAGCTCAGGTTCGCGCCGCAATACTTGCCGGCGGAGCGGGCGATGATGTAGATGATGCCGACGATCAGCGTCACGGGCTGGGACAGAACGTTGAGGTCAAGCTCCGCGCCGGAGATGACGAAGAACAGGATGTACAGCGGCATCGTCCAGCCGTCCACACGCTCCATCAGTTCCTCGGAGGTGGGGCAGACGTTGCAGAAAATGGTGCCGGTCATCATGCACACCAGCAGCAGGGAGAATCCGCAGTGGACGGGGCCGATCTGGAATTCCAGCATACTCATACCCACCGTCAGCATGACGAAGGCGACGGACAGAGACATACGCTTGCTGCGGGAGTGGAAGAACCGCTCCACCCAGTGGAGCAGCAGCCCCATAAAGCCGCCGAGACCCACGGACAGGAGAATCTCCACGATGGGCTCAACAACCACGGCCAGCACGCTGACCTGCCCGTTGGACAGTGCCGTCGCAATGCCGAAGGACACGGAGAACAGCAGCAGACCCACGGCGTCGTCCAGGGCGACCACCAGCATCAGCAGCCGGGTCATGGGGCCGTCCGCCTTGTACTGACGAACCACCATCAGCGTGGCGGCAGGGGCGGTGGCGGCGGCGATGGCGCCCAGGGTGATGGCGCAGGGGACGGAAATGATGTGAGGGAAGAACAGATGCAGCAGCAGAAGTATGACATCCACGACAATGGTGGTGATCACGGCCTGCAGAATGCCGATGATGATGGCGCGGGAGCCGATGGTGCGCAGCTGACTCAGGCGGAAATCGTTGCCCATGGCAAAAGCGATGAAGCCCAGGGCGGTCTGACTCACAATGCTGAGGACGTTCACCTCGTCAAGGGTGTTGAAGCCCAGGCCGGGGACATTCAGCCGCCCCAGGAAAAACGGCCCGAGAAGCAGTCCGGCCACCAGGTAGGCCGTAACGGCGGGAAGATGCAGCAGCCGGGTAAGGCGGGACATAAGCAGTCCGCCGACCAGTGCTACGGCCAGACCAATCAGATAAATCTCCATAATTTTGATACCTTCTTTTCTCAAAAACCAACTTGGCAGAATCATGATGCCTTCTTTACACCACGGTATCATACCATCCCCGACAGCCGGATGCAAGTAATATTCCCGCCAAAGATTTGCTCCTTTTCGCCGGTGAATTGTGCAATATTATGCCCTTTGCGGCAAGGAAAAATGCCTCACCCCGTCAAAAGGGGAGAGGCAGACCGATATGGACGGGGGACTCAGCGCTCGCTGGGGCCGCCGTCGCCCTTTTCAAAGATCAGATCGTCCAGATCGGCTTTTGGATCGTCACAGCTGTACATGGGTTCACCTTCTTTCCAAAGTGCTGCCTGACAGTATATGCCCTCGCAGGCAAAAAAAGTGACGTATTTTCTTGACAGACAAGAAAAATTTGGGTAGAATATAAAAGCGTATGCACCAGTAGCTCAGCAGGATAGAGCGACCGCCTCCTAAGCGGTAGGTCGGAGGTTCGAATCCCCTCTGGTGTGCCACAAAGGCCGCAGCCTCATGTTTGATCTGCGGCCTTTTTTCTGTAATTCCCTATATCCCACAGGAAGTGAGAGATTTTACTATGAACATTGAATTTGACGCATATAAGCAGAAGCTGAACGACTGCCGTCCTGCGCTGGAAGGGCTGGCGGATTCTCTGAATCTGGAGGGTATGCGCAACGAGCTGGAGCGGCTGCACGCCATGCAGGAGGCTCCCGGCTTCTGGGACGACCCGGATAAAAGCCAGAAAATTGTTGTCAAAACCCGTCAGATCGAGAGCAGGATCGAGCATTACGAGAAAATGCTGTCGGACTGGGACGACCTGATGACCATCTGCGAAATGGCGGAGGAAGAGGACGACGACTCCATGCTGGAGGAGCTGAAAGCCGGCTTTGCCGCGCTGACGGAGGCCATGGAGTCCTGCCGCCTGGAAACCCTGCTCACCGGCCATTATGACAAGAACAATGCCATGATGAGCTTCCAGGCCGGTGCCGGCGGCACCGAAGCCCAGGACTGGTGCCAGATGCTCTACCGGATGTATACCCGCTGGGCAGAGCGCCACGGCTTCACCTACAAGATTATGGACTATCAGGAGGGCGATGAGGCCGGCCTGAAATCCGCTTCCATTATGATCGAGGGCGAGAACGCCTACGGCTTTCTGAAGGGGGAGAACGGCGTCCACCGTCTGGTGCGGGTCTCGCCCTTTGACGCCAACGCCCGCCGTCAGACCTCCTTTGCCGCCGTGGAAGTCATTCCGGACATCGAAAATGACAGCCAGGACGTGGAGATTCGTCCCGAGGACTATGAAATGCAGGTCTACCGTTCCTCCGGCGCAGGCGGCCAGCACATCAATAAGACTTCCTCTGCCGTCCGTTTGATCCACAAGGCCACCGGCATTGTGGTTTCCTGCCAGACGGAGCGGAGCCAGTTCCAGAACAAGGAGACCTGCCTTCGGATGCTGCGCAGCAAGCTGGTGGAGATCAAGGAGCGGGAGCATCTGGACAAGATTTCCGACATCAAGGGCGTCCAGCAAAAGATCGAGTGGGGCAGCCAGATCCGCAACTACGTGTTCATGCCCTATACGCTGGTCAAGGACACCCGCACCGGCTGTGAGACCTCCAACGTAAATGCAGTTATGGACGGCGCGCTGGATCCCTTCATCGAAAGCTATCTGAACTGTCTCGCCACCGGCAGCTGGGTGCAGAAATAAAAAGTCCGTGAACTTTCCGAGTTTTTCGGGATTTGCCCTTGAAATTTGGAAAACCATATGCTATACTATTCGGGCTATCGGAAGGTTCACGTATTTTTGACGAACCGTTTACTATTTGAGTCCGCGAATCTGGCGGAGGGAGGTTTTTGTAATGGGTGTTTTGGAGACGATTCTGATTGTTTTGGAGGCTCTGTGCAGCGTTGCGCTGATCGTGGTCGTGTTGATGCAGTCCGGCAAGGAGGCTGGTCTGTCCGCTGCGATTTCCGGCGCTTCCGAATCTTATCTGAGTAAGAATAAGAAGGGCGGCCTGGATCATACACTGGCCGTGTCCACCAAGTGGATCGCCATTGTCTGGGTTCTGCTGACCCTGGTGCTGAGCTTCATGTAATGCGAAATGATGAAAGGCCACGGATGCTTCCGTGGCCTTTCTGTATAGTATTGGAGGGGAAGGACGGTTATGAAACCATTTGTTGCGGACGTACATATGCACTCGCTGCTCAGCGGCCACGCCTTTGGCACCATCCGGGAGCTGGCGGCGGAGGCGTCCCGGCGGGGGCTGAGCCTGATCGGCGTTACGGAACACGCTCCCGGCATTCCCGGGACGGTCGATCCGATTTACTTCCGGAACCTCTGTGACGCCCCCAGGGAGCTGTACGGCGTGGAGATGCTTTACGGCAGTGAGGTCAACGTCCTGAACGGGGGAGAGCTGTCCCTGGATCAGCGGCACCTGAACTATCTGGACTACGCCATTGCCGGGATTCATGGGACATGCTATGAGGACGCGGGGGCTGTAAAGAACACGGACAACGTGATCCGCTGCATGGAAAATCCCAAGGTGAAGATCATTTCCCATCCGGATTCCGACCTGTATCCCATGGACTACCCGGCACTGGTGGAGGGCGCGAAGGAATTTGGCGTCGCTCTGGAGCTGAACAACAGTTCTCTGAGAAAGCCCAAATCCCGGCCGAACTGCGTGGAGAACTACCGGAAGATGATCCCCCTGTGCATGGAACGGGGCGTTTTCGTCGTGGTGGATACGGACGCCCACGACCCCAGCGCGGTGGGCAACTTCGATCTGGCGCGGAAGCTGCTGGAAACCATGGACATCAATGAGGAACTGATTCTCAACAACGATTTGCAAAAGCTTAAGAAATTCCTTTTGGATGGGTAAAAATGTGCAGGACTACGGATTTTTCCGTAGTCTTTGCTGTTTTCTGATGAGAGATTGCGATAGACTTTTGAAGGCGCCTGTGGTAGAATAAGGGTAAGAAATTCCATCCAATGAAAAGGAGTGTCTGTATGGAAACGAAACGACTGGCGGGGCTGGAACCTGCTGCGGTTTTTCATTATTTTGAGGAAGTTTGCGCCATCCCCCATGGTTCCCGGAATACGAAGAAAATATCTGATTATCTGGTAGATTTTGCCAAAGAGCATGGCCTGCGGTACATTCAGGATGGGGCAAACAATGTGATTCTCTTTGGAAAAGGCACCTGCGGCATGGAAGCGCATGCCCCCGTGATTTTGCAGGGGCATATGGATATGGTGTGTGAAAAGGACATGGACTGCCCGCTGGATATGGAAAAGGACGGGCTGGACGTCACCCATGACGATAAGTTTGTGTTCGCAAAAGGTACCACCCTGGGCGGCGACGACGGCATTGCCGTTGCTTACGCCCTGGCGCTGCTGGCGGACGATACCATCCCCCACCCGCCGCTGGAGGTCATTATCACCGTGGACGAGGAGATCGGAATGCTGGGCGCGGATGTCATCGACCTGTCCGAACTGAAGGGCAGAACGATGATCAATCTGGACTCCGAGGACGAGGGAATTTTCACCGTGTCCTGCGCCGGCGGTGCGACCGCGACCATCAGCCTGCCCGCAGAGCGGAAGGCGGTTTACGGCCCCTGCGTCCGGCTCAGCGTGGACGGCTTGCAGGGCGGTCATTCCGGCGCGGAGATTCACAAGAACCGCGCCAACGCCAACAAGGTCATGGGCGAATTCATGGATCGCATTCAGAAGCTCATGCCGCTCTGCCTGACCTCCCTGTCCGGCGGCACCAAGGACAACGCCATTCCCCGTTCCTGCCAGGCGACCCTGGTGGCCATGGGCATTCAGTTGGAGCGAATCAACGCCGTGGCGGAGGAATTACAGGCGGAGGTTCGGGAAAAGTACGACGAGCCGGATGCCGTCATTCAGGCTTTCGACGTGGACGCTTTGGGCGGCAACGGCCTGTCTACCCAGGCGACGGCCAAGGTCATCGGTCTGCTCTGCGCCGCGCCCAACGGGGTGCAGGCCAGAAGTCAGGATATTGACGGCCTGGTGCAGACCAGCCTGAACATGGGCATTACCAAACTGGGAGAGCGGTTCAACGTCACGTTCTCCGTCCGAAGCTCCGTCAACAGCGAAAAAGAAGAACTGCTTGAAAAGCTGAAAGACCTTGCCGAGTTCTTTGAAGGGAACTATTCTCAGTCCGGGGAGTACCCCGCCTGGGAATTCAGGAAGGATTCCGTTCTCCGGGACACCATGGTGCGTCTTTACCGGGAGATGTTCGGCAAGGAGCCTCAGGTGCTGGCCATCCACGCGGGGCTGGAATGCGGCTTGCTGGGAGAAAAGCTGCCGGGGCTGGACTGCGTATCCATCGGCCCGCAGATGCACGACATCCACACCAGCCGGGAAAAGCTGGACATCGCGTCCACGGAGCGCACCTGGAAGTTCCTGCTGGAAGTTCTGAAAAATCTGTAGAACGCAAAATGACCCGCCGCGGCGGGTCATTTTCTATGCGCTTTTGGAGAAAGTGCGTACGTTTGAAACGGTTTTTCCCCGGAGAAGCCCCTTGAGCCAGGCAATATCCTCCCGCCCCAGAACCCCGAACAGGCACATCAGGCAGCCCAGCAAAACGGGATACGTTCCCGCCCGCAGTACCGGGGAGCCAAAGCGGGAAGCGCCCCACCCGGCGGCAAGGGCGGCCGCGACGGACAGCGCCGGGACGGAGAAGGGGATGGCCTCCCCGGTGATGATGAGAAGCCTTCGCAGACTGAGAACGAAATTCACCAGATGGGTGACGAAAAAGCTGAAAAAGTAGCCCTGCATCCCGTATTTGGGCAGGAGAAAATACAGAAACAGCACATCCATGAAATTGGTGATGATATTGTAGCGGACGCAGACCTTCTGCTGCCCCAGACCCTTGGTCATGGCGTCGGTGATGGCGTCGCAGTAGAGCATAGGGATGAGCAGGGCGTACAGCCGCAGCCAGCGCCCCGCCTCGGCATTGTGGTACAGGGAGCTGCACAGCCCTTCGGCCAGCAGAAATTCCAGACCGCTGAACACGATGCCGTACAGCATGGCGGCGCGCAGACTCCGCCGCACCAGATAGGAAATCCGCTGTTTGCTTCCCGCGGCGGCGCACCGGGCAAGCTCCGGAATGAGCAGCTCGGCAAGTCCGAACAGGATACAGGCGGGGAACATCAGGATGGGGAACACCATGCCGCTGACGACACCGAAGGCCGCAAGAGGGCTGTCAATCAGGGAATTCAGCGCCAGACGCTTGGGAACCATCAGGTTTTCCGTGGTGCTGATGCCGGATTTCAGCACGTCCGCCATGGCGAGGGGGACGGCTGCCTGCATTAGACGGCTCCTTACGGGGATTTTTGCCCCGGGCTTTCCCCGCTCGGCAAGGCGCAGCAGCATCAGACAGCAAAGCGTCAGGCAGGCGCCGAAGCATCCGCCCATGACCACGCTCTGACAGGCGCGCCCCGGGTCGTCCCCAGCCCACAGGGTCAGCACGGCCATGGTCACGACCATGGAGCATAGCTGCTCCGCCGCTTCCACCGCCGCCAGTGTTCCGATGCGATTGGCCGCGGTGAAATACCCGGTCATGACGCCGCACAGGCAGGAGACGGGAAGAAATGCGGCAAACAGCCGCAGGGAATTCACCGTGCGCAGGTCTCCAATCCAGTTTTCCGCCAGCGTGGGCGCGAGAAAATACAGGGCGGCAGCCACGGCCGTGCTGCACAGAATGCTGTATACGAAGCAGCCGGATAAGACCCAGGTCACATTCCCGGGGCGCTTTTTCCCCAGCTCCTCGGCAGTCAGGTACATGGCGGCGGTTCGCACGCCGGCAATGCCGGTCACCATGGCAAGGCTCCCCACGGACATGGTCAGCTGCAAAAGACCCACTCCGGCAGCGCCGATGCGGCCGGAGATATACACCTGAAACGAAGTTCCCACCAGCCGCAGCAGCAGGTTCACCCCCGTGAGCAGCAGCGCGGAATAGAAGATCGGCAGCTTTTTGGGCAAAGAAATCCCCCCTTGTCCACAGCATATGCGGACAGGGGGAGTGGCAGAACAGGAAATGTTCTGTAATGGATGGATTTTGAATGAAAACGGCGCTGTTTTACGCCTGATACTAGTTTTCAATAAAACGGTTAAAAACCGTTTTATTCGGCTGCTGTTTCAGCAGCCAGCGGCGTAGCCGAAAAAAACGTAAGTCCATACATTTCTCGCCGCCACCGGCGGCCTGCGAAGGATTCGCAGGATAAAATGGTGTTAACCATTTTACCGAGAAATAGTATGAGGATTGAATTCTTTGCAGTACATGGTCAACGGGCATTCGCCGCATTTGGGACTGCGGGCGGTGCAGCAGTCCCGGCCAAAGAGGACAATGCGGTGGCAGAAGTCCGAGCTTTCCTCCGGGGGCAGGATTTTGCGCAGCTGCTGTTCCACCTTCTCCGGCTCCTTGCCCGTGCTCAGCCCCAGCCGGCCGCAGATGCGGATGCAGTGGGTGTCGCACACGACGCTGCCCGGGACGGCGTACAGGTCGCCCAGCAGCAGATTGGCGGTTTTCCGCCCTACGCCGGGCAGACGCAGAAGCTGCTCCATGGTGCCGGGAACTTTTCCGCCGTAGTCCGTCAGCAGCATCTGACAGGCGAGGACAATGTCCCGCGCCTTGTGCTTGTAAAAGCCGCAGGAGCGGACATAGTTTTCCACGTCGGCGATATCCGCCGCCGCCATGGCTTCCAGGGTGGGGTAGGCGGCAAAGAGAGCGGGGGTCACCAGATTCACCCGGGCGTCGGTACACTGGGCGGAGAGCCGGACGGCAATCATCAGCTCGTAGTCCTTCGCGTAGTGCAGGGCGCAGGCCGCGTCGCCGTAGCGCTGCTTGAGAATTTCAATAACGGCTTTTGCCTTTTCTTTTTTGTTCACGAGAATCGTTTCCTTTATCTGTTTTGCCCCAATATACCACGAAAACCGCAGCTTTGCAACAAAAAAAGACACGTTTTTAATCCATGGGAATCTGAGCGGTGAGGGCGGATATCTCGTAGGCGGTTCGTTCCTCCGCGCCTTCCTCGGTCAGCTTCGTGTAGACGCGGCTCTGCAATCGGCCCGTAATGCCGATTTTATCCCGGGTGTGACACCGGGAAGCCTCCTGCGCCGTCCTGCCCCAGAGGATGCAGGGCAGGTAATCTGCCCGCTGGAACGCCCTCGGCACCGCCAGCATCACGTCGCAGATTTCCCGCCCCAGAGGGGTGCGCCGGTAGATGGGTTCCCGGCAGAGAAAGCCCTCCAGTTGCGCGTCGTTCAGCGCTTCGCCGTCCTCGCAGGTCAGCGCCGACGCGAAGACAAAGATCATCAGATGCCGCCGTCCGTCGGTGCGGACATTGTGGGAGCGGATCTGGCCGGTGACGGTGAGCATCCCGCCCGGGTCAATTCCGGCGGATTCCAGAAGGGAGGCTTCCGCGATGACCGGCAGGGTGTCCGCCGCCCCGGAAAGCCTCGGCACCTCCAGAAAAAACCGGTAAAACTGTTTTCCGTGGTTCTCATGGGAAAACGTGGGAGGCGCGGACAGATTTCCCCGCAGGGTGATTTGATTTGCGTTATGTTCCATAGTACCACCTCAAATTCAGATGTATGGAACATCTTATGTCCGAGCGGGAGAAAGAGAACCGGAGGAACATCTGACGCAAAAATCAGCGGCATTCGCTTCCAAATGCCGCTGAAGTTTCACATTATCCAATTCCAGACCAGCGCCGCCAGAAACGGCTGCACGAAGAACATGACGCCGAAGGTCATGCCGCAGACGAGAAACACATCCTTTGTCCGCGCCGATGGCTCCGTCCCCGGGAAAAGCTTCAGCACGATTCTGGCAAGCAGATACCCTAAAACCGTACCGACGGTGTTGGTCATCAGGTCGTTGACGTCCGTCGCCCGGAAGGTGAAAATCTGCAAAAGCTCAATGAGCAGGGAGGTGCAGAAACCGAACAGAAGCGTGTACCCGAAGGCACTGAATTTCTTCCAGAAAAGGGGAAGAAAGAAGCCCAGCGGAACGAATAGCAGCACATTCAGAAGACTGCTCCTGTAGTCCGAAAACATATACAGAAACGGAGCGAAATTGTAGTTAAAATCCAGACGGATATAGGTTATGCAGGGAAGCCCCACCACGGCGTCCACACAGGCCAGGTATATGGCGAAAATAAGGTAGCCGACGGTGCGCCCCAAATCATGGAAATAAATCCGGTTTACGACGAGAAATAACGGAACCAGAATTACCGCCGCCGTACCGGCTTCCAGACCCATGTCAAAAAATCTGTACATCGGCAGCCTCCGTCAGAAGATGGGGTTGGTCAGCAATACGGCCAGCACACAGCAGCAGGCGTTCAGGGCAAAGCGGGTGTCGGTGTAGATGTTTGCCGCCTGGGCTTCATACTCCCGGTGGTAGCTGTAAATGGCTTCCATCACGCTTCCGGCGATTTTCGGGTTGACCTTGGGGTCTTGCTTCATGTATTCCAGAAAATGGTCTTGCAGCGCCGCTTCATATTCCCGATGATCGCTCAGGGCGGTGGGGAAGGTGTCGTTGTGGGCGTAGGTGAAAGCGTCGGTGGTGTAGTGGATCAGCTTGCCCAGGGTGTAGTAGTCAAACAGCTTGAGCGTTTCCTTTCTCTCCAGCCGGGCGGAAATGGCACGCATGAAGCGCCGGGCATTGCGGTAATTGTGACCCCGCAGCCACTGGCAGCGGATGGAGCCTTTCAGGTATGTAGCGGGATTCCGATCCGGCTCGATGCATCCCAGCAAAAAGGCCTTCACATACCGCTCCGGGGTGTCGCTCATGTAGTGCTGCACCAGGTATTTTCCCAGACAGCGGTGACTTTTTCCGCGCATGTTGCAGCTCCTTCCTTTTGAGGTTTCCGGGAAAGTATAACACATCTCCGGGGAAAATGTGTGAACAATTCCAAAAATCGGGGATTATCACAAGGTGCTTAGGAAACGGCATGTGCTTTTTGGACAAAAATACATGGGGATTTTCCAGAAACAGGAAAAAGCAGCCCCAATGGCGGGGCGCACCAGACAGTTAACAGGCGCAGTGGGATCATAAACGGCACCCCTTGCCTCTCCCTTTGGGAGAGGTGGCTGAGCGAAGCGAAGACGGAGAGGGGAAATAAGGCTGTAATACCCTCTCAGTCACCTTCGGTGACAGCTCTCCCGGAGGGAGAGCCAAGGGGCTGCATGTGTTGGAACGAGAAATGGAGCGTATCTTTGCCGATACGCTCCATTCACTGCTTTACGACCACCCACTAAAGACGGGGCTGTCTTGTGGAAAATTTACTCGGTAACGGTGAAGGTGATGACCGTGATGGCCAGACCGTTGAAGTAAATGCTGAGGGAATAATCGCCGACGGCGTCGGGAGCGGTGGGGACATCCAGCTCGCCGTAGTGATAGTCGCCCGCGTACCAGATCTCCTTCCAGTCGCCGGTATCCTCGGAGATGTACTTGGGGATCACATTGCCGTAGCCGTCCCGGATGACATAGAGGATGTTCAGCGAATCCTCGGGGACGTAGAAATTGACGGTTCCCTGCAAGACCACGGAGATCTTGTCGCCAACGGCAAACTCGCTGGTGTAGGCGGCTGTGCCGACGGATTCAAAGTGCCAGTCCTCCGTGCCCGGCGTTTTGACCAGGTGGGCGGTGATTTTGTCCGCAGACAGGCCGTGATCCTCGTACACGCTGGCGTTGGGGCAGGTGTAGGTCTTGACGTTTCCGAAAATGGAGGTACCGTCCGCCGCCTGAATGGTGAACTGATACTTGGCGCTGGGGATGCGGGGGGAGATCACCGCGGTGGGCTGCTGGCATTTGACCACATTGGAGGTGGAGCTTCCGTCGAGCTGGTACATCAGCAGCCAGCCGCCGGAGGGGGCGGTGCCGCTGTATTCCCAGGTCACGGTGAGCTGCTCCGGCTCGCTGTCGTCCACGTTCATGCCGGTGATGTTGATGGGATTGGCGGTGACGCTGGTACGGGCGGGCTGGGTCATGCCGGCGGCGGTGACCTCGATGGTGTAGGCCACCGCAGGATCGATGTCCGTGAAGTAGACCTCGGTATTGGTGACGGTGAGCTGCTTGTCGTAGCCGCTTCCGTCGCTGTAGCAGCGGACGTCCCAGCTCTCTACCACCACGTCGCCGGGGGCGTCCCAGCGGACGGTCATGTCGCTGCCGCTGCTGGCGGCGACGGTCAGGTTCTCCGCCAGAACCAGCCGGGAGGCCATGAATTCCAGGGTATTTTCCCCGGTGAAAGGCTCCCCGGAGGAAGCGCTGGCAGGCTCCAGGGTGAAGGTGTACAGCTTTCCTACGGTCAGCCCCTTGACGGTGACGGTGTGACCGGAGAAGCTTTCGCTTTTCGTCTCCTCATCCTCGGCGGAGTAGGTCACGACCCATTCCTCCGGGTCGGCGCCGCTGACCGCGAAGTTCAGCATGACGGAGCCGTCCTCGGAGCCGGTGACGGCGGAGAGGCTGGCGATTCTGGTGGAACCCTTGGTGGTGAAGATATCGGAGGTCTGGCCAACCAGCTTGTGGAAGCCGCTGATGTCCAACTGGATCCGGTACAGGGTATCGGGCAGCAGATCGGTAAAGGTCGCCTTGCCGTCCACCACGCCCCGGGTCACGGCGTTGCCGTAGTTGTCCATGCAGATGACGCTGAGCCGGGAGTCGTCCACCGCGGTGTCCACGCTGACAACCAGCTGATACTGGTCGCCCTCAATGGAAATGCCGTTGATGGTTTGCAGGTAGTATTTCTGGTATGCCCAGAACAGCCCCGCGCCGATGGCGGCGAGGATTACCAGAGCGATAACGGCTGTGGCGGCCTTTTTGGCTTTCTGTCTGCGCTCCTGCTTTTTCGCTTCCTTTTGCAGGCGCTTTTCTTCCTCCGCGTCGGCGAAGGGTTCGTTGCTGTTGTCTGGAAGCGGCTCGTTGTCCTCCTCGTCCTGGGCGAAGGAGAAGCGGTCGGGGGAATCCTCCTCCGACTCAGGGGTGATGGCCGCCTGGGGAACCTTGTGGGCGATCAGCTCGTCGGCCTCCTCCATAATCTGGGAAACTTCGTCAGACATCTGGTGGGGCAGAAGGCCGGCCGCGTCCGCAGGCTCCGGGAGGGTTTCGTCCTGCGGATCCTCCGCGATGGTTTCCTCCTGCTGGGCAGGCGCTTTGTCGGGAACGGGCGCGGGCTGCACCGGCACCACATCCTCCGGCTTTGCCTCGATGGGGGTGTAGATGGTGATGGGGGTGTCATTGATGGAATTGCGCTGCATGTAGGCGGCCAGCGCCTTGCCCAGCTCCTTCGGCTCCTGCCAGCGCTTGGCGGGGTCAGGGTCAATGGCTCTCATGATGATCTCCGCGATCTCGTAGTCGGCGTTGACGGGAGAGGGGAGGGCTTCGCCGGGGGCTTTGTCCTTGAAGGGCAGGCTGCCGTCGTTATAGAGCTGATAGAGAATCATGCCCACGGCGTAGGTGTCCGCCGTCTCGTTCAGCGTGGCCATGGCGTCGTGCAGCTCCGGGGGAGAATAGGGGCTGCGGTACTTGTCCGGCAGAGACGTGTAGCGCAGAGCGTCCAGCGGGATGAAGCCCAGGTCGCCGATGCGGTAGCTCTTCTTCTCGGTCAGGAAGATGTTGGTGGGCTTTAGGTCCACGTACAGGCATCCGGCCTGACGGCAGACGGAAAGGGCGGAACACAGGTCAAGCCCCAGATTGATTGCTTCCAGATGGGTGACCGGGTTGCGGCGGATGTACTTTGCCAGGGAGTGCTTATAGGGGCTGACCAGGTAGACCTCATAGCCCAGGCGGCGGCGCTTAATGGGGACGGTCTGCCAGCCGTCGTAGGGAAGAAAGCCCTCCAGCCTGGAAAGCTTCTGCAAAAATTCCGCTTCCTTTTCCACGTCGTCGGCAACGCCCTTGAAGTAGTCCATGGCGCCCGCCATGTCCTTGTAGGCGCCTGCCAGAAGCATCGCATCCAGCTGCGCCTGGGTAGCAGGGACGGAAATGATTTTGACTATGTATTTTTCGCCTGAATTTTCCTTGATGGCAGGGCAGCAGCGAACGCCGTCATGGCTGCTCATGGGGTTGCCCATGGCAAATCCGTCCAGCAAAGGAGAAATCAGTTCGGTTTCGGCAAGTTCAGTCAATCGTAATCGCCTCCTTTAACTAGGGTGTATCTGAAAACTGGCGAAATGACCAACAGCGAGGGATTTTTGCCCTGGGCAAGCCATTTTTCCGCAGGAAAACTTGCCGTATTTCAAGGAAAAATGGGGAAGCACAGGGCGAAAAGAGCCGCTGCCTGGGCGTTTTGGCAGTTTTTAGATACACTCCCCTATATCATAAAATAAAAATCTAAAAAATGCAACTATTTTGTAGTTGTTTTATCTGGAAAAGAGTGCTATAATGGCGGTTAATAATGGTACAGTATGTGTATTCTTGTCAGGAGGTATCATATGAGCAAGGTAATTTGTGAAATTTGCGGAACGACTTACCAGGACACGGCGGAGTGCTGCCCCATCTGCGGCTGCCCCCGGGATATGTCCGGCAACGTTACCGAAGATGATTTGATTATGAATCAGATGCCCGCACTGAACAAGGGCGGACGCTACTCGTCCGGCAAAAAGAAAAAGGAAATCTTTGACTTTGACGAGCAGAGCGACGATTTCCCGGAATCGGAGAATGAGCCGTATTCCTCTGACCCGGAGGACGACGAGGATCAATATGAAGAGCAGCCCCGGGAGCATAACACCGCCGCTGTGGTAATCCTCACGGCGCTGATCGTGATTCTGCTGGCGGGAACGGCGTTCCTGTTCTTCCGGTATCTGCTGCCCAACCTGCATGGGGGGGCGGATGCCGAACCCACGGTTCAGACCGAGCAGCCTGCCCAGACGGAGCCTGCGACTACCGAACCCCGTATCCCCTGCCAGGATCTGTCTCTGCCCGGCGGCGCGGCGGAGCTGACCCAGCCCGGATATTATTTCCTGCTGAACGTGGTCGTCATCCCCGAGAATACCACGGACGAGCTGATGTTCACCTCCGGCGACGAGAGCATCGCAACGGTGGACGCCAACGGCCGGATTACCGCCGTGAGCGAGGGCAAGACGGTCATCTATATCACCTGCGGCGAGAAGCAGCTGACCTGCCCTGTGACCTGCCAGTTTGAGCAGGAGACGGAGCCGTCCACGGAGGCCACCGTGGCAGCCCAGGCGGAGACCGCCGCCCAGACTGAGCCTGTGGAGACGAAGCCCCAGGTGGAGCTGAAGCTGGACAGAACGGACATGCGTTTGCAGGTGGGCTACAGCACCCAGCTGAAGCTGGTGGACTGCGGCGACCTCAAGCCCGAGGATGTGGAGTGGAGCGTGGAGCACGGCTACATCGCCAAGGTGGAAAACGGCTATGTCACGGCGATTCAGAGCGGAACCACGGAGATCACCGCGAAATACGGCGACCAGACGGTCAAGTGCATCGTGCGGTGCCATAACTAAAGATGTAAAAATTGGGCAGTTCCTATCCGGAGCTGCCCATCATTTATTCCCCGTCCACAAACGTCTTCTTGCGGAACAGGAAGGAAATGCACCAAAGACCTGCCAGCCCAACGACGGTGTAAATGATCCGGCTGAGCAATGCGCCGGAGCCGCCGAAGAGCCAGGCTACCAGATCAAACCGGAAAATGCCTACCAGCCCCCAGTTGATACAGCCGATGATGGACAAAATAAGCGCAAGGGTATCCATATTCTTACCTCCATTTCACATTGATAGGATGCGCACTTTTTCTCATTTTATCACGAAATCATTGCAAAATTCCGGTGCTTCCGTTATAATAAAGCAAGATGCACAGAAAGGAAAATTTTGCAATGACGACATTATATGAAGGCGCGTTTGCCAAAGTGAATTTAACGCTGGACGTTCTGGGAAAGCGGGCGGACGGCTACCATGATTTGCAGAGCGTGATGCAGACCGTCTCCATCCGGGACGACGTGGAGATCGACGTGGGGACGGGAAAGCCCTGGCGGCTTCTTTGTTCCGTGGAGGGGATTCCCACCGACGAAAAGAATTTGGCCTGGAAGGCGGCGAAAATTTACTGCGACGCCATGGGCAAAGACCCGGAGGGGCTGGAAATTCGCATTGTCAAGCGCATTCCCGTCGGGGCAGGCCTGGGCGGCGGCAGCGCCGACGCGGCCGCGGTGCTGCGGGCGCTGAACCGGCACTATGGCGACCCGCTGTCCGTTCTGGCGCTGGCGGAGCTGGGGGCGCAGGTGGGCAGCGACGTTCCCTTCTGCGTTGTGGGCGGCACGGCCATGGTGGAAGGCAGGGGAGAGCGCTTAAGAAAGCTTCCGGACATGCCCGACTGCATTTTTGTGGTCTGCAAGCCGGATTTCTCCGTGTCCACGCCGGAGCTGTACCGGAAAATCGACACCGTGGCGATTCCCCACCGCCCGGACAATCAGGCCATGGAAAGCGCACTGCTGGCCGGAGATCTGGGGAAGGTGGCGGAGAACGTATACAACGTTTTTGACCCGGTGGTCACGTCGGAGCATCTGGAACTGAATTACATCAAGTCCATCTGCAACAGCTACGGCGCGCTGACGGAGCAGATGACAGGCTCCGGTTCCGCGATTTTCGCCATTTTGCCCAGCTTTGAATACGCCGCCGTGGTGTGCAATATGCTGAAAGAAAACTATCCGAATATCTATATTGCCAAACCTGTATAATTCTGGCATTTACCGTCCATACTGGAAGTATTTCCGTATGGACGGTGTTTTTTATGAAGAAACTTTTGAAACGAATCGGGATTTGTCTGGTGCTTGCCGCGTCCGTGTGGTGCGGGTCGCTGCTGGCCGACCGGCAGAGACTGAACGACGGGCTGATCCGCTTCCACGTGGTCGCCAATTCCGACAGCGAGGAAGACCAGTCCGTCAAATTGCAGGTGCGGGATGCCGTGCTAAATAGCCTGCAAAGCGACCTGAACAAAATCGCCGACGTAAACGAGGCAAGGGCGTACTTACAGGCCAAGCTGCCCCAAATTCAGGCCGTCGCCAACAGCGTCCTGGAAGCGACGGGGTGCGACTGCGAGGCGGTGGTAACGCTATGTAAGGAAGCCTTCGACACCCGCTATTACGACACCTTTACCCTGCCCGCCGGGATTTACGAGGCGCTGAGAATCACCATCGGCGAGGGGGAGGGGCATAACTGGTGGTGCGTGGCGTTCCCCAGCCTGTGCCTGAGCGCGACCTCCGAGGAGTTTGCGTCCAGGGCGGCGGGAGCGGGCTTCCCGGACAGCCTTACCGGCGCGCTGGACGGGGAAGAAAAGTATGAAATGCGCTTTTTCCTGCTGGATGCCCTGGGAGAGCTGGAAAAAATATTATTTGCAGGGTGAATCCCGCTCTGTTCATTGCGCTTGATTTGTGGTATCATGGACAAAAAAGAGAAGGGGGTGGGCGTATGCTGCACCTTTTGCTTGGCACGGACTGGACTGCCAATCGGGATGAGATCATGAAGCGCATCGCGGCAGACATTGCCGGGAGAAAGGGAAACCGCATTCTGATGGTTCCCGAGCTGATCAGCCACGAAACGGAACGGCGGCTGTGCGCCGCCGGGGGAGATACGGCCAGCCGGTATGCCGAGGTGCTGTCCTTTACCCGGCTTGCCAGGCGCGTGGCGGATGCCATGGGAAGCGCCGCGGAGGAATGCCTGGACAACGGCGGCCGGGTGGTGGCCATGGCGGCGGCGGCCAAGAATCTGGCCAGCCGCCTGAAAGCCTATGCCGCCGTGGAGACGAAGCCGGAGTTTCTCACCGGCCTCATTGACGCCGTGGACGAATTCAAGCGCTGCTGCATTTCCTCCGGTGACCTGAGCCGCGCCGCCGGGGAGACGGAGGGCAGTCTCGCGCAGAAGCTGGAAGAGCTGTCGCTTCTGATGGAGAGCTACGATGCTCTGTGCAGCCGGGGCAAGCGCGACCCGAGAGACCAGATGACGTGGCTTTTGGAGCAGATGGAGCAGGGGGATTTTGCAAAGGAGCATGTATTCTACATAGACGGCTTCCCGGATTTCACCCGGCAGCATCTTGCCATTCTGGAGCATCTCATTCAGGCGTCCCCCGACGTGACGGTGAGCCTGAACTGCGACCGGGAGAGCTCCCACCTTCTCGCCTTTGAAAAGGCGGGGGATACGGCGTCTCAGATGCTTCGCTGCGCCCGCCGCGCCGGGGTGGAGGTGAAGATCGAAACCGTTCCCGGAAAGCGCCTGCCTCTTTCTCCCCTGCGGGAGGGGCTGTTTCAGGGCGTGATCAGCCGGGGGGCGGCGAAGGGATGCCTGGACGTGTTCCGGGCGGAATCGCCGTACCTCGAGTGTATGGGCGCGGCGGAGAGGATTCGCTTTCTTCTCGCCGCCGGGTGCCGCTGCCGGGATATTACGGTGGTCTGCACCGATATGACGGTGTATCAGCCTCTGGTGAATCTGGTATTTCACCGGCTCCATATTCCCGTGTACCAGTCCGGAACCGAGGATATTCTGCAAAAAAGCGTCATCGCCACGGTGCTGACGGCGCTGGACGCTGCCCTGAGCGGCTTCGACCAGAAAAGCGTTCTGCGCTATCTCCGTTCCGCCCTGTCCCCCGTTGACCCGGACACCTGTGACCGGATCGAGAATTACGCCATCATCTGGGGCATCCGGGGGCAGAAATGGGCGCAGAGCTGGGAAAACCATCCGGACGGCCTCAGCGGCGTGTGGACGGAGGAAGACCGGCGCCGCATGGAGGAACTGAACACCGCGCGGGAACTGGCCATTGCGCCGCTGACGCGGCTCTGGCAGGGCTTCCGGGACGCTTCCGACCTGCGGGGGCAGGTGCTGGCGCTGTACGGCTTTCTGGAGGATATTTCCCTGGAAATGCGGCTTTCCCGCATGGCGCAGGCGCTGGACGCCGCCGGGGACAACCGGGGCGCGCAGATCCTGAACCAGTTGTGGGAAATCCTTCTGGGGGCGCTGGAACAGATGTATGACGTGCTGGGGGACACCCATTGGGAGGGGGAGCAGTTCATCCGCCTTTTCCGGCTGCTGCTGAGCCAGTACGACGTGGGAACCATCCCGCCGGTGCTGGACGCGGTGCAGGTCGGCCCTGTGTCCGCCATGCGCTGCCATCAGGAAAAGCACCTGATCGTGCTGGGGGCGGAGGAAGGCAAGCTCCCCGGCTATTCCGGTTCCGCCGGTGTCCTGACCGATCAGGAGCGGGTCACCCTCCGGGAGCTGGGCGTGCCTCTCACCGGCGGCGCCATGGAGGGCGTACAGGCGGAATTTGCGGAGATTTACGGCTGCTTCTGCGGCGCTATGGCGTCCGTCAGCGTGTTCTGCTCCGGTGACCAGCCGTCCTTCGTCTATCGCCGTCTGTGCGAGCTTGCGGGCGGGGAGCAGCAGGTGAAAAATACCCTGGGCTTTGCCCCGGCTGATGGGCTGGAAGCGGGTGCGTACCTCGCCCGGTGGGACGCCGGGGACGTGGCCGGTCGGCTGAACGTCCGGGATACATATTCGGAAACCTGCCATCGGCGGGATTACCGCTTCGGAAAGGTGGAGCGGGAAACCATTGGCAAACTCTACGGCTCGACGCTGAATCTTTCCGCCTCTCAGATCGACCGGCAGGCGGAATGCCGCCTGTCCTACTTCCTCAAGTATGGCCTTCGGGTGCAGGAGCGGAAGGAAGCCGCCATCGACCCGGCGGAATTCGGAACCTATGTCCATGCGGTGCTGGAAAATTCCGCCCGCCGCATTGGGGAGCTGGGGGGATTCCACAGGGTTTCTCTGGAAGAAACGCTGGAAATTGCCCACGGGTTCAGCGAGGAATACGCCCGGGAGCATTTCAGCCAGATCGAGTCGGAACGGGTGACGTACCTGTTCCGCCGCCATATTCAGGAGCTGGACATGGTGGTTCGGGAGCTGTGGCAGGAGCTGAGCCAGGCGGCGTTTGCCCCGGCGGGCTTTGAAGTCGGCTTCGGCGACGGGGAGGGTCTGCCGCCCATCCCAATTCCAAACGGCGGCATGAACGCGGTCCTGCGGGGCTTTATTGACCGGGTGGACACTTGGGACAATGGCGCCAGCCGCTATTACCGGGTGGTGGACTACAAAACCGGCAAAAAGGATTTTGATTACTGCGACGTATTCAACGGCGTGGGGCTGCAAATGCTTTTGTACATGTTCGCCCTGAAAAACAGCGGAAGCGATATGCTGGGCGACCGCCCGGTGGCCGCCGGGGTGCAGTATTTTCCCGCCCGTGCGCCCTATCTGACCGCCGACGGCAAGCTGACCGCCGAGGAAGCGGAGCAGGAGCGAATTTCCCAGTGGAAACGGAAGGGGCTGCTTCTGAACGATGAAGCCGTTTTGCAGGCGATGGAGCCGGGAGACGCGCCCAAGCGGATGTGCTACAGCGTGAAAAAGGACGGCACCGTTTCCGGCGACCTTGCCGACCGGCAGCAGCTGAAGCTTTTGGAAGGGTACGTGTTCCGGGTGCTGTCCAGGCTGGTGGAGGACATCGTCTCCGGCAATGTGGAGCCGAACCCCTACACCCGGGGCAGCGCCCACGACGCATGCCGGTTCTGTCCCTATGGCCCTATTTGCCATCCGGCGGCCGTAGAAGGGCGGAGGAATTACAAAATGATGGATGCTCAGCGGTTCTGGGAGGAGATCGGAAAGGAGATGGGGGAGCATGGCGGATAAACTGACGCCCCAGCAGCAAATGGCCGTGACCAGCCGGGGCGGCAAGCTGCTGGTTTCCGCAGCCGCCGGTTCCGGTAAGACCAAGGTGTTGGTTGACCGGCTGCTGGGCTTTCTGACACAGGAACATGACCCGGCCAACCTGGACGAATTTCTCATCATCACCTACACCAAAGCCGCCGCCTCGGAGCTTCGGGGGAAAATCGCCGCCAAGCTGACGGAGGAAATTGCCAGGCAGCCGGAAAACCGGCATTTGCAGCGGCAGATGCAGCGCCTGTTTCTGACGAAAATTTCCACCGTTCACGGCTTCTGCTCCGATCTGCTGCGGGAATACGCCTATAAATTGGACATTGCAGCGGATTTCCGGGTGGCGGATGAAAACGAGTGCCGGGAAATCCGGGAGACGGTGCTGGAAGGTTTGCTCGACCGCGCCTATGAAACGGCGGGGGACGACCCGGATTTCCGGGCGTTTGTGGACACCCAGGGCGTGGGGCGGTCAGACCGTCAGGTGCCGGAAATCATTGAAAAGGTCTACGACAGCGCCCACTGCCATCTGAACCCGGAGGCATGGCTGGACAAATGCCTGACCGACGCGGAGGCCGAGGGCATCGGCGACGCCGGGGAGACGGTGTGGGGGCAATACCTGATTCGGGATTTTCGGGAATACCTGGACTGCCAGATGGTGGTGCTTCGGCAATGCGCCGAGAGCGCCGACAGCTGCCCCGGCCTGGAAAAGCCCGCCGTTACTCTGAGAGACGCTTTGAACCAGCTGGAGCAGCTTCGCGCCTGCACGACCTGGGATGATATCGCGGCAAAGCGGGAGCCTCGTTTCGGGTCGCTGCGGTTTCCCACCAAGAATAACCCCGACCCGGAGCTGACGGAACGGATCAAAGCCGCCTGGTCGGCCTGCAAGGACGGCCTGAGAAAGAAGCTGGTGGGCTTTTCCAACGATTCCGCTCAGGTGCTGACAGACCTCCACCAGACAGCCGCCGCCCAGCGGGGGCTGGTGGCGCTGGTAAGGCAGTTTGACCGGGATTATTCCGCGGCCAAACGCAGCCGCCGGGTGCTGGATTTCGGGGATTTGGAGCATAAGACCCTGGATTTGCTCCTGGGAAAATCCCGAAGCCAGCCCACCGCCGCTGCCCGGGAGATCGGGCGGCGTTACCGGGAGATCATGGTGGACGAGTATCAGGACTCCAACGGCGTTCAGGACGCGATTTTCGACGCCCTGACCCGGGAGAAGCAGAACTGCTTCATGGTCGGCGACGTGAAGCAGTCCATTTACCAGTTCCGCCTTGCCGACCCGGGCATTTTCCTGGAAAAGTACGAAAAATACGTCCCCGCCCAACAGGCGGAGCCGGGGCAGGGCAGAAAAATTCTTCTGAGCCATAATTTCCGTTCCGGCGCGGAGGTTATCGACGCGGTGAACGACGTGTTCCACACCTGTATGCGTCCCAAGGTGGGCGGGCTGACCTACGGGGAAGCGGAGGAGCTTCGGGAGGGAATTCCCCACGTGCCGCTGGATGATGCCGTGGAGCTGCATCTGATCGAGACCCGGGACGACCAGTATCCCGAGGAAGCGGCCTTTGTGGCGGAGCAAATTGCCCGGATGCTGCGGGAGGGAACGCCGGTGCGGGACGGTGACGGTCTGCGGCCGGTTCGTCCGGAGGACATCGTCATTCTGCTTCGTTCCCCCGGCAGCGGCGGCGGGTATTTTCAGAAGGCACTGGAAGCCCGGGGCATTCGCTGCGCCTCGGGGGGCGGTACGGACTTGCTGCAAACCCAGGAGATCGGAACCCTGCGCGCGTTCCTGCAAGTGATCTGGAATCCCCGGCAGGACATTCCGCTGGTCAGTACGCTGGCAAGCCCCATTTTCGGCTTCACCGCCGACGAACTGGCGGCAATCCGAAGCAGGCAAAAAAAGGGCGCGTTCTATGACGCGCTGCTGCTCAGCGACAATCCGAAGGCAAAAACCTTCCTGAGCACCCTGGACAAGCTGCGCCGGGAAGCAAGGATGAACCCCTTGACGGCGCTTCTGGAAAACTGCTTTGCCCTGACCAGACTGGACAGCGTTTACGCCGCCATGCCCGGCGGAGAGGCGAAAGCCGCCAATATCCAGACGTTTTATCAGCTGGCGGCGGATTTTGAAAGCGGTAATCTGAAGGACTTGGGGCAGTTTCTGGATTTCCTGGACGCTATGGAGGAAAAGGGACTGATTACGGCGGCTTCATCTCCCGCCGGATGCGTGACCATTATGAGCATCCACAAGTCCAAGGGGCTGGAATTTCCGGTGGTATTCTTAAGCAATCTTTCCCGGCGGTTCAATACGGAGAGCCAGCGTGCCCAGATTCTCTGCGACAAGGATCTGGGGCTGGGGCTTTCCGTGGCGGACAGCGAAAACCGGGTGCGCTATTCCTCCGTCGCCAAGCGTGCCATCGCCGCGAAAATGGCGGCGGAAAGCCTGTCGGAGGAGCTGCGGGTGCTGTACGTCGCCATGACCCGGGCGCGGGATCGCCTGATCATGACCTACGGCGAAAAAAATCCCGGAAAGGTGATTCAGGATATCGCCCTTCGTCAGGATTTTGATGGGGGAGAGCTATTGTGCCGGGAGGCGGCGCGTCCCGGACAGTGGGTTCTGATGGCAGCGGTGCGCCATACCGAGGCGGGAGAACTTCACGCTCTGGGGGGACGACCCGGCGAGACAAAATTAGGAGTCCATCCGTGGGTGATTCGTGTTTCGGAAGCCCCGGAACAGGAAAACATCGTGGAGGTGGGGGCGGATGTCCGGCTTCCGATGCCTGACGGCGTGGAGCAGGCACTGCATGATGCCCTGTCCTTCCGATACGCCCACGACGCGGCGACCCGTGCGCCCTCCAAGCAGACGGCGACCAACCGCAAAGGCCGCGCCAAGGACGAGGAAGCGGCGGAGGACACCCAGGAGCCGAGATTCCTGACCCGGGATTTCCGCCGCCCGTCCTTCCTGGCAGAAAGCCGCGGCGGCAAGGCCTACGGCAGCGCCATTCATGCCGTACTGCAATACCTGCGCTATGAAAACTGCGGCAGCGAGGACGAAGTAAAGGCGGAGATCGACCGCCTGGTTTCTCAGAAATTCATCACCGAGGAACAGGGAAAACTGGCGGACAGCGGGAAAATCGCGGCGTTTTTCGATACGGAAATCGGCCGGAAGCTTCGCGCCGGATGCCCATGCCTGCGGGAATTCAAGTTCTCCATCCTCGACGACGGCAGTCATTACGGCGACGGCCTGGAGGGGGAACAGGTGCTGTTGCAGGGCGTCGTGGACTGCGCGCTGCTGGAAAAGGACGGCATCATCGTGCTGGATTTCAAAACCGATCATGTCACGGAAAGCACGGTGGCCGGGGCGGCAGAACGCTACCGGCTCCAGGTGCAGACCTACGCCGAAGCCCTGAGCCGCATTTATGAAATGCCGGTCAAGGCAAAGTATCTCTATTTCTTCCAGCTGGGAAGATTTATGGAAGTATAAAGAATTTACGGGCGCCCGGAATTCCGGGCGCCCGTTTGCCGTCAGCGGCAGTTCTTGTTCTGAGACTGGTTCTCGCTGCGGTTTTCGCTGTGGTTCTCAGTACGGTTCTCTTTCTCGTTCTTATTCTGGTTGCTGTTCTGATTTCTGTTCTGGTTATTCATACTTTTCTTCCTCCGAAATCTATATCGCGGTTTTGCCGCTGACATAGCTTGCCCGGAAATTCAGGATTTATCCTTGGCTTTGAAAATCAGGCTGGCGATCAGTCCCGATAAAATGGCGGCGGTGATGCCTCCGGCGGAGGCTTTCAGCCCTCCGGTGAATATGCCGAGAAAACCATCCTCCTGTACCGCCTCCTTGACGCCCTTGGCAAGGGTGTTGCCGAAGCCCGTCAGGGGGACGGAAGCGCCAGCCCCGGCAAATTCCGCAAGGGGCTGATATACCCCCACCGCGCCCAGAAGCACGCCGATGACCACGTAGCTCACCAGAATCCGCGCCGGAGTCAGCTTGGTTTTGTCAATGAGAATCTGACCGATGAGACAGAGCAGTCCGCCGATCAGAAATGCTTTTACATAGTCCATATTACGTTCCTCCCGCAATGCACACTGCGTGACAGACCCCGGGTATGGGAAGCCCCTGCTGGGTGGAGGTGGGGGAGAGCAGTGCGCCCGTTCCGCAAAATAGTATTTTCTTCAGTTTTCCCCCGTTCAGCTGCCCCAGAAGGTAGCCGCACAGGGTAATGGCGCTGCACCCGCAGCCGGAGCCGCCGGCGTGGACGTCCTGCTTGTCGTTGTCGAAAACCAGGGTTCCGCAGTCCGTCAGCTTCCCGCCCAGAGAGACCCCGTCCCGCCGGGCAAGCTCCAGAAGCAGTTCCTTGCCCAGCTGCCCCAGATCGCCGGTAACGATCAGGTCAAAATCCTCGGGGGCGGTTTTCATGTCGTCAAAATGGGCTTTGATGGTGGCATAGGCGGCGGGGGCCATGGCCGCGCCCATGTTGCTGGCGTCCTTGATGCCAAGGTCGGTGACGGTGCCGACGGTGCAGCCGGTGATCCGGGGACCATGGCCGTCGCTGCGCACCAGCGCTGCCCCGGAGCCGGTGACCGTCCATTGGGCGGTGGGCGTCCGCTGCCCGCCGTAGCCCAGAGGGAAGCGGTATTGCCGCTCGGAGGAGGCAAAGTGGGACGAGGTTATAGCCACCGCGTTGTCCGCGAAGCCGCCGCCTACCGCCATGGAGGACAGCAGCAGACTTTCCGCCATGGTGGAGCAAGCGCCGTACAGCCCCAGGTGGGGGATGCCCAGATTGCGCAGGGTGAAGGACGAACCGATGCACTGGTTCAGAAGGTCGCCGGAGAAGACAAGGTCAAAGTCGTCCATCTTCATGCCGGCCTTTTCCGCCAGCTTCCCGAGCGCCAGCTTCTGCATCTGCTTTTCGCCTTGCTCCCAGGTTTTTTGGCCGAAATAGGTATCCTGAGATGTGACGTCGAAGGTATGGGCAAGAGGGCCTTCGGACTCCTTTTTTCCGGCTACGCTTGCCCAGTGGGTAATGACCGGTGGGTCAGGCAGAAGGAAGCTCTGCTGTCCCCGCTTTTGATTTGCCATAAAAACACCTGCTTTTCGTTTTTCTGTGGAACCGAGGTGTTTCTAGTATGTGTCGTGCTTGCTTTTGTGATTCAATCTGATAAAAAAACCCAGACGCCAAATTCGACGTCTGGGAAATCTTTATTTTGGTGTCACACCATTCTCCGCGCGCCGTAGTAGTGCTGCGCCCAGTAGCCGCTGGTGAGGTCGGAATAGGAGACCGTGGAGCGGGAATTGGGGGAATGGATGAACTGGCCGCCGCCAACGTAAATGCCCACATGGGAAATGCCGCTGGCATATGTACCGGCAAAGAAAACGATGTCGCCGGGCTGCAAGCTGTCCTTATCCACGTAAGTACCCTGATTGTACTGGTCGGCGGGGGTGCGGTAGGGGGAAAAGCCCAGCTGCTTCAGAACGTAATATACGAAGCCGGAGCAGTCGAAGCCGCTGGGAGAAGCGCCGCCGTAAACGTAGGGGGTACCCAAATACTTCTGGGCTTCCGCAACGATGTCGGAACCGGCGGCGGAGGGGGCAGAACCGGCAGAGGAAGAACCCGCAGAGGCGGAGCTTCCCGCGGATACGGTGCCGTTCAGCGCGGCGGCGCTGGGGGCGACGCCGGTGGACTTGCCGAGACGATAGAATTTGGGAATGTTGGGAGATGCCTGATTTTCGTAGGGAATTTCCGTCAGGCGCAGATAGTCGCTGCGGATATAGCAGAGGCTGCTATTGTAGATGACCTTGTACCAGCCGTTGTTCAGGCCGAGAATGTAGCATTTCTCGCCGCTGGAAGCGACGGCCACTTTTCCGTAGGTAGTGGAGGGGCCGGAGCGCAGGTTGACGCCGCTGCCGGAAACCTCGCCATAGCCAAGCTCGGCGTTTTCCCGGGTAAGTACCTTCAGATAGTCCTGGTGCATGTAGCCGACTTGCAGATTGTAATTGACCTTGAACCACTCGCCGGTTTTGCTGATGACCGCCACGCAGTCATTGCGGGGGGCATAGACAAGAGTCGCGGAATTTGCGTTGGGTTCGCTGCGAAGCCGCAGGGAGCTGGCATCCACAAATCCGATGCCGTACATGGTTTCTTCTGCGGCGAATGCGGTGATGGACATGGCGCCGATACACAGCACCAGCGCCAGCACCATGCTAAGGATTCTTTTGATCTTCATACTTTTGCCTCCGTCTTTGGTAGGCAGCCTAAAGTGAGACTGCGGGGAACTCCGATATCATCCGGATATCGGGGAAAGGGGTGAATTATTTACCGGCCAGTGCGCGTTCCAGCCAGACACAGCCAAAGTCAAGGGCGGTGTACAGGCCGTCTTTTTCGCTCTTCTTCACGATCCGGTCGCGGCTTCTGGCGGTGGGGTCGGTCAGCTGGAGCTGCACGGAAACCCGGGTGGCAACGTCCAGATCGTTCACCTTCTTGGTCTCGAGAACCTGAAGCATAACGATGTGACTGTCGGCCATGGAGCCGTAGTAAATCAAGTTGTCCTTCCGCATCAGCGGATGTCCTTTATACATCAGAACTGCATTTTCATCAGCCATCAAAGGTACCTCCTATGCAAAAATGTAATCAGATTGTAACATACTGTAATGAGAATGTCAAGCTTTTTGTTGGAAACGGTAGGGAAACGACCCTTGTTAACATAACTTTTCCTGAAAAAAGGTTGAAAAACGGAAAGACGGAGGGAGAAAGTATGAGATTGTCAAGGTGCATGTCGGCCGCATCCGTTTGCATTTTTCAGGAATTACGCGGCCAAAAATCAAGGGGCTTTTGCCTTGGCAAAAGCCCCTTGGGCTGGGATGGTCAGAACGGGATTATTGGGCTTCCTTCCTGAAGAGGTACTCGCGCACCAGCACCTGCATCAGCTCGTCCCGGTCGATTTTGCAGATCATGCTCCGGGCGTTGTTATAGTTGGTGATATAGGTGGGGTCCTCTGTGAGCAGGTAGCCGACGATCTGGTTGACGGGGTTGTAGCCTTTTTCGGTGAGGGCTTCATACACATTCCGGAGAATACGGCGCATATTCTCTTTGTCATCGCTGGGAACGGTGAATTTTACAGTGTCCTTATCCGTCATGGTTTCAGCCTCCTTTTATATTTGTACTACCGTCATTATAACCGAATTGTTTCAGGCTGTAAAGCCCCGAAATTGGAATTTTTTGTGAATCTTAGCGGAATTTTAGCCAAAGTCTCTCAATTATCTCAGCGCAGCGTCCAGCTTTTCCTTCAGCGCGGCCAGAACCTTGGTCACCACGGCTTCGGAGTCCGTATCGGTGAGGGTGCGGTCATCCGCCCGCAGTTCCAGAGAGAAGGCCATGCTCTTCTTGCCCTCGGGAACGCCGGGGCCGCGGTAGATGTCGAAGAGCTTCACGTCCCGCAGCAGCTTTCCGGCAGCGGCGGTGATGACGGCTTCTGCCTGGGCAACGGTGACATCCTCGGAGCAAATGAGGCTCAGGTCACGGGACACGGTGGGATACTTGGGCAGGGGGGTATAGGTGGCGTCGGGCAGCTGCATATCGAACAGCTTGGTGAAATCGATCTCGGCGCAGTAAACGTCGGCGTCGATGCCGTAGTTGGCAGCCACCAGAGGATGCACCTGACCCATCACGCCCACGTCCACGCCGTCGATGCTCACCTTGGCGCAGCGGCCGGGATGGTAGCTGGGATTGTCCTTCACGGCGGTGTATTCCGCTTTCTTCAGCCGCAGACCGGTGAAGACGGCTTCCAGCTCGCCCTTCAGGGTGAAGAAGGTTTCACCCGCGCCGTAGGTGCCGAGAACCAGCATCTTCGGCTCCCGGGGCAGAGGCTGACCGGCTACAGGCAGGTAGATCTTCGCCAGCTCGTAGAGCTTCACGGCCTTGTTATGGTAGGCGTTGTTCCGGGAGAGGATTTCCAGCATAGAGGGCAGGGCGATGGTGCGCATGATGGAGGTGTCCTCGCCCAGGGGGTTCTGGATGCGCAGAGCGTTGCGCAGGGGAGAATCGGCGGGCAGGCGAATCTGGTCGAAAACGGTGGGGGAGACAAAGGAATAGGTGATGATCTCGCTGTAGCCCATGGCGCGGCACAGGGTTCCGGCCTTGGCTTCCAGCTTCATCACGGGGGAATAGCCGCCCTGGGTAGAGGTCTTGAAGGCGGTGGTGGGAATCTCGTTGTAGCCGTAGGAACGACCCACTTCCTCGGCGATATCCGCCATCAGGTTCAGGTCGGGACGGAAGGAGGGAACCAGAATGGTGTCGCCCTCCACCGGGATTTCCAGCCGGTTCAGGTACTTGACCATGTCCTCCTTGGAGATATTGGTACCCAGCAGACGGTTGATCTTCTCCGGCTCCAGCGGCAGCGTTTTTTCCTCGGGAACATAGTTGATGACGTCGATGGTGCCGTTCAGCACGTCGCCGCAGCCCAGCATTTCCACAAGCTCGCAGGCACGCTGCACGGCGGGGACGGTCATCATGGGGTCAAGACGCTTCTCAAACTTGCCGGAGGCCTCGGTGCGCATACCCAGCGCCAGAGCGGTCTGGCGGATGGAGGTGCCGTCGAAGTTGGCGGACTCGAAGACCACCATGGCGGTGTCGTCCTTGATCTCGGAGTTTTCGCCGCCCATGATACCCGCAAGGCCGATGGGCTTATTTTCGTCGGCGATGACCAGCATACCGGCCTTCAGATTGCGCACGCTGCCGTCCAGAGTGGTCAGGGTCTCGCCGTCCTCGGCTTCCCGCACCACGATCTTGCCGGAGGAAACATAGCGGTAATCAAAGGCGTGCATGGGCTGACCGTATTCCAGCATGACGTAGTTGGTGATGTCCACAATGTTGTTGATGGGGCGCACGCCGTTGGCGCGCAGACGGCGGCGCAGCCACTTGGGGGAGGGGGCGATCTTCACGTTGGCCACCATCCGGGAGGTGTAGCGGTTGCACAGCTTCGTTGCGGGGACGTCCACGTCCAGATGGTCATAAATGTCCCCGGCGTCGGAGCCGTGAACCACAGGCTCGTGATGACGCATGGGCTTGCCGAAGGCGGCGGCAGCTTCCCGGGCAAGGCCGATGATGCTGTAGCAGTCGGGGCGGTTGTTGGTGATCTCAAAATCCACAACGGTATCGTCGTTGCCGATGACGAGATTGATGTCCTCACCGATGGTGCAGTCCTCGTCGTTGAGAATCCAGATGCCGTCGGCGAACACGCCGGGCAGATCGTTCTGGGTCAGACCCAACTCTGAGAAGGAGCAGAGCATACCGTTGGACGGTTCGCCCCGGAGCTTGCCCTTGGTGATGTGGACGCCGCCGGGGAGCCAGGAATTGTGCTGTGCCACGGGTACCAGATCGCCCTCATGGACGTTCTGGGCGCCGGTGACGATCTGCACGGGAGCATCGCCCCCCACGTCCACCTGGCAAATCCACATATGATCGGAGTTGGGGTGGCGCACCATGGACAGAACCTTGCCCACGACCACGTTTTTGATCTCCGCGTCCAGCCGCTCCCAGGTTTCCACCTTCTGGCCGAAGACGGTCAGGGTTTCCACAAATTCCTTATCGGAGACGTTAGAAAGGTCTACGAATTCCTCGTTCAGCCATTTTCTGTTGAGTTTCATTGTTTTTCCCTCCTTAGAACTGGTTCAGGAACCGGATGTCGTTGTCGAAAATCAGTCTCAGGTCGTTGATCTTCATGCGGCCCATGGCCATACGCTCCAGACCCATGCCGAAAGCGAAGCCGGAATATTTTTCGGGGTCGATGCCGCAGTTTTCCAGAACCGTGGGGTGTACCATACCGGCGCCCAGCAGTTCAATCCAGCCCTCGCCGTGGCAGGTGGAGCAGACCTGACCGTCAATTTCGCCGGTGCCATGGCACTTGTGGCACTGCATGTCCATTTCACAGCTGGGCTCGGTGAAGGGGAAGTGATGGGGACGGAACCGCATCACGGCGTCCTCGCCGTATATTTTCCGCATGATGGTGGTCAGCGCACCCTTCAGGTCGCCCATGGTGATGTTCTCCGCCACCACCAGACCCTCGATCTGATGGAACATGGGGGAGTGGGTCGCGTCGGCCTCGTCCTTGCGGAATACGCGGCCGGGAGCCAGCATACACAGCGGGGGCTTGTGCTTTTCCATGTAGCGGATCTGCATGGGGCTGGTCTGGGTGCGGAGCAGGACGCTGTCGTCGTCGGTGAAATAGAAGGTATCGGAGCGGTCACGGGAAGGATGGCCTTCCTCGATATTCAGTCGGGTGAAGTTATAGTCCGCCAGCTCCACCTCGGGGCCGTCCACCACCTGATAGCCCAGACCCACAAAGATGTCCTTGATGGTTTGCAGCACCTGATTCATGGGGTGCTGATGGCCGATGGACACGGTCTTGCCGGGGATGGTCACGTCAATGGACTCGGCAGCCAGTTTGGCTTCCAGGGCGGCGGCGTGGATGTCCGCCTTCCGCTTTTCCAGCTCCTCCTCGATGCTTGCCCGGACGGAGTTTGCCAGCTGACCCATGACGGGGCGCTCCTCGGCGGAGAGCTTGCCCATCTGCTTCAAGACGGCGGTCAGCTCGCCCTTCTTGCCCAGCAGCCTGACGCGAAGCTCTTCCAGAGCCGCCGGGGTGGCGGCAGCTTCCAGGGCTGTCAGGGCGTTGGCTTTGATTTGCTCTAACTGTTCTTTCATGTTCATTCCTCCTGAAAGGTAAACTACAAAAAAATAGACCCTCCATCCCACAATCGGGACGAAAGGCATTCCTTCCGCGGTACCACCCGCAATTCGCCGAAACGGCGCGCTTTTCGGATGCAGACACATCCAAGACCGTTAACGCAGTCACGCGGCCAACTCTACTTTTCGTTCAAGCGGCAGCTCCTGGGAGAAAGCCCGGCATTGCACGCAAGCGGATCTCACCATCCCGCTCTCTCTGACGCCGCAAACCAACACAAGGCAGCCCATTCAACGCTTTTTTCCATATCCTTGTTATACTAGCATATGCAACCCAAATATGCAAGTGCTTTTGCACAAAAAAGGGCAAAAAATCTTATGGATGCCGGCCTTGCTTATTTATCAGGAACCGACGCCTTTTTCCCAATCCGCATTGAAAAATCGCCGAGCATGAAAGGAAGGTACATTCTGATAAAGTTAACAATGGGAATGCTGAACACAAGCATGATCGGGAAGAGATATACCCAGGGGAAGCTCCATCCGAAATGGTTAATGACCCAGATTTTAATGGACAGGAAAAGGCGGGGAGTCTGGCGGGAGATATGGCGGCGTGTTGCTATTCGCCGAAACGCAAGCTGTTTGAGAAGCGGAGGGCGTTGCATATTTTCCCATACTTTCCAAAGAAATCCCTTGACAGGCGACTGGTTCGATGCTATAATATTCCCCGTGGTGACTGAAAGCACCCGTGATTTTCATGGGCCTTTAGCTCAGTTGGTCAGAGCCTCCGGCTCATAACCGGATCGTCCCGGGTTCAAATCCCTGAAGGCCCACCAGATTCTTTAGGCCTTCCGCCTTCAATATATAGGGGTATAGCTCAATTGGTAGAGCGGCGGTCTCCAAAACCGTAGGCTCTGGGTTCAAGTCCTAGTGCCCCTGCCAGTAAAAACACCGGGTTTCTATATGAAATCCGGTGTTTTTCTAACTTTTTAATGCATTTTCAAAACATGCAAAATCAATTTGTCCGTTATTTGTCCGTTATGCCTGTTTTTTCGCCGGGTTCAGAAGGTTATCCATCATTTCCGCAGAAGCAGCGGCGGCGCTCTGAATGGCGTGGGCATAAACCTTTGTTGTGGTGTTGGCCGTGCTGTGCCCCAATGTGCCCGCCACGGTGGTGACCGCCACGCCGTTGGCAATTTGCAAGGTAGCGTTTGTATGCCGGAGGCTGTGGATATGTATAGGCGGGAGATCGGTGGTTTTGATAAAGCTGCCAAACCAGCTTGTCAGTGTGTCCGGGTGCATAGGTGTTCCGTTCTGCGTAACAAATACTCGCTGTCCTTCCTCCCACGGCTGCCCCATTTGCAGGAAAGTGATCCGCTGCCATGTGCGGTATTGCTTCAAGACGTGAATCGCCGTGGCGGGGGCTTTAATGACCCGGTGGCTGGATTTGGTTTTCGTTTCGGCTGTAAATACGCCCATATCCGGGAGGTATTGGGTTGCCCGCTGAATGGTAATAGTGTTATGATTAAAATCAATATCGCTCCACACCAGCCCCATCAATTCGCCTCGGCGCATACCTGTAAACAGCAGGACGGTGACGGCGGTACGGTAGTAAATCGGCTGATCCTCCAACAGCTCCAAAAGATGAATTGCCTGTTTGTCATCCAGATAGATCGCCTCTGTTGCCTCTGCCTTCGGCGGTTTTACCCGCTCTGCAACATTGGCAGGGATATACTGCCATTCTACGGCGGTTTGCAGAATAACCGAAATCAGCCTGTGATAGTGGAGAATGGTCTGGCCGGAAAGGGGTTCAGGTTCTCCCGACGGCTGAAATACTTTGTCAAAGTCGATGTGTAAAGCATCGGCTAATTTTTTCGCCGTTTCTTCGGTGGCGGCGTTGCCCAGCAGGATAGAGCGAACGGTACAGGTGCAGACCCCGGAGTCTTCTGACAGCTTGACTTGTGTGGTCTTATGCTGTTTCAAGTACGCTCTCAGATCGATCTTTGCAGTGTATGTGGGTGCCTTGCAAACTTCCGCAAGCTCCCGGTAAAAGGCCGTCAAGTGCGTGGGACGGAGTCGGTCAAGATAGATACTCCCCAAAGCTGGCTTAATGCGTTCCAGTAGCCCTTGATATCGCTTGATGGTTTTGGGGCGAAGCTGTACCTGTGCATAGTCCTTCATCCAAAGGTCGCAGAAGTCCGCAAACTTGATTTTCTTCTCTGCGCTCTGCCCAGTGCGTACCTTTTCTTCAAAAAGCTCTGCCTGATGGCGGGCTTCCCGCTCTGCCTTTTTGTCGGACATGCCCTGTGGGATTTTCCATGCCATCGTCCGTTCAATTTGCCGCCCGGTCTGATCGTAACCGTCATAGCAGCGGATCAGATAAGAATTACCCCGCTTTTTGATCGTTGCCATTATTCAAGCCATCCCCTCTCTTTGTCTGTTCTATATAGAAAATCCATATAGTTTTTAAGATTTTCCTTTGTTGGGCTGCTTTTAGCTTGATAATAGAGGTTATCACAGGTTTTGCAAAAACTTTCACAAAAAACATCAATGTTCGGATGAGAATAGGAAACAGCCCTCATTTTTGTTTCAATGCGGTTTTTCGTTCGCCCGCACCGCTGGAGTATGTTCCGAACCGCCTGTTCACATGGTAGGTGCTCATATCCGGGAAAGTTGGATTTCCGAGAACAATACTTGTTTTTGAATGAGGTAGTTGCAAACCACTGCCCGCAATGTTCACATTTTGCCAATTTCAGGCCGTTGATTGCATAGTAGTAGAGCAGACCATACACCACGTCGTATATGCTTTGTATATTCGTCATTCTAAGCCCTTTTGAATAGTCAATGTTCAGCCAGTCATCAGGAATCACCGAGTTTGTTATGTGTCGGCGTATACGCCACAACTCTACATCCTGCATTGTTAATTCGACCTTGTATGGTAGCTTCTGAACTTTCCCATTCACAGTAGATACATACCACTTGTTTGAATCATTCAGAAATTGGAGAATTGTAAACACGTCATCGTGGGAAATTCTCATTCCCCATAGGGTTTTCCAGTCCGATTCAGAACGAGTCCCGTCTTTAATGGCATTCCTAATTGAATTGACAATATGAAGAGCGTGTTCCTCGCTTGTGCGATACTCAATGCCTTGAAACTCAGAGCATAAGACCGACACAACATTCCCAATCGCATTATTCGGCGTTCCCAAAACCCACGCCCCGTCTAGTCCGTTGCTGATCGTAACGATTTTTCCAGTAATGCACAAATCCACAAGCCGTCTTCCTCCTTCTGATGTTTCCTTTCAATCCAAGTGAATTATAACACATTCAAAAAGATATGTCAAGCTGCATGGTGTAGAATGATGTTACACTAAACGAGCAGGAGGTGCAAAACAATGTTATGTCTCAAGTCCCCCAAAGCGTCAGGCAGTCAAAACGGGCTTTCCGTCCCTCGACGGTATTCTGGGCGGTTTTGCGCGTGGCGGCCTGTATGTCATTGCTGCCCGCCCCGGCGTGGGCAAATCCGCTTTAGGTATTGCTCTGGCCGACATGATGGCGCGGGAAAACATCGTCCTGTATGCCTCACTGGAAATGAGCGCCGACGAGCTGAACGCCCGCCGTGTAGCGGCATTCTCGCCCGCTCCATGCACATTCGGCAAGCTCCTTTTCGGCAAGACGACGGAGGCGGAAGATACTGCCGTGATCGCTGCCTGCGGCGCGCTGGCTGAGAGGAAGCTGCACATTCTGGCAGTTCCGTCGCTGACGGTGCCGCAACTGGAAATTCAGGCGCGGAACGTCCACGCTCAAGTGGTCATGGTGGACTATTTGGGGCTTCTGTCCGCCGCAGACAGAAAAGCAAGCGAATACGAACGCATCACCCAGGTTTCCGGCGACCTGAAAAGGCTTGCCAAGCGTCTGAACTGCGTGGTTATCGCTCTCTGCCAGCTCAACCGGGAATCCGCCACCGGCAGCGCAGACACCCGCCCTAAACTCTCACAGCTTCGGTCATCCGGTGCAATCGAGCAGGACGCTGACGGCGTTCTCTTGCTTCACCGCCCTGAATACGGACAGACAGAAATCCAGCGAGACCCGGCAGAACCACAGGAGTACCTCATCGATGTTTCAAAGAACCGGCATGGCAGATGCGGCACGGCGAAACTGGAGTGGTGGGCGCCGGTGAACCGCTTCGTTGACCGCACCGGGCGGTGGGAGGTAAAGTCGTGGACTTGATCAAAAAAGCCATTGCCGCCCTACCGCCACCCGCCAGACGCGAGGCGGAACGCTGGCGGCAATATGAGGACGCGAAGCAACAGCTTGGCAAACTGGCCGCAACATGCTCCGAATACGAGCAAATCTGCAAAGCCATTGCCTGCTGGTATGGGGTGTGAATCGCATGAACGACAAGTTTTCCCGGCAAAAACCGGCCAAAAGCGGAAGGAGGTGGGGCTTTGACCCACAAAAAAGAGAAATTACTTGCTGCTCTGTTGACCAGCCGCACGAAGAAAGAAGCGGCCAAAGCGGCAGGTATTTCAGAGCGTACTATGCGCACTTATTTCGATGACCCGGAGTTCCGGGCGGCCTATAAACAGGCCGCCGCTGGAATCATGGACAGCGCAACCCGGCAGCTGCAGCAGAATTTGACCGCTGCAATAGACCGGCTGGGCAAGATCGTGGAGGACGACGAAGAATCCAGTATCACTCAAGTGTCAGCCGCCAGAACCTTGCTTGATTACGCACTGCGGTTCACTGAGTTCAACGACATTCTCAAGGAAATGGAAAGCACCGAGGGGGAAGCTGGATGTATTATGACCGATTAAAAAGCCGTGTGAGGGCAAGCAATGCCGCCAGACGGCGGCAGCAGGAAGCAAAAGCCCTGATCGACTGCATCGACGTGAAGCAGCACATAGCGCCTGTATACTACCCCTTACACGACGATGTCAAGGCAGGGAGACACAGCACATACAACCTCCCCGGCGGGCGCGGTTCCTGCAAATCGTCGTTTGTGTCTGTGGAGATCGTCAGCGGAATCATGCAGGATGGGGAATCAAACGCCATTGTATTCCGTGCAGTGGGCAACACCTTGCGCGATAGCTGCTATTCACAAATCGGCTGGGCAAATAGACACGTTGGGCATTTCTTGCCTGTGACGGGGGCGTGTAAGCCCCATGAGCTATACATACCTCCCCACCGGGCAGGAAATTCTTTTCCGTGGTCTGGACGATGCAAGCAAGCTGAAATCCATCAAGCCACGGCGCGGTACGTTTCGCTATATCTGGTTTGAGGAATTTTAAGAGCTTCCCGGCGCCAACTTCACCCGAAATGTTATGCAGTCTGTCTTGAGAGGCCGGGGCAGCAGCGCAATTGTTTTTCGTAGCTTTAACCCTCCCATCAGTGCCAACAACTGGGCGAACGTATTCATACAGGAGCCGGACGAAAAGGCCGTCACACTGCTGACTAATTACACGCAAGTTCCCACGGAGTGGCTGGGTGAAGCGTTTCTGTATGAGGCCGAGCGGTTGAAAGCGCTGAATTACAAGGCATATGAGCATGAATACATGGGCATAGCAACCGGAACGGGCGGCGAGGTATTCCCCAATTTGGAGATCCGGGAGATCACCGACGCAGAAATAAACGAGATGGGCTATATCTTCATGGGGCTTGACTTCGGTTTCGCGGTTGACCCTTGCGCCTTAGTGCGTGTGGCCTATGACCGAAAGACCGACACCGTTTATTTTCTGAATGAAATTTATGAACGGCACTGGTCAAACAGGCAGATCGCCGCCGAGATCAAGCGCCGCCACTACGACAGGAGCCAGGAAGTAAGCTATGCCTATTATGTGGGCGAGTATGCGGAGCAGTACACCATTACCGCCGATTGCGCGGAGCCTAAGAGTATCGCCGACATTCAGGCCGAGGGAATCAAGTGCATACCATGCAGGAAATTCCCCGGGTGTGTGGAATACCGCGTGAAATGGTTACAGCACCGCCGCATTGTCATTGACCCGAAGCGAACCCCCGAAGCATACCGGGAGTTTGTAAACTACAGTTATGCCACGGATAAGGACGGAAACTTTCTTTCCGTTCTCCCGGATAAGGATAACCACACGATTGACGCCGTTGCCTATGCCCTTGACCGTGTGATTTACAAAAAGGGCGTTTCCGCATAAGAAAGGGGGTGAAAATATGGGCTATTTACGAATCAAATGCCACTACTGCGGCGGTATTTGGGAGGTTTACCGCCGGGACATTCGATATGGCAAGGCCAGAGAATGCCCGCACTGTTCCCACGCGATTGATGAACAGACGTGGGGCAAGCAGGTCATCCCCGCTTACTGCGCCATGTATGACGCAAATCTTGAACTGCTGAAAGATCATACAGGCTACCACACCCCGCTTTTTGAGGTGAGCTATGAATCAGCTACTTTGTTCAAGGATTCAGGAGGTAAAAAGACGGTTTTCCACGAAGACGATTGATAAGGAGGTGTAAAAATGTCTATTTTTGATCAATACCCGGAAGTTGACAGCAACGGCCAGCGGTTCAGATGGATGGGGGAAGCTTGCAAAGAATATATGCCGATGGTTCGTACCACATTCGGAACTGTACCGATGGGGACAGAATCGCCAACCCGCAGTTATGAACCAGCGCCCCGCCGGAAGTCCTGCCCATTTTCAACGGCCATGGACCCCGTTTGCCGGGGTGATGACTGCGCCTTTATGAGCGGGGACAGATGCAGGCCAGGAACGGCACAGACCGGGAAACGTTGCCCCCTATCCGGCGGGATGGCCTGCGGCGATAACTGTATGATGTACGACAATGGGAGTTGCACCCTATTTGCAACAGAAAGGACTACGAAATGAGCCAGTATAACCACTTTGCAAAAGACCTTGACACCGCTTTCAAGGAGGCACGGGAAAAATACACCGCCGCGTATAACGCAGTAGAGCAGGCACGAAAGACCTTGCAGGACGCGGGAACGGACGCAATGAAAAAGCAGATCGCCACGCTCCAGCTCCAAGATGCAGAAACAAACCTGCGCAAAGAAGCGGTTCGCATCTGGGCGGAGTTCGACGCGAATGCCACAGACCTCCGCTGCGCATTGGAAAAGGAAGTGCAGACGAGCAACCTTGCCGACCCCTCCGCTATTGACAATAACGCGCTTGAGCTGATGAAAACCGGCATTTTGGCGGTAGATGATTATGTGTTTCCGTCTCAAGGATGCCGCCTGAAACTACTTGAAGGGAGCAATTTGCAGCAGCTGGCGGATGATATTGACTGTGCAATTGTTGTAGAATATTTCAAAAAAGTTTGCTGGCAGTGGATGAAGAAGAACTACAGTGACTATTGCTGGGATGAAATTCTACGTTTTGATAACCCAAAGCAGCAGAATGTAACAGTCAACGGCGTTCGCTTTGATTATGTGCAGGAAACAAAGGATCACACGATCTATGTAAAGATCTGGGGCGATATTCGAGAAGGATTTCCCAAGGAAGCGTTTCAAAAGATAGAGGCGGCGACAACGCTGGTTCGTCCGTTTTATGATAATATCTATTATCTTTTCTCCGCTGGCAGGGCCTGCAACTGTGTGGAGGAGCTTCGGCATTTGGATACGGTTGCTGTTGTGGATTTGAAGTCACTGACTGGGGCGAAGAATACAGAACTGTTTGAGATTTTATAGGTAGAATTTTTTAATTTCAGCTGGTGGCCGCTATGTGCTGCTATTTTCTCTGCAAGCAGAATGGAAGTTCCATCCGGTTCGCTTCCAGCAGCTCCTTGTCCCGAAGAATCGTATTCGCATCCCCATCTGCGGCAATGTGTCCGTGGGACAGCAGAAGTACCCTCTGGCATGTATCCAGAATCATATCCAGATCATGGGATGCAATGAGTTTTGTCTGGGGTAGTCGGTTGATGGTATTTATGACCGCGCGGCGATTGCAGGGGTCCAGGGCGGTGGAAGGTTCGTCCATGACAACCATTTCCGGTTCCATCGCTAAGATGGTAGCGATGGCCGCCATCCGCTTTTCACCGCCGGACAGCTTGTGGTTATGCCGATACTTCAGCTCTTCCAGATGCAAATCCCGGAGAACCCGGTCAACCTGCTTCTCCGCCTCTTCTTTGGACAGGCCGTAATTCAAAGGCCCGAAAATCATGTCCTCATAGACGGTAGGCATAAACATCTGGTTGTCCGAATCCTGCAAAACAAAACCGATTTTCTGCCGGATCACCGGCAGATTTTTCTTTTCTACCGGCAAGCTGTCTACAAAAATCTGACCTTTCCCTTGCAGCAGTCCCAGCATCAGCTTCATAATTGTAGACTTCCCCGCACCGTTGGCACCGATTAAGCCCACGCTTTCGCCCTTGTGAATAGAAAAACTCAGATCGTCAATGACTGGAATTCCAGCCTCATACGAAAAGGATACGTCACAAAATTTCAGCATATTTTCACCCCATTAAAATCCTTCCCAGCAATTCCGGGAGATTGTAAAACCTGGTTGCTGCCAAGAGCGCAAAGCTGCCCAGGCAGAACAGATAGTCCTTTATCTGGGCATTGGGTATCTGCGCATAATGAAACGCCCCTGTAAATCCTCGCAGGAGCATACTTTCATAAAGCTCCTGAGCCCGATCCTGGCTGCGCAGAAGCAGCTGTCCCAGAAACGATCCCCATGCGGAGAAATGAATACCTTTTTGATTCGGTGCCCGGAGGGAATAGCTCTCCGTCATGATCGAAACCTGCTCAATCATCAGGCCAATGTAGCGGTAAGTCAGGAGCAGCAGTGTTGTCAGGATTGCCGGTACATGGAGTTTTCGGAGACTCGCGCAGAGGGAATCAATCGATGTCGTCGCAATCAGCAAAAAGGATGCCATGAGCGAAAAGACGCCTTTCAGCATCAGCGTGAGCATGGAGATGATCCCGCCGGTGACGGGAACGGTTCCCAGGTACAGGAGGACTTTGGTGTCCAGAAATGGGTTGGCAAGTCCCACCATGCAGACCAGCGGAAGCACCATCCGAAGCCGGTAGAAGCAGTCGGAAATCCGAATACCGGCTATCTGATAGAGAATGACCGGATACAAAACCATAACCGTCAACCCGGACAAATCGTATTTTGGAAAAGATACAACTGCGTAAATGTAAAAGACTGTTGTCAACAGCTTTGCCACAGGATGCAGGGTATGGATTGGGGAGCTTCCCGCCGCCAGGGCATCCATTTCCAGCAGCTCCGACTGTGCATTTGCTAATTTGCTCATAATCATCCCTCAAATGCCAAACGGGGGGTGCCAAAAAGCACCCCCTGAAAGGCGTTATTTGTCAAACAGATTTTGCGGCTTTCTGTTTGCGGAAAAAGCCCCCGATCATACAGATCAATGCCGCAAGGCCCGCAACCATCACAGAGCCGACCAGGCCGGATACGGTGGTGCCCGCCGCGCTGTCAGAATTAGAGAAGGCATAGTCCGGCAGGAATGCAGTCTTTTCCTGGATAGCGGCAGCAGTATCCGCGGCACCGCTCTGGACACCGTAATCTTCTTCGTCCAGACCCATGTTCTGGCTGTAGCCAGCGTCCGCGTTGCCGAACAGCGACCACTCCAGGCCATCGGGATTCGAGCTTGCGAACAGGCTCAGGCAGCCGCCGACAATGGCGGCAATCACCGCCAGAATGACCAGCGTAGTCTTCAGGGAACACTTGCCCTCGCTCCCGGATGCCGTGACATCCATCATCAGCTCCGGCCTTGCCTCATAAACAAACAGCAGCACGGCAGAGGTAACAAGACCTTCCACCAGACCGATTGCCAGATGAATCGGCTGCATCAGCCCCACAAAAGTGCCGAAGGGCAGGTCGGTAATGCCGGAGATGGAGGTTTCCAACACAACGGAGAAAGCACCAAGCTGCAACGTGATTACACAGCCCAAGATGGATGCCAGCACGATTTTACCGCGCATGGCCGCCTTCCCGGACATACCGCCGAACAGCTTCCCTTTTATGATTGGTCGCCAGAGAAGGTAATACCCTACAAAGCATCCATAGAACGCCATATTCCAGCAGTTGGCGCCAAGAGCCAACAGGCCGCCGTCCGCAAAGAAAAGGCATTGAATCGTGAGAATGACCACCATGGACAGGAAGCCCGCCTGTGGGCCTAACAGCGCCGACAGCAGCATACCGCCGCACAGATGGCCGGAGGAACCTGTGCCTGGAATGGTGTAGTTGATCATCTGCCCCGCGAACACCAGCGCGGAAGTGACGGCCATGGTGGGAAGCTTGGCGGTAGCCTCATCTTTCCTGAGCGTTTTAACGGAAGCGCCTACCATAACTGCGGATGCAGCGTACATGGTCGCGGCAACTGCCGGAGCCAGCAATGCGTCTGCCATATGCATAAGAATGTACCTCTTTCTTTCATGGATATTGCCAGTGTAGCACCTTTTTACTGCCTTTTTAAGCCCCCTGGGGGGATCGGATTCGGAAGCCCCTCCGGGGGTTCTCACGGCCTTTTTGAGCGAGTGCAACAAATTTCAGCTGTTACCGGGAAGGCTGCGCGGGGTAGCCGCATGCATTTACCGCAAAATATTTGTGAATGTTCCACAAATATAACCCCCGTGGGGGTTATGGCAGCTCCAACCCGCCATCCCCCCAGGGGGCTTCCACCAAAAATCTTTCCATGTTAGAATGAACCCACGGTTAATCCCTCAATCTTCCTAATCCTAAAGAGGAGCGCCACACTATTTGGGGAAGTAGTGTGGCGCTTTTCTTCACAAGCAGCAGAAGGGAGTGTCCCTGAATGGAGGAACGAGCGCATCGGCATCTGCAGGAATTGGGCATCTTGTTAAGGTTGAGAGGATGGCGGAGGCGGGAGAGGATTGTTCTGATCCAGCTGGCTGCCGTGCGGTCTGCCCTGAACGGTGTCAGCAAGGCAATTCTGCGGGATCTCATATTTGCCACTGTATCGTAGGCGCGGTAGCAGATGGAGATCCATAGTTCGCTGACAATATGTGCGCCGCCATTGATAAATTTCTGTAATCGGAGGGAAAAATGGATACCACTTTCAATCCATGGAAGCATTTTGATAACTATGACCAGCAGATATTCGATGACAAAACCAGTGCCTTGCCGCAATGGCCCATCAAGCTCTGGCAGGTTCCGGAGGTTTCCCCTTATTTTCACTATGCCCATCTCCTGATTGCGGCGGATTGCAGTGCCTTTGCCTGCCCAAGTTTCCATGAGAAACTGGCCAAAGGAAAGGTTCCTCTGATCTGCTGCCCCCAAACGGACTTTGATATTGTCACAAAGCTGGAGAAAATTATATCCAATAACGAGATTGCCAGTATCACCGTTGTCAAAATGGAGAAAGCCTGCTGCGGGGGCCTGCTGGACTTTGTGCTGCAGGCAGCGAAACTCAGCCGCCTGCCGGTGCCGATTCAGCTAACGACTCTGTTTGTAGAGGCAGAGGATGTGAATGAATAATCGTTTCTGATGAATGTTTCTGCATTTTTATCCCCCCAGGGGGCTTACGTTCATAGAAGTGAACAGATATAATGAGAGAAAAGGCAGAACGGTGAGGTAAGCAAATGGAAGAAACCCTGGACTATTCTTGCGGGGTGATTAGGGCCCAATTGGATCGAACGCAAAAAGTACTGGTGCAGGATGTAGTCCTTCGGCTTGGCCCTGGCGAAACGCTGGCATTGGTAGGAGAAACCGGCTCCGGAAAGACGATCCTGGCGCAATCTTTGATGGGTGTGTTGCCCCCAAATGTCCACAGACACGGTGGAAAAATATTCATATGCGGGAAAGAGATTGTGCATGAAAAGCAGCTGCGTGCCATGCTTGGAAAAGAAATTGTGTATATTCCGCAAAACGGATATGAGTTTCTGAATCCCACCCGGACGGTTCGGAAGCATCTGTATGACAGTCTTGCCAGAATCGCTGTTCCCGCCGGGAAACGGGCTACCGTTGCTCTTGAAAAATTGGAACAGGCGGGCTTTTCAGAGCCAAAATCTGTAATAGACCGATACCCATTCGAGCTGTCCGGCGGCATGGCGCAGCGGGTAACGATTGCTTTGGCGCTGTGTTCCCGCGCAAAGCTCCTGATTGCGGATGAACCGACCAATGGATTGGATGAGACCGCCAAGGCACGGTTCATGCATCTGTTGGGGACGCTGTTTCCGGAGGCCGGAAAGCTGGTCGTTACCCACGATATATCCGTAGCTGCTATGTGTGATCGGCTTCTGGTGCTGTGTCGGGGAAGGGCTATGGAGACTGGAAAAGCCACGGATGTACTGACTTCGCCTTACCATCCTTACACAAAAGCGCTGCTGGCGGCTCTGGTTGAGAACGGAATGCGGCAAACACCCGTCTTACGAAAAGGACCGGGACTGTGCCCCTTTTATCATCGATGCCCCCAGGCCACAGTGCAATGCAGGGAAACGCTGCCCAAGCAGGAAGCAGACGGCAGAGAATGGTGGTGCTATGTGAAATGATTTCCGTTCAAAACCTGTGTAAGCAATTCGGAGAAAAAGTGGTACTTGAGAATGCTTCGCTTGAAATTCCGGACGACTGCGTCTGCGGAATTTACGGAGAAAGTGGTATTGGCAAATCCACAATGGCAAAGCTGCTGTGTGGCATTTACAAACCGGAACAGGGCGAAATTTTCATAGACGATCATCTGCTCGCGTCCGCTTCACAGTCCTATGACCGGAAACTGGGGCTGCAGATTCAGATGGTTTACCAGCAGCCCTATGCCACATTGGACCCACGACAGAAAATCGGTGCGGGATTCCGGGAGCTGATTCGCTACCATCATTTTGCGTCAAAAGAGCGGGAACAGGAATTGACCGGGGACATGCTGGACAAGGTTGGATTGGAGCCAGACATTCTGACGCACCTACCGCATCAGATTTCCGGAGGAGAAGCGCAGCGCGTAGCAATCGCCCGGTGTCTGTTGTTTCATCCAAGGCTTTTAATTCTGGATGAAGCATCCTCCATGCTGGATGTATCAACCCAGGCTAATGTGCTGGGAATGATCCGCAGGCGGATGCATGAGACAGGTGGGAACATTCTTCTCATCAGTCATGACCGTCCGCTTGTAGAATTCTTTTGTGATCAAATCTATGCATTTGACAATAAAACACTGAAAAAGGAGAACAGAAAATGAAGAAGAAAGTATTGTCAGCACTACTGGCAGCGGTGGTAGCACTGTCTCTGGCTGCCTGCGCGACGCAGACAGAAACGCCGGCTGCAACCACCGCAGCTACAACTGCGGAAACAACCATTCCACCCCAGACAGAGCCGGAATATGCAGTAGAAACCATTGCTGTCGGAACCACAGCGGCAATTGAAACCGCCATTTACGGGGAGTACAATTTCGATATGCTTGCCAGTGGTGTTTCTGAACTTCCGCTGGTCTATCAGGACATAAGCGGCGAATTTCATCCTCTGCTGGCAGAGTTTACTACAGAAGATGCACAGACCTGGACCTATACCGTCCGGGAGGGCATGACCTGGTCCGATGGAGAGGCTGTGACCGCGGAGGATATTCTCTTTACGTTGGAATATGATCAGGCCAACGGCAGCGCAAACTTTGAATCTCAGACAGATGCCGACGGTAAGACCACCGAGGCAAAATATACGGGATATACCATTTCTCAGGATAAGGCCAGCATTTCTCTGACGCTGGCAACCCCGAATGTCCGGGAACTAAGCAACATGACCTCTTTCCGCGTGATGCCGAAACATATTTACGAAGGAAAGGAAAGCGTAACCGAAGAGGAGGCACGCATCACCTGTGGCCCGTATGTTCTGGATTCTTTCAGCAAAGAGGCCGGAACCCTCACCTTCTCTGTCAACCCTTACTATCCGCAGAAACCCAATGTAAAGCAAATCATCTATCGCCTTTTCGGCAATGAGGATACCATGTATCTGGCACTGCAGCAAGGCGATGTAGACATGGTTTGGAGCTATTCTGCCGGTGTCGCGGGAACCTACCAGGATGTCCTGGCTGGCGACGAGAATGTTACCCTGATCAATGTGGCTGCGGCCAATGCCCCGGCTGTGCTGGCATTCAACAATGCAAAGGGGCTGTTTGTGGACGAAAATCTCCGGCAGGCGGTTTCCTACGCGCTGGATTACGATGCCTTTAAGACGTACTTTGGCAGCGCTTACGCTCAGATTCCCAACCGGGGATTTGTACCGGAAACGACGGTTGGCTATAAGCAGACGGAAAAGCTGACCACAGACCAGGCAAAAGCGGCAGAGTATATGGCAGCCGCCGGTTATTCCGAAAAGAACGCAAATGGGTTCTATGTCAATGGCGACGGCCAGATAGCTTCCTTCACACTGACGGTGAACGCCGCTAAGGAAGCCCATGTTGGCTATGCGGAAATGATCAAGAATCAGCTGGAGCAGTTCGGCATTCAGGTCAACCTGGATACCGTGGACAAGGATTCTTACAATGCCAAGACCAGCAACAAGTTCTCCGAGAACAACATTACCATGGAGGCAGCAATTTATGGCTATACCGCCGCCGGTATGGGCATGGGCAATGGCCTGGGTTCCATCTATGTGGACGGAAGCCATGCAGTTCAGGGCGGCTGCCAGGTGTTTGATGAGACATTCCAGAATATTTTGTCCGAGATGAAGGCATCCCAAACCATTGCGGAATACTACGAGGGTGCGGCAAAGCTGCAGGACTATTATGCAGCTCACATGCCTCTGATCGCTCTTTACTGGGACAATATGATGCTGGCACATTCCTCCAGGCTGGAAAATGTGACCGTGGATGCGGTATTCGGTCTGAATAACGTAAGCAACTGGTTTACCATCACTGAAAAGTAATCGCTGTATCAGGAGGCACGCCCGTGAAAGCATATAAGAAAAATCTGATTGTGGCACTGGTGTGCTTCCTGATTGTTCTTGTTCTGAACTTTTTCCTTCCCCGGCTTCTGCCGGGGAACCCCATTGCCTATCTTACCGGCTTTTCAGAGGAGGATATGACCCCTGCCCAGATTTCTTTTTACCGGCAGGTCCTTCATCTGGATAAGCCGGGCTTTGTGCAGTTTGGGTACTACCTTCGTTCCATTCTGGATGGGAGCCTGGGGTATTCCTACAAGAAGGAAAGCACAGTTTCCTCGCTGATTTTGCAGCGATTGGGGTATACCCTCCAGATCACGCTGCCTGCGGTGCTGCTCAGTACCACCATTGGCCTGCTCTGGGGAATGCACAGCGGCTATCAGAAGGGGAGTATGTTTGATAAACTCTCCACAGTGTTTCAGATTGTCGTCAACACAATGCCAACGTTTCTGATTGCCCTGATTTTTATGATTCTGTTCTGCTTCCGCCAGCGCTGGTTCCCCTATGCGGGACTGAACAGCGCAAATACCGCGCCCGGGACGGGAGCCTACTGGATGGACCGTATTCACCATTTGTTTCTGCCTGTTTTGACTCTGACCGTTGCTTCCGCTCCGTCCAGATACCTGCTGATGCGCAATACCGTCAGCCAGGTAACGGAGGAGAAATATGTATTGTACGCCAGGGAACGGGGACTTTCTGACCGGAAAATCCAGTATAGCTACATTTTCAAAAATATTGCCCAGCCGTTTATTACCATGGTGGGCATGAGCGTCAGTACCTGCATCGGAGGTTCCCTGGTGATTGAAAATATTTTTTCCATTGGAGGTATGGGAAGCCTCTTGTCAGAAGCAGTCTACTCTCTGGATTACCCCCTGATGCAGGGAATTTTGTTTGTCACTACGGCAATTATGACGGTATCCATTGTGATAACGGACCTGATTTGCATTTGGATCGATCCAAAAGTCAGGCTGGAAGGAGGGCGGGCATGAGAAAATGGCGCATTCCTTTGACTTTTGGGGCGGCAATATTGGCTCTGTACCTGCTGGCCGCCTTTTTCCCGGCGCTTTTTACGCAGTATGGCCAGAAAGAGATGTTCGGCCCCTGGCTGGCAGCGTCGCCGGAGCATCTGCTGGGCACCAACGCCCTGGGATATGATATATTCACAGAGCTAATTTACGGAACCCGGCAGACGTTACTGGTGGGCCTTACCAGCAGCATTCTGACACTGCTGCTGGGCAGCGTCATCGGCACGCTCGCTGCGGGAAAAGGCGGCAGCATCTTCAATGGATTCATCAACATCTTCGTTCTGCTTCCAAAGCTGGTAACGATGATTGTACTGGCAAGCTTTCTCGGAAGCTCCAGCAAAAACCTGATTCTGCTGATTGCCACGTTCAGCTGGGTGGGAACAGCCCGGTCTGTCCGGGCAAAGGTAATTCATCTGAACAGCCAGCCATTTATCGAAAACTGTGTCATTCAAGGTTACAGCAGAGAACATATTGTTACCCATCACATCCTGCCCAATCTGTACGATGTCCTGATTTCCAGATTTCTTCTCGGTGTAAACAGCTGCATAATGATGGAGTCTACCTTGAGCTTTTTGGGCTTTGGCGACCTGTATTTTCCGACCTGGGGAACAATGATTAATTTTGCCTATAAACGTGGTGCATTTCTTCGGGGTGCATACGCTTATTTGCTTTCCCCCGGAATCTGTATTATGCTGCTGTCGTTGTCCTTTTATTTGATTAGCCTGTTTTTTGAGGGAAAGCAAACTACAATTCAAGATACATAGGAGGCATTGCCATGCAAAAAGAACTGGAAAATCTGTGGGAGGCGTGCGTGCGCTTTCATGGACATGGCTGCGGCGGCTTGGCTGTTGGCTTTCGTGCAGTGCTATACGCATGGGAGCTTCTGGGCGGGACACAGCGCAGCGAAGACGAAGAGCTCGTCTGCATTGCGGAAACGGATGCCTGCGGCGTGGATGCAATTCAGGCATTGACCGGCTGTACCATCGGAAAAGGAAATCTGATTTTCCAGATGCAGGGAAAGAATGCGTTCTCCTTCTATCGGCGCAGTGACGGAACCTCTTTCCGCCTGGTGCTACGTGCAACACCGGAAAAAAGCAAGGAGGAACGGCTTGCGTGGCTGATGGATGGAGACTACCATGAAATGTTCGATGTGAAGCCGGTGTCCGGCCCGGTACCGGAAGCGGCCCGGATTTTTAAGAGCTGCACCTGTTCCGTTTGCGGAGAACGCTTTGCGGAAAACTTTGCCCACCTACAGGACGGAGAGATTGTCTGCTCTGGCTGCTTTCGTCCCTATTCGAGAGGTCTGTAATGGAAAAGCCATTTGACGACCTCCACGTTGGAATGGAAAGCCAGCTTTTGAATTCGCCGGAGCACATCCCCGACTCTGCCGCCGTTTCAGCAGCTAGAAAAGACGGAGACACCGTTGACGGACTGATTGCACTGGGAAAGGCACTGTCGTGGCAGCTTCGCTACCGCCAGGCAATTCTGGCATACACGCAGGCATTAAAGATGGATCCGGATAACAGGACAGTTCTGCGGCTTCGTGCTGGGCGGTATCTGACAACGCTGCAAAGTGATTTGGCCCTCCGCGATTTTGAGCAATGTCTGGCGTTTGGCGGGGACAAGCTTGACTGTGGCTACCGCATGGGACTTGCGCATTACTATGCGGGACGTTATTCCCAGGCGGCGCAGACATTCGAGTCTTGTATTTCTCTGTGCGATGACGAAATGGGCATTGCGGTAATCTACTGGCATACACTCAGCGCTTGCAGAGCAGGCGTCGCACCGAGTCTGCTGTGTCTGTACAACACCGGGATGAAAGTGGGGCATCATACGGCTTATGAAAAAGCAATGCGCATCTGGTCGGGAGCCGAAGTCTATTCGGACGGGCAGACAAGGCTTGCATTGGAGCCGGACGATATGGAATATGCCATTACCCAATACGGCTTGGCATACCATCCCCAATGTCCCGACAGGCAGAAGATTCTGACTGAAATCATCGCCAGAGATGGCTTCTGGCCGTGCTTTTCATACCTTGCGGCATGGAATGATCTGCACTGAGATTCTATAACCGTAGACTATGCATGAAAAAGAAAAGTCGGTGTGTCGAGAACCAATCGCGACACACCGGCTTTTTGCCAAGTTAATCTTCCATTCCGTGAAGCACAGTTCCCTTTAGGTGGCGCTCCAGTTCTCCAGATACCACCAGCCCGGCATACTCCATCGGCGCATGGTAAACCAGCCAATCCAGGTCAGCCATTTGGCTATTTGTGACATTGTAAAAGTTTTCCACTTCTTCGCAGTCGATTGTAAGAACGGAACCATCACTGTAAGTGAGTTCCACGGAATTGGTATCCATATTATAGAAGCCATGAAGTAGTTTAAGCATAATGTGTTCTCTCCCTTTTAATTGTGAAATTCAATAAAAGTCTATGCAAAAGCCGTCTGAACTTTCCAAAGAATTCAGACGGCCCTCATTTTGACACCACTCTTTGTTTGCCACCTGATCTATCTGTATTCATTGGCGTAAGCTTGGCGTAATATGGCGCTTTTAAGGATTTGAGAATGGGAGAAACTCTAACTTTTAGTACATCTTCGCACCAGCAGGAATGTGATTATCCAGCATGATAAGATGCAGCTTTTCCTCACCGTTTTCATGGTGAACCGCACTAATCAGCATGCCGCAGGAGTCAATGCCCATCATGGGTCTGGGGGGCAGGTTGGTGATGGCGAGAAGCGTCTTCCCAACCAGCTCTTCGGGCTCATAATACGCATGAATCCCGCTCAAAATCGTCCGATTTGTGCCCGTTCCATCGTCCAGCGTAAACTTTAGAAGCTTTTTGGACTTCTTCACGGCTTCGCATTCCAAGACCTTTACGGCTCTGAAATCGCTCTTAGAGAAGGTGTCAAAGTCAACGTAGTCCGCAAACAGGGGCTCGATCTCCACATTGGAAAAGTCAATCTTTCCCTCAACTTTGGCAGGAGCGGGAATTACCTCATTTTCCAACTTTTCGGCGGGCTTTTCAGACTTGGGCAAATCGGTGGGCTTCATCGTGGGGAAATGCATTGCCAGCACTTCACCCGGCTTCATAGTGCTTCATATTCCTTCATTTGCTTTACTTCCCGCTATTCATATCCATTCGTATTGCATCAGGAAAAAAGCAAAATTGTTGTCAACTTGTTGTCACCGCAGGATATCTGTTGTCAGACCTTTCGGCGCGGAGAACCCTTCTCAGAAGATATCCAGTTTTGACAGGTTTTCAAATGTTTCTCGTTTCTTGTGAGCTGTTGCCTCGGCGTATATGTCCATCGTCGTTTGGATGTTTCGATGACCCATGATTGCCTGAATCACTTTCAGATTGGTTTCGTGTTCGCAAAGCCTGGTACAAAATGTGTGCCTCAGATGATGGCAAGAGAAATCAGGAAGAATAATCGGCTCTCTCCGTTCTCTTTTGGCCTTTACGACTTCCTCGGAATTGTAGCTATGAGCGATTCGCTTGATCGTGCGGTTAATGGCCTGCGGATTAGGCACGCCGCCATTTCTGTTGACAAATACGAATCCGGTCATTCCATCAATAACCGTCTGGTTGAAGCCGTTTTCTTCTTGTTCTTCTCGCTCAAGCATGAAAGCATCATACACTGTGTCCAGCATCGGAATGGCCCGAATACCGGCTTCGGTCTTTGGCTTTGAGATTTTCTGGACAGAAGTACGAGAGTCGCCTACCGGGTAATATACCATGCTGTGGTTGATGCTAATGACTCTATTTTCAAAGTCGAGGTCTTCCCAGCGTAGCCCCAGCGCTTCGCCAATCCGGCATCCCGTACCGAAAAGAATCGTAAATACGGGCCACCAATGGTAATAAACCGGATGGTTTGCGATGTATTCCATAAAGGCACGCTGCTGCTCAATCGTCAGTGCTCTGCGAAAACCACGGGTTTTATCTGTTTCCCTGGCAATCTCCTTCATAACGCCGTCAGAGGGATTCTTGCGAATGACCTCATCCCGAACTGCCAGCTGAAATGTCGGATGCAGCAGGGTGTTGACATTATCCAATGTACTAAGTGCCAGACCTTCTTCGTTCAGAAGGTAAAGATAAAACTGGAGGACCTCGGAATACTTGATGTCTGCAATTTTCTTTCGACCAAAGGTTTCTCTGACATATCTGTCATACATATAAGTGTAGTTGCTGCGAGTTGTTTCTCTCAGCTTGAATTTGGTCGAAAGATAACGGTCAAAAGTATCATTGACCGTGGCCTTACCGGCTACATACAGATCAAGACCATCCAACTGATCCTTTATCAGCTTCCTTTCCTTTTCACGAAGCTCAGCCAAATCATTTGCGTATATGAACTTGCGCCGACCCAAGGGATCGGTATAGGTGTACATATAACGCTTGTCCGAAGCTCTCTGAACTTCTCCTTTCCGGAGAGCTCTTCCACGGTCGTCTTTTCGTGCTTTTGCCATGTTGCTTCCTCCTTTACAAAATAAAGAAGGATTCCACAGCACTCAATCTTTCTTGGACAGAAATCTCTCCAAGCTTTGCAGGGCAACATCTGTCTTTGACAGTTTGTGCTCGGCAGCATATTCAACGATCTTCCGATACAAGTCCTCTGTCAGCCGAATTGTAATCGTTTTACGCTTCGCATTTTCTTCCTTTGGACGTCCCGTTCTCATTGTACAACTACCTCCGAGCATTTACATTATACTTATTGTAAGACAAAAAGTCAAGCCCTTGTGCCAGAAATCCAGTTATTTTACTTGTCGTATTTAGAATTCCCTGAATGTTTCCAGGTATCTTTCAAACAGCTCGCAATTTACCAAAGCGACGCCATCTATCTTGTAGACGGATTTTGCTTCCTTTGCAAGCGCCTGAAACTTGGTTAACCCTAGGCTATATCTTTCTGCGCCTTCTTTGTAGCGAACGAATTTTTTTGCATATTTCTTCGTTTCGGCTACATTCTGACGACTATAGCCCACCCTTTCACCTCCTACAATTTATTTTCATCCAGTCGGCGCCTGTGGCGAACAGGCTCATAGAAGTTTCATCTCCCCGCCTTCACTATGGCCGGGCCGCGTTTTACGGAAGTACCATTGTGCCTTTGCGGATCATCGCGCTACATGGGTGCCGCCCACGCATAAGTGCTCATGGTTCTGCCAGACCGTCAGATGGATAGCCGCTCTCCAAACAAAGGGATGTACCGAACTGGTACGTGTGCAGTTTTCAAGGTGCATGGCATGGGGATGCCCATAACTATAAAGGAGCCGTTGGGAACTTGCATTTCTTATAAACTTCCAGAAATTCTCAGGGAATTTCGTGCAGAGATGGGGGAACCCCGGAGAGTAATTCTCCGGGGTCGTGATTTATAGGGGGAATTTGTTAATGTTGAGTGCAATATGTATCAGCAGATATTGGTGAAGATCTTCGTTGAATGTGCCACTATGAAGGGAATGCTTCCGGATCAAAGGCTCATACAGCTCAAGGATCTGTTCCAGATCCTCATGTCTGCCTGCTACGGCGCCTTGCAGGACAGCGGCAAACTGCTGGTTATCCATGCAGACCATCTCCCTTCGTAAGCTCACGTTTCAGTTTAGCCAGAGCCTGATGCTTGAACTGATAGACACAGTTCGGAGAAATACAAAGCTGTCTGGCAATTTCGCACGGAGTCTTCTCCTCCACAAAGAGCAGGCGTAATACCTCACGCCGCATCAGGGACAATTCTGAGAAGGCTTTCGCAAGTTTCTCTTCCTCAAAGTCGAAGCCTGTTTTGCTGCGTTCGATACGGATAAAATGGTCTGTTGCATCCGGAATCGTATTTGCCAGAAACTCATCCAAAGGAACAATGTTAAACTTTTCTGTGTGAGTATCCAGATATCGCTCCTTGGCGTGGGCTAGTGTGATGTTGAGCCACAATGTAAACCGGGCGCGTAGTAAGTCATTCCCGGAATCAGATTGCTCAAATTTGTGAGTCATAGTGAATACCTCCAGTTCAATGTGATGGTCAAATCGAACTGGGGGAAGGTGGCCCACGGCATCTGATATCAGGACGTAAAAAACCACGCAGTAAGGCCCAAAGGCCTGGCTGCGTGGCAAAAATGGCTGTAAGAATCCCAACCCATTCTATTCTGCGCATGGCGGGACAAAACGAGTTAGCGGGAGCATATTCATGGGAGGCTAAGTGCCGAAGGTTAGTAGGGGGCCTCACCAATCAGCGCAAAATGGGTGGGGAACCGTTTTTCATGCAATCACCTGACTTGATTTTCCGGCGAATCGTCTTTCAAATCGGAATCAGGCGATTCTTGTGTGTCGTATTTACACACAATTTATAGAAAATCCGGGAGAAAAAGCTCACGAACCCTGTCGACAGATTATATATTTCTGTCTAGCGGTCAGGTTAGCAATAAATTTTTGGCGCTGGAGGACGAAATCAGTTGATACATTGAAATGTTATATTCTCCCCGTGGTTTTAGAAATTCCCCTCCTATTTTCCCTTGAACGTTTTCTGAAGGTATGGTAGCGTTTTATCGATTATATGTTTGGCCATGTCTGAGAAATTCAGTAAAATCCGGGTATAGCCAGCTGGTAGAGTACTGCATTTGGGAGCAGGATGCCGTGGGTTGAAGTTCTACTACTCGGGCAACCTTTCATAAAAAACCACCTGTTCAGGCAGCTTTTCTTCGCCCAAAGTTTGCTTTTAGTAACGAACTTGACCACATTCCGATTATGATTAGAGCGGTAAGATGGCGGTTACGTCCTTGGTGCAGAGAAATACCGAAAGCCGCAAAATTCCTAATCCATCCATAACAGAAGCATTTTTAACATTTTTGCGCGCAGGTGTGACAATATCTTGAAATTTTCAACGTTATGCACTATAATATTTCCACGGTGGGTCTTTGTACCACCAAGGCGGCCGTATGGGCGTATTCCCATGCGGCCTTTTTTGATCAATTAGGGGGAGCGTGATTATTGTGGCAAAAAATGATGCTATTGCAAAAGTAATTGCGGCCGATCCCTATTTGAAAGAACGCAGGGCACCTACCGCAGTTGATCAACAGCTATACTTGAAGGAGGTTTCCTTTGTATGCCCGCTGTGTGGAAAGATTCTCCGTCACAGAGGGCAAAGAAAGACAAACAAGCTTTATGAGATTGCTCACATTTTTCCTAACAGTCCGACCGAGGAACAGTATGAGCGGTTAAAGACCCTGCCTCGTTTGGGCAGCGATTCGGAGTCTTTTGAGAACAAGATTGCTCTGTGCAAGGACTGCCACAATCAGCAGGATTATCATACAACTGCGGAGGACTATCTGAAGCTCTTGGAAAAGAAGCAACGGTTTCTTAAACTGACTGATCTTAGCGAGGCTACACTGACAATGGGATTGGAGCTGCAAATTGCAGATGTAGTGAAGCGGATTTGCGCCCTGCATGAAGATGAAATGGCTACATTGAACTATGAACCTGTCAGGTTGACCAAGAAATTTTCCGCCACTGAAGTACTCTTGAAAAACCGTATCGGCACATATGTCACCAGTTACTATCCTTACATCCGCGACTGCTTTAAAGAACTGGAGGGAATTAACGGTTTTCGGTTGGATGCACTCAGCCTTCAGATTAAAAGTTGCTTTATTAAAATGGAAGGCCTTTCAGATAACAAGAGTGACATATTTGACCAACTTGTAAATTGGGTAATGGCAAAAACGTGCTCTACATCCAGAGAGGCATGTGAAGCTATAGTTTCCTTCTTTGTTCAGAACTGCGAGGTGTTCCGTGAGATTACCAAGTAAAATCACATCCTATGGTGAAAGCACAATTAGTAAGTTCCCATCGGTACTCTCGGTATTGCAGGATGCCAACGCGGGGGTATTTGCGCTATATGAAGCTACCATGAAGTATTTCAGCAGTATTGAGGATTTCATGGATACTTTGGACTGCCTGTTTGCTCTCAAGAGAATTAGATATGATGCAGAACGCGAGGTGCTCTGTTATGTTACACGAGATTTGCTGTGATCAATTCTACCAAAAGCAAATTGTTTTCAATCCTGGGCTTAGTGTGGTGTTGGGTACCAATACAGGCGACAACTCTATTGGAAAATCCACCTTCCTGCTGATAGTGGACTATGTTTTTGGCGGGAGCACATATGCAGGCGCAACGGACATCATCGAAAATGTTGGTCCCCACGATATCTATTTTTCTTTTGTTTTTGGTGAAAAAACTTTCAAATTTTGCAGGAACAGCATTAACGCCAATACCGTTTGGAAATGCAATGATTCTTACGAGAAGGTTGAGGAAATCGGACTAAGCGATTACTGCAAATGGCTGGATTCCAAGTACGCAATATCTTTGCCGGAACTGTCTTTCCGAGATGCAGTCGGTCGATATATTCGAGTGTACGGGAAAAACAATTGTGATGAGCGGCATCCGTTGCACTATAAGGCCGCCGAGAAGGCAGAAAAGGCATGCATGGCGCTTCTTAAACTTTTCGATTTGTACGCACCACTCAAGGAAACAGAGGCCGTAGCCCAGCGCTCTGATGCTGAATTGACTGCATATAAAAAGGCGCAAACTTTGCGGTTTATTGCGAAAATCACCAAGCGTGTATACGACAAAAACGAAAAGGAGATTCGCAGTATTACTGCGCAAATTGAGGAGCTTTCTTCTGGATTGGAACGCGGTTTACTCGATGTAGATGCTACAGCGTCTGAACAGGCGGTTTATGTCAAGAAATTACTATCCAGAGCTCGCCGAGCAAGAAGCAAAGTGAAAGCCCAATGGGATTTGCTTGATGAAAATGGCACATATGCCTTTTCCTCTACGACCGATACCTTCGCAGACTTACAACACTTTTTCCCAGATACAGCCATTGCGAGATTGGAGGACATTGAGGGATTCCATCGAACGATTTCCTCCGTCTTCAAGGCTGAACTGAGAGCAGAAAGATCTAAACTCGAAAAAGAATTGGCTGAGTACGACAAAACTATTCATGAATACGAAACACAACTTCAGGAGCTGATTCAAAACCCAAATCTCTCCAAGATTGTTCTGACGCGTCACACTGAACTGCTTCGCGAGAAAGACCGGATGCAAAAAGAAAATGATGCTTATGAAAAGCTTCAGCAGCTAAAGGAAGCACGAGATGCTGATGCAGAGCGGCTGAAGACAATTAAGCAACAGCAATTGGCATTAATTTCCTATCGGCTTAATGAAGAAATGAGCCGACTCAATGATGCTATTTACGAAGGATCCTACAACGCCCCTGTGTTGGACTTCACTGACACCGGATACAATTTCTTTACGCCGGACGATACAGGTACTGGTATTGCGTACAAGGGCCTTGTTGTATATGACCTTGCTGTGTTGAGACTTACAAGGTTGCCTGTTCTGGTACACGATTCAGTCGTACTGAAGCAGATTTCAGATGATGCGATTGAGAAAATTATCGAACTTTACTTCACCTGCGGAAAGCAAGTCATCATTGCCTTGGATAAGCAGGATTCATATAGCGAAAAGACATCGCGCCTGCTTAGTGAATCTGCAGTGTTGAGATTGACCAGTAATGGACAGGAGCTGTTTGGACGGTCTTGGGGATAGCCCGTTTGCAACTTCTAAGGGCTCGCCATAATTGGCGAGCCCTTTCATTTGTTAACTTCGGATGCAAACGTAATTTCCTTGTTATGGTGTTCCCTTAGGTATTAGCGCAATCCCAGGTAATTGACGTTCAAACACTCACAATTCAGTTTCTTGCGAACTAAAAACAGCAAAACCATATGGGCCAAGCATATCTTTCGTGTGTAAGGACCCTAAGATTATCGTACCGGATATATCCTGAGGCAACGCAATTTGCTCGTTAGCAAAATTACAGCAAACAATTACGCTGTCAGCCCCATACTCACGCTGATATATAAACAGCTTCTCATGAGATGGTTGGAGCATTTCAAAATCACCGTATTTGAGAATGTTATTACCATTTCGCAGCGCAATCAGCTTCCTATAATGGTGTAGAATGGAATCCGGATCTTCTGTTGCATTCTCTACATTGATTTGTTTGTAGTTGGGGTTTACCTGAATCCAAGGTGTTCCCGTTGTGAAACCGGCATTGTCTGTACTATCCCACTGGACGGGTGTTCTGGCATTGTCCCGTCCCTTATGAAGAATGCCGTTCCATGCCCATGCGCGATTGCCTTCCTTTTCCGCCTCATGAAGCAGATTGATACTTTCCACATCCCGCAGTTCATCCGGCGATACAAATGGATAGTTCGTCATTCCGATTTCTTCGCCTTGATAAATAAACGGTGTTCCACGCATCAGATACATGGCGGTTGCAAGCATTTTTGCGCTTTGTACGCGCAGTTCTTCTGTCTCAGTTGAGCCGAATCGAGATACTGCCCTCGGCTGGTCATGGTTTCCCCAGAACAGCGTATTCCAGTCAATCGCTTTTTGCCAACTGGAAATAATCTGCTTTAGCTTCAGCAAATCAAAGGGAATAACATTCCATTTTCCATTCTTACCATCGATGTCCATGATATCGAACTGAAATAGCAGATCCAACTCCTGTCCATCGCCAACCACAGAGTTGGCATTGTGCGTAGTAACAAACGTAGTTTCCCCCACGCACATACAGTCACGTCCCGCAAAGCAATTTTGACGCATTTCTCTCAGATATTCATGCAACTTGGGCTGAAATGCAAAATACTGTTCTGAGAACACGTATCCCTCACCCTCGCCATCCGGCATCCCCGGTGCTTTGGCAAGTAAGCTGATCACATCCATGCGGAAGCCGTCCACACCCTTATCAAGCCAACGATTGATCATTGCATAGACTTCCGCACGCATGTTTTCATTTTCCCAGTTCAGATCCGGCTGCTTTTCGCTGAACAAGTGTAAATACCATTGGTCTGTTGTCTTATCATAACTCCACGCGGATGGCGTAAAGAAAGATGACCAATTGTTGGGCTCTTTCCCTTCCTTGCCGTCTCTCCAGATGTAATAGTCCCGATAGGGATTGTCCTTACTTTTCCGGGATTCTATAAACCACGCATGTTCATCTGAAGAATGATTCACGACGAGATCCATGACCAATTTGATATCCCGTTTATGGAGTTCTTCGACAAGCTGTTCAAAATCCTCCATCGTACCGAATTCGGCCATAATGCTCTCATAATTACGGATATCGTAACCCATATCTGCATTGGGAGAGTCATATACAGGACAAAGCCAGATTGCTCCAATTCCAAGCCATTTCAGGTAGTCCAATCTGGAAATGATGCCCTGAATGTCGCCAATGCCGTCGGCATTTGAATCTTGAAAACTTCTGGGATATATCTGATAAAATACCCGTTCCTTCCACCAAGGTGAATTCATATCATTTGCTCCTCATTTCTGTTGGTGTCAGGCAGGACGCTGTTCTGCATCCTGCCCAATAATTTCAGAGGTTTTCTCCCTGTAAATCAATCCATACGACAGTCCAGTGTTCTATTCTCGGAAGGACAAATTCAATAAATGCCCCCTTATCATTTTCAAAATCAGTATATTGGATTGCCTGAGCCTGCATTGCTTCCCCATCTGGTGACGCTGCATATACGCCTTTAACCGGACTGTCCACCTGTACCACAATTCTTATGTTCTCCTGCGGAATGGGAGTATCTTTTCCTCTGTTCCAGTAATCATCTTCGCATCCGCACAGATTCACAAAATACAGACATTTTCTTGACCCTTTTTCCCGAATTGTAAGCCAGAGCTTATTTGCTTCACCATATGTACTGACAGGATGACTCTGGCACTGGTATTCATAATTGTCCCAGCCCATATGCGTCATGGAAACATTTCTTAGCTCCTCGTCATAGAACAAATCCAGATACCGGATCATGAAATCATTGCAGCGTCTAAGAATCGCCGCGTCTTTCTCACTCAGACGGGTATAGTCGCTATAATACCCCTGAGTCAGAACAGCTTGATTTTCGCCCTGCAGCAGATGATAAGCACCGTTTGAAACAATGGCTGCCGTTAAAATTCGAGCCGCATTCATTGCCCGCTCTCTGGAATCCTTCCGGAATGGTTCCAGATAAGCCGCAAGAATGATCGGCCTCTGGCCGCCGGAAAGCTGTCTTGCCTCGTCAATCAGCTGCGCAGTATGAGAATACCGCTCATAGGGATTCCAGACCTCAATGTAAACTGCGTCCTGCTTAGCAGCAGCGGTGGAATATACAGGCCAGTTGCCAACATTATTGAAGATCAGATATGGGTCTTGATTTGCACCTGCAAGTTCTTCTCTGGTCTGGTTGATCAAAGATGGGATTTCCTGATCCAAGCGAATCAGTTCCGGCTTTTCCCCCAAATGAGAATAGGCCGTTTTGGGGAAGCCATAGGTGTCCATATGGATTCCTGCAAACCCCATCTTTGTGATTGCTTTTCTATACTCCGCAATCAAATGATGACGCCACGGTGAATTCTTCGCTATATTCATGATATAAAACACGTCAATGAACACAAAGGGTTTCTGGCAGGAATTATACAGCGCCCAATTTGTGTGCTTCTCGAAAAAGGGTTTGCTGGCAGCGTAAATTGCGCCGTATGCGATAGAATGCATGCCGTGCTCCGCGCATTTTTTTATCTTGTCCTTCACGGTTTTGCGAGAGATTGGCTTACCCATCATGTCTGTGTAGAATTCCTGATCTGTGACCAGATGGTCATGCCGATAGGACCAGTCATAGTACTGCACCATATTGATATGACATTTATTCAGCCATTCAACAGCACCGTTATCTGCGTCGTCCTGCGTGAAATCGCTCAAAAAGCCGTAGCGGAGAGACCGCTTGGGGTTATCGACAACATCAAAAGCTGTTTCCAGAAGAATACGTGTGTTACCTGTGCATACCGTTACCGAAGCACCGTAACCAGCAAAAGTGGTATCATATTTTCCAACAGAAATGAGTATATTACCGATAAAATCAGCAACTTTTTGCCTGTAGACTAAATCATTCAAATGGTATATAGACACCTCCGCGTATTCACAGATGTGTCCATCCGCATCAAGGCAAAGTTCAACTTCCTCACCAGACAGAAACTGTGCTTTGACAGGATATAGGTCCATACAATTCACCTTATCCTTTCACAGCGCCGTCTGAAAGTCCCTGGATAAACTGCTTCTGGAAAATCAGGAAGATGATCACTACGGGGATAATGGCGATGGTCGCCGTTGCAGCCATCAGATGCCATTTACCACCGCCAAACTGCTGGAAAAAGACGGACAATGCCTGCGGGATGTTCTGCTTTGCCCTCGACTGCAAGAAGAACGTAGCCTGCGCATAGTTGTTCCAGATACCAAAGCCGTTCAGAATCACGAAGGATGCCGTCGCGGGTTTTATAATCGGGAAAATAACTCTCCAGAAAGCGCTGAACCCTGTGCAGCCATCTAACGCAGCCGCTTCGTCCAATTCTCTTGGCAGCGCTTTTATAAATGTTGCGTAAATGAACACCGCAGACGGCATTGCCAGTGTGGAGCAAACCAGAATCATTCCCCAAAGGGTATTTACCGCATGAATTTTTCTCATAAGTGTGTACAGCGGAACAGTATTGATAATACCAGGAATCATCATACAGGACAAAAGCAGACCGAATACGAATTTGTTATACTTTGTATTGTGCCTTGCAATGGCATACCCTGCCAGGCCACCGGTAATAATTGTCAAAATCAGCGTTCCGGCTGTAATGATCGCAGAATTCAGCATAGCTGTACCTATCTTTGATTTTCTCCAGGCATCCAGAAAGTTCTGCCAATAAAAATCCGGAATAAAAATATTACCCTCATAAAAAACACGCTGTGGAGAATTGAGCGCCAGAACCAGCAAAACATAGAAAGGAATCAGGCACATCAGACAAATCAGGCAAATCGCAGCATATTTTAATACTTTTTCTAAACCTTTCATGCATTTGCCTCCTTAGTCTTTTTCCCGCGTCAGGCGCATGGAGATCAGAACAGGAATCAGGATGATAAAAAACAGGATCATCGCAACAGCTGTAGAATAACCGGTTCGACTGCCATAACACATACGCATAATGTAGATACTTAAACTTTCTGTGGAGTATCCCGGTCCGCCCTGTGTCAGTGCCATGATGATATCGAAAACTGACAGTGAGCCAATAATGTTTGTGACCACATTGATTCTGATGGCGGGCATCAGCAAAGGAAGCGTGATTCTGGAAAACCGCTGCCATCTTCCCGCTCCGTCAATTGTAGCTGCTTCAACATATTCTGAAGGAATTGACTGGAGCCCCGCCAAATAAATAATCATTGTCATACCGGAAAATTGCCAGACGTTTACAAGAATCAGCACCAGCAGTGTCACCGAGTATTTGCCCATCCAATTCCCTATCAAGCCCGAGAGTCCCAGCTGAGCAAATGCATAGGCGAGGTAGCCCCGCCCCGGCTGCAGCAGGAAATACCAGATGTATCCCATAATCAAAGGGCTGATGATAGCAGGCAGGTAGATAATGACACGCGCAATGCTTTTTCCCCGAAAGTCAGAATTCATCAGCAAAGCATAGCACAACCCTACCAGATTCAATAGCGCTGCACTGCCTATCGCAAAAATCAATGTGGTTTTGATATCTTGCATTGCCCGGTCATCTGAGAAAAAATTCGCAAAATTTTTGAGTCCAACAAACTCTGCCTGACCCATACCGTCCCAATCTGTCAAGCTCATCCCAATGCCCTTAAGCAATGGGTACACAAAAAAGATCGAGAACAGAATCAATGCAGGAAGCGAGAGGAACTGGGCCCAATCGATTCGTTTTCTACGCATACATGTTCCTCCGAAAAAGCCAGGACCCGGAACATCGGAACTTAATTCCTCCGATCCGAGTCCTGTTAGATTAATTCACAATAAGGTTATGTCAGAGTATCAAAATTAAAATCCTGCGTCCCATGCAGCTTCATATGCTTTTGCAAACTCCTCAGCAGTATACTTGCCGGCGAGCAAGTCCTGAACCATTCTGCCAGCATCATCACCGGAGAAGCCGGCAGGTTTCTCGTTGGTGAAGCCAATGTTCGCTGCGGAGCTAACAGCACTGTTAACGCCTTCAACAATGGAGTCAGGCGCCCACTTTGCATCAACATCCGTGAAAGCGGAGGGAGAACCCAGACTTTCGGCATACTTCTTCTGATTATCTGCACTGAACAAGTAAGTCAGGAAGGCCTTTGCTTCCTCGACATGCTCTGTATCAGCACTAATACTGTAACCGGAGTCTTCCGCAACCAGAACCATGGGAGTGCCGTCTTCCATCATAGCAGGATAAGGGGCAAAGCCGATCTTGTCTGCCATTTCAGGATCCTTTGCCAGTACACTGGACAGAGCCCACATGCCATTGCTGAACATTGCAGCCTTACCGGATACAAATGCATCGACGCAGTTATCGTTCGTTGCAGTCAGAACGTCTTCGTTAATCAGGCCTTTTTCCTGCAGTTCCAGCAAACCGGCTGCGAAAGTAGCCATGGCACCGTTGGGATCGCCAAAATTCAAAATGCTCTTGTCATTGTTCAGCATGGCAGTCTTTGCAGCGGTAGCGCCGTACTTTGCCTTGATGTAACCATGGGGAATGAACTCAATCAGATGGCCCAGATGCCACGCTTCGCTGCCGAAGATAAACCAGGGATCAACATCGGGCATCTCGGTTTTAATCTTTTCCAGATTCGCAACAAAACCTTCCCAAGTGGTCGCGGGTTCAATGCCAAGTTCTGCGAAAATTTCCTTGTTGTAGAAGAAACCTGCCATGGTCATATTCGTGCAGATACGGTACTGCTTTCCGCTGCTGATATCCGTGCAGCTTTCCTTCATGGAGGGAATCAGTCTGTTCCAGATCTCATCCATATCGGACAGATCCAGATACTTACCCTGATCCACATATTCCTGCTCATAAGTGGTCATAATATCAGGGGCTTCGCCGGATGCAAACTTGATTTTGATGATATTGCTCGCATCGTTCTGATATTCCTGTTCCACAGTGATACCACCGCTCTGTGCGTTGAAGTCAGCAATGATCTCATCCAGCAGGTCAACAGTTTCTACCTTGCCGGTAAAGAATGTCAAGTCTACATCCTTGGCAGGTTTTTCATCTTTCTTTTCAACCTCGTTTGTGCTTGCCTGATCAGCCTTGGGTTCTGTGGGGGTGTTGGCCTGCTGGCCGCAGCCAGCAAACGCTGTGGTAAGCATGCAAATAGCCAGTACGAAAGCAAATAAACGTTTCATTTTGTATCCTCCATTCTATTTTCCGGATGTCTTCGTGGGATTCATCCTGACTACATTATAGTTTCTGTTTTTCACTTGGTAAATCCCTCTTTTTTTAGATTGCAGTCCATATTTTATAGGCAACACGCACATATCCTTGCATTTTTCACTTCGGTGTTCTATAATAAACGCACAAAAGCGATTCGGAGGACAGCGTGTATGCTTTCTAAACTCAAAGCTTTTTTTGCCGCTAATAACATCCAGCGCCGCCTGCTTCTCATCATTTCCATGTTCATTTTTTCTTCCATTATACTGGTTTCACTTTTCAGCCACCTTCGTTTCGTTGCCGACTATACCGATCAATCGGCAAAAGACATACAGCAGGTTGTTGAACAGGTGGCCTTGAATGTTGATACATATATTGATGAATTGGCCCGACTGTGCCTCAGCCCCTACTACAACTCCAGTGTCATGAATTACCTCGATACCAGATCTTCCAGCAGTCAGGAAGCGCTGGATAAACGGCGTTCAATAGAAGATTATCTTCGCCAGGTTATGATTACTCCCAGAGAAGATATTTTAAGAGTGTATATTTTTTCCGATTCAATATACTCCAGTTCCAAAAGCAGCCACAGCGGTTTGAATGCGGATTATAAAGCCGAAGAATGGTATCAAACCGCGCAGAGTACCGATGACTATATTTTTCTGCCAGCTCATTTTGAAGAAGCGGGTTCCTCTGTAAATCTCGTTATCTCCATTGCAAAACGCCTCTGCAGCCTTCAAAACAACCAGAAAACTGTCGGCGTTATCCGAGTCGATGCTAACTACAACGGCATAAAGGCGGTATGTGACCGCATCAATGTAAGCGAGGGCGGTGCCCTTTTTATCATGGATTCCAACTGGAATCCCGTGTACCAGAACTCCGCGTTGCCTGCAGCAATCACAAACGATGATATCCGCAACGCGGCGGCTTCGTCTGGTTACTCTACACGGAGACTGGATGGAGCAACGTATATTGTAAATGTCGAGATCATTCCCTCCACGAACTGGCGCGTCATCGCAATCAACGCCAGGAATCAGGTCGTCAAAGGCGCCAATGCAACACTGATTTTTAATATGCTCATGGCTGTTGGAATGGCAGCTTTGGGTGTTGCCATCTCTATCTTCTTTGTCCGCAGACAACTACGGCCACTTTATCAAACGGTCAATCTGATGGAGGAAGTAGAAGCCGGTAATCTAACTGTGCGTGCGAGCACAGACTGTACAGATGAAATTGCCTCTCTGAATTCAGCCTTCAATCACATGCTGGAGCAGATTCAGGAGATGATGAATCAGGAGAAACAGTTGACAAAACAGGTATATGAAGCGAAATATCTGCAGAAAGAGGCACAGTTTGAGTCTTTACATCGCCAAATACAACCTCATTTTTTATTCAACACCCTGAACACAATCAATCTGCTAATAAAATGCGGCAGATACAAGAAAGCAACGCGTGGGATTGAGCAATTGGCCACCCTGCTCCGGGGTGTAATTAGCTCCGGTCGTAAAATCACACTGGAAGCCGAACTGAAAATCGCGGAAAGTTATCTCCAATTACAGAAATTACGCCATGACAATCTGACTTACGAAATCAATGTGTCTGATATTGATTTGTCCTGCACGCTTCCCGCACTGACCATCCAGCCGATTATTGAAAATGCGCTGATTCATGGCTGTGAAAAAACTGAAGGAGAGACACATATCCTTGTAGATCTGCAATATCGCGGTAACGCGCTTATTATTTCGGTGAAAGACAACGGTGCAGGCATGTCAAAGGTCACTTTGCAGCAGTTGCAGAGCAGATTGGATAATTGTGAGTCGGAAAAGAATACAGAATTTCAGACAAGTGGCATTGGACTAATCAATATACAGAAACGTATTCGTTTTCAGTTTGGTAGTCCCTATGGCATTACCCTTTCTTCCGAAGAAGGAAGCGGAACCACTGTTACCTTAAGCATTCCAAGGAGTGTGAAACCATGTTAACCGCTTTGATCGTCGAAGATGAGCCCCTTATGCGGGAATACCTGCTGTTCAATCTATCTTCAATACATGACCAGTGGATCACCGCCGCATGTGCGAAAGATGGTGTGGAAGCAATGGCACTGCTGAATGAACAGCACTTCGACCTGATTATCACAGATATTAAGATGCCTCGCATGACCGGAGTGGAACTTGCGACATACGTACATAACAACATCGCAGATACGGATATTATTTTCTTGACCGGTTATGATGAATTCGACTACGCACGTGCAGCAGTCCGCAGTGGTGTTTCAGACTATTTGCTTAAACCGCTTCAGGACGCAGAACTGCACGCCATTCTCGATAAACTGGCAAAGAAACGTTCTGCCGGAGAGACCCGGCAAGCAATTCCCCAAGTGAAGGCCCATGTTTCTCCGGATGCTGCTTTTCCTTTGGAAGATGTCGAATCCAGTGTTCTGGTACAGCGGGCAAGGGACTATATCCAAATGAACTATTCCAAGCCTATTTCTTTGAACGAAGTCGCAAGCGCTTTGGAGGTTAACCCCGCTTATCTCAGCAGCGTCTTCAAGTCCGAACGCGGAGAACCATATTCCAAGTATTTACTCCGCCTTCGGATGGAACGAGCCACGCTTCTCCTCAGCACGCACACTGCGGCTAAAGTGGGTGACATTGCAAGTGAGGTCGGGTATCTCTCTGTAAAACATTTTGATTCTGTATTTAAGAAATATTATGGGATGACACCCAATGCATATCGGAGCAGCATAGCAAGACGTCTTTGATCACGTAAGGAATTATCCTTCTCCAATGACATCCGGATAATTTCCTAAAATTGAAGAATCCCGGAATTGGTATCACCCAACTCCGGGATTTTTTGATTATCCAAAGCTGTCCAGATCGTTCAGCATTTCCAAGATGTCTGCGCTGACCTGTTCCACATTCTCATGGGGATTGGCAGCTGGTGGTGCAGGAAGCGGAACACCGGAGCTGAGCCGTTCTTCGATCAGCTGCCGGATTTTTTCTTCCAGCATCCGGGTATTTAGATCGGAAACATGAACCTGAATGCGTACCCGACCATCCAGCAGCCCCGGGTTATCCTCCAGATATTTGTTCAGAGCAGCTACAATGATCGGGCTTTTCTTGTTGCCCAGCTGCTCAAGGAACTGGCCTGCCTGTCGTCCTTCGGCAGTGTTCATACCAAATTGAAGGGTGTAACGGTACTTTCCATCTTGAATCAACGCGGTTCACCCCCGTTTATGGCTAAGTTCTCAGAAGAGAAAGCTGCCCTTCTGCCATTGTCCGATAGCCGATAGCATTGGCGTTCACATTTTCTACGAAACTGGCTGAGGCTACCAGAGGGGAACGCTCCAGATAATCCCGGAACAGGACAGAGCCACCACCAATGAAGACTGCCGGGTTAGAACGCAGATCTACCTTCAGTTCACGCAGCTGATCCAGAATATCCTTCGCGTGCTGTTCCGCGGACTTGCGGATGGTATCCTTTACATCCGCGGGGAGAATGGTTTCCTTGCCGCACAGCACGGCGCTGATATGTTCATCCTCAATCTGCATATCATGCAGGGCGCCGACCCTGCGGATGATGTCATTGTTCATGGTAATGACGCCGGTTTCCAGACTGCGGCAGAATTGCATGTCGGGCTTACCGCTGCGCAGGAGCAGAACATCGGTGGTGTAGCCGCCAATGTCGATCAGAAACAAGCGCAGATGATGCTTGAGCTGGCTTTTCTGAGGTGCGATGGCAGCAAATGCCTGCGGATATACAAAGACATCCCGAATCAGAATGGTCATAGGCTTGTCATTGTAAGAGAATTGGACGGACTCACTGCGCTTGAAGTAGGCTCTGAACTTGTCCTTCAGAATGCTGTAGTGTTCCGGGGGCAGACCTACCGCCAGCTCAATTTTCTCCGCTGCGGGCAGAGGACCGGCATAGGAAAGCTCTTTTGCGATAGCAAACAGGGTGAGAATGAAGAAACTTTCATCCCGGGTCTTATCCCGGCGATATGGAAGACGCTGGCCGGAAAGGGTCCAGTATTCTCCCTTGTACTCCAGAACTTCATCCGCCATAGGCGGGCGGACGGAGTGCCGTGCCAGACCGGATACAAAATTGTGGTGGACGGTCTTGATGGCGTGATTGCCGTGGTCGACTGCGATTAACATAATGATTTCCTCCTTAAAAATATTTTATATACTTGATTACACCGCTGCAAATGCGTATTTGCAACACTTGTGCTTATAATTCTTGAAGATGCGCACAAAAAAGAGCTATCTCAAAATTAGAGAGAAAAAACCTGCCCCTCTAATTTCGTGTGCTGCTTTTTCGGTATAATTGGTCACTTTTCCCTTGCTCTGCGCCCCAAAGAGCGAGCTGCTCTGTGTGATTCTCCAGAATCATACAGAGCAGCCTCTTACTTGCGAAGATGGTCTATATCACATTGTTCTTTATTAAAAGCAAAATATTGTGCAGCGACGACAAGAAATAGCAAGTCAGTTGACCATGCGCCTTTAATATGATATTCTATATGTGGCAGTTCATCAGAAGTCGATGTTTCTGCTAACATTGTAAAGATAAAAAAGGGGGAGAGAATTTTGTTATCATTATTCAAGAAATCACTGACCCTTATGTGGAAACGGGCATTGGGGTTTGCAGAAAACAATCAAATGCCTGATTTCGTTATCGAGAAGTCAAAGATACACTATCATACATAAGCAGTAGGGGTTGTCTCACTAAAAGGCGGGCTCCGCGAAAAAGTACAAAGCCCGGTTCTTGCTGAACCGGGCTCTTGCGCATTATTAAGATGTGCAACAAGACGCAAGTAGATTATACAAATTGTCTACGAATGTGCGGACTGTAAAGACTGCCCGGTCAAAGAACAGTACAATCATCAAAAGAAGACTGACAAAAAGCCAGTGGAAGACAGTGTCAAGCAGGCTAGATGTTTCCAAATACTTCATCCAGCGGTGTAAGGCGCATTCGCCACGATTAACCAGGATGTGAACTTCCGCTGATTCCTGACCGGAGGAAATGCCAATGTTACGGTAGAATGGTATCTCGTTAGTATGGCATTCAATTTCTTGAAACTGCACCATAAAAAAATACAAACAGGTCGATTGGAAAACCATCTGTTTTCCGCATAGTGCGTAAAAATAGAGCCCTTTGCGAGATGTCAGACCAGACCTTCCTGACGACAGTGCCATACATAATCGTCAAGGCCTTTGTATTGGGGATCCCAAAGGTAGGTCCCGTACTCAATCCCAACCTGAGCCAGCATAGTGGCCAGATTGAAATAGCCATCCTTCACATGGGGATTCTTCAGATAGTCCATGTCGAATGCCGTCATGATCTTGGTGGTTCCCTTGGACTGCACGTACTCCAGTGTTTCCTTCAGATGATTCAGGGAATTGACGCCGGGTACCGCAATTACCGTCAGACCGGTAATGTGATGGATGACATCCGCCTTCATAGGTCCCTCGGTCAGAAGGACTGTCGGGGTAGGCTCGCCAGCGATATGGGTCCAGCATTCCGCTTTACAGCCATCCTGCTTGCCGATGCTGGTGATCCACCGAAACTTTCCTTTTTTAATGGAATCCAATCGGATCTGCAGGCCCTGAATTTTTCCTTCGGGGGTTCTTGCCGGTACGAGGATACCTCGCCTTTCCTTGCTGATGGTCCAGTTTCCAGCCATATCATGATAAAAGCCGGGGACACCGGCCAGATAATGGCCTTCCTCATGGAGCTGCTTTGCAATGGCGGAGAAGCCTGCAACGGGCATGGTCTTATAGCCATTCCGACAGATCATTTCCTCGGTCATGCCTCTTGATAGGAGGTTTTCCAGATGGTCAGACGCCAGTGACAGCTTGGAGAGCAGCGCCGTGTAGGTTTCATGCCGGGCATCAATGTCCGTGAGGGGCAATTCAATATCCTGCAGAATGGGGCGTGTGACTGTCCTCCGCTCCCGCTTGCGTTTGCTGTCTTCATGGTGAAATGAGTCGCTATCCTTCAGACCAAGCTCCTTTATCAGAATTTCCCGCACGTTTTTGCGGTCAACCTGAGCATAGTACGCATACAGATCAAAGACACCGCCTGAGAAATGGCACCGGGGACAGCAGAATACATCTTTCGTAAGATTGATGTTCAGGTGCTTTCCACGTGGATTTGTGTCACAGCAGGGGCAGCTTATATTGTAGCTGTGTCTGCCGCTCGGCGGTTCCGGAATGCCGATCAGAGGGATAATATCGTAAATATGGATTTCAACCATGCAGCCTCCTTTCCGGGGGGATGTGTGGTACATCCCCCTTTCTCGCAAGCGGTTTATGCGGGTGTTTGTTCCATTGCATAATTGCAAATATACTCTGCAGCGGCACGAATGGTTTCATCGCCGCTGAATTTTGAGGCCAGCCAGTTAATGGCCCGGGGTTCCGTGCTGAGAACTTCGCCCAGCGTTTTGCCACCGTGCTTCTTGATGGGACTCACAACGGCACATGCCTGTTCAAATTCCTGCTCCGGTGTCAGTTCCACAATGACAAGCTCTGGATCTGAAACAGGAGGTGCAGTAACTACTGCGGGTGATTCTGTTTCAGGCTGGGGAGCGGGCGGCGTGCCTGTGGGCATTGGCGCAGGAGGTGTTATGCCATTTTCTGCACCAAGCTCGTCAGGGACATTGCCGTCGAAACCATCTCCGGCAGCACTGAACTGTAAACCGAAACCGGCGTTGCGAAGGGCAATACCGATTGCCGCAGTCTGCGCCCATTCCCGGGGAGAAACGGTAGGCTTCAGCGGATCATATTTGCGGGAAGCGGTGGCTTCAGACAGGTAGCAATCTGCTGGATCCTTGTAGCTGACATATACTCTCGCAGTTGCAACGAAGTAATCCTTCACTGGCTCAACATGCAATGCGATTTTCCCTTCGGGGTGGCGCAGACGGAACCACGCAAGCTGCGCCATGACGGGCAGCCGCTTCCGCTTTTCCTGCGTCGTGAGGTCTACATAGTCTACCGTCAGTTTGGAAGGATCAAAGCCATCCACCTGATTGATGGTGTTCAAAACAGGAAACTGAGAGTTGAAATTGATATTCTGATTCATGTGATTACCTCCTGATCAGAACGGAATATAGGTGAAGCGGTACTGGAGCCATGCGGGCAATACCGTGTTGACCATCTTGCTGATAGCATCCCGGTAAGCCTCCGGTGTGGTTGGCGCAAAGCTCTGGAACTGCTTGCGGAAGCTGGTGATCACTGTCTGGAGATTACCTAAAGCAGTCGCACGCTGTTTCTTCAGCTTTTCGTCCGCGGGAATGCCAAACTGCCGCTCCTGAAGCAGACAGGTAAAGAGCGCGTCAACGATCTTGTAGTGATAGCTCATTGCGCTCACATCAGCGGTAACAGGAGCGGTCTTGACAAAATTCATGCAGCTTTCCAGAATGGATATCCGGTAAAGCAGTTCCTGATACCCCAATAGCTGATCCATGGTCAGCTTATGCTCCGCAATTATTGCGTTGAGCTGCTGCTTGTTTTGGTAGTACATATCCAACGTAGTTGCCATAATGGTCATTTCCTTTCTACTCAATGAAGTCTTGAATTCTTTGCGCCAGACGGGTACCCCGCTGGTCGGCTTTGGTATTGCGGATTGCCCGGCACAACGCTTTTCGTTCACCAACGATGGTGAGCCGAAGCCTTGCGCGGGTAATTGCTGTGTAGACGATGGCACGCATCAGCATGATCGCGTGGGCGCATTGTAGGTTCAGAATGACAGATTTGTACTGGGCGCCCTGAGACTTATGGACGGTAGAGGCGTATCCGAGATCCAGCATTCTAAGCTGATCACTTTCATACTTCATGATTCTGCCATCTCCAAAGTCAATCTCCACGGTAGCCTCGTTTTCGGGGCCGGTAATGTTGGTGATGTAGCCCACATCGCCGTTGTTGACCTGCTCGTAGTTCTTGATCTGCATGACCTTATCGCCAAGCCGGAATCGCAGCTGCCCGGAAACGGCTTCAGCTTTTCCCGGAGCCGGTGGGTTTACCAGTGCCTGCAGCCGTGCGTTCATGGCATCCACGGATGTTTCGGTCCTACGCCGGAAGGGGGTCAGGAATGCCGTGCCGTCCACACCAAATTTCTGAACTTCCTGCATATACAGGTTTTCAATGATATCGGCGGATACAGCTAAATCCTTGGAATCAAAGAACATGAAATCCGGGCCGTACTCCATACTCAGATTACCGTGCTTGATCAGCCGGGCATTGGTAGCGATCCGGCTTCCGGCGCTCTGGCGGAACACATGATCCAGACGAACCACGGGTACGACGCCGCTGTTGATGATGTCCTTTAAGACAGCGCCGGGGCCGACAGAGGGAAGCTGGTCCGCGTCACCCACCAGAATCAGTCTGGCATGAGGCGGGATGGCAGTAAACAGCCGCTCTGCGAGAAAGGCATCCATCATGGAGACTTCATCTACAAGGATCAGATCCGCATTCAGCATGATGCCTTCGGTCAGGGTGCCGTCAGGATTGGCCTTGATGCACAGAGCCTTGTGAATCGTCGATGCCGACAGCCCGGAGGATTCCTTCATCCTTTGCGCTGCCTGCCCGGTGGGGGCGCAGCATATGATCTGCGCTTCCGGATACTTTTCCTGATACAGATCAAGGATCGCCCGCTGAACTGCGGTTTTGCCTGTCCCCGGGCCGCCGGTTATGACGCAGAACTTGGTGGATAGCGCCATTTTTACCGCTTCCCGCTGTTCCGGCGCCAATGTGATCCTGAGCTTCCGTTCCTCGCACAGAATGGCGTGATCCAGATTCTCGTAAGGCTCTGCGGCCGTTTTCATCTGCTGTGCGATATGAAAGGCAATATTGTTTTCCACGGTGGCAGTCGCAGTGCGGTAGATGTAGTGGTCATAGCAGACAAGCCGATCCGCTTGTACCAGTTGGAAGGCTCTTGCGGCCGCCATCTCCTCAGTGATCTCCGGTGTTTCCAGAAGGCGCAGCGCCCTGCGGAGGAAATCGTGTTTTTCCAGACACATATGTCCCTCCGTCTCGCCTTCGGCGATGGCGTACATCAGCGCTTCGTCGACACGTTCCGGGGAAACGGTGGGAAGCCCCAAACTGATTGCCAGCTTGTCCGCTGTTTTGAATGCGATACCTGCCATTTCCACCAGCCGGTACGGATGCTTCCGGATGATATCCAGAGTATCCTTTCCATACTCGCGGTAGATCTTAATGGCTCGGTTGGCGGTAACGCCGTGGGGCGTCAGAAAGGCAATTACGTCCCGGGCGCCGCGGGTGGCCAGATAGGAATCACAGATCATTCTGAGGCGCTTTTCGCTGATACCTCGAATGGTCATGAGTTTTTCCGGCTCCTGATCCAGAATCTCCAGCGTGTCTTGCCCGAAGGAATCGTAGATTTTCTCTGCGATTTTTCGGCCAACACCTTTGATCTGACCAGAGGCAAGGTAGCCGATGATGCCTTCCTTGGTATGCGAAATTACCTCCTCGTAGCTCTCCACCTCAAACTGGAGTCCGTGCTTCGGATGCCTGACCCAGTGGCCATTCAGACGGAATCGAGCTTTTTCCGTGATGGGGAGGCAATAGCCGACAGCTTTGAACTGGCTCATTGCATGGCCGCTGCCATCGTGCAGGATTTCCAGCGGACGGTAAACGGCAATCATATAGTCAACGGTGGAAGCATCGGCTATCCGGGGGTAGAGGAGCTTATCAAATTGACATAACACTTGTTTTCTCCTTTCTCAAGAGCGTTCTCACTTGGCGACAAGCACATGCCGGGTCTGGGGTACATAGTACGCCTCCTCCACAACATCAAACGCTTTTGCCATATGAACGGCCTGACTGACAAGATCGTCAGCCAGACTGTCCAGCTCCTGTACAAGCTTTACACGGTCCCGGAGTTCAGACAGCGACCATTCTTCGTAGTCGTCATCCATGTCCGTACCCCGACCGGGGAATGTGACGGGCTGTTTCGGTGGAACACGGAAATCTACACGGGCTGCTTTCCCGCAGACACCACAAACATTGCCTGTGTCGGCAACACTGCGGCAGTTCCGCTGGCCGCAGCAGGTGCAGTAAGACAGATATCCGGAGGGCTTCAGATCCCCTTGGTAGAGGATCAGATAGCCGCCGCTTCTGCCGTTGAACCCTGCCTGCCAGCGGAAGTTGTGGACTGCATTAAACAGATACAGCGCTTCCTGCCGCATAAGCAAAAACTCCCGGGTATCGAGCATATCGTAAAGCTTGGATTCAATCTCGGGATCCAGACCAAGTCCGTAAATCTTGAGATTGCAGGCATACGATGTTGCATGATTCCATGAGTTCATCGTGGAATATCGGAAATGGTTACGCAGGTAATCTGTCATTTCGCGGCGGGATCGAAGGTCAATCGGTCGAGAGAATTTTCGCATATTGCTCCTCCCTGATTAAATCGGCTGTACCGAAACTTTCACCTTACGGCTGGTAGATACGTTCAGCACGTCGGCATAAACGCCGGGATACTTCTTTTTCAAAGCATCGGAGCTGGGCCGCTTGGTGGTCCTCGTTACGAAGTCAATGAGGAGCTTATCCCTGGTAGTTGTCAGAATACCATGCTCATGCTCTTTCATGACTTCGGCAATTCGCACGGAATGTGCTTCAATCTCCTTTTCGTAGAGTTTCTTTTCGTCTTCGCATTCCTTGACTTTGGCCTGCAGATTGGCAATCTGGCGAAGCTGCCGCTCAAACTTGTATGGCAATTCAATGGTAGGAAGACCGGGTTTGCTGGCACCATAGATCCTTGCGAGAGATTCCATTGCCAGTGTGGGTTTGACACCGCTCATGGTAGGCGGGACATCGTGTTCAAGGCTCCAGATCCATTCATCCAGCCGCTCGAAAATCATATCCTCTTTGACAAGGTCGCGCTTGATTTCAGGCATTGCCAGATCATTGGCAGGATTATTCCCCCAAAAGCATGAGAACGCCCCGTGCTGGACGTCTGCCACAGCAAGGTAGAAACGGAGCTGGAATTCGTAGTACAGGGGGATCGCATCGTCCACCCAGTCTTCCGCTTTGTGATAGGTGCAGCTTTTGCATTCCAGAATGCCGGGCTGACCATCGCTGGCCCGCTCATACCGCCGATCAAAATTGGCCAGAGCATAGGGGTGGTCTGCGTGCTGATACAGCCCCTTGTCGTCGTAGACGTAGTTGCCGCTTTTCTTTGCATACCAGTATGCCGCTATCGGTTCGAGCAGATGCCCCATCTCCAGTTGGTCTGCATTGTCTTTCGGCTTGGGCTTCATGCGCCCCTTTTTGATCATCCACAGCTCCAGCGGGGTCGTCCACGGCGACACGCCGAATATGGCTGCCACATCGCTTCCGCCGATGGTGTAGGGGATATCGCCCTTGGGGCCATGCATACGGCATTCCAGCCAGCGGTCATTGCTCATTCCGGTGGTGTCGCAAAGTAATATCGGAGCAGCCATTACCACTTCAGCTCCTTTGCCACATCATAGTCGCTCCACCGGATACTCAGAGCGCGTGCCATGTTTTCTTCGGCCTTGAGCAGCTTTGCTTCCCGGGTGTGGCATGTCTTCATCATGTAGGGAATTTCCTGCATGGCCATGAAGACATCATGGGCAGTCGCGGGTCCTCCGCCGTAAGCCATTTCATACATGGCGATCGCTTCCAGCGCTTCCTTTTTCGGAAGGGAGAGCTTTTTGCAGACCCGGGTCATGGCATTGACAGGGTACTCCAGCGGAATTTCCAGCAGGCTCTGCAGCTTGGCAACGGAATCGCAGAACTTAGCAAACAGCTTGTCCATCTCAGCATCGAAATCCGCGATCTTGCGCTGATTCCGGTGATCCACACCAATGCAGTCGCCGATATGGATCGGCTGCTGTGCGCCTATCAGCAAAGCAGATACTTTTGCGGAGGCAACGCCGGTGTCGGATGTCATGAACCGGATACCGGGAACCAGCCTGTTTGCCATCGCTGCCTGACCGTGTGCGGCAAGAGCCTTGGCATAGGCGCCCAGAATGCCTTCCTTTTGGTTGGGGAGAATCCAGCTGCCGCAGGTATAGGCATGGTCGGTATACCCGCTTTCAAACACGAAGCCGGGGAACCGTTCCCCCAGCTTCTTCTCCAGCGTAACCAGAAGTTCGTCCATGGGAAGCACGGAATAGTCCGTTTCGTCACCGGAGTGAACTGCGGAAACCTTTTCGTTCCGGATCAGCAGAAGCGCATCTGAATTGTGTACGGACAGGCAGGCGTTGAGTACATTGGCAAGGTCTTTGCGACTGAGTTTGGGGAGTGCTGTGCCATTGATCTTTGCGCGTTCGGTCAGCGTTTTGTAGGCCGTGCCGCGGACGGGATAGATGTTTCCATCCACATTCAGCGCAAGGCCGAGATTGGCGGCGGTGTCCTTAATTGCGTCCTCGCTGGTACCTGCGGCAAATGCTGCGGGATGACCATACAGGGGAGAGGTCGGATCCAGTGGCTCCACGTGAAGGTCTTTGACCTTACATCGGCGCCAACTGGATGCCATACTCAGTGCTTGGTGATAACTGAGCATGGACGGATAGTTGTCAAAGTTTGCTTCAAAGTTGTCGTGACAGGATAACATGCTGCTTGCTCCTTTCGGTTGTTTGGCGGAAACCGCCGGATATAACAAAAGCCAGTAATCCCCGGAAGAAAGGAGACTACTGGCAAGTGTTTACGGTATAGAGTTGTCAGAAAATAGAAAAAGTGCCATTTGCACAAAAATGCAAATGACACTTGAGAAGAACCCGGAAACTGTGTTTTGCCGCTGCAAAACTCTGATACTATGTTGATGGCATTATATCATAGCTGCCGGCATTAGTCAATTACCGGATTCCGGAAGTTTTATTTCCGGCGGCAGGCACCGCAGATGCAGGGCCTCTCCTGACTACTGTATCGTCATGATATCCTTTGCGAAAGGAAAAAGCAGTTTATTTTGGTCAGCAGGTGTAAAAGGAAAAGGGATGCCGCCAGAGGCAGCATCCCGAGATGTAGTGGACTTATCAGATTGAATTGGTCAACATTCGCGTGGATAAACGCAATCCATCATTACGTGAGACGTCATCTGGTTTGCGTTCCTGATGCGAGCCTGCATGACCGACGACAAACGGAATCACTGTGCAATGAGTTTCCGAATAATGTCCTTATCGGATTCCGGCGTTTTCAGGAGTTTCATTGCTTCATCGACAGAGATAGACAAGCTCTCCATGATTGCGCGGACAGAATTGATTTTTCTTCTAAACGACCTTCGTTCCGTTCAGCCATCGCAATTTTTTCAACTTCTCTACACATGGTGGTAACTCCTTGTGGGCGGTATTGGCTAGTCCGCACCTACAATGCGAGCCTGCACGACCAGCAGTAAATGAAATTACTGCTCAATAAGTTTCCGGACGGCATCTTTTTCCGAATCGGGTAATTCCAAGAACTGCATTGCCTCCTCCACAGAGAGGGACATCTTGGCCATAACATTACGAACTGCTCTTGCGCTCGATTCGATGTTTCCTTCCGCACGGCCTTCTGCGCGGCCTTCATCCCGTTCAGCCATTACTAATTTTTCAACTTCTCTGCACATGGTGGTTGCCCCCTTTACATTTTCCTTGAAATACCTTACGCGCTCGGCAAGAACTGGATAGTGCATGTCATCTGCCTGTGTACAGGAGAAATCATGCATCAGCTTGCCCAGAGGCGTATCGTTTTTGCACTGCGCATTGACGTATATGATGTGGGAGCCGTCGCCGAATGGTTTGCCGGTTTCCTGAATCATCCGGTCAATGTGGTAGATGGGAAGTCCTGCCTTCAGAACATCCCGTTCTGTAATGAAGATAACGTAGGTTTCTCGCAGCTCTTCGTAGCGGTCACCGGGGTGTGTCAGGTTTGCGTCTAAGAGGCTGCTGTTGTATCTGGCACGGCGTGCGTCCGCGCCCTCGTCCTGCCGCTGGATCTCAATATTGTAGTGTTTCCCCTCCTGGTCAACCGCCAGAATATCCAGACGGACGGAGCGCCCCTGAAGATTCTTGATGCTGTATTGACCATGAACCTCTTGTACAACGAGATCGCTGCGTTCCAGAATGATATGCAGCAGTAACTGCGCACATTCCTTATCCTCGAAGACTTTGCTCATAAAGTCATCGTCCAACAGGCGAAAGCCCTGTAACAGACGCATGTACTTGGCATTCTGTCGGACAAATTCCTCCGGAAGACCAGGGAATCCATCCGGTTTTTCTGTTTCCATGATGTTTCCTCCTCTTGTTGGCAACAATAGTATACCACATTCTGTTCCTTTCGTCCAGTGAAAACATTGTAAATTCACGTCATCTGTAAGCGTTTTTACAACTTTACTGGCAGTAACAGATGGGGCAAATATGCTATCTCCAATTCAGCGTGTATCCGTTCAGATCTTGAATACGCTGCAGGATCTTGGTAAAGAGCGTAAATTTGGGCGGCCATTCATCAATGGTCCACCCAATCACCATAGCTTCCAACTGCGTATCCGGCTGAGCGGTCACAAAATTGCAGCCATAGGCTGGAAGCGACTGACCCGTGTACTCGGTATAAATGCCGATCTCACCGCGCTCCAGCTTTTTCTGATCTTCCCAGGAGAATACCAGTTTTCCGAGGAACGCGGAACCATGACATTCTTTGAAGGCACGGATGATCTCACGGGTGAGGTCATTGAAGTTTTCGTCTCCGGCCGGGACATCGCTGAGATGCCCCCGGCTGGACAGGTATTCATCCTGCTTTTGTATGGCTGCCTGCAATTTAGTGACGTCCATAGCTGCTGCTCCATTCTCAGTGGATAGTTGATAGCTCATACCAGTTTCTCCTTATACTGCCTTACGAGGTCGAACGAGGCCTTCGATACCGATTTCCAGAAGGAATCCATCAGAAAACCGTCTTGCTCCAGCTGCCTGCGGATGTGCCGAGGGACATTGGGCGCAGCGATCGTGTCGGCGATCTGCTGCTCGGTAAGACCTTCAAGTCCGTCCCAGCCTTCAATCTGCTCAGCAAAATACCTCCGGAGCCGGTTATCAAGGAGACTGCGTACCGCATCATCGTCAATGGGAAGTTCCTGCTCCTCAATGCAGACTTTATAGTGATTCTCGCAGTACGAATCGTGAAGCCCGCATTCATAGCTTCGGGGTGTACATTCTACGCCCCAATCAGGGCGATCAGCCCATTCGGAAGCATATCCACTTTCCAGTTGTTCCGTAACCAGTTCAGTAAGAATGTATTTCGCCATGCCGGGGGCTGTGGTGAGAGAGAAATCCTCACCATAGTCCCCACCGAATGCCCATTCCTCCCGGACAGTGTAGATTGTCAGTTTTTGCCATGGGGGTATCGGTTCCAGCACCTTGAGCATATCGGGAGCCATGATGACAATATCCAGTCCAATGTCCTCCAGATGCATCTCTCTGCGATATAGCTGCGAGAACCGGCCTTCTAGGGCCTTGATGTCATCAGCCAGTACAGGGGGCATAAATGAACAGTAGATGTCCGGGGTATCGTTTTCCGTTTCCCGGTCATCGCCGTCCCGGATCTCTGTGATGGTACCATACAGTCCCTCATAATCGCTGGCATCGTTTGCGCAGACCTTGCCGCCAATGGTGTAGGTTACGCCTTCGCATTGAAATTGTGCGCCGACTCGGTTCATAAACATAAAAAATAGTTCCTTTCTGTCATATCGACAGGTGGGCAGTGTGGCATGTGCCGGCTGCCCACCTGAGAGTAAAGTGGTTTGCTATGATTTCTGCGTCTTATAACACATGAAATCACCTTAGAAAGCGTTTGATGACTGCGGTCAGCTTCACCGGGAGCTGGTTCAGATCGGTGATGTCAAGGAAGGAATCGCCATAGATGCGCTCAATGTTGGACTTGTCCTCGCCGATTGCAGCGGCAATGAACAGAATGCCCTTGCGCTTGTATTCCTGCTTGATGCCGCGCAGATCTTCTTCAGCTGCGGTACCGCTGTAGCCTCTGGCTGCGGGCTGTCCATCCGATAGCAGCATGAGGACCCGAATTTCTTCAGGACGCTTGGATAGCTGCTCGGCGACAAACCGCAGAGCGGCGCCGTCTCGATTGCTGTTTCTGGCAGAGATGTCCATGAGCCGGAACTTATCATCCCGGTCGATGCTGTCGAACTCCGCATAGGAGTACAGATCAACATCGGCACCCCAACCGGTGGAATGCCCGTAGATCATGATGGGGATGTTCAGGGATTGGCAGAAATCATAGAGGATAATGGCTGCCGCCCGCGCATAGGTGCTGCGATCACCGCAGGACATGGAACCCGATTCATCCAGCAGCAGACCGACGGAAAGTCTTGGGATCTCGTTTGGAAGATTGTTCGTATAGAAAACCTTTCCGTCATTTCTGCACAAAGCGTGTGCATCCAGACGGCGCCCCATCACCAGACCGGTTTGCTTCCCGCCGCGCTGTTGGTCATTTAATTTTTGAATCAGACTGCGCTGGAGTTTCTTGGAGATGTCCAGCAGCGGCCCGCAGATCTGGTAGAACTGATCCTCCAGCTCGTCGTCGACCTGTGCGATTCGATGGACCTGAATGTTCACACCACTGTGGATGTCGCCGTAAGAAATGCTCTGGGCAGCTTCGTTCAGCTCCTTCAGACGCTCGGTTTCGAGCTGCTTACAGGCTGCCTTTTCTGCCATCTGCCCCAGCATCCGTTCGATGTCCGTGGCAGCGTTCTCATTCATTTCCCGCTTGTAGTCGGAATCATACTCGGTGGAGCCACCAACAGGAGCAGACGCAGAATCCGTCTGGTGGAATGGAATCCGGCCACCTTCCTCTGCAGTAGTCTCCTGTTTTTGGGAATCTCCACCGGAGTCGCCCAGTGGGGCGCTGACGTCATCAGATCCGGAGGAATCGTCAGAGTCGGTTTGATTGGAAGCCGGGTTCTCTTCAGATTTATTCTCCTCCGAACTGTCGTCACCGGACTCATTTTCCTTTTCTCCTGGAGCCTCAGACGCATCCTGTTTTTCATCGTCATCCCCAGACCCATTTTTGCGGGCCAGAGCCTGCGTGCGGGTACGGGCTACAGCATTCGCTGCGACGCCTTTCCTCACCTCAGAACCGGAAACAGGCTTTTCAGATCCGGTGCCTTCTGCACTGGATCCGGCAATAACCTGAAGCAGCCCGGAAAGAACTTCGCCCGCCGAGCTTCCGGTTCCGGAGGTGGCTGCCTCGTCCTGATGCTTTTTGCAAAGCTCGATATAGTCTTCAATGTGATGCCAGCAGCGGATCAGGATAAGGCTGACGATTTTCCAGCGCTCCTTTGCGGAAGCGGTGGTCACGGCTGTGTCCAACTGCGGTATCAGCCGGAAGATCGTTTGGATACGCTCGTCGCTCAGGGGCGTCTCACCATATTTGATCTCGCCGTACAGGGCATAGGAGAGCATGATTTGCAGAATGGTATGGAAGATGTGACCGGAGCCGGCATCCTCCATTTCCATCATCTGCGTTACAGTGCGCATGTCCTGATACTGGTGATCGCGCATGACAGACAGGTTATAGCCGAGTACGCCGGGAAAATCGGCGAGAATCCGGCCTTCGATGTATCCGTCCTCCAACACATTGGCAATGTAGCATGCAATCTGCATCGCAAATTCCAGATTCCTAGGATCCAGTTTCACATATTCCCAGAAGTCGCGTTCGTTGGCGGCATCCCGGGAGGTTTTCAAATCTGGGGGTGCCGGATACCACTTGAATTTAGACAAGTAATTCATGTAGGTTTGCTTTGCCAGAAAATCGGTATACAGTACATGACCTAACTCGTGCGCGAACAGCCCTGACACCATCTCATAGCGATCCATTCGTCCCTTGATCTTGGTGACACACGGGTGTCCGGCATTGATCAGGATAGATGCGTTATTGGTACAGGCAGCGTTTGGATCGTCGGGATTCCAGTAGATATTGACATGGACACGCCGGTCATATCGATACCGTCGTGTCTGTGCTGCCGCTACATCCTCGTAGTGACCGGCAAGGATTCGGGAGGTAAAGAACTGCTTATCTGTGATTTTGCTCCGATGCTCATTCAGAAGCTGCTTGACACGTTTGTGACTTACTCTTGCCATTGAAAAGCCTCCTTCCTCAAGCTGTCCTTCGACGCTTGGGGGCAAAGATCGGTTCCAGAATCGCTGTCTTCAAAGTCTCCCGATCCTCCGGGTCAGAGGTAGCCTTGCTGATAATTGTACAGAGCGCAGAGCGATATGGGTCGCCGGTGATCTCGGTGCTGTTGATCCAGTCGATAAGGCTTCTCATACCGCAGGAGCCGTCGGTGATGCCGTTCTTACGCATATACTCGGACATGTCATTGACGACCTGAACCATCTGGGAAACCTGATATTCATCGGCGGCGCCGGTGACTGCCATGGCACGCTGGGCCATGACATCAGGGTCGGGAAGCTCAATGTCTTCCACCAGACTCATTCGGTCAACGACAGACTGGTTCAGCCCGCGGCAGCCCTCGTAGGTGATATTCGTTGTAACTACGACCACCGTGTCGGGATGCCGCTGGATGACTTCGCCGGTGGGCAAAGTGATAGAACCGGTCTGCTCCAGAAGAGAGTTCAGGCCAACCAGCACACCCGGCTGGGTAATGACGGTAGGCTCCTGAATCTCGACCACATAGCCATTTTTCAGCGCTTTAATGAAGTCAGTTTCCACATAGGTGTAGGTTTGACCGGAGGTAGACTTCTTCTCAGCAGGCTTTGTCAGTGCCTTGATCTTCTCTGTGACCATATCCATGACAACAGCCATGCAGTCCCGGGAAGTGGCATCTTCGTTTTTTACGCCGGTCAGGCTCTGGAAAGTACCGGCAGGGTCAAAGTCCATGTCGTCCAGATCGGGCAGATTCATAAGTTTGGATACATTGGCGAAGTTGATGCCGCCCATTGTCTGAAGCATTTCCAGCTGCTTATCCAGCGCTGCGTCGCCCGTGGACACACTGTCCGTATTGGGGAACACCATGCCAACGAAATCGAACACTTCGGTGGAAGCGGAGCAGGTATACTTCATGTAGGGCAGATGCAATCCGGCCGCGATTGCCATAGCGCTCTGCGTTTTACCGGTACCGGCAGGGCCGCGCAGCAGAAAATTACGCATCTGCATGGGCTTGCCGGTGGTAATCTGGGCGTGCTTGCAGATATTGGCCACCTGATCCGGGATGATGTACCAATCCTCCAGCTTGGGCACATGGGATTCCTCCAGAATGGAGAGCTTTCGGCCTCCCGTCAACTGATATTTACCGACAAAATCCCGGTGGTCGATGGCAGCCTTTGCTGCAGAAACAGTGGCCTTTCCCGTTTTGGCAAGGATGGTAAATTCACCTGCCAGAACGGAAGTGGGGGTATAGACGCCTGATAGTAAATGCCCCTGAGATACGCGAAGCACATTTCCGGATTTGTCCAATGTGACCTTGATATGTGCCGGACAGGTGTCGTCCTTAATACGGCGGTAAGCATTGTCACACAGGATCGCCATGGCGTCTGTGGCCTTTTTCATATCGGGATAACCGGCGCTGCGCTGGTCGAAATAGGTCTGGAAGTTTTCATCGAACTCGTCGTCCTTCAGAAGCAGGGGCATCATAGCCATCATGACGGCGGCGCCGTCCTGTGAGCTCTGGTGGAGCTTGTAGTTTTCGATGGTCTCCGTGTTGTTATCATAGATACTGGCCATGATATTGCCGGACCCGCTGTCAAACACAACCAGATGATACATATCCGGACCGGCGGAGGATTTATACTCAGCCACAGTGCGGTGGTCGATGGTGCCGACAGCGCCTTCTCCGGTACCCACCATACAGTTACAAACTGCGTGGACAGCCTTGACCATGGTGCAGGAAAGCGTAGCTTCCGTTGCGCTTCCATACTTGGAGGTGACTTTCACCTTTTTGCTTACCAACTTGTCGAAAGGCTCCGGTAAAGCTCTGGAGAAGTTAAAGAGATTGTTCATAGAAACGCTCATTTGGTGATTTCCTTTCTGCAATGTTATTGCTCAATTTCGATGATGATGCCCTCGTCACAACAATGTGCGCCGCGAAAATCACTGTGAATCAACGCTTCACAGATTGCGTTCCAGCTTTCTGTTACGGGGAGCTCCTGCGCCGGGATGAGGTATTCGCTAAGACCTTCAGCGACCGCCTCATTGCACTGTTCATTCAGATCAATGACATGGGATTCGACCCAGTTAAATGCAAGCGGGCCAAAGTTTTCAGGCATTGGCTCCTCGTCATCCTCGGGTACGAGTGCGGGCGGTGCTGGATTTCTTGCTGGATCCGGATCAGGGGCAGGAACCGGTGTGGAGGGCGTAGGGGTCGGCTGTTTCTCGTCAAATACGATGTCGACCACCTGAAACTGCTGCATAACGACACGCCCCCGGCGATAGCCGCCTGCCCTGTTCAAAAGCACATAGGTAGGATTGCCTGCCAGAATATCTTCCATGGCGCGTGGATTCTCCCAGACCCATCTGGCTTCCGGGAATTTGGCACTGAGGATCTGCGTGATCCTGCATTGGACAATGGTGTATGCAGCGGATTGCAGATCCTTTTCGGTTGGAGGCTGATGGGGAGGCGGAAGCGTGAGCAGTGGCCTGACGGGTTCTACCTTCTGGGACGAAAGAAACAGCAGCCGCAGAGCGGCGACGAAGATCCCAAGAATGATCAGAAGGAGAATGGGCCACAGGCGGGTAATGTAGGTCAGCAAAGCAAGCTGTCCCAGAATTACCAGTACCTCATAGGCAATGTGTCGCTGACGGTTTTTGTCATTCATGCTGATACTCCTTTTGGGGACAAAAAAACGCACATGTGTGATCTCGGGAAGATACGCATGTGCGTTTTTTGCGCCATGTTCAATTGTGATACGACTCCTTACAGATTGAAGAAGTTGTTGCCGCCGCCAAAGCCTTCATATCCCGTAAAATTGCCGGGCATCTGGAAGCCCTCCTGAGGATCTGCCGCAGGGGCGGGTGCGGGAGTACTGTCATTTTGGGAATTGGATGCTGCCTTCTGGCCGTCGCCGGAGCGCCTACCGCCGCCGCTGTATTCCAGATTATCCAGAATCACACAGGGCATACTGCGCTTCTCCTTGGTCTCCTCGTCCTCCCAGACATCCTCGTCATACCGGCCGCTCAGGCTGATAAAGGAACCTTCCTTCAGACCCATTTTGCGGATGCGGTCAATGAGGGCCGGATCGAAGCTCTTGACGGTAATGTTGATCCAGCGGTGGTTCTCCTCGGCACGGGGGTCGTAGACCTTCTGGCCTACACGGAAACGCACGAAGTCGCCCTTTTCAGAGAACTTAAGGGCGGGTGCGTTTTGGTAGCCTTTGGAGACTACCACATCGGATGCAAAGAACATTAACATTGTTGACTCCTTCCTGCAGGGTGTTCCTGCAAAGCAAAAATATATATTTCAACCCGCTTTGCGCAGGCAGAAACCGAGGGTAAATAAAAAGTGCCATTTGCCGAAGAAGCAAATGACACTGATTGAGAACTCGGAAACTACGTTTTGCCTGCGCAAAACTCTGATACTATGTTGATGGCATTATACCATGGCTCCCAGCGTTAGTCAATCCTTTTGCTGCTGAACTTTGGATAAGGCCAAATAGCTGCAAAGGACCATGCTGCCGTCCATTTCATATATGGCGGCATTGTCCGAAACGTACAGGGTCATGGTATCGCCAACCGCAAGGCCACGGATTTTTCGGACACCGACCAGTTTGATGGTGTACTGTTCGCTGCGCAGATACAGGGATTTGATCCGCCTGCGGAAAGGCATCCGGTTGATCTCTGTGCAGGCAGCCTCAATGGTGACATACCGTTTCTGCCGGCAGCGATCATAGAGGGAAGCCGCACCACTGAGAGAAACAATGACAAGCGCCGCACAGGGAAACAGGAAATACCAATCACGGACATAGACGAGAAGAATCAGGAGCATGGTAATACCAAGGCCAGCTCCTGCGCACTGGAGCAGGATCCGCTTCCGAAGTGGTTCCGGGAACGTCAGGAATGTATCTTTCATGAGGATCCCCCTCCTTACAGAAGTACCAGCCGCTTCTTGCGCAGCAGACGAAGTACGGCTTTTGTTACCGGCTCTCTTGCATTGGAACGCTCCATCTGACCCTCCAGAATGCCATCGTCAATGGTATCTCTGGTGTAGATCTGTTCCACCAGATTCTGCGTATTGGCATTGCCCAGCAGATCTGCTTGCAGGGGTACTTTCTGATCGATAAGATAGGTCAATTCTGCCATACTCAGAACAAGACCTGCCTCCCGCAGCCACTGAAGCACCGCACGCTCCATCCCGGTCAGCCCCCAGTAGGGGTGTTTCCGGTCGGCGGGAACCAATGTGCATTGGGTCAGGGCGCGGTACTCCTCAAAGCCGGAGCCGTCCGTTTGAATAGCCAAACCCATTCTCAGCAGCAGTAGCAGTGCCTGCTCCTCGGTCGGCTTCTTTACAGCAGCAAAGCCAAATCTGCCGTTCAGCCAGACGGAGGCAAGTTCTCCGGTCAGATGGTAACTCCGGCTGCCCCTGCAAACGTCCAGAATATGCTCGGTTCCTTCGGTCATGACTGCGCCAATAGAAATGTACTTCATAAATTTGCACCTCACTTGATGGATTTACTTAATTACACGGTATAGAGCATCAAACTGCAACACTTAAAGTACATACATCATAACAACGCACAGCCCGATAATAAAGATTACGGCAACTGTCAGGGAAACAATCTTTTTGATCAGCTCCTTATCGGGGCCTTCTTTTTCCCGATCCAGATCCGGAGGCAGGATATCGTCGTAATAGCCGTCGTATCCATCCTCTGCAGGTTCCCCTTCAATTTCGGGGAGGGGAGGCTCCTGCACCTTTTTCTGCTTGGACTTTTTGCGCTTTCTGGAATCTTTCTTGGGCGTCTTTTGCTTGCTGGGTTTTGCATTGTGCTGACTGTCGGCTTCGTGTGCCGGAGAGGGTGCTTCCTCTGCCACAGAAAGTTTTTTCCCGCATTCTGCGCAGAAGGCAGCATCCTCTTTAAGCAGGTCAGCTCCACAGTAGGGACAGAACTTCATTTGATTTCGCTCCTTTGTCAGTAATAAAGAAAAATGGGCCTTCAACCGAAGACCCAAAAATTCACACTAGAATTATAACACATCCCGATTCTACGGTCATCAGCAAAGACCTGCCATTTCGTTTGCGCACTTTTGCCATCCTATTTACAGAATCGCCACGGATTCCGTAGTACACCTGTGGCATGTGAACAACAGGGACGGCAATGTGAGGGAATTAAGTAATCCCAAAACTACGGATTTGGCAACCTTAAACGGAAAAAGGAGCCTGAATGTTTTTTATTAGTTGTTCCTCACTTCGCTCGGATATTTTATTCTGGGCATACATACTGGGGCAGTTCACGGGCTGGTGGCTTTCTTTAACCAATGAAAAAAGCCCAGCAAAAGCTGGATTTTTCGACAGGCTGAAATAGAGAAGTGCAGAAAAAAGTTCTGCACATCCTTATTTGTTTTTATGGACTTTTTGTCGTCATGGTTCGACGGAATTGGCATAAAAGATAGACGGTTCAAGGCAAATCAAAGGGTGCTGTTATGTATAAGTGAACAGTTGGATCTGCAGGCAAGCAGATAAATATGCGTATACTATTTACATGGAACCTTTGGTAATCGATAAAATAGTAAATGAAGAAAGGTGAAGGGGGCATCAACACTGATGCCCCCGGTTTCTGTTACCCGTTAACGTTCTTCCAAAGAATATTGAGTTCTGTAATCGACCACCAGTAACTCGATCTCGAACTGTCTGTGATAGATATTCTGACATACTGAGCGGTTTGAGGAGTGGATGGAATCAAAACCATTTTAGCCCCAAAGCCAATGTCTACATTATTAAGAGTGACTTGCGTGTAATTGATTCCATCAGAAGAGATTTCGACTTTATATCCGCCGGGATAATCACTTCCGTCATGGATCATTTCGATTTTGTCAAAGTTTTCGCTCTGACCAAAGTTTATTGTAATACTTTGTCCAGATGCTTGACCTGCTCCAGTACTCCATCTGGTACTGCTGTCCCCATCAATCATATACCCAACAGGATTATATGGATCACTGGAGGTGTGTGTTGCCAAAATAGTCCAATTTGTGCGATCAAGTGCAACATACGGATAATTTGTGCTGCCATCGGCACGAGCAGATACAGTATTGATTAGGGGCTGATTTGCAGAAAATCCCCCGTTGCATTATTGGTGGAATCGCCATCTACGAAACGGTCTGTAACAATCTGATAGATTACATCCGTGGACATGCTGGAGTAGTTACCTACACTACCGTCAGTTGTTCTCGTAGTCGCCTGCGCCTGAATTGGCAACACAGATACCGACGAGAATACAAACAGCAATGCCAGCAACACTCCCAACAAAGAATAGCTAATCTGCTTTTGTTTGTTCGTTCTCATAAGTTGGTCCTCCTATCTTTATTTTCACCGGTAAAGTGGACGGCGTAATAAAGATATGTCCACAGCGCCAGTGTGATTACTTATTGTTGATCTGCTGGCACACTTAGAGAAGTTCTAGTGCAAAGGGTAGTATCGGGTTCTATGGGATTTTCAACTCATATTCATCTTTGCTTGTAAACAAAAAGCGTAACGCAAGCGTTATCCTTTAACAGATCCGGCAGTCAGGCCGTTGACAATATGCTTGACCAAACAGAAGTAAAGGATGACGATGGGAATTGCGATAAATACAGAGCCCGCAGCAAAACGGGAGAAGTGTGTCTCCGGCAGGTTGAACAGACCCACGGCCACTGTCCACATATTCCTGTCTTTCAGCAGCAGTTTCGGCAGCAGCACATCGCTCCATGGCCATGCAAACTGCGTCAGCACCGTGTAAACCAACATAGATTTACTCAACGGCAGTGTCACTTTGGTAAATACCTGCAAGTTGGTGGCACCATCCAGTCTCGCCGCTTCGAAGATGGTGTTGGGAATGGAATCAAAGTAGCCCTTCTGCACCATGTAGCCTAGAGGCGCCGTGGCGGAATAGTAGAAGATCAGAGATTCAAGCTTATTGATAAGCCCCAGCTGGGTCATGATGATGTAGATTGCCGTCATACCCATAAATCCAGGGAACATGCCCAGCACCAAGGTGGTCTTTTTGATGGTGTTTCTGCCCTGAAAGCGGAACCGGGACATAACATAGCCAGTTAGCAGAACAAGGACCGTGCCAAAGAGGGCACTACAGGCGGCAACATACAGGGTGTTGAAGAACCATGTCTTGTAGGGATAGAGGCGGTTCACATCATCGGTAAACAGGTCGATGAAGGTCTGGAAGCTGTACTCCTGCGGAAAAAAACCTTTGAAGTCATACAGGCTACCGGTTTTGGACAGGGATGCCAGAATCAGCCACAGGCATGGGAACAGAAAAATCACCGACATGACGATCAAAGCAAGGTAAGTAAAGAGATTGTCCGCAGCGCGGCGGGGTGTTAATTTCGTCTTTTTCATTGGAACGTATCCTCCTGCTTATAGGCTGCGGAGCGGACGTAAACCATCAGGGACAGGCTTGCGGTAATCAGGAAGATGATCAGGCTGATGGCAGCACCGATGGAATAGTAGTTATTGTCCACCGACAACTTGTACAGCCAGTTGATCAAAAGGTCCGTGTCGCTGGCAAGGAAGTAGTCCGCATAGTTGGAGATGACGCCCTCCCGGAGGAAGAAGAAAATACCGAAGTTATTGAAGTTGCCTACGAACTGGCTGATCAGCACCGGCGTGGTGGAAAAAACCACAAAGGGCAAAGTGATCTTCCTGAACTGCGCAAAGCCGGAGGCACCGTCCAGCGATGCCGCTTCATAGAGGTTTGTGTCGATGTTGGAAAGAATACCCGTGGCCATCAGCATGATGGAGGGTGCTGAGATCCATATATTCACGAACAGGCCAATGCTCCTTGCCCACCACTTGGCAGAAGCGTCATTGGTCAGGAAGAAGATCCGCATGAGCCCCGCCTGATCCAGATAGTAGTTGATGGGTCCGGACTGGGAGAACATATACTTGAAGCCCAGCATGGAGATGAAACCAGGGATGGCATAGGCCAGAATCGGGAATGCCCGCCAGAATTTGGAGCCCTTGACGTTGCGTTTGTTTAGCAGCAGCGCCATACCCAGGCCAACAATGAAATTAAGCGCCGTGGAGCAAATTGCCCAGACAACATTCCAGCCTAAAATCTTGACGAAGGTGCTTCCGATCTTGCCAAGGCTCAAAATTTTTTTCCACGCGGAGAAGGACCAGTTTGCCAACCTCGGATAGACCACGTCTCCGCCCAGGTCCGTAAATGCGATGAGGATCATAAACACGATGGGCAGGATGGAGAAGATGGACACCCCCACCACCGGCGCAGTCAGGGCGGTCAGGTGGAACTTATCGTCTGCCGCTGTCTCCAGCGTCTGACGGAATTTGTGGATGGACTTTCCCTGCTCTGCCTGCCGGGCGGTATACACGGCATCCTTCACATTGGTCACATAGAGTACCACCGTGAAGATCAGGATAAAGATGGAGAACAGGCCAAGGATCAACATCGTAAGACTGTTATCGCCTGGGATTCCCAGCCACAGATTCTCTTCATTGGTTCCCAGCGTAAAGAAGCCAATAAAATCTGCAAATCCTGTTGTGATGAAATAGGTAAGGATCAAGCCGAAGCAGGCTAAGTAGAATAACCCCTTGACGATCTGCCCGTAGCAGAGCTGCCCCAGGCCCATGACGAGCATGGACAGCTTTACCTGCCAAGGCGTCCAGCGCAGGAACTTTCCCACATTCTGGATTTTCTGTTTCATAAAGATCACTCCTTAAGCAAGCGTCTCAATGGCATCCCGAATTTGGGTCACCAACCGCGCCAGACCCGCCTGAATCTTTTCATCGGTGTCATACATCTGTGCCTCTCCCCGTTCTGCACGGTAGGGATCCGTGGACAGGTCGATGAGGAAGGATTCGGCAGGTGTCCAGAGCTGGCCGATCTCGGTAATGGCGGGCATGACGCTGATCAGTCCGCGGTCCAGGCGGTCAAAGAGGATGCCGACAGTTGCGTCGGCCTCGGAGATCGTTGCCGCTGCGTCTGCTCTTGCCGGAGCCACGCCCAGGTATTCATTGCGCAGAACTGCCTGCTCATAGGAGGTGGCAAACTCAATAAAGGCCAGGGACGCATTGGGGTAATCGGTATAGGCAGAGATGCCATAGCCGTTGATACCGCCCATCATGGTCATCTCTACCGTCAGTTCATCCATATTTGTGATGGTATCCTGCCAGTTGTCAGCGGTCAGGTCGGCGCTGACAGGCAGACGTGGGACGGTGATCATCTTCAGGTCGGCCACGGCTTCCTCCTCCGTCCAGTTTCCGGTGGAAACCATGGCGCGGATAAACATCCGGGACACATCGGGGGTAGTGATGGTGCAGAGCATAGTGCCATTTGCCAGATACTGATAAGCAGCGGACGAGAAGGCAGTATCAAGTATTTCCGTGTTGTTCATTTGGCCTGCCCACTGCTGGATCATTCGTGCACCTTTGTAGGATTCACCGGAAGCAAGACCTATATCGCTGGCATCGGTACCGTTGTTCCCGAAGATATAGCCGCCATAAGTGAAGAGATAGCCGCTCATAAAGTAGGTGTCCACGGTTTCGTCCAGATAACCATACTTTGTTTTTTCGCCGCCCTCTTTACACAACTCGGAATATGCATAAAGCGCAGTATAGGTCTCAAAAAAATCAGGGGTGCCATTGCTATTGATATCCCACTCTGTTTCCCAGTTTTCCGGGAGCATGGATTCGATATAGTAGAGCATACCGGACTGGACATTTAGCGGAATGCCACAGTAGAAGGTCTCGCCGTTTATATCGGTGGCGTAGGCATTCCATGCGTTCTGAGGGATCTGTTCGTAGCATTCCATGTCATAGATGGGCAAGGGCAGCAGGTGCTGATTATCGGCGTACTTCATGAGAATGTCGTTGGCCTGATACCACACGTCGGGGCCGTAGCCATAGGGGCCGTCGGTGGCAAGGTCGGAATACTGGTCAATGTTCATACGCTCAGCCGAGATTCCCTTGTCCTTATATGCTTCGTTGAAAGCATTGATCAGCTGATCCACATAGCCCAACTCCACGGCGGTGTCGTTTTCCAGAACCTTAATAACAGCGCCTTCCTCCAGCTCTCCATCGAAGCGGGCCATGACCTGCTCATACAGATCGGAGGTCTCCACATTGTTTTCGGAAGCGCTGTTATCACCGCAGCCGGAGAGCAACGCCAGCATCATAGTTAGCACCAACACAGCAGAAATTATCTTTTTCATTATCCTTTCCTCCTGTCACATGATGATTTCAAATCCATAGGCTTCCAGGCCTTTGTTTACTCTGGGAGTGCCGTTTACGCGGAGCTTTATAGTTTGCTTGTCCGCAGAACGGGTAAATGTAATGATCCCATCCTTCTCTTCAACGCCAAAGTCACCATCCGACAATGCAGGCCCCTTTTTCAGCTTCATCAACTGCTTGATCAGGTTTCGAGTATCCTTGTCCCAGTTTTCCTCATTCCACTCAAAGGTACGACGGCAGTCGGGATCGTAACCACCCTCCATGCCAATCTCATCACCATAGTAGACGCAGGGAATGCCGGGATTGAAGAACATGATAGCCGCTGCAGTACGGAACCGCCCGGCATCTCCCTTTACCCGGGTCAGGAAACGGTCGGTGTCATGGCTGTCCAAAAGATTCAGCATCTTCTGATTGGCTGCAATGCTGTAAGTATGGTACAGACGCACGATCCTGTCACGGAATAGTCTGCTGTCGATGGTATGAAATGCCAGCAGATCCAGACACGCTTTCGTCACACCGTAGTTCATAATACCATCGTACTCATCGCCATTCAAGTAACGAACCGCTCTGTGCCAGTCCTCTCCAATAATAATGGCTTCCGGGTTCTGCGCCATAACTGCATCCCGGAATGCGCGGAGGAACTTATGGGAGATTTCATCAGAAACATCCAGCCGCCAGCTGTCTGCACCGTAGTCACGCATCCACATGACAGCTACATCTGAGAAATAACGGATGACTTCAGGGTTCCCGGTATTCAGCTTCGGCATGGCTTTGACACCGCCAAAGGTCAGATAACTCCCATCCTCTTTCCAGAAGAACCAGTCATAATAGGGGGACTTCTTGCCTTTTTTCTGCGCATCCAGGAAGAACGGATGCCGGCACGAACAGTGATTAAACACTCCGTCCAGCATAACCCTTATGCCCAACTTGTGAGCGTCTTCGATCAAGGATTTCAGGGCTTCATTTCCGCCAAAGGCTGGATCGACAGTCTCGTAGTCTGTAATCTCATATTTATGGTTTGTGGGAGAGCAGAACACCGGGGTCATGTAAAGCACATTGACACCCAGATCCACCAGATAATCCAAATGCTCCCGAATGCCGATAAGGTCACCGCCATAAAAACTTTTTGGGGTCGGTTTTACACCCCATCGGGTGTTCACATAGCTGAAATCCTTATCGGAATCACCAACAGCGAATCGCTCAGGAAAAATTTGGTAGCAGCAGGCAGTCTTGACCCACTCTGGCACCGTCATGGTATCACAGGCAAACTGGGATGTGTACTGGAAGAAGCTGAAATATCCCAGTGTGTGGTCATAGGAATCAGTCAATCCTTCTTCAGAAAGGTATCGGATCTTCCCATCCGTACAGGTTAGCTCAAATATATAGGAAAAGCGGGTGTCCGTCAAAGGGATGGTCACACTATAATATTCTAGTTCAGAATCTGTATGTGTGATTTTCATTTCTGCCTCGTCTCGGAACTTGTGCCACATATTTTTGTCGCAATTGTAAATCAGTTTGGAAGAAACAATCATTCCCTTCTGTACCCGAAAACGCAGATGCATCTGGCCGTTAATAGGGCAGGCATCTACCGTTCCGGGAATATGGGAAACACATAAATTCAGCATATTTTACCTCGCTTGACAGCTCTATTCGGATGTGTTAAGATAATTCTATGAAAAAGAAGTACACAATGAAGGATATAGCAAAAGAGTGTGGGGTATCCAGTGCAACCGTTTCCTATGTCCTGAACGATGTGCCTAATCAGTCCATAAGCGCAGATACCAAGAAGCGAATCCTGCATGTGGCAAACATGGTTGGCTATGTATCCAGCGCCAGCGCAAGAGCGTTGGCTACGGGTAAGACCAACAACTTTGGTGTCTATGTTCCCCACATTGGGAACAGCACCCACAAGCAGAGATTGCTCCAAGCCTTAGCGGAGGAGGCCGAAACGGCTGGCTACCATTTGGTTCTGCTCACCGGAAAATGTCTGAAACAGCAGGTGACCAATGTGGACGCGGTTTTTGCCATTGATATTTCAGAAGATGATTTCAGAATACTGGGTGACAACAGTTTTGTTCCTTTACTATATCTGGATGGACAAATTCAAAATGATCTGTTCTACTGTGTCACTTTCGATGCTATGAAGATTCGGCAGCAAGCAATGGAGCAGTACGGATGCAGTAAGGTAATCCTTGTATGTGACGAAATCAAAAGTCGAGATTACAAGGTGTATCTGCTTGATTGCTTTGATGCAGTGGTGGATGCCGATGCCGTCGCAAGCATATCTCTAGATGCCGATACAGCTCTCTTGACAAATCCTACACTGGATTACGGTGCTTATGCCCAGGCGGCTGTTGATGCCGCACTGAAGGCTATCTCCAGAGATGAAACACCCACAAATCATCATATTCGAGTTTAACAGACTAAGAAAAGCGTGCCGATGGGAAACCCACCGGCACGTTCGGTCCATACTACTCTACAGTAACAGCACCAGTCGCGGGATCAAAGGTAATGGTATAAGTACCAGGATCAACAGTAACATTGTCCATGCCTTCAGCACCGAACCAGTTCTCGTTGGCAACCTTGCCGCCGCAGCCGTATGCGACCTTGAAGGCAACCTTATTCTCTGCCCAGTCAACGGTCTCATCCTCGGTGAAGGTGACGGTCAGCACGTACTTGCTGTCCTGCTCGGTCATCTTGTAAGCAGTATTCTCGGCATTGGCATCCGCAGCCCAACCGGCATTGCCACAGGTACCGACAACATAGTACGCAGGTTCTTCCGCAATGATCTCGTCCTTCAGAACAGGCTTGCCGTCAACGACTTCCAGTTCAATGAAGAACATGTAGTGGCCTTCCTCCAGAACGATGTTCTTGGAGTTGTTCTCACTAGAGTACCAGCCATCCATCGCTGCATTCTTAATTCCGAACTCACCGCCGCCAGCGGGAACATCGGCTTCGCACCACCAGATCAAATCGTCGCCATTACGCTGCATATCCTGACCGGACCAGTCATTGAAAGAGGCCCACAGCTTCATATCATAGGAAAGCTCTGCAACAGGCTTTTCATCTGCATCGCCCAGCCGCTCATAGGACAAGGAGCACAGAGACAGGGTCTCGGCATCAGTTTTCAGAATTAGACGATACTTACCATCTTCCAGGACCTCAATGTTAGCCCCAGAATCAAAGGCGTTTTCGCCGCTGCACAGGACGGCGGATTCGGTCTTATTTGCCAAATGACTGGCATCGATACTGTTGTCGTTATCCCAAACATAGCCCTCACCAATGACGGCGATCTTAAAAGCATCGCCAGCATACAGGTTTACATCAATGTAGAAGGTATTGAACTCACCTTCCATGGGCTGCAAGAGGTAGTCATTCTGGGGCCAGATTTTACCCCAAGCATTATCAGGATAGCCAGCCAGAGAACCTGCCAACATCCAGGGGCGCTCATCCACAACGCTCGACTGCCACGCTACAAAAATGGCAGTATCTTCCGTAATAGGCTGAGTAACATCAAACTCAACTTTCAGAGCAGGGGTCGCGTAGTAGCCTTCGATAATATAGCCTTCCTTTGTCAGTTCGGGCATTGCCACAGGTTCTCCGTCAGCAACTTCCACTTCCTGCAGCACAGTCGTTCCATCGCCCTCATAGAACGTGACCTTCCAATTAGATGCGGAAGGATCGGGTGTGTTGCTGCAGCCGCAGGCAAAAACCACGGTCAGAACCAGCAGGCAAGCAAGCAGCACTCTTGTCAGTGACTTTTTCATAATTTTCCCTCCTGAAATATATAGTATACTTACTTTCGGCGGTCACTTAATTACTTAACCGCTTAAGTATTGTCATTGTAGCACAAAGTTTGATACCATGTCAAGGATTCTTTTGATATTTATGTCAGTTTTTTAACCTGTTTTGATCTGCTTTGGGAAACGGAATTTCTATGGAATACAGCCGCGCAAATCATGTTATATGTTGCGAGCGGCAAAGTTGGGACGAAAAAATCGTATCTCGTAAAATCTAAACGGTTTTCCATTGCTACGTAGGAATGACATTTATTCCAGAATTTTCTGCAGCATTGGGATTGGGTAGGTGTTTCATATGTCCAATCTTTGGATATCAGTGAGGAATATCCCAGTCATAACAAATATCGGCTTTGACATGCCGATACTCTGTTATATCGGACGACATATTCTGCTACAGATTCTTTTTCTAATTCTTGCGGGATGTGTTTGCTTAATTTATAATTTGTTACAAAACAGTAATGGCAGGATGGATGTTCCCCTCCTGCCATTGCTGTTTTTAAGAATGTGTAACTCTTGCAGAAATCCCCCTTGACAAATCTCGTCTCAATGGAACTTGGTGTGGAAATGTGGAGAAATTGTGATATAATACCTATATAATGGCAAATGAAGCAGAGGTGATTTGTGCAATGACACGATTTCGGAATATTTCGATCCGCAAAAAGATCTTGGTTTCCATGCTTGCATTTACCCTAATCCCAATTCTGTTGGTCTCAATTGTAGCAATCACGATTACATATAAGACCATGCGGGATCAGTTGATTTATGACCATCGGATGAGCAGTGGTTGGCTGCAGGACCGACTGGCGGTAGAAAATAGTGATATGATGGATCGATTTTATGAATTTGAGGTGGACAAGGATGTAAAGGCGGACATCCTCCGCTGGTGTACGCAGGATGGAAGTCTGGATTACTCTGCCCGGTGGCGCATCATTACGGTTATGAATACGGTCATCAGCATGGACAGCAACATCAATTCCATCGAATTGTTCAATATGGCGGAAAATGAAGTGCTGATCGCGGAACGCTCCGGAGCAAGGGTCGATGAAAGCGGGGAGCGTCTGACACAGTGGGAACAGCGCGGGGATGCACTGCAATCCAATCAGGCGTTTCTGCGCAGCGGAAATGAGATCCTGGCCTGCCATCAAATCCACCGGTTCGATGACAAGCAGCCGATCGCCCTGGTGGTATTTCATCTGCGCCCCTATCACCTGGAGGGCATACTGGATGAAATAAAAACCGTTCCCGAAGAGACGATCCTGGTGTTCAACGACCAGAATGAAGTGATGGTCGCAGACTATGGCACGGACTGGAACATGGATACAGGTCTGGTAGAGGGAATTCGCAGGGAGCTTGCGGAAGGAGATCGCAAGGAGGCTTCCTACGATGACCAGTTCTGGTTTTACCGGTCTGTCAGCGGCGGGAAAATGCAGATTCTCCTGACCATCCCCAATCAGACCATCGTGGACGCACTGTTCCCAACGGTGGCGAGCAGTATTTTTGTGGCGATCATCGCCGTCCTGGCCAGCGTCGTCTGCTCTGTTGTGTACTCAAAAGCGATCAGCAGACCCATTCGGGATCTGTCCGAGGAAATGAAGACCATTACGCTAAACGAATACTCTGGCAGTACCCTGGAGAGCAGAGAAGACGAGATCGGCATCCTGCAGGATAGCTTTAACCACATGATTACCCGGAACAAGGAACTGATCGCTCAGCAGTATCAAGCGAAACTGGAAAAGCGAAATGCTCAGTTGCGGGCACTTCAGGCGCAGATCAATCCGCATTTCATGTACAATACCCTTCAGGTCATCGGCGGCATGGCATTGGAGAAGGATGCGCCGGAGGTTTATTCCGTCACGCTGGCGCTGAGTGATATCCTGCGCTATTCCCTGAATTTTTCCAAAGAAATGGTGTGCCTGGAAGAAGAGGTGGAATATCTGAAAAGCTATGTCATGATCCAGAATGAGCGTTTTGGCGGAAAGGTTCAGCTGAAGCTGGAGCTGGAACCGGACACACGGAAATGCCTGATACCCAAACTGATCCTGCAGCCTCTGGCGGAAAACAGCTTTGAGCACGGCCTGCTGAACAAAGCCGGCGACTGGCTCCTGACGGTGGAAAGCCATACCACGCCGGAGGGAGATCTGCTGATCTGCATCAAGGATAACGGAATCGGATTTGATTCGGAGCGCCTTGCGCAGATCAGAGAGAAGATCGAGCTGGATACCGTCAAGGCACTGAACTCCGGCTCCCATATCGGTCTGGCGAACGTCCACGCCAGGATCAAACTGCGGAGCGCAAAAGAAGGACATGGCGTATCGATCGACAGCAGTCCCGAAACGGGCACCACCGTCAGTGTGCGGATGCCGGCTCTGTACGAAGAGAGGAAATGAACATGGCAAGAAAAGTAGTGATTATTGACGACGAGCCCTGGACCCGCGGCGTCATTATAAAGCTGGCGCAATGGGACCGGCTTGGGCTGAAAGTGGTCGGTGAAGCCGCAGACGGTGAAACAGGCTTGGAACTGATTCGAAAAGTGCTTCCGGACATCGTAATTACAGACGTACGGATGCCACGAATCGGAGGTATTGAACTGGTGCAGAAACTGCGTTCTGAGGGCTTTCAGATCCCAATTCTGATTATCAGCGGCTATGATGATTTTGCTTATGTTCGGAGTGCCTTGAAATTAGGTGTAACAGATTACCTTCTGAAACCTATCAAAGCGCAGGAATTGAATCAGCAGTTGCAGCGGTGCATAGAAATCCTGAATCAGGAAGAAATAGTCAGACCGAAGGCGGTCATGGAGGCAGGCTTTTTTGCAGATGGGTGGGAGAGAGAATACTACGACATACGCAGCAAACTGGAAACAGCTCTGAAAGTGGGAAACTATGAGATTGTCCGTCAGCAAATGGCACAGCTCTATAATGTGGCCAGTAAACATGAAGGAGAACAGCCTCCTACCGCCGTTATGATCGGTATATATTATGCAATGCTATTTGCGCTGCAAAAGCATATCGATTCTGTTGGTGCAAATAGAGAAGATGTGTTTGGTGCCAAGGGCCCGACGTTTGTATTCAGTCGGGATAATACGCTGAGGCAGATGATAGACTTTATTCAAGACCTCTACTGTAGTGTAATGCGCTATCTTGAAAAGCAACAGCAACAACGGAGCAGACTGAATATTGATGCGGTATGCAGATATATTCAGGGATGCTACATACATGGTGTAACGCTGGAGCAAACAGCAGATGAATTTCATGTTACGAAGGAATACTTAAGCAAAGCGTTTAAGGCGGATCGGAAAGAAGGTTTTTCGGAATATGTGACCTCCCTCCGCATGAAACGAGCATATGAATTAATCGTGGAATTTGATACGCCGCTGAAAGACGTAGGTGCCATGGTCGGATATTTTGATTTGGCACATTTTTACAAAACCTTTAAGAAACATTTTGGCAAAACGCCGGGAGAGGTTCGTGAGAGTTTAAAAAAAGACAAAACAACAACTCCTTAGGTGAAAATGCTATTTTCTTTCACTTCTGTTATACTGTCATTGTAGCAAATCCACCAAACACATTATGAGGAGGAACAACAATGAAGAAGTTATTGGCAATTATACTGGCTCTGTGCATGTTTTTTTCCATGGCTGCATGTGGCAGCAAGCAGGCTGAGAGTACGGAAGCTGCTGGCGGTGAGACCAAGCCCGCTGTACAGAATTCCGGCGCTACCAATGAGGAACCCCGTGAAGCAGAACTGAACATCATGATGAGCTTCCCGCAGTATATGGATCAATGGGAAACGTATGTAAAGCAATTTGAAGAGAAGATGCTGGCCGAAGAGAACATTAAGGTCACCGTCAATCTGGAAATGCCCAGCTCCGATCAGTACGAGAGCATCCTGCAGGCTCGTCTGAGCGGTGACGATGCTCCCGATCTGTACACACTGCACTGCAACAATCTGGCTACCTACAACGACGCAGGTTACCTGTATGATCTGTCCGGTGAGCCGCTGGCAGACGTTATTTTCGATAACGTCAAGGAAACCGTTACCATCGACGGCAAGCTGCTGGCAGTCCCGATCGAGAGCCAGGCATGGGGCGTCCTTTACAACAAGGCCATCTTTGAAGAGTGCGGCCTGAAGGCGCCTGATACACTGTCTGATTTGGAGAGCATCTGCGAAACCCTGAAAGCGAAGGGCTATACCCCCTTCATGCTGGCGTTCCAAGAGCAGTGGGTACCCCAGCTGATGACCGGCCTGACTTTGGGCGACATCGTTTCCGGCAAGCTGAACGACTGGCTGGAGCGGATGTACAAGGACAAAGGTTCCTACGAAGAAGTTCGCGAGATCTTTGATGTCATCGACCTGATCATGGCCAACGGTACCGACCGCGCCATGGAAGAGGGATCCGAAGCCGGCGCTGCTGACTTTGCCCTCGGCAAGGCTGCCATGTTCGTTCAGGGCACCTGGGCTTCCAATACCATTATGACCACCAATCCCGACATGGAGCTGGGCGTCTTTGCGCTGCCCATCAACGAGGATCCCAACTGCACCCGTGTCAACCTGTCCACTTCCACTACTCTGGGCGTACATCCTGACAGCAAGGAACTGGATCTGGCGCTGAAGTTTGCAAACTATGTGCTGGATGCCAAGGATTCTTCTGCACTGTTCCAGGCATGCTCTTTCAATCCTCTGGCTGACTGCCACGACTATGAGGCATATTCCTGGGTTGCTGATGCCTCCGCCTATGTTGCTGCTGGACGCGCCTATCAGGATCTGGTTCTGCCCTCCTCCGTTACCGACGAGCAGGGTCGTCTGCTGCAGGAGTACTACGTTGGTACTGTGACTGTGGACGAGATCATTGAGCGTTTGGATGCTGCTTTCCAGGCTGCCAATGCACTGAACTAAGGAACCTCTGAATAAATCGTCTGCGACTGTGAGCGGATCTTTTCCGCCCACTCTTCGGTATCAAAAACGGGAAATATAGCGCAGCCGTTGCCGGCATAAGCCGGCTTACGGATGCGGCATACCCCCTGCGGGTACATACAGTATTCCACCGTTTTCGATATCTCGATTGGACGAAAAATCTCTCGCTCACAGTTTTTGCCGATTTAATCAGAGGTTCCCTAAATTTATCTGAGAGGAGGGCAGGGATTCCTGCCCTCCTTTTTCCCAGGGAGGATTGGAACTATGAAAAATGCAAGAAAGCAGAATATCAGCTTGCTGCTGTTTTGTACGCCGGCGTTGGTGGTGTATATTCTCTTTAAGCTGTACCCCGCGCTTTCCGGCGTGTTTTATTCTCTGACCAACTGGAACGGCCTGAAAAAGGAATATGATTTTGTTGGCCTTTCCAATTTTATCGAAATACTGTCCGATAAATATTTTTGGAATTCCATGTGGTTTACCTTCAAATATGTTATTGTGATCGTGATTGTTTCCAATGTGGCGGCGCTGACGCTGGCAGTGGCCATCGAAAGCCGCCGCAGAGCCAAGGGCTTGTACCGCACCGTCTTCTATATGCCGAATATGATCAGCATGGTCATTGGCGGCTATATGTGGATGTTTATTTTTACGAAGGTTCTCTATTATATGGCGGACAACTGGGGGTGGAAGTTCCTGGATCATTCCTGGATCGGTGACCCCAAGTATTCCTTCATCGCCATCATGATCGTTGCAGCCTGGGGTGCGACAGGCTATCTGATGATCATCTACATGGCCGCATTGCAGGGCGTTCCCGCAAATCTGAAGGAGGCGGCATCCATAGATGGCGCAGATTCCTGGCAGAATTTCTGGAAAATCGTTTTTCCACTGATTGGCCATGCGATCACCATTTGCGTCTTCTGGGCATTGAATGCAGGCTTTCAGGTCTTTGATGTGATCTATACGCTCACCGGCGGCGGCCCCGGCAGGGCGACACAGTCCGTTGCCATCAATATTTATGAAGAGGCGTTCCGCGGGAACATCCGCTATGGATATGCTACCGCGAAATCGACGGTGCTGTTTATCATTGTTCTGGCCGTTACCGCCGTTCAGCTCAGAATCACCGGCAGAAAGGAGCAGGAGCTATGAAAAAGAAGCGGCTCTGGTCTGATATTGTCATATACAGCCTGCTGACGATCGCTGCCCTGTACACCCTGTTCCCGCTGCTGATGGCGCTGATGAACTCTTTCAAGTCCAACCGGGAGCTGCTGACCAATGTAATGAGCTGGCCTACGGAATGGAATCTGGATAACTACATCCGGACATACGAAAAAATGCATTATGGCCGCAGCTTTGTCAACACGGCCATTTTGGCGGGACTGAGCGTGTCTCTGATAATCCTGTTCTCGGCGCTGGCCGGCTGGAAACTCTGCCGGACCAAAACGGGGCTGTCCCGGTTTCTGCTGAAGCTGTTCATTTTCTCCATGCTGATCCCGTTCAGCTCCATTATGATCCCGCTGTACAAAGTCACGCTGGCGCTGGGAATCAAGAACTCCCTGCTGGGGCTGTCGTTTGTCTATGCCGGTCTGGGCGTCAGCATGGCGATTTTCCTGTATCACGGATTTGTCAAAAGCATCCCGACAGAGATGGAGGAGGCCGCGGCCATCGACGGATGCGGTTCTGTGCAGACCTTCTTCCGGATCGTACTGCCCATGCTGAAGCCCATTACGGCAACCATTACAATCACAAACGTTCTATGGGTGTGGAATGACTTCCTGCTTCCCCTTATTGTCATTTCCGACAGCAAAAAATATACGCTGCTGTTATCGACCAATACCCTGTTCGGTCAGTACAGCAGCGACTGGACCGCAATTCTCAGCGCGCTGATTCTGGCGGCGCTGCCGGTGATCGGATTCTATGCGGTTTTTCAAAAGCAGATTTTGAAGGGCATTGCAGACGGTGCAGTGAAAGGGTGAGCCTATGGAATTCTTACATACCAACAACGGCGTTTTATATTGCGGGAAAAATCCTATCATTCTGCGGGGTATGGGCCTTGGTGGCTGGCTGCTGCCAGAAGGGTATATGTGGAAATTTTACACCAAATGTGACCGGCCCCGGCGTATGGAGAAACTGCTACGTGAATTGTGCGGGGAGCGTTACGCGGAAGCCTTCTGGGAACGGTATTATGACAGATATATCACCGAACGGGATATTGCATGGATCGCGGGGCAGGGGCTGAACTCCGTGCGGCTTGCCATGAACGCCCGGCATTTGTTTGATATCGGGGAGCAGGATACGGTCAGATTCCATACGGCATATCTGCGGCATGTGGACGACTGCCTGGCATGGTGTAAAAAATACGGGATATATCTGTTCCTGGATATGCACGGCGCGCCGGGGGGACAGACGGGGCAAAACATTGACGACAGCGAATCGGATATCCCGGAGCTGTTTACAGACAGGCGAAATCAGGATATCCTTGTGGAGATGTGGCGTCTTCTGGCGATTCGCTACGGGAATGAGCCTGCCATCGGCGGCTATGACCTTCTGAATGAACCCATCCCCAACTGGAACCGCCGGTATAATCCTCAGCTGCTGCCGCTGTACCGCAGACTGACCCGTGCGATCCGGGACGTTGACGCCAGGCATATGATCATTCTCGAAGGCGCCCACTGGGCAACGGACTTCTCCGTCTTTGACGACTATACGCCGGAGGAGGCTGCAGACAACATTGTCCTGGAATTTCATAAATATTGGAGCGACCCGGACGAGGAAAGTCTGGCCCCCTTTGTGGAGACAGCGAAACGTCTGAATGTTCCCCTGTGGATGGGGGAAGGCGGCGAGAACAACCTGCAATGGTATACTTACGCCTTCCCGATGTATGAGCGCCTGGGAATCGGATGGTGCTTCTGGGCGTATAAAAAGATGGAAGTGCCCAATTCCCCGGCAACCTTTGAAAAGCCGGAGGGCTGGGATCAGATTACCGCTTATCTGGACGGCGGGGAACGGCCCGCGCCGGAGGCGGCTCAGGCGATCTTTGACCGGTTCCTCAACTGCATTTCCCATGGAGAATACCACCCGGAGATCATCCGCGCACTGACCCGCAGACCGCCGCTGGAAATTCCGGCCGGAGCCTATGATGCGGAGGATATCCAAAGCGGGCGCCGTGCGGGATCCGTTTTCCGCAGAACCAGTAAGGCCACACTGCTCTTCGCGGACGGACACACCGGCGAAGCCGACTGGCGCAGATACGGCGGCGAGGCTCAGCCGGAGGATCAGAGAATCCTGCTGCGGCTTTCTGAGGGAGATCTGGTAGGCTACCGCCTGGAAAATCCGGAAAATCAAAAAATCCGGATCCATGTACGCAGCTATGGAGACGGAATACTGGACGTTCAGGATCTGACGGCCGGACAGGGACTTGTATGGGTGTCATGCAGCTCCGGGATTATAAATGTAGAAAACCTTCATATCACGATTGAGGAATGACCGATGGGAAACTGCTATTACGATGCGAACGTCCGGTTTGTGCAAACGGAATATGGACGCCAACCGACTTTCTCCAGCTTTCTGCCGGGCATAGCAGGCCCCTGGGGAATTCCGACGTGGTGCAACTATAACAACCGGGGACAGGCAGTGTGCAGCTTTGGCGTCCAGGATAAGGATCACGCAATCTTGGAATTTACAGCTGCAGCTGCCGCATATCAGCGCACACCGCTGACCGGATTCCGGACGTTTCTGAAGGAAAACGGCAAAGTAACAGAAGCGTTCGCCGACGGCTTGGGGACCATGACGGTGGAACCGAACGTTTTGACCATCAGCTGGCGCGATTCCCTGTTCGCAATCGAGGTGACGTACTTTTCTCTGCCAAATGAGCGGATGGCGGGATTGTGCCGAAGGGTCCTGCTGAAAAATATCTCTCCCAAGGCGGTGGAGACCGAACTTCTGGACGGTCTTGCCGCCATGGTGCCGTATGGAATCTCAGACGAAAAGCTGAAACAGGAACCGCAGCTGAGCACCGCCTGGATGCAGGTAGAGGATCTGGAAGAAAACCTGCCCTATTACCGTGTCCGAGCCAGTATGGAAGATACAGCGAAGGTCACTGCTGTCCGGGGCGGAAATTTCAAGCTGGCATTTGCCGAAGGTGGACGGCCGCTTGAAACCATTGTACAGCCAAGCCTTATTTTTGGCTGGGACACTTCAATGGTGAAGCCGGCCAACTTTGAGGAACATGCGCTTTCGGAAATAACAAGCACCAGACAGCTTACGGAAAATTTTCTCCCCTGTGCCTTTACACCGTGGGCAGGAACCGTGCAGCCGGGCGAAGCGCTCACGCTGTGGGAGTTTTACGGTCAGGCGGAAGAAATCGATCAGATGCGGTCCTTCTGCCAAAAGGCGGGAACCGCTGCGTACTTTGAAGAAAAGCTGAAGCAGGCGCGAATGCTGGCGGAGGAAATCACGGCTCCTGTCAGATGCAGGACGGCCGACCCCGTGTTCGATGGATATGTAGCGCAGAACTTTCTGGACAATGTGATGCGGGGCGGTCTGCCTTACCACATCGGCGATTGCAGGAGGACTCCGCCGGTCTATTTATATTCCAGAAAACATGGCGACCCGGAGCGGGAATATAACTATTTCTCGCTTGGCAGAGAATATTTCAGTCAGGGCAACGCCAATTTCCGGGACATCTGCCAGAATCGCCGGTCTGATGTCCTGATCGATCCGGACGCGGGGATGTTCAACATACGGCTATTCTTTGAACTGCTGCAACCCGACGGATACAATCCGTTGGTTCTGATGCCCGTCAGCTATCAGGTGCGCGATCCGGAAAAACTGATTAAAAAGGTTGGCACAGCCGATCAGGACAGGGCGCGTGAGATCCTGAGCGGCCCTTTTTCCATTGGCAGGCTGGCTATGGAAGCGGAGAACTGGAAGCTGGATGATATCGGGGATTTCCTTGCAGCGGTGGTTGCCGCTTCCGAAGTGGAACCCAACGCGGTGTATCAGGAGGGCTACTGGTGCGATCACTGGACATATCTGCTGGATTTGATTGAAAGTCAGCTTTCGGTATTTCCGGATCAGGAACGGGCGCTGCTCTTTGGCGTGCCGCAGTATCGGTGGTATGCCGGCCAGGCATCGGTTCGTCCGCAGCCGGAGCGATTCTGCATGACGGAAAATGGCCTGCGGCAGTATCATTGTGTGCAGGCACAAATGCCGGGACGGAAGTGGACACAGACGCGGGATGGAACGGCGGTCAGTAATCTGGCGGAGAAGCTGATCCTGCTATGCGCGGTCAAATATGCCACGCTGGATTTGTCCGGGGCGGCGATCGAGATGGAGGGCGGGAAGCCCGGATGGTACGATGCCATGAACGGGTTGCCGGGACTTCTGGGAAGCAGTGTTGCCGATGGCTGCGAGTTGCTTCGTATTCTAGATTTTCTGCTGGAAAGGAAGCGGATTTTCCCTGATCAGATAGAGGTGTACGAAGAAATTGCCAACCTGCTGAAGTCCTTGTACAGCTTGGAAAAGGCGCATAAGACCGCCTATGAAAAGTGGGTGGAGAGGAATCGGCTCCGCGACAGGTACAGAGCGCAGGTGCAGAACGGTTTCTCCGGCAGACGGACGGCTTTCCGGGCAGAGGAAACTGCCGATATTTTGAACTGCCTGGCCGCGTCGCTCAGGCAGTCCATAGCAAGAGAAACGGAAGAAAACGGCGGAATCTGTCCGACCTATTTCTACTATGAGGCAGAAAGCATCAGACCGGTGAAATCCGGAATACTGCCCGGGAAAATGAGAAAATCGGCGCTTCCGCTTTTCCTGGAGGGGCCGACCCGCTGGATGCGTACCCGGCAGACGGAGGCGGCGAAACGCAGTGTGGCAGATAAAGTCCGGGACAGCGCGCTGCTGGACCGGAGACTGAATATGTATAAACTGAATGAATCTCTGGAGAATGTCAGTTTCGAGGTGGGCAGGACCCGGGCATTCCCACGGGGATGGCTGGAGAATGAGTCCATCTGGGTACATATGGAATACAAGTATCTGCTGGCGCTGCTTGCATGCGGCAATTATGACCGCTTCTTTATGGACTTTGCAGCTATGGCCATACCGTTTCTTCCTCCTGAAACGTACGGGCGGAGCACCCTTGAGAATTCCAGCTTTCTGGTTTCGTCGGTAAATTCCGATTCCGCCTCCCACGGACGGGGCTTTGTATCCCGGCTCTCCGGCAGCACGGCGGAGTTTATCTCTATTTGGAACTGGATGCTGTTCGGGAAAGCTCCCTTTGGATTGGATGACGACGGACTGTATCTGAGCCTGTGTCCGGCGATCCCCGCCAGACTGCTCCCGGAAGATGGGGAACTGATGGGGACATTTTTAGGCAAAGTGCCTGTAGTGTACCATGCTGCAGATTTGGAAGAACTGAGACCCGGTGCATATCGGATTACCGGATACCAAATCTGTGACGGAACGGGAACCGCATTTATAGCGGGCAGCAAGGTCCCGGCGGAATGGGCAAAGCAGATCCGCAACGGCGGTGTATTGCGGCTGGATGTCTCGGTAGAGCCAATTTGAGCGAGGTGAAAGATAATGGAATTAAGACTTATTTCAACCACATACGAAGGAAAAGAAAGAATTACCAGGGAACAGACGATCCCATTTTGCGATGACGGTGGCAGGGAAGAACAGCTGATCAATCTCTACCCTCAGGTTATTTATCAACAAATGGATGGCTTTGGCGGCGCCATTACGGATTCAGCGGCGTATATCTATTCCCTGATGAATCCGGAACAGAAAAAACAGATGCTGGATGAATACTTTGGGCAGGGGACGATGAAGTATCGTTTCGTGCGTATTCCCATCGACAGCTGCGATTTTTCTCTCTCCCACTACGAAGCGGATGGTGACGAAGCCGATGCGTCGTTTGAGAGCTTCTCTTTTGCGCGGGTGGAAAAATATATTCTCCCGATGCTGGCAGATGCGGAAGCGGCTTATGGAGGCAGACTGGAGATCATGCTGTCTCCGTGGAGCCCGCCGGCGTACATGAAAACAAACGGAGAAAGAAATCATGGCGGGAAGTTAAAGGCCTGCTATTGGAAACGCTGGGCGGAGTACATCTGCCGATACGTCGAAGAGTACCGCAGCCGCGGTTTCAACGTGACGATGCTGACACTCCAGAATGAGCCAAAGGCCGTTCAGACATGGGATTCCTGTATTTACACAGCGCAGGAAGAAAAGATATTTCTCCGGGATTATGTCTGGCCGTCGCTGGCGGAGCACAACCTGACCGATATCGATATCTATATCTGGGATCACAACAAAGAGCGAGCGTTTGAATGGGCGGAGACGATCATTGACGCGGAAACAGACCATATGGTTGCTGGCATCGCATTCCATTGGTACAGTGGTGATCACTTTGAAGCACTGCGAATGCTCCGGGAACGCTTTCCAAAAAAGAAGCTTTTGCTTTCTGAGGCATGCATTGAATTCAGCAAATATAGTGCAGAGGATAATTTGGCGAACGCTCAGAAGTATGCCCATGATATCATCGGAAATCTGAACGAGGGAATGAGTGTATTTCTGGACTGGAATCTGGTGCTGGATGAACTGGGTGGTCCCAATCATGTGAAAAACTTCTGCGACGCACCATACCTTTTTGATACGGCCCGAAAGCAATTAGTGGAACGGGAACTGCAGAGTTATATCAAGCATTTTAGCCATTATATTGAGACCGGTGCTGTTCGGATCGGGGTGAGCCGGTATACCGATAAACTGGAGATTACAGCATTTCAGGAAAACAGCAAAATCGTGTTTGTTCTGCTGAACCGAACCCAAGAAGCAATCCCTGCGTTTATACGCTTGAATGATACTTGCGCAGGTTTAATTGCAGCGTCAAACAGTATCGCTACCGGTGTAGTTAATATCTGACTTACATTACAAAGCAGCTAGAGCGTAATGCCTAGCTGCTTTTTACGCATACAAAATGCGAAATTCTATATTACAACTTCTACAATTTATCTCTAACGGTTCGGTGAGAGATACCGGAGATAACTGGATGGTGATTCATAGTATGCTGGAAGTCCTTTTGAAGCAAGACCCCAAATAGCAAAAGAAAGAGTAGCGACCGACCGGCCACTACTCTTTTTTTCTGCTGACAGGGGGAATGATTTAGAATGTTAGTTCTGGTAATTTACCGTATCGTCGCACAGGCACACCTTGTGACTTCATTCACAGCTGCATCCGTCAAAATCTTAGAAAGGCAACTGTGCGTCATCGTCTTCGAGCATTGCAAAATCGGAAGAAGGCGCTGCGTATCTGGCTGCCGGATAAGCAGGGGGCAGATAGGAAGCCAGTGCAGATGGATCATTCTGCAGCTCCTTTTTTGAATCGCCGAAGTACACATGATCCGCGTTGACTTCTGCGGTACGCCGTTTGCTGCCGTCTTTGTCTGTCCAGCCTCGAATCTGCAATCTGCCGGAAACCACGGCCATGCGGCCTTTGGTGAAATACTTTCCGACAAACTCGCCGGTCTGACGCCATGCGACACAGTCGATAAAATCGGTATCTGTTTCGCCGTCGCTGCTTTTGATATCCCGATCCACTGCCACAGTAAAGCTGGTAACGGCGACGCCGTTTCCGGTTCTGCGCAGCTCCGGATCTCGGGTCAGCCGACCCATGATTGTGATATGATTCAACATAAAAAGTCCTCCATTTGGAATAGATTATTTTGCGATACGCAGGCTCACCTCAGAACAGCGATTTACCAGAATACTCCGGCATAACGTATTGTGACTGAATTGCGGGTTCCGGCTGCTGGGCTGGGATCTCCGGCGCTTTGCGTGTCTTGGCGGGCGGTTGCGGGTTTGCCGCTTGAATCTGGGAGAGATACCAAGCTGCCAGCCAAGCCTCATAATGGGTCTTGGTGATCAGAAGAAGCTCTGCAAGTGCATCCCATGTCATGCCGACGGCAACATGGTTTTCCGGTTTCTTACCGAACCGGGGTACGATAAGCCCTTTGGAATCCTTGTCGCCGGGGCCGCTGGATGCGGTAAACAGAAAGTCGAACTTCTGCGCAGTACACAGTCTGGCGACTCGGGACAGGCTTTTGCCATCTGGTCTGGCTTTCCCATACTGAAGCAATTTTTCCGCAGAGGTGCCGCCAAGCCATTCCTGAACGGGCCTATTGTCACCGGCCTTTTTTCGTTCCTGCCAGAGATACCGAAGCTCCCCGCAGGCTAACTTCCGGCACAGCTCCAGCCATTCCGGAATGCTGATGTAGATATGGACGCAATTGGTCTGACGGTTCCCTGCAGGCTTGTTCAGATCATATGTAGCAAAAGCAAGGTGTGCTTTTCCTATCTCAAAAGCATCGGACAGGCTTTCCACGAAACAGTTTTTGTTATCCTTGCGGATGATCTGATGCTGGTTACGGCTTTCTTCCATTATTTACCATCTCCTTCAGCTTCGGAATGTCATCCAGCAGTTTGATGACATCTTCAACGTTGGCATCGAACTGGGGAAGAAATTCTTCTGTGGAGGTATAGTTTTCATACAAAGCAATCCGCACCGTGAGCCAAAGAGACATCATGACCATCATGTCAAGCTGCATTTCCAGTTCCTTCAGCTTCATGCTGATTACGGACATGGCTTGGTTCCAGTGAACAAAGGCTGTATCCTCCAGCGAGACGTCAAAATCACCGAACCATTCCCGGACGGTATGGGTTTCGGATTTATCGCCGCATTCAATGGGCTGCAGCAAGTATTTTACCTCACCGCAGTTCAGCTCCTTTTTGCCGAAGTCATCCTTGCCGAAAGCGATATAACGCCCTAGCGGGAACATACCGCATACCGAGGGTTTTACCTTATGAACAGAGCATTTGTTGTTCTTCAGGAGCGGGCAGCGGTCATCCTTTCCTACAGGCCGCAGCGTAATGACGGGTATGCGACTGGTGGGGCCAATGTGCATGGAGCAGTATTTCCTGAGAAAGTCAGCGTTGGAGAGCTTCAGCTCCTTGGCCATTTTGAAAATATCCCGGGGAGACAGGATGATGTCCGTCCGGTGGATGCAGCATTTGCCGCATTGGGTGCAGTGAAATGAAAAAGTGTCGTCGAGGCCGACGGTAAAAGATTCGATGTTCTGGAACATTTCTTCGTTAGTCATTAGAATTATCCTCCATAATTATGTATGGCACCGGAAACATTGCCGGTGCCATGATGTAAAATGTCATGTCGTTTTCTCTGCCATTCGGCCGAGGATTATAAGCAGCTGTTTTTGATTTTGCAGGAACTGTTCCAAGAAAGGTCTGTCCAGATTATACTCGGAGTACCGGAGTCTGTGGAAATGAAATAATGCTTCGTTCTTCCCATGTTCCGGGATGCTTCTGAGCAGTCTGGCAATTGGAACCGTATCGGCAAAATCCGCCTGCATGAATGCACGGGCTTCCTGCTGGAAGTATTTCTTCATCCAGCTCCTCGTTTCTACCACCGGGCCACAGAAGTGATGCTCCCGCTCCCGGCTGTACAGGTACCGGAAACCACCAGATCCATTTGTATCCACCATGAATGGGTATAGCCGACAGGCCATAGGTTTTGCTGGCTGCACAGAACACCGATTCTCATTCAAAAAGATACAGGAATCATCTTCTCCGACAGATTTCAGGAAGTACACGAAATATCCGCAATCGTCGAGCAGTGCAATTGTTGCAAACTGGGCGAGAAATTCATCGGTACAGCAAATATCAAGACCAGTGTCACGCAGGTACTTTGTCAGATAGAATACGTCCAGACTGTTCACAGGGACGCTTTCCTTTACATGGCGGCAGCATTCTGCACAGCCGGTGCATTTGAAACGGATTTTAGTGGATGGTGTAACTCGGACTGCATTGAAAAGTTCATCTTTCACAGCAAAGCCTTTTCTTTTGTTCCAGAAAACTCAGAAGTGTGGTGATGGTTTCAATCAGAGCGGTGCTGCGGATATTCCATTCTGTCAGAAAGCAGCGCATTTCCTCTGCATAACACAAGTGGGCGCTGTCCCGGATGAATATCTCGTGGTCGCAGGTGCTGATCTCATCATAGGAGAGTACCAGCACACCTTCCCGAACCAGAACAAAATAACAGCCGTTATACTCGCCGTCTGTAAAAGGGTGCATCCAGTACAGCGGTGTGCCATACGCAGTTTCATTGGCTTCACACAGAGATGCCAGATCCGTAAAGGTTCCGCCTTCATCAAACAGCTTTTCGAGGAATTCATCTTTGGACATCAAGGTGCTGCTGTCGATGGTAGCGGAATCAATGTGGATCAGATCTTGGTTTACGTCAGGTAGTTTCGGGGCTGCGGGGAATTTCCCGATAATGAACAGAGCATCAGGGGAAACAAACTCATTTTCCCAATCCAGTTTCAGCGCTCTCTTCAGAAGCGCTTGGCACAAGCCCATCTCCAGAGACCTGCTGACAGTGGAATCAACGGGAAGTGCATGCCTGAGCATATTGTCGTCTCCGTTGACAGCGTTGACGAGGCGCACAATTTCCACGTTGGTAAAAGTGTCGCAGAGTACCGAGGTACGCCAGTAGTCGTCATTTTCGCCTTTGGTGCTGCAGGTGAAGGATCTTCCCAGTATGGCGGAAATCAACGTTTCCAGATACCGTGAGATCGCGTCCCATGGCAGCTTCAGTGCGGAGAGCATTTGGATATCATTCATTGTTTGCATTCCTTTCTGCCGCCATATACGGCGCATAATAAGTGGGGTCATCCTGGTTGCTGCGGTAGGCACCAATGCAAACGCGCTCGTCTTCCTCATGATTGGGATTGAACTCTACGAAGCAGAGGGTATCGGTCGGTGCATTGATGCCATTGTCCCAGTAGATGTCGATACATGGGTATGTATCGGTGGGATACCCCACTGCCCTGAGGTATGTGCCATCGGGCAGTGGGATTGCCAGCGTGGGATTATCCTCGGATATCTTGGATTTTTCCGGGGCGTAAGGTTCGCTCAGGGCAAACCGTTTCTTTGCAGTTGACTGAGTACGCAGAAACCGGAGCTTGACCCGGAGCAGTTCTGCCTGCAGCTCGGTAAATATCTGATCCACCTGATCCTTTGTGTAGGCATAGGTGCCGGTCCAGGATAGGTTGCCAAGCAGCCGATACAGGTGCAGGATCTTATTGACACGGGCTTCCGCAAGACGTCGGAACTTATCTTCTCTGCTCTCTCGGTACTGACTCATATCTGTACCCCCTTTGCTGCCGCGGCCTTCGCGGGCGGATGCAGATAGTAGCGGGTATTCTGGGTCTGGATGTAGGTTACGCCGGAGGGCAGTGTGATGAAATGCTTCACGGGAGAGGTTCGGATCATGCCTCCGACGGTCTGCCTGATAAATGCAGCACAGCCGATGGCCAGAGGAAACTCCAAAGAACCGTGAATGTCGATGCGTTTTTTCATAGATTCAGTACTCCTTTGAAAATTACCCGGGGCAGCAATAGCTGCCCCGGGCTGAGATGTCATTATGTGGTTACGGTAGAAATGGAAACAATCTGCCAGTCACAGTTGCGGTCATCGTCCAGATTGGACCAAGCGCTCCGTGAGCTGAAGCCGAAGGAATCACAATCATAGGATCGCTGGGATTTTATTGCATTCCATTCGCTTTCGCTATGGTATTTCAGGAATTCTGTCTCAAGCTCTTCCAGCATGGTGGTTCTTGCCATTTCCGGATTGGGGAATACCGCTGTGGTGATGTCCCGCTCGAAAACGGAGATCGGCATGCAGGCATTTTCAGAATCCATTTCGTACTCGTTATCCCGGTACTCTTCATAGCAGGACCATATCTGACCGCTGGGGAAACCAACGTCAAACTCCCAAGCCTTAAATAGCTCCTGCAGCTTGCTACGGGTTTCGCTGGAAGTCAGATCCTCTTGGATCATGGCTTCCATACAGTCCATGAGATCTACAAGACCGAGTCCGTGGTAAACCATCCACTGGAGCTTGTACCGTTCATACAGTTTGCGGGCTTCTGCTTCGTCGTAGAATACCATGTTTATACCGCCTGTCTTAGTCAGCGAGCATCTGCTCAAATTCTTCTTCAGTCAGGGTTTCGATGCCCAGCTGCTGCGCTTTGGCCAGCTTGCTGCCTGCTTTCTCACCAACGATAAGATAATCCGTCTTTTTGGTGACGGAAGAGGCGGGATTGGCACCTAGGGAAAGCAGCTTGTTCTGGATCCCGTCACGGGTGTAGTTCATGAGCTTGCCGGTGGCAACGACGGTCTTGCCCGCAAAGGGGTTGGTGGTGTTGGTAGTCATAGTAGAAGTCTCCTTTACAAATTCAATGTGGTTCAGCAGCGGTCTCCAGAGGTTGGCTTCCTCTGCATCCGCGTACCAGATGTAGATATTGTTGTTCATGGTTTCGCCGAAATCGTGAAGCTGCGTAAAATCAAAGCCATCCTGAATGGCTTGCTCAAAAGCTTCCCAGGAGCCGCCAAAGTAGCGATCCAGATCACGACCGGCATGGCGTCCCACCATGGGGATTCCCAGACCGGCAATGAACCTCGCCAGCGTGCAATGGCGACTCTTTTCGATGGATGCCAGCAGACGCTCGAAGGACTTTTCACCAAAGCCCGGGGTTTGCAGAAACTCGTCCCGATACTTTTCCAGCTCATACAGATCGCCGAAGTTACGGATCCAACCGTGACCAAGGAACTTGGACAGGGTGGTTTGGGACAGTCCCTCAATGTTCATCCGGGTCTTCTCACAGAAGTGGGTAAACTTCCGGATAAGCTTGGCAGCACAGTACGGGTTCTCACAGTACATCTGCCGGGAGCCACCGGGGGTGGTTCTCACAATCAGTTTCTCGCCGCAGCAGGGACAGACCATGGGCATCTTGAAAGTGCCGCTCTTGGTTTTGTTTTCTGCAATCTGCGGAATGATCTGGTTGGCCTTGTAAACCATGATCTCATCGCCCACACCAAACTGGAACGCATCGAAGATGTCCAGATTGTGTAGATATGCCCGGGATACCATGGCACCGTCAATTGCTACAGGCTCGAACAGGCCGGTGATGCTCACCCTCCCGGTTCTGGTCGTTGCAAGGTCGACGCCGAGGAACTTGGTCGGGACAGGATCGTCTTTCCACTTCAGGGCAATCATCCGGTTCTCGTGATGACCGGTGGCACCCAGACTGGCTCCGTATGCACGGTCGTCGTATTCCACGATCAGGCCGTCGACAGGATACCCGTAATGCTCGGGCTTGTAAGAATCAACTGCCTTGCGCAGAAGTTCCTCGCCGCCAGTGCTATCCACATATGTGAAGGGTACGACGGAGAAACCGGCGTTTTGCATCAGCTGCATCTGTGCCAGCTTGGATGGCCGCTCCAGATGATCACTGACCAGATCAAAGGCGAAGAACTCAAGGAGCCGTTTCCGGGACTCGTTTGCGTCCAGCTTTCTGGTGCTGCCGGCCGCCAAGTTCCGGGGATGAGAGTAGGTATCCTCCAGATCGGAATTGATCAGATTGAAGTGCCTCCAAGAAATGACGCCTTCACCCCGGACCTCAATAGAGTCCCGAATGGGTATGGTGAGAGGGACGTTCAGGTAAGTACGGACCGTATGGGTCACATCCTCTCCAACGGTACCTTCCCGGCCGCGGGTGATGGACTGCTTCAGCTCGCCGTTTTCATAGCGCAGCACAATGGTCAGACCATCCAATTTCCACGAAACCAGAACAGAGCGGCCTCCGGCAAAGCGTACCATTTCTTCGATAGACTTGGTTTTCTTGGCGGAGAGCATGGGCTTGGTATGCCGGACGGATGTCAGTTCCTCCAGAACTTCGCCGGATACCTTCTGAGTAGGAGATCCGGAGATCACCAGACCCGTTTCGGCCTCCAGCTTCAGAAGTTCATCCGTGAGCTGGTCATACTCCCGGTCGCTCATGACAGGATCATCATCCCGGTAGTAGGCGATATCTGCTTCGGTCAGGGCTTTAATCAGATCCTTCATGCGAAGAATCTTGTCTTCATTCACACACATAGGTGCGCTCCTCCATTTCTAAAGTGGTCATAATTTCGTAATGTGTCCATCTGCCGCAATGCGGGCAGCAGACTCTGTCATCAATGCGGGAATCTAACTGGGTTTGGGGGATCGCTCCGGGTTTGCTGCAGCATTCCGTGCGGATATAAACCACCTTGGTGGCTGCTGCGACCTCCGGGCGATATTTCCGATTGAACTTCAGGAAATCGACCCATGCTTCGTTGTCAAAGATCCGGTCAGCGTGCAGTTCCAGCGCTTTGCGTTCCAGCTGGGTTTTGGTACTCTTGGCGTAGTTATGCTCCGTCAGGTATTCCAGAAGCTGCTCGTATAAGTGCCGCTCCCCCTTACAGTCGATAAGCTCCCGCACCATTTGGAACCATTCCGATTGCTCAATGTTTCCTAAATCGCACTGGATACCGGTTCGATAACCGTAGACGCGGTTTCGGCCTTCACCGGATTTAATGTAGGAACGTCCGGTAAAGTGGCGGCAGCGAAGGTCACCGAATGTCAGTTCACGCATCCTGAGTCACCCCATTCACACCATTGGGAAAGATACGGTTGAACAGCTCCTGAAATCTTGCGGCACCAACAGCATTCAGCGGAACCTGAAGGGATACACAACTCCATCCAATCAGTTCCTCCTCCGGGAGAATGTAAGGATCCTCAACGAACTTGTTGCCGTCATATCTGGGGCAACGAGGGCCGAGGATCCGCTTTATCTCCGCTTGGGTGGCAGCTTTTTGAATCGTGCTGCATTTCTTTTCCGCAATCGCCGTTGTCAGAGGCCGGATAAAGCCCAGATGATGGTATGCGTTCAGGCGGCGCAGCACCTTGTTGAGAGCGGCAATCCGAAGCTCTTTCAGATGTTCCGAAGCATCTTCGTCCATAACAATCTCCACAAGGGTGTGCAGAATAATCAGTTCATAGTCCATTGGATTACTCCTCGTTATTTGATTTCTATATACAACGGGTCAGCCAGAAGGCTCCCCGGAAATAAGGTTGGGGGAGCCATAGAAGCTCCAATCTATATAAAAAAAGCACCCACAAGAATCGAGAAATTCAAGTGAGTGCTTTTGAATACGATGACATTTCTGCCATGGTATGTTGAGGGATAGCCCCTCCGTTTTGCTGACCTCTGTGCATCTGTAAAAAGATGCAGAAGAGTAGAAAAAGCCCGAAGACATAACGACTTCGGGCACATGAGAACTCAGAAACTATGTTTTGCCGCCGCAAAACTCGGATACTATGTTGATGGCATTATATCATAGCTGACAGCTTTAGTCAACTGCGGAATCCAGCCTTTCAGGGCTATCCGCGTATGAAGCGTTGCCAGAAATCAGACATTAGCCAGACATAAAACTGTTTCCGGTTGCAAGGCGATTACGTAAGAACTCTTATGGGAAAACCAATATCCATACTCGCCATTTGGACGTACCTGGCTGTGAGAGCCGTATCCGGTGTGTAACCCGGAACAACTTCCGGGAAGAAGGCGTTCCCCCATAGGAAGCCCCAGAGATGGGCCAGCTTAAAGCCTGCAGTTTCCAGATAAGCATGGGGCTTAAAGTTCACCAGCTCTGCCAATGCCTCCTGCGTCAACCCCTTCACCTCGCGAGCTGCTTTGATCCGCCGCCCAATTGCTTTCAAATCCATAGCAATCATCCTCTTAGACTGAGATTTAATTCCAAGAGATAGTATAACTGGAGACGAGAAGAAAACACAGAATCTGCTGTATTTAGTATAATAGAATTAGAAAAAGAGAATTCAGCAATTGACATGGTTCGACATAACAATAGGGCAGGAGATGGTATAATGAAAGTACAGGGGAGTATTGCCCAGAACACCTGCCAAACGGCAAAAAAATTTCGTCAAGTAACTAACTTGCCGATATAATCCTGAATTTCCCTTACAGGAATGCGCCTTTTCCCGTATTCGCAAGACCAGATTTTTGACGGCAAATGTGCTTTTTACGCAATTCCGGCCAGCATACTGGCGGCCTCCATAGCGGCTCGTTTGGAGGCCATGGAGGGATGAACGTACATTTGCAGTGTGGTCTGTACATTGGCGTGACCCAGAATTTCAGACAGAGATTTGATATCCATGCCGCCCTCAATGCAGCGCGTGGCGAAGGAATGCCGGAGAACGTGATAATTCCTTAGTGGCAAGTTGTTCCTCTCCAGAAAGCGCCGGAAGCGATACTGCATTGTCCGCGGCTCCAGAGGCCGCTCTGTGCCGGTAAGCAGGCAGCAATCCTTCTTGTCCTTCATCTGGCGCAGTACGGAAAGCATTTTCGCCGTCAACGGGATAGCGCGAACGGAGTTTTCGCTTTTCGGCGTTTGCAGCACCAGCTCGGTGCGCTTCCCGTAGTTGATGCGGTAAACCGTCCGCTGGACACGAAGCACCCCTTCCGCAAGGTCAATATCAGACCAACGCAGTGCGCAGACCTCGCCCAGACGCAGCCCTGTTTCCAGACACAGCAAATAGCCCAAGCTGCTTCTGTCCAGCTTTTTGAGTACAGCGGCGGTGATTCGCTGACTTTCCAGCTGGGAAAAAACCTCCACTTGCTTCTGCCTGATGGCAGGAGCATTTATTCCTCCATCCCCCGAATACCTGTATTTCCGTTTTGCCAGCTTCAGCGCCGATTTCATGACAATGCAAATATCCCGCACGGTTTTGGGCGCTAATCCGCCCCTGCCGTCCAACCGCCCGGATTTCAGCTTTTTGCGGACAAAGGCATCCAGAACCTCCTCGTTCAGCTCCCGAACCTTCCGCGCTCCCAGCTCCGGCTGAATGTGCAGCTCAATGAGCGCCCGGTAGCGCTCCCGGCTGGTGGCTTTGATCTGGCTGTTCTCGGCCTGCCAGAGCGCCAAAAGCTCATTTACCGTCAGCTTGCAGGAACCGATCTGCCGCTTGTGTGTTTCCTGTCGCTTAGCAACCAGTCTTTCCCGCACCTGCGCGTAGGAAGTTCCGTAAATGGAGCGGTAAACCGCTTTGCCATCCGGTTTTCGATCCGCAATATAACGCCCTTCCCATCGTCCGTCCTTCCGCTTGTAGATGTTTTCTCCTCGTCTGGGCATAGGTAAGACCTCCCGTGACCAAATTTTTGACGGTGAATGCAGCCTCCTCTAAACGTCCTTATTGCTATATTGCATAAAATTTTAAATGCTTATCGACTTAACACAGCACGCTACAAGATGTAGCGACAGCTCTGGTCAAGCGCAGGAATATCTGATTGCCCGTCATGCGGCGGTTGAAACGGAAACAGTACTCGTCCAGATATGCCTGGAGCTTGGTGCACCTTCCGTGATATGTTCCCTGAAGGAATGCTTTCAGATTACTGATTGCCTTGTGTACCCAATGCAGATCATCTGTTTCGTATTTCTTTGCGTTCAGTTCCACACCTTCCAGATTCAGGTAGCTTCTGTAACCGTCGCATTCTACCTTCGTTTTAGGCACAAAATACTGGTCGATGATTTCCTGCAAAGTCTTTCCCTGTACGTTATCTACTGCCTTCATCCTGGCAAACAGTGGTGCACTGTTTGCTGTTTTGGATACGGCCACCACAATCTTGTCCTTATCCGTACCACGACCTCGTTTGCTGTTATGGGAAGGTCCGCCAACATAGCCGTCATCCAACTCTACAATGCCGGAAAGCAAGTATTTTTCGTCTCTTTGACCCATAGCGGTACGAATTTGATCCAATAGGTGCCACGCGGAGTCATAACAGATCCCCAGTGTGCGGCTTAGCTGAACAGCGGAAATCCCTCTTTTGTCCGTTGCGCACAGATAGATCGCCCAGAACCAGAGTGTCAGAGGCAAATGGGTACGGTGCATAACCGTCCCTGCGGTAACAGAAGTCTGGTGCCGGCAGGAACGGCACTGGTAAATGTTGCGGCCATGAACGGGACAGTATTCCACACAGCCGCACTTAGAGCAGACAAACCCATTGGGAAAGCGCAGGCGGAATAGTTCTGCTCTGCAAGCGTCCTCGGTATTGTAGCGACGGCGAAACTCTTTGAAAGTAATCTCAGCTGTACGTGCCATGATGATGTTCCCCTTTTTGCTTTTGGGAACATTGTAGCATCCTATCTGTCCAACAAATCGGACTTTGTCAAGATATTGTGGCTTGCTGCGTTAAGTCGATAAGCATTAAATTTTATATTCTCTTTGCCTACAGCTTCCGATAATTAACAATATTACACAAAATTTTACAATCGGAAGTAAATCTAATTGACATTTATTGGGATTGATGGTACATTGTAAGCGAATAGATGGGTGGAAAAGGTCAGTCGAAGCTTTCGTCAAGTTAGTTACTTAGCGAAACGATCAGCCTTTCTCTGTCATTCTGTCCGTCGTACATAGTATGGCACAGAAATTTTCTATTTAACAAGTAAATGCTGCACGGTGTCACGCGTCTGTGGTTCACAGATGTGGAGATCAGGGAATCCGGTGAAATCCCGGTGCTATACCCGTAGCTGTAAGCGCAGAATGTTCGCACCCTTAACGGAGTGATCCGGTCATTGGGGAAACCTGAGAAGGCTGGGTGCGGGCGCTGGCGGAGTTGCCCGCTGTGATGCGCGAGCCAGAATACCGACCGTGTGAGAACCCGGAGCGCGTCCCTGAAATGGGATGAAGGAAGGCAGGATGTGAGAACAATCGGTCACGCTGGCAGAAGTCTGCCCGTGTGGCTTTTTCTTTTGCCGGACAGCTGAATAGGTTTTGTGGCCCGCTTTGCCGCGGGCTGAACAAGGGAAGCCGGTGTGAATCCGGCGCAGACGCGCTACTGTGAAAGTTGATATGGGCTTTGCATTCATGCCATTGCGAAAGCGAGAAGGCGCAAAGCTGACGAAGCCAGGAGACCTACAAAACCAAGGACGATCTTTGGACGCGAGGTACACCGCAAGATCCCACCCAAACGGAGGCACTGCGCCTTGACGATGGAGGGATACGGTGTGAGCAAAAAGGACAAGCCCCATTATTTTGACCCGCAGAAGTGGAAACAGCAGAAGCTGGAAGCCATGACGGACGCTGCCGTGCGGCAAAAGAACGCCGCATTTGTGGCAGCGCACCGGAGCGACACGGACGAGCAGCTGATTGCCTACGTCCGGCAATCAGCTCAGGAGCTGGGACACACGCCCTACCCGAGAGAGATCTTCGGGGGCGCTATGATTTACGAGCGCTTCGGCACATGGTCAAAGGTGCTGAATGCCGCTGGGCTGCCCTATCCGACGCACAAGGTCAGCGAGAGAGGCTGCCGCATCTATCGTCAGACGATGAAAGAACAGGTTCGCGTTTTTGATAAACTGCGGGCTGAAAAAATGGAAACGGTTCAGGCCGCGAGCGCGGAGAGAAACGCGGCGGTGCAGGCCGAGAAACAGGCCCGCATAGAGCGGGACGCCCGGTGGGGAGAAGCCCACGGGGATATGACTGACGATGAAATTCTGGAATACCTTCGCACCTGCGCGGAAGCGCTGGGTCACGCCCCTTATTCCTACGAGGTAGAGGGCGGGCGGTACATTGCGGAGCGGTTTGTCAGCTGGTCGATCGCATTGACCGAGGCAAAGCTGCCGCTGCCGAAGGGAATCCAGAAGCCGAGACGGGAACAGAAATTGGCGTTTCTGGCGAGGAAAAATGGGTGTCAACCGGGGAATCCCCCGGAGACATATACAGGTTAATCCGATTCTGGCAACACAATCAAAACTGAATGTGCGATGATATGAGCGTGTCTTTTTGGATGTGTAACCTCCAATGATTGCCCCACATGATAGGAGCGCTGGATGGGTGCGACCTACATCATTTTGATGCTACCGGCAGAAATGTCGTGAGCATAAATAAAAATCTGAAAGGATGGAAAAATTATGAAGCACATGAGAAAAGCACTGTCCCTGTTCCTGGCACTCGCAATGATTATCTGCTTTGCTGTGCCTGCCTTTGCGGCCGATACGGATACCGCAACCGTAACGGTTTATGTTACGACGGGAATGTTCACGCCGGGCGGATATGACCCTGACCATGGCACTTTTCTGGAGCAGGAATTTAGAAACCAAGAAACTCTCAGTGATCACCTGTTCAATGGCTGCGAAGCTGCCGAACTTGATGGTGTAACGATTGCGGCTATGTTCGAGTTTACCCGGCCAGTATATGGAAAAGAAGCAAATTATAGCGAAAATGCGAATGTGCTTGACGCGATTATTTGCGCATTGATGGCAAACGGTCTGGAGGCCACGGGCGGTTGGGACAGCGTAAATGTTCCTAATGGTGGTTATGTTCACAGTGTTACCCCTGGCGGAATTCCCACTGGCGGGGCGACTACCGAAACAATCAACGGCGTTGAATACACAAAGTACTATGGTAACGGCTGGCGGATTGCGATTGGGCAGAACGGCGTGTTTACTACCCCGGCGCTGTATGGCACATCCTACAACATTGAGGATGGCATGACGATCGTGTTTGACCTGAGCGATTACGTTATCTACGAGTAATTCCTAATCTGACTGGGAGGGGCGGCAGCCCCTCCCAGTTTTTACTGTCAGGGGGGTATCCTACATGAAAAGTGGATTGAAACGCGCCCTTTCCATTCTCCTTGCAATTGCACTGATGCTGCCTAATTTTTCAATCGCGATACAGGCGGAGGAAGTAGGCAAAGCGGAAGTTATTCAGGAAGCCAATTCACGTTCGCAAGATGCGGAATTGGTTCTTGACGACAGCAGCGATGATATAAGGGCATTAAAAAGAACCGATGGATATGTCAGCAACGATGAAATATTTGATGAAGAAGTCAATATTCCCGTAACGGGAGTTTATTTAGATAGAAGCGAATTAAAAGTGAAGCTGGGGGACGCTGCTGTTACATTGAATGCAGTGGTTGAACCGGAGAATGCTTCAGATTCTAGTTTGCAATGGGAAAGTTCCGATCCTGAGATTGCTTCAATTGATCAAGGGATTGTTACTTTCAATACTCTTGGCACTTGCGAGATTACGGTTACTGCGGCGGACGGACAATATAAGGCGACCTGTGTTGTCACCGTTGAGGCAGATGACGAAGTGCCGGCGGTTGAAAGTAACGGTGACGAACTTGTTGCGGTTACCGGAATTGCGTTAAATACGAAAAAACTTGATATGCTGGTGGGTGGCCAAGCGGAAACGTTGACGGTAGAAGTATCGCCCTCCAATGCTTCGGATACTACTGTAATATGGGAATCGTCCGATCCTTCGGTCGCAACTGTAGAAGACGGTGTTGTGACTGCAGTGGGGATGGGCGTTGCCAGTATTTCTGTGAAGACCGCAGATGAAGTTTATGAGGATGTATGCGAGGTAACGGTTTGGAATAGCTGCGGGGATGACGCAAAGTGGCGGGTTGAAAATACCTCGACGCTCATTATTGCGGGTGAAGGCGCTATCAGTGACTCCGCAAGTGCAGTAAAACAGCCATGGGCAAGCGTTAAAGCAAAAATTACGACGGTTCAAATCGGAAGCGGCATCACGGTTATTGGCAAATACGCATTTGCGATGTTCTCTAAACTGGAGAGCTTTGAAATCTCAGAAGACAGTACGTTGACGGAGATTGCGGCAAATGCCTTTATGGCCACGGCAAAACTCACAGAAATTTATTTGCCGAATACCTTAAACAAAATTGGCGATACGAACATTGCAAGTAAAAATATTCATTTTGGTGGAACTGCGTCTGAGTGGGAGGCACTTAATTATACAGGAAAAAAGAAAGTTTACGTTTTAGACGAGACGGGGCAGGAGATCGAGTATACGGCGGATCCTTACAACGGGAAATGCGGAACCAATGCCACATGGCATTTTGATGTTGAAACCGGTGTTTTGACAGTATCGGGTTCCGGACAGATGTCAGACTATACTTCCGCAAGCGGGGCTCCTTGGTATGCATTAAAAAGTCAAATTAAAAAGATTGTAATTTCTGACAGTGTCGAGTCTGTTGGCAACAATGCTTTTCGGGAGTATCCAAACCTTACCGATGTAATCTTAGCCAGTACCGTTACAAAGATTGGAACGTATTCGTTTGCTACGAATGTTGGACTGAGTGAAATAGACTTAGCAAATGTAAAGACCATTGGCGATAATGCTTTTTTGGAATGTTCCGGTTTTACCTCTATAAATTTGCCCAACGCGGACAGCATTGGGGAAAGCGCTTTCCTGAAATGTACGGGGCTGGAAAACGTGATGCTGGGAAGCGCCGAGCATCGCGTGACGAAAATTGGGAAAAGAGCATTTAATATCTGCACGAATCTTAAGAGTATTGACCTATCTCATGTTGACGAGGTGGGTGAATATTCGTTTGAGGAAAGCAAACTTGAAAGCGTTAACCTTGATGGAGTAAAAACCATTGGGCAATATGCGTTTAACAAGTCGGCTGAACTTAAAGTAATCACCGTGGGCGATGGACTGGTATCGATCGGGCAGTCTGCCTTTTCCAAAACAGCTGTTGAATCAGTGAAAATCCCCGGTACGGTAGAGACAATAGGAATTTACATCTTTTCCGGATGTGAAAACCTGAAAAATGTATCTGTTGATGAAGGCATTACATATCTTCCGAAGGGATGCTTTAGCGGAGATATCGCTTTGGAGGAGATATCGCTTCCGCTAACTCTTAAACAAGTTGGGGATTACGCACTTGACAGATGTGAGGCTCTTAGCAAAGTAAATTATTCAGGGACAAAGCAACAGTGGGAATTGGTATCGGTTGGAGAAAACAATGAGCCGCTTATTGCACTGATGGGTCGGCATATTGTCGCTGTAACTGGTATTTCTTTAGATAAACAGGAACTGAAAATGACTTTGGGCGGAAGCATAGAAACACTTATTGCAACAGTGCTTCCGGAAGACGCGGACAATAAAGAGGTCACTTGGAGTTCAGATAATGAAGAAGTAGCCAGTGTTGATCCATTCGGGAAAGTGACAGCGGTTGGCGAAGGTACAGCCAAAATCACTGCTACAACGGTTGACGGCGGATTTACGGCCAACTGCGAGGTAACAGTAGCCAATCCGGATCCGGAAATCGATCTGAGTACATTTGTTTTTACCCTCAGCTATTCCGAAATGTCTGACGAACGGTTTCAGTATACGGATCTCCCTATAACAAAGCAGGATGATGGAACGTTTGTGCTGCTGGCTCCAACTTATGTGATTGGTGGTATTCAAGATTATCGAAATTTACCCACGATCACTGTAAAAGCTCCAGAAGAAGTAGGTAAAATATACACGGTTACATATAATGCGTATGATTCTGCTTCGGGGGAGAGCCTTGGCGAAAAGACGGTTACATCCGAAAATGGACAGGTTTTACTGGATGGTTACTATAGCCGCACAGGAAAGCCGGATTATACACGATATGATGAAGTAACAGGCTTTTTTCATAATCTAGAGTATTCCGATTTCGTTTTTAAGGTTGAAGGAAGCGACTACACGTATAGGGCTTGTTTGTCTCTTTATAATGATCTGAAACGGATTTCTGTTACGAATAAAAGTGATATTGTTGAACCTGAACGAGTCATCAAAAAAATTTCGGACGGGACATACGAGGTCGTACTGACAAGAGGAATTAAATACGCAATTTGGGCATCTGGAGGTATTCGAAAAACAAATTTCACCAATAGTATTTCCTATTTCTCAAAAGCTGATGCAGCCGGCGAAACGGCTACCACTGTTGAGTATACGCCTGGCTCTGAAGCAGAAACCGACTTTACTATTCGGATTACGAATGAAGAACCAACCTATAATATAGCGGACCGGACCTATAAACTGCATGTGGTGGTGGAGGATCCTCCGGAGGAAAAGGTAGAGTTCGAGGCATATCAATTTTTCGTAAACGATGAAGAAATTCAGGTGACGTACAATGAAAAGCTCAAGGCGTGGGTGATTCCGCAGCTAACCCAATATGATAAGTTTACATTTAAAGCTGCTGTTAAGAACACAGATGATACAGCAGTGTATGAATGGACACGGGGTATGGGTGCCAATCGAACTGTGATAGATGGCGCTACTACAAATGAGGTAAGTGTTGACACCAGTTCTACCAATGTGTTTACGTATATCATAGATGGAAAAGTCACCTGTAAAGGACAAACGATTAGCTTACCTAGGATTAGGGTATCAAAAATCAATGCGGTGGAATTGCCAAAGCCGGAGATCGTTCAACAGCCAGTTGGAGGAGATGTCTTTGTTGGCACGGAAAGCCCCATATCTGTGGTTATTAAAAAAGCGAATGAAGGCGTGCCTAAATTCTTATGGTATGAATGCGAAGACAGTGAAGGAACGAACGGAAAGCCCATTGAGGGGTCTGGTACATGGACATCCGAAGAGACCGGAATAAGAAGCGCTTATATCCCTGACTCAACAAAAGTTGGTACGAGATGGTATTACTGTGAAATTTATCTTACTTACCAAGGAATTGTTGGAGAAAAGGTAACGTCGGCCTGCGCTGAATATACAGTCAAAGCGCTGGAATGGCCGTTGAAGGGAGAGGGATCGGAGAAAAACCCATATATCATCGTAACGGCTGATGACCTCGAAGCGATTCGCTCAAGTGTTGCAAATGGTAATTCTTTTGCAGGTATTTATTTCCAGTTTGCAGACAATGTTACGCTTCCAGAGGGGTGGACACCCATTGGATGCACGAAAGATGGAAGCGACAAAATTGATGCAGGCAATAATCTGAACGCATTTTCTGGGAACATAGACGGAAATGGCAAGACTTTGACAGTACCTGTCGATGGTCTTCCCCTGCTGGGATATGTAAGGGAAGCATCCATTAAAGACTTAAACATCTATGGTGAAAAAATTGCCGGTTATGGACTGGTTAATAATTGCCAAGGTGTGGGCTTGTCCGGCAGCTGTATTGTTATTGACCATGTAACACTTAAAAGTGGAACACAGACGTTAAAATCGGGTCTCGTCGGTTCGGTTTTGTCCAGCGAAAATGGGTTTGCTGGCTGTAGTGCAGGGTTTATGACTACAATCCGCAACTGTGTAGTTGAGCGTGGAGCCGTAATCGGATACACGGGAACAGAAAATCAAATTGGTTCGTTTGCCGGAAAACTGCAAGGTACCATCGAGAACTGTGTTAGTTACGCAACCGTGCGAGGGGCCAATTATGTAGGCGGTCTCGTAGGTGCGAAAGATAATGCAATGGGTACCTGCGAAGTTACGAATTCTGATTTCCATGGTAGTGTTGAAGGAGATTCCTATGTAGGCGGTGTTGCGGGAGGCCCGTATTGGGGTGCTGCCGCGCCGAATGCGTACCGTTTGACAATAGCAGGATGTAAAGTGGACGGCACAGTATCCGGGAAAAAATACGTGGGCGGTATCATTGGTGGTGATACAAAGGTAGCTCAGGCATGGAATAGCTACTCTATCATCGGCAACACATTCTCGGGAACGGCAACTGGCGACGAGTATGTAGGAGGAATTATTGGATATTATGAGAGCTTGAATAAGTTCGATAACATCCAGAGCAATACATATTCTGCCGGTGGAGACGTAAAATCGGGAATCGGATTTGTACATTACGTGGATACAAATTATAAGAATCCCACGCATCCAAGTGGAACGATTGTGTTTAACACTGAGACGGATGTCAGTGGCGCCCCAGCCGTAAACGGCTGTATCTGGCAGAAGAATCACAATCGTACTGATGATCCTCTCGGAAAGGATGCGGACAAGTTAGCAAGAGCAATCGGCGGTGACGCTGAAGCTGTATGCTATAAACTCGTTGCCTCCGGTCAATACAAGACCCAATACGCAGTTGGCGAAGATTTGGATTTGAACGGAATTAAATTGACGGCGTATTGGACAGACGGAAAGACAAGTCAAGTTGATCTAAGCGATGTAGAAATCAGCGGATACGACAAGAATGAATCGGGTAAGCAAACAGTTTTTCTGACGTATAAAACGGCAGCTTGCGAAATTTCTATTGTCGTAATACCCAAGTCAACAAAGATTACAGTTTCCGTGTCTATCTATGGAGACAGCAAGCACGGTGCATCCGGTGGATTTCATGGACTCGCTATGGGCGGATTAAGTCTATGGGCCAGCGAACCCAATATGGAAGCGGACACAACGGAAACGGTATGGGATGTCTTGAAGCGTGTATTCTCGAAGCACAGCATGAGTGTTGACGCAAGCGATAATAATCAATATAATACCATTTACATTGCGTCCATCAACGGCCTTGGAGAATTTGACAATGGCAAGCTCTCCGGCTGGATGTACACCGTTAACGGAACCCATCCGGATGTTGGCGTATCGGCTCGGTATTTGAAGCAAGGTGATGAAATCATCCTGCACTATACCGATGACTACACCAAAGAAGAGGGTGGAATGACTCCTATTGAGAAACCCGGCACAGCCAAGGATGTCATCGACCTGATCGATAAGATCGGCACCGTGTCCTTCACCGACGCCTGCAAGGCGAAAATCGACGCGGCACGGAAAGCCTATGACGCTCTGAGTACGGAAGAAAAGGAAAAGGTCACAAACTACAAGAAGCTCACTGACGCCGAGGATCAGTACAAAAAGCTGAAAGAGGCGGACGACAAGGCCAAAGCCAAAGCGGTAGACGACCTCATTTCCAAGATCGGCACGGTCACGATCAACAGCGGCGCGGCCATCAACGCCGCATGGGACGGCTACAACAAGCTGACTGCTGAGCAGAAGGAACTGGTCACGAAGCTCTCCACCCTCCAGGAAGCCACCCGGAAGTGGAACCAGCTCAAGGCCGACGAGGTTATCAAGCTTATTGACAAGATCGAAGACCCCGTCACGGAAAAGAGCAAGACCAGTATTGAAGCTGCCCGCAAGGCTTATGACGCTCTGACCAAGGATCAGAAGAATCTGGTCACGAACGTCAAGAAGCTCACCGACGCCGAGACCGCCTATGCGAAGCTCACGGCTTCGGAAGAGGACAAGGAAAAGGCGCAGGAGGTCATCGACCTCATTGACAAGCTGAAGGACGTGACCCCGGATTCCGAAAAGGATATCGAGGCCGCCCGCAAGGCTTACGATGCCCTGACCGACCTGCAGAAGAAGCTGGTTGACAACTACGATGTTCTGACCACCGCCGAGACCAAGCTTGCCATGCTGAAGGCCATGGGCAAGGTCAGCGATCCCTACATCACCACCGGCGACTACATGGAGGCTCTGGGTACGCCCAGCGTCGGCTCCATCGGCGGCGAGTGGATGGTCATCGGTTTGGCCCGTTCCGACCGGAACGTCCCCGGCGTGGAGGACTACTACAAGAAGGTTCTGGAGTACGTGGCCGAGAACATCGACACCGAAACCGGACGGCTCCACAAGGCGAAATCCACGGATAACTCCCGGATCATTCTGGCGCTGACGGCCATTGGCCGCGACGTGACCAACGTGGGCGGCTATGACCTGCTGCAAGGCTTGAGCGATCTGGACTTCGTGAAGTACCAGGGCAACAACGGCCCCATCTGGGCGCTGCTGGCGCTGGATTCCGGCAACTACCCCGTACCCACCGGCGGCACCGTCACCCGTCAGGCGCTCATTGATGAAATTCTGCGTGTGCAGACCTCCGACGGCGGCTGGACTGTCTCCGGCGACAAGGCCGATTCCGACATGACCGGCATGGCGCTGACCGCTCTGGCTCCCTATTACACGAAGGATCTGAAGGTACAGGAGGCCATCGACAAGGCTGTCGCGCGGCTCTCCGAGATGCAGGACGAGGACGGCGGCTACTCCACCTCCTACGACGGCACGACGAAGATTGCCACCAGCGAATCCATTTCTCAGGTCGTTACCGCACTGTCCGCTCTGGGCATCAATGCGGATACCGACCCCCGGTTCGTCAAGAACGGTAACTCTGTCATTGACGCGCTGCTGCGCTACTATGTAAATGGCGGCGGCTTCAAGCACGTCATGGACGGTGAACTGGACGGCATGGCCACCGAACAGGCGTACTACGCCCTGACGGCATACTACCGCTTCCTCACCGGAAAGACCAACCTCTATGACATGACCGATACCATCAACAAGGGCGGCGATCCTGTAGAGGTAGAACCTACCGTTCCTGCCACCACCGAGCCTGCGGAAGTGGAGCCTGCCAAGACCAACTTCCCATGGTGGATCCTTGTGATCTGCGTTGTCGGCGGCTGCGGTCTGGGTATGGTTATCGCAATCGTCATCATTCCCAAGTTCAAGAAGAAAGACTGATTTGACCCCGCTGGGGGTGGGTTATCCTGCCCCCAGCAAAGAAAGAAGTGCTGCTGATTAGCTTACCCCCTACCGCTGGCGGCAGCTCTGCCTGTGTGGCAGAAACCAACTAACCTAACGAAAGCCGGATCATCCCACGCTGCTCAGGATTCCCCCTCTGAGTTTGCCCAGCGACGGATGGCCGGTTTTTGTGCCAATGAGGTGGAACATGAAAAAGAAGAAAACCGCGAACCTGATTATGGTTCTGATTATCGCCGCCATCGCCATTGCCGGTGTGGTGACTGCGTTTATGCTGAAAACCAGTACCGGCGATGGTCTGGGCAGCCAGTATCAGATCCGGGAGCTGAAGGACAACGCCGTCATTACCCCCGGTCAGGAGGATCATGTCTGCACAATCACCATCGTCTGCGACACCATTCTGGACAACACCAATAATCTGAACGAGGAAAAGGCACCCTTCGTCCCCAGAAACGGAACGATCCTCCCCAAGACAAGGGTCAGCTTCGCGGAGGGGGATACAGTGTTCGAGGTGCTGAACAAGGTCTGTAAGGCCGCGGACATCCAGATCGAATACAGCTGGACGCCCATGTACAACAGCTACTATATCGAGGGCATCAACCACCTGTATGAATTTGACGTGGGACCGGAATCCGGCTGGATGTACAAGGTGGATGAATGGTTCCCCAACTACGGCTGCTCCGCCTACAAGCTGCAGGACGGTCAGGATATCGTCTGGTGCTACACCTGCAACGGTCTGGGGGCGGATGTGGGTGAATTCTGGATGGGATGAAAGAAGGTCATACAGTGACACATATATTACGCCGCTTCTTCGGCTCCAACAGCTTCTGCACCACCGCCCACCGCATGAGCCGTCATATCTTTGACGGTGCCATAACTGCGGAGGATGTCATTTATCTCTATAAAGAAAACAAGGAGGCAGCAAAATGAAGAAATCTCACATTGCCACGCTCCTGATATTTCTGCTGGTTATCCCGGCCACGCTGTACTTTGGCCTGCGGTTGACTGGCAGAGCTTACTACCTGACCAGCACTTTGGTCATTATCGAAATCATCATCCCGTTCCTGCTGGCCTTTGAAAGCCGCAGACCACAGGCGCGGGAACTAGTGGTCATTGCCGTACTCTCGGCTCTGGCTGTGGCCGCGCGGGTGGCTATACCGATTCCCAATTTCAAGGCGATCTTTGCCATCATTATGCTTTCGGGTATCGCCTTTGGCCCGGAGGCGGGCTTTCTGGTGGGCGCGGTATCCGCCTTTGCCAGCAACTTCTTTTATGGGCAGGGAGCCTATACCCCATGGCAGATGTTCGCCTACGGCGCGGGGGGAATGCTGGCGGGCTTCCTGTTCGCCAAGGGCAGGCTGCCGCAAAAGCGCTGGGTCATGGCCGCGTTCGGCTTTCTGGCCTGTGTCCTGTTTGTCGGCCCACTGCTGGACACCTGCACGGTATTTCTGACCCTGCCCATTATCAACGCTCAAACGGCATGGCCGCTTTATATCTCCGGCTTCCCGGTGAATATCAGCCAAGGCGTCTGCACGGCTCTGACCATGGTGTTGTTCGGCCCCGCGCTGCTGGAGAAGCTGGAGCGGGTAAAGCTGCAATACGGCATGACGGAGGACGACGATGGGGTTTGAAGCCTGCCATCCGGCGGTAAATTTCATCTTCTTCGCCGCTGCCATCTACGGAGCTGTGAGCTTCAAGCATCCGGTATTTCTGGCTATCGCCTATGTCTGCGCTTTTGTCTACAGCATCAAGCGCTGCGGCAAGCGGGCGGTGATCTTCAGCTTATGTCTGTTGCCGCTGATTCTGGCATTTGCGCTGTACTACAGCTCCTATCACCATTTCGGTGTCACAGTGCTGAGACAGAACTTCATCGGCAACAATCTGACGGTGGAAAGCTTCGTCTACGGGCTGGTGATCGGCTTGCGGTTTGCAACATTGTGCATGTGGCTGGAAGCCATATTCCGCGTGGTGACTTCGGACAAAGTTGTATACCTCTTTGGCAGGGTCAGCCCGAGGCTGTCGCTTTTCCTCACGATCCTGCTGCGGTTCATTCCCAGAGTTGGCCGGGAGGCGAGGAAAATCAACCTCGCCCAAAAGGGCATTGGCCGGGGCAGCAATCAAGGAAATGTCTTCCAGCGGTTCATCAACTGCCTGCGGATATTTTCCATGCTGATAACCTGGATGATCTCGGCTTTAGCGCTGGAATCCGATTCCATGCGCTCCCGTGGCAGTCTGCTCCGGGGAAGGACGGCTTTCTCCATCTACCGCTTCGATAACCGGGACAGGGCGTTTGTGATTACCCTGTTCACCTGCATCACCCTGACGGTCATGGGCGTGATTCTGGGAGCCAGCAAGATGTGGTACAACCCCAGAATTATCTGGCGGCCATTAAACGGAATTGGCATGACAGCGGCCATTGGTTATCTGGCGCTCTGCCTGCTGCCCCTTGGGCTGGAGCTTTGGACGGAGTATCGGTTCAATAAAGCAAGGAGAATTGCATGAACAGAGAAAAGCTTTTCACTATTGTGCTGAACTGGGTGCAATTGCAATTTTGACAATACTCTCACTATGACCATCGCGAATTAAAAGACTCGTAGCATCCGGATATTTTGAGAGCCTGAGTAGCTACGAGCCTTTGCACTTTATGTGATTGAATTGCTGCGTGCCAGACGATACGTGCGGCGGTACAAGAGGTCAGCTAGAAAACTCGCTACATACTCGAATGCTCCAGCGATCTGCGAATGTGCAACCATTCCACTTGCAGCCATTCTTCATTTTTGACGATAACTCGCTTTTGCTCGGGTGCTTTAATTAAGGCAATACCGCACAGAAAAAAGTGCCAAATACCGCCGAGTGTGATATAATAAACTTATGGATAAACAGATGACAATTTCCGCATTCAGCGATGAACTGGCGCAGGTGCGGACGAAGAAAAAAGAATTTCTCAGTCAGATCGAGCGGATCGTCCCGTGGGGAGAATGGCTTGCCATGATTCAGCCGTGCTATTACAAAGGAGAGCGCGGCAACAAACCCTATCCGCTGGAGACCATGCTGCGGCTGTATCTGCTGCAAAATCTCTATGACCTGAGTGATGAGGCTACGGTGGCAGAGGCAATCGACAGCCGCGCATTTTCGGAGTTCTGCGGCGTTGATTCCAGCAATCAGGTTCCGGACGGGGATACTCTCGGCCGTTTTCGGAATCTGCTGATCCGGAACGGACTGCAGGAGAAGTTGTTTGCTCAGGTGGTAGCAGCGCTCATGGAACGTGGTCTTATTCTGAAAAAGGGCACCATCGTAGATTCCACCATCATTTCTGCTCCATCTTCCACTAAGAACAAAGAAAAGAAACGAGACCCGGATGCCCATCAGGTCAAGAAGGGCAACACCTGGCACTTTGGGTACAAGGCACATATCGGCGTGGACAAGGACAGCGGACTGGTACACACAGTGAAAGCCACAGCGGCAAATGTACACGACGTTTCGGAAACATCGAAATTACTGACCGGAGAAGAAGAGGCTGTCTACGGCGACAGCGGCTATCTGGGAGCCGGTAAGAGAGAAGATGCTGTCGTCAGGAACAAGTCGGGTCACAAAATCAAGTATAAAATCAACCGTCGTCCTTCACAGGTAAAGAAGCTGAGCAAAAGCGGACAGTACGCCGCCAAGAAAGCAGAGCACGCAAAGTCTTCTGTCCGAGCAAAAGTAGAGCACGTATTCGGTGTCGTTAAAAAGCAACTGCATTTCCGAAAAACACGATACCGAGGGCTTGAAAAGCAGCAAGCCAAATTCAATATCATGTTTGCACTGGCAAATCTGATTCTGGCTGACAGACCCTGTCTGGCAGCTTGAGTAAGTGCGCCTTTCCGGGCAAAAATTCAGAGGTTATCCACAGTTTTTATTTGGCACCTATTGTATAATGCGGATTTTGGTATTTATGCGGTGTTGCCTTAAAAAACAATCTATTTTCTAACACGAATCTTGCTTTATAGTCTGGCAATCTGTATAATTATAATAAAGACAAGGTACCTTATGAAGGATTATAACAATATTGTATCATTATGGGTTAGGGGGTTCACAATGGAAAAAGAAAACAAGGCAGACTTGTGTTCTGTGCTGGTAAAATTAGGATTAGCTGTTATGTCAGTTGCCTATCCACAGACTGGTTCGCAGGCAAGTCTTGCTAGTGCTGGTGTCGATGTTGTGCTGTCTGTGGTTAAATCGGTTGGCCTATTAAAAGGGGAAAAAGATGACAGTATCGATGGTCAGTTGAAAGAGTGCATAGCGAATGTGCTTGCTCGTATACAAGGCGGTAGACTATCCGATACCCACAGGAAACTGATGGAAAATTACGTGATTCCTCGATATGAGTCCTGGCGGGGGAGTTGCGTTAAGGGAGTTCCAGCGGATGACATCGAGGACCTATTCCTTGAATGGACTAACACTGGAGAGGCGAACCGTGAAATGTATCTGACGGAGTTAGATATCCGTAGTATTGATGATTTATTCATGGTGTTATTTAAAGAAGAACTTCTCAAACACCAAGGGCTTGCTGACTGGTATGAAATGCAGCAGATTGAATCTCTGGATCAGAGATTCAATGAGGTGTGCAATTTGTTTTGGGGGAGAATGGGAACACTTGAAGATCGGATATCCAAATTGGAAAAACCAATAAATCCGAAGATCGAGGAGATATTAAGGAGTAATCCCAGAGAACTGCTATGGGAAGCATCAAAGTCCGTCTATGAGATTTCAAAACAAGAAGGGCAGCGCTTTGCCTATGATATTATTGACCGCCTACTACCGAATGGATATATACCTAAGCTGACTGTGCCGATAGAAGGAAAAACAGAAGGCGGCCAGTCTGCGCCATTAGCAGAGCTATGCAAAGCCATAAATGACCATGTAGCGATAATAGGCAATGGGGGAACGGGAAAGACTACTTTCTTGCACTACTTAATTGAGCAATCATTTGCACAAAGTCCCGAGAAATTCTCCGATTTGCCTGTTTACATTTTTATTGAACTTAACCGGTGTCCTACAGATATCGTGCATTGGCACAACGATCCTTCACGGAAAACAAAATTTATTACGAGATACATTGGTGCACTTCTTGAAAATCATGCTTCTCTCGATACGGTTGATGATAGGATTTTGGAATACGTGGAAAAAGAACTTCAGAAGAGGCCTGACGGTGGAAAGCCACAATATGTATTGTTGCTGGATGGATTCAATGAGGTGAAAATTGATGAGGGATATAGTATCCGCAGTTTGCTTAGCAATGAGATATCCACAATAAAAAAATATGACAATGTCAGGATTATCACAACTAGTCGTGAGACTCAGGCAGCATACTATGCAGCGGGCTTTACCAATATTCGTGTAACCGGACTTGATGATTCGGTTATTATTGAGCATCTTCGCGGGTGTGGGAAACAAGAATATTTCATTGCAGAGGTGATGAATAATAAACATTTGGTGGAGTGCTTAAGAACCCCTCTGTATTTGTGTATGTTCGCATCTAGTGGAGAGAATACACTTCTTCCTGAAACGCAGGGAGAAATCCTTTATTTCTTCTTTCACCGTAACTCTTCTTTTTATAATATCCGAAAAAGAGCTGTAGAAACTCGAACAAACCCTTTAAATGAATTGCAGACGCAGCTGGTATTGGATTTTATTCTTCCATATATTGGAGCTTGCTTTGAAAGTGAGGATATTTTCTCTGTCAACGCTGGCAACTTCGGGCACATGATATTGAAATCAGTAGAAGCGGTTCGAGAACTTTTCTTAGATGCTGGGAGCAACCCTTTTGTGGATTTTCATTATTCCAAGAATTGCTTGCAATCCACACTGGATTCTTTAGTTGAAGGAGATATTGTCAAGACCACTGATGTTATTAAGTGTGTATTTGATTACCTTGGAATTATCTATCAGTATCAGATCAATGAAGGCAGTTACGTTGAACGAGTAAGATACGCTTTCTGTCATCACAGTTTCAGGGATTATTTCTCTGCAATATGGACTGTGCAGTTACTCAGAATGCTTCCGCAAGTGAATCCAAGCAAATTTATAATAAAATCTGAAGAATCGGATGCATCTTACGGTAAAACACTGAATACCAGCTTCTGGTCTTTGGAAAAGGTCGCACTGATTAGTGAAATCCTCATGGAGCATCGAAACAAGCCCTACTTAGAGAAACAGATTGGCAATTGGTATACACCCAAACCGGATAATGATGAGCAGGCTGTTTTGGCAGAGGCTTTAGATGCGTGCCGCAAGCTTTGCGAGAAGACAGACATTCATTATTTGCAGGAGAATTTGCTGTCGTCCATACTCTATGGAAGAAAGGAACTAACATATGTAGATTTGCATGGCCTGGATCTGTCTCATAGCAATTTCTTTAATGTGATTTGCAGCAGAAAGAGCTGCTTTGGTAAAGTAGGCACGAATTTTAGTGGGGCAGTACTGCACGAAGATTGCTTCCATCCTCAGAATCATCAGGACAATATCATCGAGTATATCTATTATGAAAAAAGTGCCTTACTCTAGATGATTCCGGACTGATTAAATGCTGGGATATTGTTTCCGGTAAATTTGAATATGAAATCTATTCAGGGGATCCGGTTGGTAACAGGGATAACTCAACCAGAGGATATATGAAAATTTCTCGAAACAAAAGATGGTTGGGGGTGAAAGTGCAGGAATCATTAAGTAGTGGAATGTCGATTAAACTAAATATATTTGATTTGGATTATCCACAGAAACCTCCCATTTGCATTATTCCTGAAGGGATACACAGCGTTCTGTCTTTTTTTGCTTTTTCCGATGATAGTAAATCTATTGCCCTAATTTGTGATGCAAACCAAGCATTTTGTTATGAGCTGTCCGGAAATTTGCTCTATAAGAAGGTTTTTCACGGTATCTATAGGAATAATGAAGTGTATTTTTCGACAGCGGGGGCACTTGCTTTTATCTTCTCCTATGAATTTGACCCATGTGCGGACTTGGATTTTGACGATGAGGAGTATGACGGAGGTGCAGACGAGGACTGCGATGACATAGCAGCTAATCTTGGGGTTCCATGTTCAATTTGGAAATGGAATATGGAAACAGGTGAACTTGCAGTACTTTATTGTTTTCTCGGTGCAGCTCATATGCATCCGACTGCTACATATCTGACCGGAAAAGGCGCTTTTTTGATACATGATGGTGACAATAATCAAATTAAATACTTGAATTGCAACACTTTAATGGAAAAAGCGGTTTTTGTGCCAATTACAAGAGAGAACCAAGATCCGCCTGCAGCATTTCATCATTATGCGGAGATGCCAGCGATGTGTATGATTATGTATTCAGATTGTTGCTACTTAGTAAACATTGAATCAGAGATCAACGGGAATAACGGTGTTCTGAAGTGTTTTACTATTAAAGGCATAGAAAAAAAGCTGAAAGAAAAGGGCGTGGATACGCAGCTTCATTTTTCAACAAATGTAGCGCCGTCTAGCACACAGTTTCTTGCGTTCGATAACAATGCAAAAACTTATGAGTGGGATTCAGAAAATGACACAATACGTGCTAAGTACAATGAAGCCTATTATGACACGGCCTATTTGTATGTAAGCTCTGACAGATCCAATGCTTTCCTCGTACACGCCTATAATGGTATTTCACAGTTTTCAAGTGAGCCGCTTAAACTGGAATATCAGTATTGCTATCAGGAGCACGACTATACTGTCAACGTTACTGCTTCTGATGAAACGAACAACCGGATAGCACTTGCGTTTGCTGACCTTGGACATGAAAAAGTTATCGTAATGAATCTGGAGACCTATGAAGAGAAAACTATTTTTTCTACAATCATGCCTTCAGAAACAGTAGTTGACTTGTCTTTTAGCCACAATGGGGATTACGTCCTTATTACAACGCAGTATAAGTGCGTAGAATTCAACCTGATTACAGGTGAAGAAATGATTGTAGCTCGGTCAGCTGGGCAGGAACGCTTTTTGTACGGTAACTACTCGGGAAAATGGATTGAAGTAACAGTTACTGAAGGATCAGAGGAAGGACTGCCAACCCGGTGTGAGTTCTATTCCAAGGTAGCGAAATATGCAGGTTTCGAGTTCAGCAAGGAATGGTACTACATTGTTCCATATTTACCGGAAGAGCTGTATACATATTATGTGCACGGAAATGGCGATATCGGTAAAGAGGGACCCCATGACGAAAATGGGATTCAGAGGTACAGACTCACGCGCGGTTTCTTTTTGGAAGACAGGCCTGAATTTGCACGGATATTGAACCCTGAATGTTATCAGGTGGACGGTGACTCCGTTACACCATTATGTTTTCACTTTGGCAAACTTGAGATGATATGTGTACGACACAAGAAGGCATTGGCTTCACAAAAAGGAATGGAGAATCTCATAACCTATATGTATCTGGATGAAAAAATGGGAGAGGCAATTCTGGCTCGTGATAGTGCTGACCTTGCATGGGTATCTAATTTGAGTAGTGCGACTTACGAAATACTATGGGGAGTGTTTGATCGTCATATTGGGAACGACAAGGGGTATTATAGTTGGAACTATGTTGCACCGTGGCAAAACAATAAGATGATTGGATGCTTTGAAACATTCCATGTCACGCTGATAGACCGGGATATAGGAGAGCTATCGGTTCCGGTTGAATATGAGCCTGGACTGGCATTGGCTGGCTGCGATTTCTCAAATATCAGAGCTAATGATAGTGTTAAAGAACTGATAAAAAATACCGGCGGTGTGATATAATTGACATAATGAGCTGATGTAGACTCAAAATTATGAACAAATAGCAGTATATTCCTGTTTGAAAATGTGCTAGCACTTAATAACTACCCATATGCAAAATAGCCAAACCCGAAATCATAGGCTTGCATGTTGGTCGAGATAGTTATGCACATTCCTTTCTAAAAATATTCTAGCTAGAACAAAACGGACTAAGGGGCAGTCTCGTTGGGAGGCTGCCTCGAAAAATACAAGACATGGTTCTTACGTGAACCGGGTCTTGGCTTATGCGTGCATGGTGAGGGTGCATTCTCAAGGGCAAAAGTTCTGAGTTGGACTGGTGACGAGAATGGGAAGGTAGGCTGAAGTTCACTTTCTTTGTTTTACTGTTCAAGCGAGTGCCTTGAAAACCTTGGATAATAATTTCTGGGGTGTCCCGTTAGCAAATCCAAAAAGATGCCATCAAATCCAAAATTATGGTATATACAAGTTAAGGACCTCTTTGATACAATATGAATGTGCAAAACGCACAAAAAATTGAAGGAGGATTTACAAAATGCATACCAGATTTACAAGGGCCCTTGTTGCAGTCATCTGCTGCATTGTACTTGTTGCAAGCTGTGCACGACTTGAAGTGTTTGCAACAAGTACATCAAACACAAAATACAGCAACTTGGACAGTTCCAAATGGAACTTGGTTTGGTCAGATGAGTTTCCTGGGGATTCCGTCGACACAAACAAATGGAGTTTTACAATTGGTGGCGGTGGATTTGGAAACAACGAGCAGCAGTACTACACAGATTCAACGGAAAATGCGTATATCGAAAATGGCTGCCTTGTCCTGAATGCGATCCAGGAATCCAACGGAGAGGAAAATTACACATCTGCAAAGCTGTCCTCTACCTCAAGTTGGACATATGGACGGTATGAATTCCGCGCAAAGCTGCCCGGTGGCACGGGCCTGTGGCCGGCAATCTGGATGCTGCCGAAGAATATCAATGTCTATGGCGGCGAGTGGCCAATTTGTGGAGAAATTGACATCATGGAGTATATGGGCAGCGATCGGGATACTGTCCTTGGAACTTTGCATTATGGAAATCCCTGGGTTTACAATACCGGATACTATGACATAAACGGATCGTTTGAGGACGATTTCCATGATTTCGTTCTGGAGTGGCTTCCGGGTGAATTCCGCTGGTATGTAGATGGAAATCTTTACCAGATTCAACAGGACTGGTACAGTGCTGATTCGAGTGGAACGTATAGTTATCCTGCACCATTTGATCAGGAATTCTATTTAATGCTGAACTTAGCCGTTGGCGGGTTCTTCCCGGGAGATCCGAATCCGGCAGATTGGACATCAACCAAATTCTACATTGACTATGTTCGGGTGTACGAGTATGGTGGCGATTTGACGCCTGATTCTGGAAGCTCTTCTACGCAAACGCCCAATGTGAATCTGCTTCAAAACTCCGACTTTACGACGGACTATGCAGGCTGGACGACATGGAGTGAAAATGGCGCTGTCTTTTCTGTTGCTGATTCTACTTTGAAGGCAGATATTTACACGACGCTTCCAAACACATGGTCTACCCAATTCTATCAAAATGTTGATGTTTACAGCTCTACGACCTACCGCATTTCTTTCCGTGCAAAGAGTTCTGTGAGTAGACCGATTACAATTGGCGTAGAGGGAGTCAACAATGCGGCTCTGTTTAATAGCACTTTTACCGCGACACCAGAATGGCAGACGTACACTTATGATTTTGCACCGTCTGTTTCCTGCGGCGGTGCAAAACTGCTCTTTTTCCTGGGCAATGTAGAAGGAAGTCAGAACGTGGAGCATACGGTATCTTTTGATGATATAACACTCATTCCGCTTCCTGATGATATTGTAACAAATGGCAATTTCGTGAACGATCTTACAAGCTGGTCTACTTGGACAGAAAACGGGAGTACATATTCCGTTGATGCTGGAGAACAGTGCTTTGTTGCCAATATTCCTACTACACTTCCCAATGCTTGGTCGGCGCAGCTTTATCAGGTGATTGATGTGCCAGCTTCTGGGAGCTATCGTGTAACATTTAAGGCAAAAGCGTCTATGAATAGAGAAATCCGGTTGGCTCTGGAAAAAGATGGCCAATCGCCCTTGATGGACGAAACTATGTCTGTGAGTGCTGATTGGACGAATTATTCCTATGATTTCACTGTTAGTTCTGCTGCTTCGGGCGTAAAGCTTGTATTTATGCTTGGAAATGTTGGCACAACAGAAAATATGGCTCATACGATATCCATTGACGACATTTCCTTGTATAAAGTTTCCTGAAAATTACCGGAGGGGATCAAGAATCCTCTCCGGTTTTTGTTCACTGATAGACCCGAATATAGTCTATTTCAAAGATGGCGGGAAATTGCGGGGTTATATTCTGCGCCGACTCCAGATCGAAAGACCCACCAATGGCGAGATTTACCAGAAGGTAAAATGGCTGGTCAAATGGGGCCGGGTATTTTATCCTCTGGTCTATTGAGTCCCACTGGTTTACTTTGGCGTAAGGGACGCCATCTATCAGCCAGGAAATGGAATCTGGTTCCCAGATCAGCTCGTAGATATGAAATTGATCGATCCCTTGCCCGTCCGGTAACTGAGCCTGGTTTTCTGTGTGGGTGTTCTGCGGACAGACACCTCCAAAGTGGATCGTGCCGAAAACGCTTTGGGGCAGACGCCCTTTTGCTTCATAGATATCGATCTCTCCGGAGGCTGCCCAGGGGCCGTAGACGCTATCCTCCGGCAGCATCCAGACTGCCGGCCAAAGCCCGTTTCCCACAGAACATCTGGCGCGGAATACGACCCTCCCGTACTGAAAGGAAAATTTCCCATGGGTATCGATTCGGGCTGAGGTATATGGACAGCGGATCCCAAACTGTTCGGGTGCCTCCTCTTGACGGGCGATGATTTTTAAGGTGCCGTCGCTGACCTCCAGATTGTGTGGCGTGTAGTATTGCTGCTCTCTGTTTCCCCAGCCCGGCACAACAGGCTGCCCATCCGAAGACAACTGCCAGTTACCTACCCGTCGATTCCAATTATGTTCATTCAGCGAACATCCGGGAAAGGTTTCTTCCCAAATGAGTGTTTCGTACATATGCTGCGAACCTCCTGATATTGCATGTGGAATTAGTGTAAATAATACAAAGGATAATGTCAACCAAATCCAAAAAATTGGGATATAATCCAAAATTGATGCGTTGTTTCTGACTGGCAGCTCTGCTATCATGTAGACAGAAGGAGGGGGAGCAACGTGAATCAGCAAAAAGCAGAGAAGAAAATGTCAAACTCCAGTCGATTCCAGCGAGGGATAAGAAGCCTCTGGAAACAGCGGGAACTGCAGGCGATGGTATGGCCCGGATTGATTTGGATGGCAGTTTTCAGCTATGTTCCGTTGGTGTTCCTGTATATTGCTTTTACGGACTACCGTATCAGCACACCGCTGTTTGAGAACAATTTCGTCGGACTGAAGCACTTTGCGGCGTTTTTATCGGATGACCGCTTTTGGCGCAGTGTGTACAACACGCTGGGAATGAGCGCGTTACGGATCACGCTGGGATTTTGTATTCCGATTTTCTTTGCGCTTATGCTCAATGAGATCAAGAATGCTAAGTTTAAGAGATTGGTTCAAACGCTGTCTTATATGCCGCATTTCATCTCCTGGGCAATTTTCGGCGGTATCCTGCTTACCTGGCTGTCCCAGTCCGGAATTATCAATCAGCTTATGATGGCTTTGGGTCTGCAGGACAAACCGATCCTGTATAACGGCGACCCAAAGAAGTTCTGGTGGATCGCGTTCCTCTCCGATACATTGAAAGAAATGGGATGGAGCGCCATTATTTATCTGGCTGCGATCTCGGGTATTGACCCGGGGCTGTACGAAGCGGCTGAATTGGACGGGGCCGGGCGCTGGAGCAAAATGTGGAATATCACCATTCAGTGTATCCGTCCGACCATTGCGCTGCTGTTCATTCTTGCCGTAAGCGGCTGCCTGACCAGCAATTTTGACCAGATCTTCTTCCTGAGCAATTCTGCCAACATGGCACGCAGCGAGACCATCGATTTGTATATTTACAATATGGGCATTGTGTCCGGTCGGTTCTCTTTTTCGACGGCCGTGCTGTTTTTCCGCAGTATCATTGCCTATGGACTTCTCCGCCTGTGCAATTTCACCTCTGTGAAATTGACAGGAGAGAGTATCATTTAGGAGGGACAAAAAATGCGCAAGAAACTGCATTCTGTTACGGCATTCGATGTTATCCTGGCGATTATCATGGTGCTTATTTGCTTTGCCTGCGTGTACCCGATGTGGTATATTCTGGCGAATTCACTGGCAGCGCCGGAAATTGCGAACCGGGGGCCGGTTGCGTGGTGGCCAAAGGCTTTGAGCCTGGATGCCTATAAGGTTGTCTTTCAGAATGAATACATCCTCAGCGGTTTCAAAATCACAATTCTTCGAACTGTTGTTGCCACATTTACGCACGTCTTTTTCACCTCCATGGTCGCCTACGGAATGTCCCGGAAGGACCTGATCGGGAAAAAGTTCTACTTGAAGATTGCAATGATCACCATGTTTTTTAACGGCGGGCTGATCCCCAACTTTATTCTGATGATCAAGCTCAAGCTGTACAACACTTTCTGGGTGTATATCCTCCCCGGAATGTTTACCTTCTACAACATGGTCATTTTCATGAGCTTCTTCCGTTCTATTCCGGAATCGCTGATAGAGAGTGCCCGGTTGGATGGCGCATCGGAATTCACGGTTTATTGGAAAATTGTCATGCCAAATGCCAAGCCGGTCATTGCAACGATTGGACTGTTTACGGCGGTCTACCACTGGAACGATTATTACCAGGGCGTTGTTTATATTCGGGATAAGACGTTGGAACCGTTGCAGACGATCCTCTACAAGCTTTTGGCGGAAACCAGTATGACGGCGCAGCAGCAGCAGGCAATGCTTGCGCTGGGCGGGACAACGACATCGGCTACCGTAAAGTACGCCGCAATGTTCGTGGGAGCATTGCCGATCCTGTGCCTGTACCCGTTTATCCAGAAGTACCTGGTAAAAGGCGTTATGCTTGGCGCAATCAAAGGGTAACCAAAGCGGCTGGAGCTGCTTAAAATATGAAACAAGGAGTGCGAACAATGAAAAAAATAGTCAGTGTCCTATTGGCGGCAATTATGATCTTCTCACTTGCTGCCTGCGCAAAGGGAGGCGGAACGGAAACCACATCCGCAGCGCCTGCTCAGACAGAGGCCGCAAAGACCGAGAATACGGAAGCGGCAGAAACGACGGCAAGCGCAGATGCCCCCGCTTGGGAAAAGGATACCAGCCCCATCGATATGGAGTGGTTTGTAGGCGCGTCCTGGTATGGCTATACCTGGGGCGACAGCCTGTCCACAAAGCATATCACGGAGAAAACGGGCGTGAACATCAATATTGTTACGCCTACCGGAGATGTGTCTGAGGAGCTGAACCTGATGATGATCAGTGGAACGCTGCCGGATCTGATTTCTCTGGGTTCCTGGGAAACCTGCTACAATACGCTCTATGAGCAGGGTTATACTTACGCGCTGAATGAATTGGCTGACCAGTACGATCCTTACTTCTGGAAGGTCGTGGATGGAAGCGTTGTCGCATGGCATACCAAGTCCGATGGCAACCTCTACTGTGTTCCCAATGATGCCTACGGTGCCGAACAGATGGCCGAAACCGGTATGACGGCGGCTGTTCAGACTTTCCTGGTGCGCAAGGATCTGTATGAAGATATGGGCAGCCCGGATATGTCCACGCCGGAGGGCTTCCTGAATACGCTTCGGACGCTGAAGAATGAGTACGCAACCTATAAGGGTGTGGATATTACCCCCTTCTATGCACAGGGCGGTAGCGGCTACGGTCTGACCAGCTACTTGCAGAACTTCCTGGCTGTTCCCTATGAGGAAGACGGCAAGATCTATGACCGGATCTCTAACCCGGACTACATCGAGTGGCTGAAAACCTTCCGGCAGGCTTATCAGGAAGGCCTGATCGGGATTGATTACCTGGTTGACTCTGACGATCAGGTTACGGAAAAGAGCAACAACGGCGCTTACTTCTGCATGTTGCGTGAGTGGAGCGGAATGCAGGAAGCGAATGCAATCCTGGCCTCCAGCGAAAATCCGGACAGCTACTATATTGCAATCGATGGCCCCGCAAATTCTAACGGCGATGCTCCTCTGATTTTCCCGGGCTCTCTGGATGGCTGGATGAGCACCTTCATCAGCAAGGACTGCAAGGACCCCGCCAGAGCAATCGCTTTCCTGACCTATATGCTCAGTGAGGAGGGTCAGAAGGATATTTTCCTGGGAGTTGAGGGTGAAACCTACGAAGTTGTAGACGGCAAGCCCCAGCTGACGGATGAAATGATCGAGCTGATGAACAGTGACCCCAATACCTTTGCTACGCAGTATGGCCTGGTAGATACCTACTGGATGCTCCGCAATAGCGTCATTGTGGACCAGTGGCGTCCGGCAAGTCCCTACTACATCACGGCAATGAGCGATTGGGCAGACAAGAACGCATTTGTGAACGGCGGTATTTATAACAATCTGGAGCCGACTGGTGACAGCGAAGAGGCCATTGCGGCGACCAGAATCAATCAGCGCTGGCAGGAGGTAGTTCCTGAACTGATCACGGCTGCAAGTGACGAGGAGTTTGACAAGATTCTGTCTGACTTCCTGGCAGCACGGGACAGCTATGGCTACGAAAAGGTTGTCAGCTATGAGCAGAACCTGCTGGATGTGCGGAAGGCGCTCTTTCAGTAAGTAGAATTTTGGGCGGTGGGCACTTGCCCACCGCCTTTCCCTTGTCGAAACAAGTGTCAACATGCTATAATGATTTACGCAGGAGGTGTTGTATCGTGCCCAAAAAGAGTATGCTTCCAGGGAAAACCAGATTGGCAGCGAAAATCATTAAAATGTTGTCGCTAATATGGATCATTCCATGCGTAATCATTGCCGCACTGTGGATCAAGGGTAGGATCGAGTTTGTCTATGACAGCTTTGAAAAGGATTCTGCCGCAGCGCTCCAGAATTTGCGCATAGAGACAGCGTCCAATGCGGCCAGAATTGATACTAGCGCGTCTTCAGCGCTCAGCCAGAGGGAATTTGTTCGCTTTTGTACGTCCGATATGGATGCGGATGGTTTGCAGCTGGTAAAGTTTTCTCAAAACGAACTCAAGACGATCCGGAGCATTTTTCAGAGCAATGACATCATTGAAGAGGCAAGTTTTTTCTTTGATAATCCGCAGATTCACGAAATCTGGCCGACAATTTATAGACTGGACAGGCTGAAAAATACGCCTTTTGATGAGATCATCCCCTCCGGACAAAGTGCCGTATACGCTGTAGAGGATGGAGAGGTATACGGGTGCTATCGTATTTACCTGGACATTACCCCTGTGGGGTTGCTGCGGCTTCGCTTGGATTCAGACAAATTCTTTTCAGGCTTCTCGAATGCAAATGCTGCATCCTGTTTGCTTGCGGCGAATGGAGAGCTGTTTTCAAATGAAGAGAATCTGTTTTCAGCGGAAGAGTTGCAGGCGGTGCTGACGGATTCGCCGGATACGCCCTCCAGATCAACCTATCAGGCCGTATTGGAAAAGGACGGAAGAAGCTACCTGGTACGTTACAGCTGGTTGGAGCTGCTGAACGCGTGGGCAGTTGTTTATGAGGATCAGGCGGATTTGCTGCAGCCCGTATATCAAATGGGGGCAAGCGTGCTGGCGGTTATGCTGCTGGGAATGTGCGTGATTTGGGTCCTGGTTCAATACGTCTGCCAGTCGATGCTGAAACGGCTTGCGCTATTGGAGAAGAAAATGCTGGCGGTGCAGTCCGGTAATTTGGATATTCGGATTCCCGAAAGAGAAAACGGCGGGGATGAACTGGATACGCTCAGCAAAAGCTTTAACGGTATGCTGGACCGAATGCAGCAGCTGGTGGATGAGAATATTCAGCGTGGACTTGCGGTAAAGCAGGCGGAGTTGGACGCATTGCAGAGCCAGATCAACAGCCATTTCCTATATAACGCACTGGAGAGCATCCGTATGCTGTCAGAAGTACATGGGGATACGGAGGTTGCGGAAACCGTTTTTTCTCTGGGGAGCCTGATGCGGTATCATATGAAGTGGAAAACAAAAACCGTCACGCTTTCCGAAGAACTGGACTGTATTGATCGCTACATCTTCTTCATGTCCGCGTCAAATGGCACAGAAATCCGCCTGGAATCTACGCTTCCGCGGGAAGTTTTGTATACAGAAATTCCCAAACTGAGTATCCAGCCACTGGTGGAAAATGCAATCGTTCATGGAATGCCGGCGGACAGCAGGCGTATTGTCATCACATTGAAATGCCGCCAGGAGGATGGCCTACTGATTTTGTCCGTTACGGACAACGGTATCGGAATTGCCCCGGAGCGGCTTCATGAGATTCAGTGTGCTCTGAATGGAAGCGGGACTGGGAATATCCGCTCCGGAAAGAACGGCATTGGGGTTGTGAATGTGCATCAGCGAATCCAGCTGATGTACGGCGAAGCCTGTGGGCTGCGGTTTATCAGCTGTGAAGGCCTGGGAACGAGCGTCGAAGTTCGGATACCGGCACGGCAGGATGCTCTGGGAGGATGGTAGCATGAAAATTTTGCTTGCGGATGATACGGAGCTGATTCGGGAAGGACTGAAGAGTATGCTGCTTCAGCTGCCGAATCCGGCAATATGCCCGGAGATCCGAACGGCATGCAACGGTGCGGAGGCGCTGAGTCTTATGCGGGAGCATCCTGTGGACCTTCTGATCACGGATATCCGGATGCCTGATGTGGATGGAATCGAATTGATGAGGCAATGCCGGTTACAGTGGGCCAATACATCCATTGTCGTAATCTCTGGATATGACGACTTCAAGTATGCCCAGCAGGCGATAGAATACGGCGCAAGCGCCTACCTTTTGAAGCCGGTGGATAAGCAGGAGCTGTACCGGGTTGTGGAGAAGGCCTGGCAGTCTGCCAACGCAAGGCGGGCGACCATTGTGAATACCTCGTACTCTCTGTTTGTGAATTACTTGCGGGGAGAATCGTCAAACGCGGGAATATTGGAGCAGATGAAGCGAACGTATCCGTTCCTGTCCGGGGCGTGTGCGCTGATGTTGATTGGCTTCCCGGGAACCGGATATATTGGGGAAGAGCAAAATCGGAATGCGTCGCTTCTGTGCAATAGGCTGGGAAGACCATTCCTTTGTATGGAGGACAGGTCAGAAATAATCGTTTTGGCACCGTATCCTGTGGATATTCGGAAGTATTATCCGAATTTGGAGCAGGATTTTCACGGAATATGTATTGCGTATACAATGGTGGGCAGAGAAGCGGATGCGTTCAAAACGGCGTATCAGCAGGTGCGGAATATCTATGTTCACAGGCTGCTTTACCCCGGGAAGAACGTACTCTGCCAGGAAGATATTGCGGGAATGCGAACCGATTTCACGGTTCCGCACCGGAAGATCGAACAGATGACGGAGCTGACGGGAACAGCGGCGGACGAGGCGCTGACAAAGCGGCTGTCGGAGCTGTTTGACCGTCAGAAGCTGGTACAATACAGTATTGGCTATACGCTTGCGCTCTGCGACACCGTCTATAGGGCAATGCGCCAGACGGCGCTCTCCATTCCGGGCGGCGAAGCAGTGGACTTGGAACGGGTAAAGTCACCGCTTACATTCGCAACCATGCGGGAATATCTCGTAAATGTAAATGAGCGTTTATTGTCCCTGAATCAATTGGCACACACCTATATGCAGAGCCGAAATGATACATATGTCATGGAGCTGGCAATTCAATATATCCGGAGAAACTATCCGAAGCCTATTACATTAGCAATGGTTTCCAATGAGGTTTCCCTGAATTATGCATATTTCTCTACCATGTTCAGCAAATACACAGGAAAAACGTTCTCTGAGTATTTGCGGAATACGCGGATGGAGAAGGCCAAAGAGCTGCTTCGTCAACCGGACATCTCAATTGCCGAGGTGGCCGCACAGGTTGGATATGAAAACTATAAGAGCTTTTATCGGGCGTTCAAGGACGCGGTAGGTACAACACCTGTGGAATACCAGCAAAAGAAATACAGGATCCACAGAGAAGATGAAAAACAGTAGCCAGTAAGGGGTGTATGGAATGGGAAGCGGATTTCTGGACGATATGGGGTCCTTTCGGATAGAGCATGGGGAGAAAAACAGGCTGAATTATTTTCCCCTTGCCGCAGAAAACGGCGTTATGGCAAGCATAACGCCGGAATTAAAGGGTGACTTGAAGCGGGACCAAAACAGTTTTGTGCTGCCGCCGGCCAGTGAAGAGGATCTGCGTTCCGGCATGGCGGGGAGAAATTTTTGGTGCAGATTTGAAAACGGCGAATTGTGGTCGGCAGCAGGAATGAGCGCCGCGCAGATTGCGGAGGAATTTACGCCCGCGGAAGAGAAGTGCATAGTGGAAGCGGGGCTGCTGTGGCATAGGACTGTGCGGGAAAACCGGACTCGTCAATTGCGGGCAGCTGTGACCAGCTGGGTCCCCAGCGCAAACGGAACGGTGGAGATCATGCAGGTAATATTGGAGAATTGCGGCGAAGAAACCCTCCGCTTGACACCGACAGCTGCAATCCCACTCTATGGGCGCAGTGCGGATAATCTGAGGGATCACCGCCATGTGACCTCTCTGCTGAATCGAGCGGAAAGCCGGAAGGAAGGCGTAATCCTCACACCGACCTATTCCTTCGATGAGCGTGGGCACACACCCAATCAGCGAAGCTATTTTGTATTTGGCATAACGGAAGACGGGAAATCTGCGGAAGCGGTCTGTGCGGACCTGGATCGTTACACAGGCGAAGGAAGCCTGATCATGCCGGAGTGGGTTGCCAAAGAGCTGCCTGGTGATTCCCTTGGTGGTGAAACGGCAGGAAAAGAAACAATTGGTGCGCTGCGTTTCCCGGAGACGGAGTTACGCCCGGGAGAAAAGCGGGAATACGATATTCTTGTGGGTACAGCGGAAGATAAGGCAGCTGCGGAGCAAATTGCCGCCGTCTGGCTTTCCCTGTACAGAATCCGGATTTCCCTGGAAGAGACAAAGCTCTGGTGGGATCAGGTGAATCCAATCCGCACCCATACGGGTGATTCAGACTTTGACAATATTCTGCGCTGGATCGGAATTCAGCCAACGCTGCGTAGAATTTATGGCTGCTCGTTCCTGCCTCATCACGATTACGGAAAGGGCGGACGAGGCTGGCGTGACTTGTGGCAGGATTCTCTGGGACTGCTTTTGAGCGAGCCTGAGACAGTGGCGGATGACCTGGTCGCCTATTTTGGCGGAGTCCGTTTGGACGGGACGAATGCCACCATCATTGGAAATCGTCCGGGAGAATTCAAGGCGGATCGCAATGGAATTCAGCGAGTCTGGATGGATCACGGTTACTGGCCGGTACTGACTATCTGGCAATACATCCAACAAACAGGCGATATTGAGATCCTTCTGAGAGTGGCACCTTTTTTTCAGGATGGTCTCGGAATGCGGGGGACCCAGAGAGATGCCATCCAGGCAAAAAGAAGCTGCACAGGAACTGTTGCAGAGCATATGCTGTTGGAACAGCTGACCGCATTCTGCGAAGCGGGAGAACATGGTCTGCTTCGGCTTCGGGATGCGGATTGGAACGACGCTTTGGATATGGCACCTCAACGCGGGGAGAGCGGTGCGTTTACATCCGCTTATGCCGGAAGTATGGAGCTGTTGGCGAAAATGCTGGAAACTTTACGGCAGACCGGAAAATGCAGCAGTATTGACCTGCCAAAGCGTTTTGCAATCCTGCTGGGGGAAGAGGACAATTGGGCTTCCATCGCATCGCGCAGGGAGAAGCTGAATCGGTTCTGCACGCAGTGCATCCAAATTCCTGATGATGACCGGATTCAGATCCCGCTGGACAAAATTGTGCGGCATTTGGACTTGTGTGCGGATACGCTGAAAGCAATCATACGGGAAAAGGCATGGATTCAGACGGAGCAGGACGGATGGTTCAACAGCTACTATGATAATTACGGTACTCCACTGGAATGCGGGACGCCGGGGCAAGAACGTATGATGCTGACGGGACAGGTATTTACAATCCTGGGCGGGGTAGCAACGAAATCGGAGATCCCTCAAATCTATCATGCGGCCAGGCGGCTACTGTATGCGCGGCAGGCAGGCGGATTCAGACTGAATACGCGGCTAAATCCAGAAGATTTCCAAATTGGCAGAATGCTGGCCTTTGCCTACGGGCATAAGGAAAACGGCGCGGTGTTCAGCCATATGAGTGTCATGTTTGCATATGCGCTGTACAGCCGGGGGTATGCCAGAGAGGGCTTTTCGGCCATAGAGCCAATTTGGAGACTTGCGCTGGATTCTGAAAAGAGCAGGATCTATCCGGGGATCCCGGAATACTTTGCCCCGGATGGCCGGGGTATGTACCCGTATCTGACGGGCTCCGCAGCCTGGATGATGCTGTGCGTGGTGCAGGAAATGTTTGGCGTCCGCGGGGAAAATGGAGCGCTGTGTCTGCGGCCTCAGCTGCTGCCGGAACAGTTTGATGTGCGGAATCGAACCAGCATTATTTTGAAGTTTGGCGGAAAGGCATTCAAGATTGTATACACATTGTTGGAACGCCTGGAGCCTTCCGAATATACAATTGTGAAGGCAGAGCTGGACAATATGCCAATAGCGGATGGACGTATCCTGCCTTCTGAAATGGGAGCATTGGACAAAGAGAAAATACATATTGTGGAAGCTTGGCTCGGGAGAAAAGTACAATGATCGATATCATAAAAGACTATGACAGTCAACCGGCATTTGCCGATTTTTTACCAGGAATTGCGGGGGAGAATGGTATCCCCGCATGGTGCTTTTTCGTAAATCGGGGGCAAGGCGTTGCGAGTTTTGGCACGCAGGATAAGGATCACCCGATCATGGAATTTCGGCCGGCGCACACAGCGTGGCAGGATGTCCAGACGAAGGGCTTCCGTACTTTCTTGAAGTACCATGGGCATGTGTCGGAGTTGTTTGTGAATGCACGGGACAAACAGATGCTGCTTGGGGCAAACAGCTTGACGCTTCAGTGCCGGGAAACGGATGCCCCGGTTCGTGCCCAGGTCCAGTATTTTATTTTACCGAATGCGTGCGTTGGAGCGCTGGCAAGGACGCTGACAATTGAAAATACTGGCAACGGCGTATTGGATTTGGAGGTACTGGATGGACTTCCGGCAATTGTTCCCCATGGGATCGGAGACTGGCATTTGAAATGCATGACCCAGACCGCAAGGGCCTGGATGGAAACGGTAGGAGGCGAAACAGGCGTCCCCCGATACAGGGTACGGGCAAGCCTGGAGGATAGTGCCCGGGTCGAGCCGATCACCGGTTTTGCGTTTGGATTTTCTTGTGTGGAGGAAGGAAAACGACTGCCTGTCCTGTGGGACCCGGAAGCCGTTTTCGGACAGGATACTTCCTTTGCCCATCCGCATGGATTTGCGCGGATGGATTTGCCGGAGTTGATTTCGGCACACCAGCGCTGCCAAAATCTGTTCCCGTGTTTCTTTTCAGGTGCGCGGCTCCGACTGAATCCGGGAGAGAAGAAAACGGTTTATACACTGCTGGGGCACGGAAAAACCGGCAGCGGCTGCGGGAAACTGCTGGAAGAGGCGGTATCGCCCGAATGGTTTGCAAGAAAGCTTGCGGAAGCGGAAACAATGGTGGATACACTGTGTGCGCCAATTGCATGCGACACGGCAGATCCCCGATTTGATGAGTACTGCAAGAGGACGTATTTGGATAATTTCCTGCGCGGCGGCAAGCCGGTACGCCTGGCTGGACATACCTTTCACCTGTATAGCCGTAAGCATGGGGATCTGGAACGGGATTACAATTACTTCTCTCTGACACAGGAGCCGCTCTCTCAGGGAAACGGGAATTTCCGGGACGTGTGGCAAAACAGACGATGTGATGTATCGTTTGCGCCTTTCGTAGGCGGAAAAAATGTTGCCGACTTCTATTCCCTGATCCAGCCGGACGGATATAACCCCCTGGTCATCAAACCGGATCTGGTACAGAGTGCCAGTGGAGAGACAATGACACCGGGGCAGTATGTGCTGCGCTATGGGAGACAGGAGGGAATGGCCCGCATAGCGCAAGGAACGGTAAAAGCAGATGCGGACTTCGGAGAGGGATATTGGACAGACCATTGGAGCTATGGCCTGGATCTGATTGAAGACTTCCTGCGTATCTGGCCGGAACGGGAGCAGGAACTGATGCAAATGGAACTGCCCTGGTACCGGCCGCAGGCGCAAATACTGCCCAGAGAAAAACGCTATAGTGTGTCGGGTGGAGAACTGCGGCAGTACCACTTTTTGGAAGAGACACCGGGCGAAAAATGGTGTAGGGATGGGGCCGAGAATCTGGTAAAAGCCACTTTGCTGGAAAAGCTGGTCTGTATGTGCGCAATGAAATTTGCGGCGTTGGATGCCTGGGGATGCGGCATTGAAATGGAAGGCGGAAGACCCGGCTGGTATGACGCGCTGAACGGATTGCCCGCACTGTTTGGTTCCAGTGTTACGGAAGCTATGGAGCTGCTGCGGCATTTGCGGTTTCTGAAAGTTTCTCTTCGGCGCTATGGAGGAAAGGTTTCTTTGCCGGGACCCCATTACATGTTACTGATGCGCCTAAAGCAGAGCGTCGAGGATATTCCGGAGTATACGGGAAATACGGTGCTGGTTGATTTTTGGAACAGCAGCAAATCCGCGCTGGAGCACTGCCGGGAAGAAGTCTATACGCAGGGAGCATGGGACTATGCAGATTGCCAGGCGGAACAGCTGGCTGAAATGCTGGACACATGGGCAAATTTCCTTGGTCAGCGGCTTGCTCTATGCCGCGGAGAAAACGGGGTGATGCCGACCTATTGCCGATACCGTGTGAAAATGGATCAAGGAACGCCTTCGTTTGAAAAGTGTGATATGCCGTTGTTCCTGGAATCCAGTGTGCGGGATATGCGCCTATGTGAAAGTGAGCAGAAACGCGAAAAACTGTTCGAGGCAGTACACCGGAGCGAGCTGTTTGACGGCAAGCTTGGAATGTACCGCGTCAATCAGGCACTGGATATATCCGAGCTGGAGCTGGGGCGCGCGGCTGCGTTTACACCGGGATGGCTGGAAAATGGTTCCATCTGGCTGCACATGGAATATAAATATTTGTTGGAACTGCTGCGCGGCGGATTGTATGAACAGTTTTCGGAAACAATGCGGCAGGCTGCGATTCCGTTCTTAGATCCGGCTGTCTACGGAAGGAGTACATTGGAAAACAGCTCCTTCCTGGTGAGCAGTCTGAATCCGGAGGAGGCGCTTCACGGACGTGGATATGTAGCGCGGTTGAGCGGTTCTACGGCGGAGTTTATGAGCATATGGCAAATCATGATGTTCGGCCAAAAACCGTTTCTGCGCACAGAAAACGGTGTGCAAATAAATCTGCAGCCTTGCATTCCGGCATATTTGATAGATGAAGGCCGCACGATCCAGGCGGCATTCCTGGAGAACAGCACCGTGCTCTACCACTTTGCGGAGTGCCGGGACTATTTCCCCGGAAACTACAGTATTCGTATTCGATCTATGGTGGATGTAGATGCGATTCGTCAAGGTGCGGCTACTGAAATAGTGGCGGATATTTTCTGATTTACGGGGCTACTGTAAACGAAAATACCGAAAAGAGCTTGGGAACCATGCGTACTATCCTGTAGGTCAAACAGGCTACTTTGAGTCGCGGGTAGATTTAAGACTCGCTAATGAAAGAACACCCATTTCTGCATGAGCTGTAGCTTCATAGCAGAAATGGGCGTTTTTTAGGCTAGGTTTCCATGCTTGCGAGGCTCGTCAGAGCCACCCTAAGCTGGTGTATACCACCAAATCAGGAAAGAAAAAACAAAGTATTTGACAAAGTAAATAATTTATGTAAATATATTAACAGAAATGGAGGTATTTATGGCTACTATAAAGGAGATCGCGGAAATTGTCGGTGTATCCAGTGCTGCTGTATCCAGAGTGCTGAACTATGACGAAGGGATTTCTGTCAGTGCGGAAACGCGGGCGGCAATTTTTGCCGCGGCTGAAAAAGTGGGATATAAAAAGAGAATCATTTTTCCCAAAATAGAAAATGTCGCGCTTCTGTACTTCACAGAAGCGGAAGATGAGCTGGAGGATATCTTCTACCAGAATGTTAAGGATGAGCTTCTGAAGCAGGCGCGGAAAATGAATATTCACCTTACGGTATACAGTAAAAAGGATGGGATGGACGCCATACCCAAGGATCTGAACGCATTTGTTGCGGTGGGTTGGCTGAACAGGAAGGAAATCAACAGGCTGTACAGAATATGCAAGAGAGGCGTGTTTATAGGAACTTCTCCGGACGAGAAGCTGTTTGATGCGGTAAGACCCAACATGGATTCTTTTGTGACCCAGATCGTAGACTACTTTATGGAGAAGGGACACCGCACAATAGGCTTTATTGGCGGCCCGGACAGAAACATTGATACCGGGTTGCCCTCTATGGATATCCGTGAGTGGTCCTTCCGGCAAAGCGCCAGCTATTATAATTGCCTGAATGAAGATTATATTCTGATATCCGACAAATTTACTGTGGAAGAAGGCTATCGTTTGGGCAAAGAGCTTCTGACCAAGGAGACGATTCCCACATCGTTATGTGTTGCAAGCGATACTCTGGCCGTAGGCGTCCTTCAGGCATTGAATGAGGCAGGCGTTCAGGTACCGGAACAAGTGGCGGTGTTCAGCATTAACGATGTAAATATCGCAAAGTATCTGTCACCGCCGCTGACCACAATTCACATTGACATTCCTATCATTTGCGAAACCGCATTGGATCTGCTGCGGAACAGAGTCCTGAGCGGAGGAAAAATAACGAAATCTATTTTCGTAAATGGAACGCCTGTGTTCCGGAAAAGCTGCTGATATAACAGGATAGCAGGAGGTGCGTTTTTGCATCTCCTTTTCTGTTTTGCACAAATTACAGTTTCTCTTATAATGTAAACCGCCGAATTTTATTGTGGCTGCCGCGGCTGTATTGACAAGACGAGTTATGAGTGATATATTCTGAATAGTAAATAATTTACTTGTAATGAGATAAATTGTTTAACTATCATCAACAAAGGAGAATATGTCATGAAAAAGAAGCTGTTGTCCATTTTGGTTATCCTGTGCATGATCCTGTCTCTTGCTGCCTGTGGCAGCGCCCCCAAAGCGGAACCGGATGAAAATGGAAACTATGTTGTGAATGGAAGTTTTGAGGATGCGGATTTCACAGGGTGGACTGTTACCAATATCGACGATTCCACTGAGGAACTGGATATCTATACCCGTGAAACGGATTGCTGCGACGGTGTTCAGTCTCTGCACTTCTATTCAGGCTCCAGCAATGTTAACTTTACTGCGGAACAGACCATTTCCGGTCTGGAAAAAGGAAGCTACAAGCTGACCGGTTATATTCAGGGCGAGGCCGCTGGGGACGAGAACGCAGAGGTCTTCTTCTACGCAGTAATCAACGGCAAGACATACAAGGCTGACGCGGAATTGAATGGCTACGTTAATTGGTACGCCGCGGAACTGGACAATCTGGATGTTGCGAATGGAGAAATTACCATTGGCGTGAGTGTGACCACTGCTCCCGGCGGTTGGGGTACGATCGATAACATCACTTTGGTCAAGGAGTGATCTATGGGCTTTGTCAAAGGTATGGATGTATCCATGGCAAAGGCGCTGGAGGCACACGGTGCATCCTACTATTTGGATGGAAAACAGGATGATCTGTTCCGCATCCTGAAAAAATGCGGAACAGACATGATACGCCTCAGGATCTGGCCGGATCCCTATGACGCGTCCGGAGCACCTTATGGCGGCGGAAATAATGATTTGCAGACTACAGTGGAGCTGGCACAGCGGGCAAAGAGCAGCGGGATGGAAGTGCTTCTGGACTTTCAGTACAGCGATTTCTGGGCAGACCCCGCGAAGCAGATCAAGCCAAAGGCGTGGAAATCTCTCACTGGAAAAGAGCTTGAGGCAGCGGTATATCTGCATACCCGTGAGACACTCAAGTATCTGAAAAACCGCGGTATCATTCCTGCAATGGTTCAGGTCGGGAACGAGATCACAAACGGTTTTCTATGGCCGGATGGACATGTCAAAAACTTGGCGGCAATGGCAGGTCTTTTACAAGCCGGAATTTACGCAGTGAAAGAAGAATGTCCTGAAGCAAGAATTGTGCTGCATCTGGATTTCGGAACAGACGCCGAGCTGTATGAACGGTGGTTTGACGCTATTGAGCCGTTTGACATTGACTATGACATCATCGGTATGTCTTACTATCCACACTGGAACGGAGGACTCAACCTTCTTCTTGACAATATGAATCGGGTAAGTCAAAAATATGGTAAGGATGTCATGATCGCCGAAACCTCCATTGGGTACACAACGGACACGCTTGGCTGTACGGGGCTCGTGTTCACACAGGAGCTTGAAAAAAATACCGGATATCCTGCGACAGAAGCGGGTCAGATGCAATTCCTCCGTGATTTGTTTGAAACCGTCCGGAGTGTGTCCGGGGGACACGGAATAGGGGTATTTTACTGGGAGCCTGCATGGCTGCCCATCCCGGCCTGTACATGGGCGAATGCGAATGGCTGCGCCTATATGAACGATCAGGTTGAGGCGGGCAATTCGATGGCAAATCAAGCGCTTTTTGACCGGGACGGGAATGCGAATGCGGCATTGCTGAACTTAAAACAAATGTAGGAGGTAAAGGAATGAAAAGGACAATAGCGTCTGTTCTGACGGCTCTGGTCATGGCGCTGGCGTTATCCGGATGCGGTTCCTCCAAAGAACCGGATACGAAGCTGACCATCTGGACCAACATGAGTGTAGAGGCAGAAACCATTCAGTCCTATGCGGACGAGTGGGGGACTGCCAATGGATATCAGGTGGAAGTGATTCATCAGTCTCCGTCCGTCCAGAAATTTGCGCAGGCAATCAAGAGCGAGGATGGTCCCGATGCGGTTGTGGGAATCCCCAATGACCAGCTTGCCGATTATGTCAACGCAGGTCTGGCGGCAGAAGTTCCCGCAGACCTTTACGCAGACGAGGATTTTGCTGATGCGGCAATTCAGGCGTGCTACGTCAGCGGTGTCCGCTATGCCGCGCCGCTTTCTGTTGAAACGACCGCCCTCTTCTACAATACCGATCTGGTAGATCAGGTACCGGCAACGTGGGAAGAACTGGTTGCAGGTGCGGCGGAGGTTGGCGGAGTTCAGTTCGATGCTACCAGCATTTACTATGATCTCGGATTTGTACGGGCGTGCGGCGGCTATATTTTTAAGTACGAAAATGGTTCCTATGACGTTACGGACATTGGTTTGGCAAACGAAGGCGCCGTTCAGGCGTATGAATTTATAAATGCGCTCTGTAATGAATATGGCCTTGTATCTGCGGATGTTACCGCAGACATTGCCAGAAGTAATTTCCAGAACGGTCAGACTGCTTATTATATTGGCGGCCCTTGGGATATCGACGGATTTACCTCCGCAGGAACGCCCTTTGCCGTTGCACAGATGCCCACCTTTCATGGCCAACCGTTTATTACTCCCGTGGGGACACAGGTTTGCTTTGTGAGCAACGAAAGCGACAGTCAGGAGAAGGCATGGGAATTTATCATGTACCTGATTGATCACGGCGCGATAGGAATGTATGAGTCCGGAGACCGGATTCCCGCAAAACTGACCGATCAGGCGGAGGAAACCATCCAGAGCAACGCCTATTCTAAAGCGTTTATTGCGCAGATACAGAATGGTGAACCAATGCCCACCGTATCCGAAATGGGTCAGCTATGGTCTATTCACACCAACAACATCCGCTCAATGTGGACTGGGGAGCTGTCTCCTGAGGCTGCCGCTGAAAATATGGTAAAGCAGCTGAAGGAAGCTGTTGACCTGATGAACGCCGGAAAGTAGTGATACCATGAGGAGAAAAGACAACGCAAAAGCAATTCCATATTTGCTTCCGGCTCTGGTTTCCATTCTGATCGTGACCTGCATTCCAATCATTTATACGATTGTAATTTCTTTTACCAATTACAACATGTATCACCTGAACGATTTTACGTTCATTGCGTTTCAGAATTACCTCACGGTCTTTTCCGGAAGCCTGAAAGATGTCTTTTTCCCGGTGCTGGGCTGGACGGTGTGCTTTGCCGTGCTCAGTACACTGGGATCCTATACTATGGGACTCGGCCTTGCGATCCTTTTGAATAATCCAAAAATGAAGGAATCAAAGGTCTATAAAACCATCCTGATCGTTCCATGGGCACTTCCCTCTACCATTGCGATTCTGGCGTGGCAGGGGCTTTTGAACGAGCAGTATGGCGGTATCAATAACCTGCTTCATGCGCTCGGTATTACAGCCAATATCCCATGGATGACGGACGCACTCTGGGCGCGGATCGGTATCATTATTGTGAATGTCTGGCTCGGGTTTCCCTATATGATGAATGTCTGTCTCGGCGGACTTCAGGCGATCCCGAATGACTACTATGAGGCAGCCAAAATCGATGGCGCGTCCAGATTCCAGTGTTTCAGAACGATCACACTCCCGCTGGTGACCAAGCTGTCGATCCCGCTGGTCATCTCAACGTTTGCTGCCAATTTTAACAACTTTGGAAACATCTACATGATTACGCAGGGCGGTCCGGCACGTGTGGACAATCAGTTTGCGGGTTATACGGATATATTGGCAAGCACAACGTACAAGATGACAACATGGTCGAACCGGTATGAACTGTCTGCGACTTTCAGCGTGCTGATATTCCTCATTGTGGGAACATTTACGCTGATCAATATGCGCATGTCGGGCGCGTTCAAGGAGGTTGACTGATATGAATCGGAAAATGTCACCTCATGAAGCAAGAATGCTTTGGATGGGCAGGGTAGTAATATGGGTCACCATTATAATCGTTCTGTTCCCGGTTCTGTGGATCGTTATGTCCTCCTTTTCGGCGGGAGACAGTTTCTTCCTATCATCGTTGTTTCCCAAGAAATTCAGTATTGAACATTATACCAGCCTTTTTCAGGAAACGAATTTCATGCTCTGGACGTGGAATTCTGTGAAGCTGTGCCTGATCGTGGCAGCGATCCAGCTGGCTATGACGTCTCTCGCGGCATATGCCTTTTCGCGGCTTCGCTTTACGGGAAGAAAGTACGGACTGATGTCCTTGCTTGTCCTTCAGGTTTTTCCGAGCAGCATGGCTGTGGCTGGCTATTACATTCTGATATACGAATTTGGATTGGTGGACAGCAATGCAGCGCTTATTTTTGTGCTTGCCGGGGGAAGTGCATATAATATCTGGCTGCTGAAATCCTACATGGATGGCTTGCCGAAGGAACTTGACGAGGCGGCCATGGTAGATGGTGCAACGCATTTTCAGGTGTTCCGGAAAATCATTCTGCCGTTGGCAGCGCCGCAGCTGGCGGTTATTTTCCTGTTCTCCTTTATCGCAACTTACAGCGAGTATGTGATAACATCGATCTTTTTGCAGACTCCGGGCAAGATGACCCTCGCACTGGGACTCCAGACGTTTATCAGTGACCAGTTTGCCGCACATTGGACAACATTTTCTGCCGCGGCGGTTCTGTCGTCTATCCCCATAATGATCGTCTTTATGTGCTTGCAGAAATATATCCAGAGTGGACTCGTTTCCGGAGGCGTCAAAGGATGATAAGTAGACAAACCAACTATTTGAAAGGGGCTATTACGAAAATGAAGAGATTATTCGCATCTGTAATTTCATGTGTTCTGATTCTTTCCATGATTTGCTCTGGCTTGACGGTGTTTGCGACCACAATTACGGGAGCAGTTGACACTGACAACTTTGTCCGAGGCGTAGATGTATCCACTCTCGATATGCTGGAAGACCTTGGCGCACGTTATTATCAAAATAACGTAGAGAGCGATGCCCTCACGATTTTGAAAAATAATGGCGCTAACTATGTGCGGCTGAAATTATGGGTAGATCCATACGACGAAAACGGAAATCCTTATGGTGGTGGTAATAATGATTATGCAACCACTTTGGCGCTGGCAAGGCGGGCAAAAAACCTCGGAATGGGAGTGTTGATTGATTTCCACCTGAGTGACTTCTGGACAGACCCTGCCAACCAGATTAAACCCAAGGCATGGAAAGATCTGTCTTACTCCGAACTGAAGACTACATTGTACAACTACATGAAAGACACGCTGAACAACTTTGCGGCGGCAGGCATTGTTCCTGAAATGGTTCAGGTTGGCAATGAGATATCCACGGGCATACTTCATGATGATGGCAAGGTTGGCAACGGAAATGAGGATTTTTCCAATCTTGCCGGACTCCTGGAATCTGCGATTGCTGGTGTTAGAGCATCCTCTGCATCCAATACCAAAATCATCCTGCATTTGGATATGGGAGGTCAGAACTCTCTCTATACATGGTTCTTTGGCGGATTGCTGACGGCCTCCCCCAATCTGGACTTTGATGTGTTTGGCCTTTCCTATTATCCGATGTGGCACGGGACCATGGAGGGCTTGCAGTATAACATAAACTATTTGGCTTCCACTTATGGCAAAGAGGTATGTATTGTTGAAACTGCATATGCATGGACAACAGAAGATGGTGATGGTGTCGGCAATGTATTTATCAGTGGAGATGAAGAAGTCGGTGGATATCCTGCAACGGTTGAAGGACAATTTGCTTTCATGAACGATCTGGAATCCGTCATTCTTAATGTTCCTAATGATAAGGGGCTTGGTTATTTTTACTGGGAACCCGAATGGCTGCCGGTAGAGAATGGAACTTATGCAACGGATGCAGGCGTTGCATACAAGAATGATACCTACACCCCATGTAATACCTGGGACAATATGACGTTGTTCGATTTTAATGGCAATGCATTGTCTTCTATCAAGGTGCTGAATCAACCTGCGGAGAATCTGCTATCAAATATCAGTTTTGAAAATGATGGCGTTACAACCACTCCCGCCGACTGGAATGTATGGCTTAGCGACTCCTCAGATACGGGGACTGTAAAGACGGAATATGGTTATGCATATGATGGTGATTATAAGCTGACATTCTGGGATGATTCTGCCTACTCCTGCTCTGTATATAAGACATTTACAAATCTTCCCAACGGTACGTATCAATTCTCAATTTGGGCAAAGACCAATGGGGATCAGGATGTGCTCCAGTTGTATGCGAAGAATTATGGAGGGGATGAACTGACCACTACTATTACTACAAGTGATATTAACTGGAACATCTTTACCATCGATGAAATAGTTGTTACCAACAACACTTTGGAAATCGGGGTCTATACTGTTGCCGGTGCTGATGATTGGTGCAACCTCGATATGGCTATTCTGAGAAAAGTTGAGTGACAGAGAGCAGTCATTTCTCCAATTAAGCCGGAAATTCTGTAAAATGCAATATGAACGTGGAACAGGGCGCAGGGAGAAATCTATGATGAAAGGATCAGCTATATGTCGACGTTTGTTATAAATATCATCCACCGGCCTGAAATGGTGCCTGAGTATGCCGAAAAGGTCACAGGGCACGGTCAGACGGAGAATATCGGCCGTAAGGCGCTGCTGACCGAAAGTCTGGACATTTTCAAGCTCCAGCAACAGTGCGCCCATGAAAACGGCCTGAAAACCACCATTCAGATGACCTACGCCAGCCTGTTCAATGACGAGGCTGTGGCGCTGGCCAAGGAGCATCATGCGGTCTATGGCGACGAGATCGCCCTGAGCCTGCTGGGGTTGCCCTGCGAGCAGTTCCGGGAGAAATACAAGACGAAGGATTTCTGCATCTGGATGTTCTCCATGGAGGACAAGAAGGCCATCGTCCGGGATGTGTTCGGCAAATTCTATGAGAAGTTCGGATTTTACCCGGAATCCACGGGCTCTTACTATCTGGACGCCGATCTGATCAACTTCATCAAGGCGGAATACCCCAGCGTAAAATGCGCCGTTGCCACCTGCTGGGAGGAAGGCCCCAAAGCCTACCACACCTGCAATAATTCATGGTATACTTTCATGGACGGCGGCCCATGGGCGCCATGGATCCCCTCCAAGGCCAACACCCACGCGCCAGCGGCCAACGAGGACGAGGATTCCGGCATTGTCGCCATTCCGCACCTGAGCCGCGACCTGCTGGCCTGCTATGACGGCAACGGCTCCAACTTCGGCACCCACCCCCAGAATGTGCTTCGCGGTATGATCTATGATACGAAAACATGGGAATATCCCTACCTGTACAATCTGATCGACCAGTACCGCAGTCTGTCCAAGTACAACAACGGCTACGCCTACAACATGATGTTTGTCGGCCCCGGCTGGATGAACAAAATGGGACGCTGGGAAGCGCCCTATGAGCTGCTGAAAAAGTCCTATTGGGATGGCTGCGCTTACTACGGCCAGCTGAAAAAAGAGGGCAAGCTGGTGGATATGACCATGTCCGAATTTGCCGATTACTACCGGGAAAAGAAGACCTACACCGAGCCGGAGTGCGCGCTGTGGCGGGATATTCTCTACGGCAGCAACAAGCAGCTGTTCTGGTACTGCGACCCCTATATGCGCGCAGGCGTGAACATGGATCAGGGCGGCGCGATTTTTGATCTGCGGCCATATGTGGCAAAGCTGCATTGGCCTGTGGGCATTGGCACGCCTCATGTGCAGGACGCGAGCTACCCCTTCCTGATGCAGGAAAAGTACCGCGCCGGTTACTTTACCCATTACGCTGGGGAAGGAACCATCCGCAGTGCCAAAATCTGCCACAACGGCGAGGAAGTGGATCTGTGCCTGTGCCGCACCAAGGCGCATTTCTCTCAGGAGGGCAGAAGCCGCATCCTGACGCTGGATCCGGTGGAGATCGTATTCTCCGACCTGACGGTGAAGCTCCAGACGGTCATCACCTTTGCCGAGGGCGAAAGCAATATCCGCATCGACCGGAACATTCTTTCCATGTCCGACCCTGACGCGGATGTGACCATCAACGAATACATGGTCGGCTGCTACGGCACCACTGAGTACACCGAGGATATGTCCAGCCTGACTCTGGGCGTGGATGGGCAGGCCATCCCCTACGAGTACAAGTGCCGGGAACTGGCTGCGGACAATGCCGGCGAGGTCTGGTGCAAGCTGCCTCCCATCGACACGCTGGTCAGCATGACCTGCGACGGCCGGGAGAAGAAGGGCTATATCAAAGAGGGCTACGCCTTCAGCCCCATGTTTACCCTGAGCTATACCGGAAAACTTCAGCAGAAGGAGGTCTTCACCACATGGCTCAATCTACGAAAGGCAGACTGAACTACCGCTGCCCCTCCTGCTTTATGCGGGATTTGGACATTGACATGTTCTATGACAGCGAGAAACAGGAGTTCTACTGCATCCGCTGCCAGTTTTTCGGCACGGAGGAACAGGTTCTTAAAATGAACGAAATGGTTCGCGTCCGTTATAAGGACATGATGAAGCGCTTTACCGATTTCGAGGATTTTTCCGAATAACCATCCACCGCAGAGCAGCGGCTGACGCTGTCAGCCGCTGCTTTTCCTGAAAAAGAAGATTCCTCTGCCAGTTCATATGGCAGAGCGGATATAAAACGAGGTTCGCCTATGAATACATTTATCAAAGGAATGGATTTGTCCACGCTGCCAGAAGTGGAACGCTGCGGCGGGAAATTCTATGATAACGGCAAGCCCGGCGACGCCGTTTCCATTCTGAAAAGCTACGGCATGAATCTGGTACGGCTGCGGCTGTGGAACGACCCCTACAGCGAAGACGGCGTTCCCTACGGCGCAGGCACCAACGACCTGCCGCGAACCGTGGCGATGGCAAAGCGCTTAAAAGCCGCCGGGGTCGATTGGATGCTGGATCTCCACTACAGCGATTTCTGGGCAGACCCCGGCAAGCAGACCATTCCCAAAAGCTGGCGGGGAATGGAGCCGAAGGCGCTGGCCGGAGCCGTCTATGATTTTACATTTTCCGTAATGACCACGTTGGCAAGCAGCGGCCTGCTTCCCACCATCACGGCGGTGGGGAATGAGCTGTCCAACGGGCTGCTGTGGCCTTACGGCAGGACGCCCAATTTTGAAAACATCGTGCTGTTCCTGAACGCGGGCATTCAGGCCGTCCGGGACGCCGCGCCGGGGGTAAAGATCATGCTGCATCTGGACAACGGCGGCAACAATACGCTGTACCGGACGTGGTTCGACAGCTATTTTGCCAGCGGCGGCAAGGATTTTGATTATATCGGGCTGAGCTACTACCCCTTCTGGCACGGCACCATGGACGACCTGCGAAACAACATGCAGGATCTTGCGCTGCGGTATCACAAGGACATGATCGTGGCCGAGGTATCCACGGGCTTTACGCTGGAGGATTACGCCTCCTACGAAAAGCTGGCGTCGGAGGAGCGGAAGGGCATGGCCACCAAGCGGGAGCTGGCGGAAAAGGTTCCCTATCCCATGACCCCGGAGGGGCAGAGCACATTCATGCTTGACATCATGAAGTTGATCCGGGACGTTCCCGAAAACCGGGGCAAGGGCTTCGTCTATTGGGAGCCTGCGTGGCTGCCCGTCCCCCGCTGCGGCTGGGCGAACGAAGCCGCACTGGCCTACACCGGAGAACAAGGCCCCGGCGGCAACGAATGGGCCAATCAGGCATTGTTCGACTACGACGGGAACGCTCTGCCCGCCCTGAAAACCATCCGTGATTTCGGATGCGACTTTGATTAACGATCTAATGACAAAAGGAGTTTTTCACATGATTACATTTTACAAAGAATACATGATTCAATACAATGAGCGTCCCGTGCAAGATAGTTATTCCAAGCAAAATGAGCGCCCCAAACAGATTGTCGTTACTTCAATCGTTGCAAATGGTAATTTCCATTGTATGTATGGCGAGCGAATCTATGATTCCTTAGAAGATGTCAAACACGACATCGATGAAGGAAGGTATGGTTGTTCAAACCCATTTTCACGCAAAGTATAAGCGCTCAACGACCACCTATTCGGGCAAATTAACAACCTCAGTAACTAGAATTTGCTGTTTAGTCTAGACGGCAGTTTAAGTAGATATCGGAGTTTACCGTCTTACATTTTCCTGAACATGGGGCATCTTGGATGTACGAGCTTCCATCTGTTGAAAAAGTGTGATAAGATACCCCAAAACAAATTTCGGCGGAGTACTAAGTCGGGACTCTGCCGTTAGCCCGCTTGGCGCGGAGCCGGGCGAGGATTATATCATAAGTCAAAGCAATCTAGTGTAGCCAGTACGGTAGAATTGCACTGTTTTCTTATATTGTTGCCTATTCCGAACCTATATCTGCACATATTTTGAAAATGTATATGCAGATAATCCGGGACAGAACCTTGCTATTCTGCATATAATATGATATAATTATATGCAGAAAGGCTGGTGCTGTATGAGAAAATTTGACTACTCCTTTTTGAATAATGGTTTGCTGCCAGCAAATCTTGTGAACCTCACTTCCAACATTGCAGCGCTGAAAACAATGGCGGGGGTGCGCAAGGACGAATATACGCAGATTTTTACAGAACTGGAAGCTGTCGCTAAGGTGCAGTCTATCAAAAGTTCTAATGCTATTGAGGGCATTGTGACCAGCGACGAGCGTATTGCCGCTATTGTCAATCAGAATAGTGCCCCGCTGAACCACAACGAGGCAGAGATTGCTGGCTACAGAGATGCTCTGAATGCAATCCATTTGGGTTATGCGCATATTGATTTTCGCCGGAGCGACGTCCTGCGATTGCACGAAATGATGATGAGCTTTGCAGGCTACGAGTACGGCGGACAGTATAAGACGGATGACAATGTAATTTTGGAAATTGACGCAGACGGAAACCGTCGTGTCCGTTTCCGGCCTACGCCTGCAAGTGAAACGCCGAAAGCGATGGAGCAGTTAGAGCTTGCCTATCTGGATGCCCGAAGCGATGCGAATATCAATCAGCTTCTTTTGATCCCCTGCGTGATTCTGGACTTTCTCTGCATCCATCCGTTCCGGGATGGCAACGGCAGAATGTCCCGTTTGCTCTCGCTGCTGCTGTTATATAAAAACGGCTTTGACGCAGGAAAATATGTGTCCTTTGAGGAACAGATCAACAACTACAAAGCATATTATTACGAGGCTCTGCGGCAATCCTCGGTTGGGTGGGAAGCGGGAGAAAACTCCTATTTCCCATTTGTTGAGAATTTCCTGTCCACGCTCTATATGTGCTATAAGGAACTGGACAAGCGGTTTGCAGTGGTACACGGTAAGAAGGTCACGAAGAAGGCTCGTGTGGAAGCGACTGTTCTGAATAACCTTACTCCAATTTCTAAAGCCGAAATTTGCAAGATTCTCCCCGATGTCAGTCCCACAACTGTTGAGGCCGTGCTCGGTGCCATGGTTAAAACTGGATCGATAAAGCGGATCGGTGCGGGGCGGGCGGCACGGTATATTAAGGCGTGAGAGGTAATTTATTATGAGTAAACAAAAAAGAAAAAAGCTAACATTTTGGTCAAAATGAACCGCTCCCTGTCAAGTAGACAGATGAAAAAACAAAAATAGTTTTCTACCAG
>ERZ827458.85-NODE-85-length-172184-cov-114.644795_pt1 | contig 172184 bp, 109 predicted proteins | sample MGYA00519706_ERZ827458 | MGnify/ENA primary metagenome ERZ827458 (study PRJEB31778, sample SAMEA3449309) | human gut metagenome | biome: human gut; feature: human-associated habitat; material: faeces | place: United Kingdom | collected 2010/2012 ... | reverse complement strand
TGGGTGTTCTTTGGAGGCATTACTACTTATATAGGTGCACCGGTTTTGGTTTCTTTGGGTTATCCTAAACCTTTTAACGTCAGTGTGTTGTTATCTACACTGTCTCTTATTATACTTTATGGAGTATGTTACATTTTTAATATGTTTTCAATCTACAATTTTGCATGGACATTGGTCTGTTCAGAGTTTGTGATATTACTTTATAGGGGATATTATTGTGCTAAATATAAATTGATTTAGATTGTGTAAATTTATTTTCTGTTTAGACTTTAGGTGTAAAGTCAATGCTTTGTCTAAAATACTGGTTTGTTCGTGTGTTTAAATAGAGTAACTTTTTTAGTGTTGTTGTTTACTGCAGATATTGAAATTGTGGATGTTTGGTGATGAAATCACTACTTACAGCTTACATCGATATTTCTGTGTGGAAATTGTTTAGTTATACAATTTTTTGTGTCGGTATGTTGCTTTTTACAGGTGTATCATTTGTTTTCTATTTATGATTTGATTTGAATTTATAGTGTTAGTATATTGAATGTATTATTTTGTTTGTTAAAATGTTTAAGTGGTATGGATTTTATCAATAAATTAGCTGTTAAATATCGGAGTAATCCGGTGGCTAAAATTTTATTTGCTCCTTTGTGGCATTTATATATGCCTTATAATTTAAAAAAGAGAAATAGATTTTTTCGACTGTATGGTATGGAATTACTGTCGAAGGTAAAGAAAGTTTTAGATTCAGAGGATTGCTTTTTTTGGCTGGATTTTGGAACATTATTGGGTGCTTATAGAGAGCATGCTTTCTTACAACATGATTTAGATATAGATTGTGCAGCATTTGTTGATATAGCCGAGAGACTTCCTAGTATATTGGAAAAAGAAGGAATTAAACTTTTGTATGAATATAGAGTTGAAGGAAATAAAAATGGAGTAGAACAAACTTATGTTTACAAATCGGTTACGATTGATTTCTTTTTTTATGAGGCTATTGGAAACGATTTAATGCGTTGCCATTCTTTTGCTTCTTATGGTGCTAAAACGGTGAATAATATTGAGAAAGTCTCTGTAAAACAAATTGTGGTGCCTAATAAGGGATTTACTAAAATATATTTTAATGGTGAATATTTTAATATTCCAGCTTATACGGAAGAATATCTTGGTATGCACTATGGAGTTAATTTTATGTTTCCTAATAAACACTTTGATTATAAAAAAGAAGCTACTAATATTAAATACTTTTCGATAGAGGAAATGATCGGATATCGGCGTAATTATATAAGTTGATATAGGACTTATTTTATTAATTTTCCAATCAAATAATCGATAAACTGTTAGGTTTTTAAATCGTTTTATTAATATAGGTGCTTCGTTTTTCTACTACATCTGCTTTAGGGGTATTTGTTTTTCTTTACTTGACGATTGGTGCTACCACTTTTCTTCCTTATACTGATATCATTTTAGGCTTATCCTGTATTTTATTCCTTTATAAGGGGGTGGAAAGTAGATATTGTGTATATGTAACATTGGTGATGTCAATTTTGTTTTTTTCAACATTGTTTTATAATGAGTCTTCTTTATTACAAATTACAAGTAGAATTTGTAAAATATTGAGTATGTATACTGCCTTTTTTGCTATTCATAAGTATTTTAGATTGGCTAAAGATACGAAGATTATTTCAAGATTGTTTTATTTCTATACTATCCTTGCGATAGTAATAATAGCAGATTCTGTTTTGTTTCTTTTCACAGGTATAGCAATGTGGCTACCTGAAAATTATTTAGGCCTTAGATTTTCAGGACCTTTTTTTGATTCGAATTTTTTGGCCTTATTTTATGGTGTGCTGTTTTTATTTACATTTAATAATGTCAATTATCCTAAGTACTATTCTATTTTATATTTGTCTGTTATTTGTTTAGCTCTTTCTTGGAGTGCTATTATCTTTTGTTGCATTTCTTATTGTGCGTATAAAATATTTACTAAAAGCCCTGGGGTTAATCAGTGCATTATTATTGTGGGGTATATTTTACTGCTTTTGTTGATAGCAAATCATATAGATTTTATTCAAGAATCATTTTTGAAAATATGTTCATGGATTTTTAATATAGAAGATAAGTTGCTTTTGATCAAGTTTCGGTCATTGGAGTGGAGGTTTGAATCGCAATTGGTGTTTTTTAATGCAAATAATATTCATACCTTGCTTTGGGGACATGGTCCACATACCATACTAAAATATATGGAAATTGATACTCATAATTCTTTTATAGGTTATGCTTTTGAAATGGGATTATTAAACTTGTGTCTATTATTGGGTGTCGTGAATTTTATGGGAGATAGTAAATCTGCTAAATATCTATTGAGATCTTCACTTTTCTTTTTTTTAATGGGGCTTTTATTAAATGTGCATTATACAGTTGCATATCAATTAATATTCTTTTTGTCTTATACGAGAAATCAACTTGAAGGATAATGATCGTAGTTATTTATACTTGAATACGTTTTGCTATCTGTATGTCTATATTGAATTTGATATACTATCTTGGCATTCTTCAAATAAATATATATTTTATTAGTAAAGATGAGTTGTCTAGTATCTATATTGTTGCCTTTATATAATGAATCTGTAGAATATGCTACATTAGCTATTGATTCTTTATGTAACCAGACCTACACTGAATTAGAAATAATATTATTGCTTGATAATCCTCAAAATAAGAGATTGTTAAGTTTGCTGAAAGAGTATACTCAGCGTGATAATAGGATTGTACTATATATAAATGAGAAGAATATGGGACTTCCTACAACTTTGAATTTTGGAATTAGTGTAGCTCATGGAGAATTTATAGCGAGGATGGATGGTGATGATATTTCAATGCCTCAAAGGATTGAAAAACAATTGAGCTACTTGTTATCTCATTCTTGTATTGATTTATTAGGGACAAATGCTTATATAATAGATGAGAACGGAGATACTATAGGTGAGTACAAAAAAACGTCAAGTGATTACTCTCAGAAAATGATGTTGAAGCATTGCAATTGTAATATGATACATCCTACTTGGTTAGGGAAGGCTGAATTGTTTAGAGCATGCTTGTATCGAGAATTTTTTCATTGTGAAGATTATGATTTTATGCTACGTGCTTATGCTGCTGGCTACAAATTTCATAATCTTTCTATACCATTACTGAAATACAGAGTACAACAAAAATCTATTTCAAGAACTTTTGCATATGAACAGTATATAAATGCTGAGTTAGCAAGAAAACAATACTTGAAATATAATAAAGATCATTTAACATCTTACCCTATTTTGCCTATTTTAAGTTTTGATTTAAAAGATAAAGAAAAGTATAATTCTACTCTTTCTTTTTTAAATGATTTGAGAGAAGCATGGATACAAAAGAGAATTAATGCAGTATTTATTTTAATCATAAAAATTGCTTTTAGGGATAATCGACCTTTGAAGATTAGGACTAAAGCTCTTTTGGTTTATTGGATACTTACTATTAGAGAAAAAATTATAAATATATGTACACAGTCCTTCTTTCCATTTATCAAAAAGAACAACCAAAATGTTTGAAACAAAGCTTGGATAGTATTTTTAATCAGACTATATTCCCCAGTGAGGTCGTGCTTGTTAAGGATGGTCCTTTGACCTGTGAATTGGATATACTTATAGAAGAGTATTTGCAAAAATATCCAATATTGAAAATAATTTCTTTGTCGACAAATCAAGGATTGGGATGTGCATTGAATGAGGGCTTAAAATATTGTTCTAATAATCTTATTGTCCGAATGGATACAGATGACATTGCAATGCCGATCCGTGCAGAGGAACAACTGAATGTTTTTGAAAAGTATCCGGATGTGGATGTTGTTGGAGCGTGGGTTAATGAATTCATTGATGATATTTCAAATATAATCTCAGTACGAAAATTACCGGAATGGCATGATGAAATTTTGCGATTTGCTCAAAAACGCAATCCTATGAATCATCCGGTTGTCATGTTTAAAAAGTCTGCAGTTGTGGCAGCTGGTGGATATCAGCATTTTCCTTTTTTGGAAGATTATTATTTGTGGATACGGATGTTACTTAGTGGTGCCAAATTTTATAATATACAGAAAAGTCTTTTGTTTTTTCGCTCATCATCTGATATGTACAAAAGGCGAGGTGGGATAAAATATGCAATAAATGAATTTCATTTTCAATATTTAATGAAACAGATGGGATTTATTTCTACTCCAAGATTTATTGTAAATATAATTAGTCGTTTTTCTGTTCGTGTTATGCCAAATTTATTACGGACATTAATATATAAGAAAATTTTGCGATAATTGATTCTCTTCCTTAAAATGTACTGAATATGGCTTTTTGAAAATGTAACTTTTATGGGATGAAGTGACAATTTTGATGTTCAGAACATGTCTCTGCCTAATCTTGATTAAATACGGAATTATTTGACTAGTTATAGTAGGTAAATTGATAGCTTGGAAAGCTTTATTGTGTTCCTGAATAATTGAAGATCATGAGAATATAGAAATATGAATATAATTTATTAGGGAATAATAATGGATGTAAATTATAAGATTATTGATACCCAGCGAATCATTGATTATATTACTTCTTTTCCTAAAGGTGTTTTCGTAGAGGAGATCATTCAAAATTCCGGTGCTGAAAAGTTACGGGTATATCCCGCTCTTTTTGAATTGGAACAGAGTGGATTCTTGGAAGTACTGGAGAGGGAAGAGCTTGGAGCACCATTAATCGTACGTAAGAGAATATATTAAAAGAAACGACAGGTAACAGCGGTTATTTTGTTTTAGGCAGCAGCCGGGATTACTCCGTAATAAGGAGTGGTTCCGGTTGTTTTATTTAATTGTGTATCTTGGTTATAATGGTTGTGTAGATAAGTGGTTTATTCATAGCGCTTTATGATAAACTCTGAAATAACCGTCCTGGTTATCCAGTTTTCTTTGGCTATTCCTGAATATATCCTCACCTTTGCATCGTTGGCCAACACAAGAATAAATAAAACGAAGTTGAACTAAAATGTAAAAGGAGGAAGATTATGCCTTTATTGTATTATGCGAGACAATCGCAGTTGAAAACGAAAGATGGGGTTAAGCAGTGGCACCTAACATTGAAGAAAGTAGGAAGAGCTGTAAGTTTACAACAGTTGGGAGAGATGGTAGCTGAGAAGTGCTCGGCAACGCCGGGTGATGTACACAACGTAATCAGGAACTTGATGTCGGTGATGCGGATGCAGTTGCTGAATAGCCGTACGGTTCGTTTGGATGGTTTGGGGACATTTACGGTGATCGCGCGGACACGGGGCAAGGGGGTGGATAAAGAGAAGGATGTGAATCCGAATCAGGTAACATCCTTGCACTTCATGTTTACTCCTGAATATACACGTCCGGCGGCATTGGGAACCACGCGTGCATTGTGGCAAGGTGTGGAGTTTGAAAAGTGGACGGGTGGAACTGCTACTGATGGAAATGAAGGTTCCGATGATGGTAACGGAGGAAATGCCGGTGGTGACGGAGGCCTCGATGAGAATCCACTTGGGTAAGTGGAGAATTGAGAGTTGGGGCTGCGCGGTCCATTTATTATTAAAGCACAAAGTAATTAACATGAAAAAAGCGGTTTTGAATAAGATTCTGAAAATTGTAATAGCAGTGGCTTCGGCTATATTAGGAGCTTTGGGAGCTAATGCGATGAATATGCGATAAAAATATCGTGATTATAAAAATGAACGGTGGGAATATGGTTTGATGGACTATATCTCACCGTTTTTTTCTATATCGGGGTACTATATACACTTGCTATTTCGTCAAAATTAACACTAAAACGTAAAAAAACAGCTTGAATTATAGTCTCTTTTTTGATTTAAAATATTGATAGGTAGTTTGTTGCGCAAATTGTAAATCAAAATACTGAATTCGAAATGTATATTGCCTTTTTTCCCCCTATTTTTGAAGAGCAGATAATTGCTATTATTAATTAATACCTTATTTGTTATGTTATTATGGAAACTCAAAAAGAAAGCATTATGGCAGATGTCAAGAAATTAGCACCATTCATCCAGAGGTGGGAGGGTGGCTTCGTAGACGATCCCGACGACTTGGGAGGAGCAACCAACATGGGTGTTACTATAGCAACCTACAAGGTATATCGCAAACGGAAAGGACTTTCCGAACCTACAGTAGACGATTTGAAACATCTATCGAATAATGAGTGGATCGATATCTTGAAGAGCTTGTATTGGGATAAGTGGAAAGCCGATCAGATAAAAAGTCAATCTGTTGCCAATATTTTGGTAGACTGGGTATGGGCTTCAGGAATACAGACGTGGTTGGTGCAACCGTATCAATAACCTCTATTTCGAAGAATAATGATAAGGCGAATTCTTACATATTATGCAGCCTCTCTGGATGAGTACTTGCACCACAAGTTCCAGCAGCCCGAAGGTATGGCAGAGGTGGGAATCATTGGTAGTGGTGCGAGCGAAAAGCCTTGCAAACTGATTGTTTCACTTGTCAATATTGAGCGTGAAACGGCAGGAGGCATCTCGGCAGGCATCAGTCGTAACAGTTCGGACTATATGCGGACGTTTGCGCCGTTATTGCTGAACCTCGACTTGATGCTTGCTGCTGTATATGACGAGAAACGATACGCCGAGTCGCTTTCCGTATTGTACGAATCGTTACTTTTTATTCAGTCGCATCCCTATTTTGAACTGGATGGGCAGAAATATACGGTAGAGATCGTCACACTTTCGGTACAGGACATTAATAATATCTGGACCACGCTGGGCGGACAATATTATCCGTCGGTGATGTGCAAGCTGCGCAGGCTTGCGGTGGATGCGGAGGAAGCCGTCAGCAGTGGTGGTATTGCCCGTGAACCATCGGTCAGCGTAACAAAATAGAAAGGAGAAAAAACAAATGAGCCAATATATAGCCATAGCTGCCATACGTATCGAACACAATTATTACAATCCGCCCGAAAACAGCTTTGTGGGATTAGAGCCGACGTCCGAAACCAAAAAGTTGATGAAACAGCGGGGAGTGATGTTGAGACAAAGTCGTGGAAATGAGTGGCAATGGATCATGGCCGATGATGCATCGGGATTTGCAGATAAGGATGTACTGGAATTATCTATGATTGTGAAGGACCCTTGTTTTCTGCAACAGATAGAGAGTGACGGATATGATCCCGACAGTTTTTACAAATTCAATGCGGAAAACGGATTGGTGGAAGTGAATGCCGACTTTGTATGGAGAAAGGATACGAACGGGCAGAAGTTGAAAAATGAGTTTTGCCGGATTGTTTTGAAACCGGTAGAAATGGTATCGGAGAGGTTGCGAATGCTCTATATGAAAGTAGAGCAATTGGGAAAAGAAGAGATACGGGAAGAAAACAGTGTACAATTCGCAGCCATAAAACAAGAAATAAGGCAGTTGCAGGAAATCTGTTGTCCGAAATTTACTATCCGATTTTGTTCCTGTGCGTATTATTGGGAGTATCTGTGTGTATTCAAAGATGAGAATGATATGCGGGGAAAGGATCTCAGACTGCGAACTCGCGAAAATGTAGTGGCTTTCGGAGCGCCGGAAAAGTATGAGAAAACAAGCTTGGGAACCAATGTCTGGAGACTTGTTTCTACAGGACGGATCAAAGCGAAGGAGCGGTACGACATGCCGATGCAACTTTATATTGGCAGGATGTTGGAAAGCCGGTTCATTTCACCGCCGCAAATAGGGAAATTCCAGTCGGATTCTCCGCATACCCTAAGAGAAGTATGCTATATTAAAGAACAATAATTATAAATTTTAAAACTGATAATTATGGGAAGCATGAAAACTCCCGGCGTTTATATCATAGAGAAGAACGCCTTTCCGAACTCAGTGGTGGAAGCGCCAACCGCTATTCCGGCTTTTATCGGCTATACCAAGCAGGCCGTGAACGGGAATAATGACCTGAAGAATGTGCCGTGGAAAATTTCATCGATGACGGAGTATATACAGTATTTCGGTGGGGGGCCTGACTTGAAGTTCGAGGTAGATATAAAGGATGGCTCACTCTGTATTGAAGGAAAAAACTGTTATACATTATACTACAACATGATGTTGTTTTTTGCTAATGGTGGTAGTACCTGCTACATTGTTTCAGTTGGCAGTTATGAGGATGCTTTGAACAAAAATGCTATGCTCACTGGATTGGAAAAGCTGACCCTTGAGCAGGAAATTACGTTGGTGGTCATACCTGAAGCTGTAAATCTGAATAGTAATGAAGAGTTTAGGGATATACAGCAACAGATGCTTTCTCATTGTGGTGACAGAATGAAAAACCGTTTCGCGCTGCTTGATATTTATCCGAAGGCAGATGAAAATACAAACATAGAAGACCAAGTAACTATCTTTTGTACTAATATCGGTTCCAATTTTTTGTCTTATGGCGCAGCCTATTTCCCTTGGTTGAATACTTCGGTAGTGGGAGATCGGGACTTGACGGGCGATGTGTTTGTATGGACTGATAATATTTATGCTAACCGAAACAAACTCTCCGATATTGATCCTGCTTTTTCCGGTATAGTGACGGCTTTCTGTGAAAGGACAGACGTGTTTGAGCTTGAAAAAGATGCAGTAAAGAAAGTGAATAATCATACTTTTGAATTTGCTGATGTTGTGGCAGGGAATATTGAAAATAAGGAAGGAAAAGTAATTGGTGTAATGACGGTGGATGATATCACTAAAGAGGGGGAAACAGAGGTGATAAGTAAAAGAATAGAGGTTGTTTGGGTTCCTTCCACTGACAATATTGAAAATAAACAAGCCTTCCATCAGGCGTTGTACAACGGTTCATCTGTTTATAAGCAGGCTATAAAAGGTGTGCTGAAAAAATTGAACCAGCTTCCCCCGTCTGCAGCTATGGCAGGAATTTACACTATGGTAGATAATAGTCGCGGTGTATGGAAAGCCCCTGCCAACGTAACGTTGAGCTATGTGGACAGTCTGGTAGAAGACATCGACGACGATCAGCAGGCTGATTTGAATGCCCCTGCTCATGGAAAGGCCGTCAATGTGATACGCCTGTTTCGTGGCGAGGGTATAAAGGTGTGGGGAGCACGTACACTGGATGGAAATTCCTTGGATTGGAGGTATGTGAATGTACGCCGCACCCTGCTATTCCTGGAAGAATCGATAAAGAATGCTGCCCGCGCTTATGTATTTGAGCCGAATGCTGCCGGTACATGGATTAACATGAAGTGCATGATTGAGAATTTCCTGCGTAGTGTGTGGAAACGTGGCGGACTGGCGGGCGCGACTCCTGAAGATGCCTTCGAGGTGCATATAGGCTTGGGCGATACCATGACGGCTGAAGATATATTGGACGGTATCATGCGTATTACAGTTCTCGTGGCTGTTACCCATCCTGCCGAATTCATTGAGATTACATTCCAGCAGCAGGCACAAAAGAGTTGATAACCGATTGTTGAACTTAAATTATAAGAATCATGGGAGAATATAAGACCCCCGGTGTTTACATCAAAGAGAAGAATGCCTTCGGTAATTCCATAGTGGAAGTTGAAACCGCTATTCCGGTCTTTATCGGCCTTACCGGGACAGCCCAGGATGGAACCTCGTCCCTGCTGAACAAGCCGGTGCGGATTTCGTCAATGACGGAGTACAACACGTATTTCGGAGGTGCGCCCACACCTCAGTTCATGCTTTCTTCTGAAGAGATTAAGGATGATGACGAGGATAAATATTTGTTTTGTTTTCCTGATAATGAAAAGAAAATGGCTTTGAAATGCAAAGCGCCGGAACATATTTATACCTTGTTTTATCACATGGTACTGTTTTTCGCCAATGGCGGCGGAACGTGCTATGTAGTTTCATTGGGTGGATATAACGCTGATTTTTATGAGTCGTATTCGGCTAATAAGGACACTGTGTTTGCCAATATCAAAAAAGAACAGGACATCACAATGGTGGTAGTGCCGGAAGCGGTAAACTCAGCCAACTGTATGAATGTTTATACTGATTTGTTAAAGGAACTGGCCGATAAGCAAAAATATTTTGCTTTGCTGGATGTGCCAATGGGAGCGGGTGCTAAGACAGAGGAAATTTCAGACTCGTTTGGAGCAGGCATAGGTACTACAAACCTGCAATATGCGGCAGCTTATTATCCCTGGCTCGAAACTTCGGTATTATCGGACACTGACATTGATGGAAGGGTGCTGGTCTGGACCTATAATGTAGATACCACTTCAATGACCTTTAGTGGCGATTCGAAGGTGGATGAGTATATCAAAAAGTGCTTTACTATGATAAGCACAGAGAAGGATGCTACCGGTAAGGTATTGAAAGCGGGCGATATTCAACAAGTTAAGACGGATCTTCATAATGCCCTGTTGCAGAATTGGCCGCAATACAAATTGCTGGCGAAGAAAGTGAAAGACTATTTGAACCTGTTGCCTCCCTCGGCTGTAATGGCCGGTGTCTATACGATGATAGATAATACACGCGGTGTGTGGAAAGCTCCCGCCAATGTATCCGTTAGCTACGTGAACAAGCCCGCTGTCCCTGTTACAGACAAAGACCAGGAAGTATTGAATATGCCAATGAGCGGAAAGGCTATCAATGCCATCCGCACTTTCCCCGGCGAAGGTATCAAGGTATGGGGTGCCCGTACATTGGATGGCAATTCGCAAGATTGGCGTTATATCAACGTTCGCCGCACGATGATTTTTCTGGAACAATCGGTTAAGAATGCCGCTCGTGCCTATGTATTCGAACCGAACGATGCCAATACATGGATCAACATGAAGTGCATGATTGAGAATTTCCTGCGCAGTGTGTGGAAACGTGGTGGACTTGCGGGTTCAACACCTGAAGAAGCTTACGAAGTGCATGTCGGTCTGGGTGATACCATGACAAATGATGATATACTGGAAGGAACTATGCGCATCACGGTATTGGTAGCTGTTACTCGTCCGGCAGAGTTTATCGAAATCACTTTCCAACAGCAGGCGCAGAAGAGCTGAGAATAATTAAAAATTAACAATTAAAAATTAGAATATTATGGCAGATAATGGATCAGCACAGAGTCAGGACACTAAGATGTGGCCGTTACCGAGTTTTCATTTCAAAGTGACATTGGGAAGTGTGGGTGAAATATCTTTCAGTGAAGTGTCGGGGCTTGAAACCGAATTCGAGGAAATCACCTACCGCGCCGGTGACAGCAATGATTTCACAAAATTGAAGATGCCCGGGCTGAAGAAAGTGAGTGACATCACTTTGAAAAAAGGTATATTCGTTTCTGATTCCCAACTATGGAAATGGATTGGTAATGTGAACATGAATATCATCCAACGCGAAAACGTAACTATCAGTTTGCTGGATGAGTCACATTCAGCCGTAAAAACCTGGTCGTTGACAAATGCCTGGCCGAAGAAGATTACGGTGGAAGGCTTCAAGGCCGATGGTAACTCAGTAGCTATGGAAACATTGATTTTGGCACACGAAGGAATACAGATTAGTGAATGATTTTTATAGATTATGATTGAGAACCTTGCATGGAAATTTCTGCCACCCTATGAGTTTTACTTTCGGGTGTGTTTTATGGAGAGACTTGTCTCACTGTTTTACGCCTCGTTTACGGAAGTCAGCGGTTTAGGGTGGAACTATGAAAAACAGACACAGACGGGATCGGAGAATACTGCCCAAGAATTGCCTAAAGCAATCAAATATGGCAAAATAACTTTGAAATCACCGCTTGTGCCTTTGGCTGCACCGTTTGAAATCTGGGTGAATGACTGTTGTAACAGTTTGAACATGAAAAATGCCAAAGATCAGATTATTGCCCTGGATATGGTCATTACACTACAAAGTCAGGCCAATGTTCCGGTTGCAGCTTGGCTGTGTTCGCACTGTTATCCGATAGGATGTTCACTCAGTGGATTGGATGCCGCAAGAAGTGGACTTGCAATGGAAACTGTCACTCTGAATTGTAATCGGTTAGAACGTAAACTGTAGAAATTATGCCTGTTGTTATAAAAGAAATGCATATCAGGACGGTTGTAGAAAAACGAATCGTCACGGAGGTGGAAGTTTCGGAAGAGCTTATCCGAAAGATTGAAAATCGCGTAAGGGACAGGTTGGATGCAGAAGATAGCATCCGACTCGGTTCCCGGCAGTGGCAGAGAAAGAAAAATGAGCGTTAGTAATGCATAAAGAAAAAGTGAAATGGGACAGATGACCATCACAGCCTATACGGACGAGAATTTCAGTAGCGAATATAAATCTGCGCTGGAACTTCCCATCAATCCCGATAAGGTGAAGTTCACGAAAGGGATCCAATATGCGGAGGACAAGCAGTTAGGGAGCTTGAACGGGGCGAACGTATATGCACGTTACCGTCCGGAGACCCTTTACTTTGAGTGCCTGCTCGATATGACCAATGCCTTGGATGATGATTGTGAGAAGAAACCCGTCCACGATGTGGTGAACGATCTGGAACAACGCCTTTATTGCTATAATAGTGAAGGGCATCGTCCATCGTTCGTCAAGGTGCAGTACGGTGACATTCTTTTTTTCGGGCAACTCAAGACGCTCGAAACGGAATATACTTTGTTCGACTTGGATGGTATACCTCTCCGCGCTGAATTGAAAGTGACACTGACGGGCTATTGCAGTCAGAAAGAAGAAAATAAAAGATTCCCGAAACGTTCGCCCGATGTGTCTCGGATGGTCACGCTGAAGGAAGGGCAAACACTGGCAGCCCTATGTAATGAAGTTTATGGTGACCCGCTCCTTGTGGGCGAAGTTGCCCGATTTAATAACCTGAACGGTTACAGGAACGTACCCAGCGGTACCAAGATCCTGTTGCCGATGTTAAAAAAATAATTAAAATTATGGCTGAATCGCCTTCTGTACACAAAGACCGCGTACTAGCTTGTTCCGTTTATTGTAACGGGAGCAAACTGAAAGATGAGTACGCTTTGGTTTCCGCTATGGTGCATCAGGAACTGAACCGCATTGGCAAAGCAACATTGAAGTTTAATGCCGGAAATATGGACAAGCAGACTTTTGACGAGAGTGATGCTGACCTTTTCAAGCCGGGCAATACTATCCGTCTGGATGCAGGCGATATTGACAAGGAAGATACGCTATTCGATGGTGTGATTATTGGGTTACGCATCATCACCGATAGGGATTTTCGTTCCTATATGTTGGTGGAGTGTCGTGATTATGCCTATTCCGCGACGCAAGGACGTAAGAATCGTATTTTTGAGAAGAAGAAGGACTGTGACATCATTAAGGAAGTATTGTTGGCTTACGGTAGTGTGGAAGTAGACTCCACACCCTATCAGCACCCCACGCTGGTACAGTATTATTGTTCCGATTGGGACTTTGCCCTTTCGCGTGCCGATGCCAACGGCCTGTTCATCTTTACTGACGGTAGTAAGATTAAGGTGAAGAAACCCGATGTGAGTGCGTCGCCTGTACTGACTGTAACTTATGGTGTCGACTTGACTGCTTTTGACCTTGAACTGTCCGCTGATGACCAGTTTACGCAATATGAAGCGATGTCTTGGGATCCCGCTACACAGAAAGCTGTGAAAGTGTCCGCTAGTTCCCCCTCGCTCAATAAGCAAGGGGACTTGCAGCCAAAGAACATTGCCACAGGCGATAGCTTTTTGTTGCAAACTGATGCTCCTACAGACGAGAAAGCGTTGAAGCAATGGGCGGATGGCATGGCATTGAAAGCTGGATTGGCACGTTATCAAGGATCATGCAGCTTTTACGGTTCCGCCAAGGTAGTGCCCGGCTGCATCATCGAACTGAAAGGCTTGGGCAAACGATTCAACGGCAATCTGTTTGTCGGCTCAGTGACGCATACTATCGAGAACAACGAATGGATGACCGAAGCGGGTGCAGGCGTTTCATCCCTGAACATTACTGATGAAACGGATGTGGTATCGCCTTCCGCTTCCGGTTTTCTGCCCGGTTTGCAGGGACTTCATGCGGCAGTGGTAAGGAAACTGGACGGCGATCCGCTGAAAGAATACCGTATTCAGATAGAATTGCCATGGATGGATGGAAAGAATAAGTTGCTTTGGGCAAGGCTCTCCACTATGTACGCCACAAATGCGTCAGGTAACTTCTTCCTGCCCGAACCGGATGATGAAGTGGTGGTGGGCTTTATGAATGAAGACCCCGGGCATCCCATCATATTGGGTGGGGTGTATGGTGAAAAGCACAAACCGCCTTATGAATACGAGGCAAAGAATAATACGAAAGCCATCGTTACCCGTGAGAAGATGCGAATAGAATTCAATGAGGAAAAGAAGGTGATAACGATTTCTACTCCCGGAAAAAACACGGTGGAAATCAGCGATGATGACAAGCATATCAAGTTGACCGACCAGAATAAGAACGAAATTGTGATGAACAGTAGCGGTATTTCCCTCTCGTCGGCAAAAGATATCACACTGAAAGCGAAAGGCGCCATCACAATAGAGGCCACTTCAAAAATCAACGCCACCGCCAAGCAGGATGTCAGCCTGGAAGGACTGAACGTGAAAATGGAGGCTAAAGTGAGTGCAACTGTTAAAGGCAACGCCAAGGCGGAACTTTTAGCTTCGGGCCAAACTACTGTTAAAGGTGCAATGGTCATGATAAACTAATGGACAATTAGGAAATGGATTTTTAATTTATAACTTTTAATTTGAAAATTATGCCTCCAGCAGCAAGAATAACTGATATGCACACCTGCCCCATGCAAACCCCGGCGTTTCCCTCGCCGATACCGCATGTGGGCGGCCCGATAGTCGGACCAAGTGTGCAGAATGTTTTGATAGGGAAAATACCGGCAGCCGTCGTAGGTGACATGTGCGTCTGCGTGGGACCACCGGATACAATAGTAAAAGGTTCATCCACTGTAATGATAGGTGGCAAACCTGCGGCTCGTATGGGTGACAGCACCGCACATGGTGGCACGATAGTCGCCGGATGTCCAACAGTGATGATAGGAGGATGAAGAGTATGAGCGAAAAGAATAATATATTGGACAATGATGGCTTTCTGGGAAAAGGTTGGAACTTTCCGCCTACGCTGACAGAAAACGGTGTAAAGATGGTGTCTTATGAGGAGGATATCCAGCAAAGCTTGTATGTTCTGTTGAGTACGTCGCCCAGCGAACGGGTGAACCGCTATGACTATGGTTGTCCACTCCGTAAGTATGCTTTTGAGGTGATGGATACGGAAATGGTAACGCAGATGCGGAATGACATCACAAGGGCGGTTATGCTTTTTGAACCGCGTATCACGCTGGAGGAAGTTTCTTTTGAAAAAAAGGAGGAGGAAGGAGTACTGTTGATAAAATTGATATATACCATTGTTAGGACGAATAATCGGAGTAATATGGTTTATCCGTTCTATTTGAATGAAGGGACAGGTATATGATGCATTATGTATGGATTCTATGATCATTTATAATATTTACTAATAGATTTAGAATATGAAATATTTTACTCTTACAATATGAATACAGTTAGACAACATAAAGAACCTGTTAGCCGAGTACTTCAGCAATCTCCCGGCAAAAGAACTCCGCAATTTCGAGTGAGAGATAATCGAAAAAAGATTGGAGTACAAGAAAAAATAATGCAAAATATTTCTATATTTAGTTCAATGAATAGCGGTACACAATTCAAAAGAGCATCTATTGATGATAGAAATGTTGAAACTTTTAAAAAACATACATTGACTCTTTTTGAAAAAAATGATGGGATTGATGAAAGGGATGATAGATTAAATGGAGTTAACGATAAAATTAAAGAATATACATCGGATTTGTATGATTCGTCACTTGGTAATGCAGAAAAAAGGAGAACAGCGTTAAATTCTCCTGATTTGCAACAAAATGATGGGATTACTGCGAATTTTGAGACTGAAAATATAGTCAAAACTGGTGTGTATTATCATTTGATTTTGCGCAATGGTACTAACTACACGCTTAAAACATCTAGAAATAAAACCTTATTGATAGATGATTCAGAACAGATACCATATGTGGCAGTTATTCACAAACCTAATTTTGAACATGAAACAAAAATAGCATTTAAGGAATGGGATCTTCCTCAAGACGGAGTGGTAACATATAATAAAATTATAAAATATCAGATAATAGCATTAAACTTTTATTTACATCAAAATGATGTGAGAATTAGTAGGTTACATCATACAACTATTATAAATGACCAAACGAATGCAACTCTTATGTGGTCAAATCAGGGCGAAAATTTTGTTGATGGATATCCACACGTTACTGTTGGCTCAAATGATGAGGAATTCTACACATTATTAGCTACTCCTAATGCTACGAGTGCAGTGTTTTTTTTAAAAGAAAGTGGAAATTTATTTAATATAAATTCTATCCAATCTATTATGTGGAGTCCTGGGGATTTAACTGTTGAATATATATAATAGTACTATTATGCAATAGTTTGGATATTTGTTTTCTCCATAGAATTTGTAGCCAAAATGTTGAAAATATTTATGTATAAAAACAGTACAATGAAAAATGATAATAAACTGCAGACATAGCGGTATGTTCCGTACGTACTTTGAAATAGAATGTACACGGCTGGACGAGTTTCCTGCATTGGAAAATGACTGGAATAGACTATTACACAGTTTGATCAAGGTAGGAGCTTCTCACCGCTATGGTGACGGAGAGGAAGACGCATTGCACCCCATGTTGGAGAATCACGTGCTGACCGTATTCACCGATATTGCCCACAAGAAGCTGTCGAACTATGGTAACAGCTTTGCCAATGTACAAGGTACAGCAATACGGGCTGCCTATACCCAAAAACTACGACAGGACATCAATCGGTGGATAGCTCGGTTGGACAGCTATCTGCATAACACTTGGCAAGCAGGAAATAACAGCAGCCCTGCCGCTGAAACCGCCCGCTGGTTGAAGGATCGTCTGGAACAGTCATTGTCTGCCGATGAACTAGATGGAAACAATAACTATTACCGGATGCTTCGCACCGTGACCGCTATTCAGGAGAATGTCGATTACTATCTGAATCAAATAAAGGACAGTGGCGATATGAATCCGGCACTGTCCCTGCTCATTGTCTATCTGAAAAACTATGGCAGCATTGCTGAGGCTTTCAACCGCCGCCTTGCTACGTTGCCTGAACTCTATCGTAAGGACATCCTGCATGCCGTACCACAGGATGCGGTACAAGACAACGTCTATGTCATTATCACACCCACAGAAGGTATCGGAGGTTTTACCTTGCCTAAGGATGAGCCATTCCCTGCCGGGCAAAATACCACAGGAGAAGAACTTATTTATCGGACTGAAAAAAAAGAATATATCAGCCCCATGCAGTGTGTGGAAGCGGATGCACTGTACGGTTTTTCCAATCCTTCTTGTGGAGGAGCTTTGGAACTCTATAAACAAACTATACAACTCCAAGATACAATCGATGCTCAAACCTTGTTCGCACATGGTGAAGAATTACGCATAGGCTGGCAAGTGGAGTCCCCTATGTTTGTGTTGAACGAAGGCGAACGGAATATCAGTATCTATTTCCATCTTACAGCCGATAGTTCTATACCCAACAATACAAAAGGTTTTGTCCTACAACTGAGCGGAGCGGAAGGCTGGATGGAGCAAACTAGCGAGTGCTATATCGAATCCGGCCAGTTATGTTTCAGCTTCAGCTTGCCATACAATGTAGTTGCTCCTGCATCCTGTATGGAAGAAGTACATGGCACAACAACAGAATATCCTGTCATCCGTATCTTGACAGATAATGCGAACTGTCCTTACAAGTGGGCACAACAACTCATTTTCGATAGCGTGGAAATAAAGACGGAAGTGAACGGTATTCGCAACTTCAGCTTCTATAATGATCAGGGTGAAGTAGACACTACGCAGCCCTTCCATCCCTTCGGTATACAGGCAGAGTGTGGCGTCTGTTTTCTCTTCGGTAACGAAGAAATGAGTCTGAAAAACTTGCAGGAAGTCCGTTTGAAAGGCATATGGAAGAAATTGCCCGAAACTGAAGAAGGATTCAACAAGATGTATAAGGAATACGGAACAGATGCGAACGCATTCAAAGTTTCCACCGAATATCAGAAAGGTGGCAGGTGGAAAAAATGCGGTGATGAGCAAAAGCTATTTAGCTTTAATGAAAACGGAGATCTGAATTCTGTCGAGATAGTATTTAGCTTTACGGTGCAGCCACAATCCATTTCCAACGATGAAACTGCCGTTCCTTACGAATACAGTCGTGACAAAGACGGTTTCTTCCGTATCACCTTGGAGTCCCCTTCCATCGGCTTTGGCACAAAAGCCTACCGCACCTTGTTTTCTGAAACGATGGTACACAACAGTGGTTGTAAGGAAAAGAAACGTAAAGACTTACCTTCCGAACCGGTTATCCCTGTGATGGCGGATGTAGAACTTTCTTATATCGCTACGGAAGAGACGACTTTAAGTGATATGGAACGTTCGTTCATTCGATTAAGTCGTATTACGGCACTATCCCGGCAGGAACCATTCCCCATTACTAAAGGAGAGAAGCAACCGTTTCTGCCTTCTGTCCCGGCTGAAAATCTGTTGTATTTCGGTTTACTTCATGCACTAGGAGAGCAGAACCTGCGGTTGTACTTCGATATGGTATTGCCTCAGGAAAAGATCCCATTCTATGACCCGCAACCGGGTAGGCAGGTAACTTTGGCATGGGAATATTGGAGCGGAAACGAATGGCATCCCATTACCATAGAATCCGTCTTTGCCGAAGAAACGTTAGGACTGACGCAAAGCGGATTTATAGAAATCAAGCTGCCGGAGAAAATAAGCAGTAGCCATATGGATAAACAAGGTAGGGCATGGATACGTGCCGCCGTGACAGGCGATTTGTCTTCCTGCCTTGCTGTACGAGGTATCCGGACAAATTGTATTCGTCTCATTTCCCAAAATGGAGATGGTACTCCGTTGCCTGCCGGAACAATACAAGGTATAAAGGAACCGGATGAACGGATTGAAAGTGTCACCCAGCCATTGAGTGGCTTCGGAGGCAAGCCTGCCGAAACAGCAACTAGGGTGGCTGTGCGACAAACTTCACGCATCAGTAACCGTCACCGTGCCCTCATGATAAAGGACTACGAGCATCTTGTACTGGAATTTTTTCCCGAAGTGGATAAGATACAGTGCATTCCCATCCCGCAGAATAAAGGAGCATCGAAAATATGCCTAGTGGTATTCAGCCGTGCGGAAGACAGCCGTTATTTCCTCTCTCCGGCATGGAAACTGGCGGAAATACAGCAGCTTGTCCGGCAATATGCATCTCCGTTTGCTTCTTTGCGTGTAATTAATCCCGTTTACGAACGTGTGAATGTTCACTGCAAAGCAATCCTGTGGGACAGCGTGCCGGATAAAGGCAAGGCAGTCCGGCAACTTGTTGTTTTGGCACAGAACTATATCGCACCGTGGTATCGGAAAGAAGAAATTCCAATGCTTAGGCAACGTTACTCCTACAAGGAACTTCATGCCCGAATGGTGAATCATGAGGATCTGATGCGGCTGGTCACGTTGGAAGTGAACGGTAAGAGTTTGTCGCGTATAGATGTCGATACCGTGGACTTCACTTTCGAAGGCAAGCACCCTTGGAGTGTATTGCTTCCGGTAATAAAAATAGAACTTCTTTCTCCCCACGACGGCATAGAGAAAGCCGAAATCGGGAGTAACTTCATAATAGGATAGTGGTTTATGGAAAAGAATAATAACAGGCGGAACCGAAGTGTGCTGAAAAGCTATTTTCAGAAAGGTGATGTACCCACAGAACAACAGTTTGCTGAACTGATAGATTCCGTGTCGAACATTGTGGAGGATGGGCAGGTGATGAGAACCCCCAGTGGATGGGCGTTTTTCCCTGGACAAGCCGGTCACTTGGATATCGGGCTTTACACGGAAGAACCTCTCACAGAAGTGGATATACCCGCATGGACTCTCGCTATCACACCCGAAAAGAAGCTGACTGTAAGGAATGCGAAGGGAGAAGCGGTGATGGAAGCGTTGCAAGACAAATCGATAGTATTGTATGGTAGTCTGAAGGTGGAAGACGAAATTACCGCAATGGCTTACCAGACGGCAGGCGGAGGGGGAATCACACCCAGCGGTGAAGGCTATCTGACTGTCCCTGCCGACAAACAGTGGCATGATTTGCCAATCGATGTGTCGCGCGAAGGTTTCGGTTGCCGTGTATACTCTGTATATGCCTCTTTTCGTGAACAGGGTACGGGGCTTTGCCAATTGACACGTGCTACCGCGCTTTGGCTTAACTTTATGCAACAGCGAATTGAATCACCCCAGAAGCACTGGTGGGGATGGGCGGGCAGTGTCCGCTTCCGTTGGCAGATGCGGGAAAAGAATATATACCTGCAAATACGTACCAAAAAGCAACTCCCATCCGGTGAGATACATTGCCGAGTGGTGGAAATGTATAAAGGATAAGCTGATGAGAAAAGGCAATAATGAGCACTATATCAGACAGTTGGCGGAAAACGAAAATCTGTACTCATACCTGCAAAGGCAGACACTTGAAGAAGTGCACCGCCTCTCAGGAAAGGTATGGACGGATTTCAACGCTCATGATCCCGGGGTGACCCTGGCGGATATCGCCAACTATGCGTTGACAGAAATGGACTACAAGCTCGGTTTCGGTACGATGGATTACCTGACCGGGGAAGATGGAATCTTCGAACCTGAACGTTTCGGACTCTTTCCACCCGAAAAGGTGTATACCACTGCCCCTGTTACACTGGAGGATTATCGAAGACTGTTCTTCGCCCGCATTCCGGAACTGGAAAATGTATGGGTGGAATGTAATGCGGCAACCGGCGGCTACACTGTCAAGATTGCTCTTCCTCCCTTTGAAGAAGAGGATAACGGAAAAACGGTGGTAAAGCAGGTTGCGAAGATTTACAACAGCCACCGTAACTTGTGCGAATACCTCGACAAGGTAATCATCGTGAGGTCTGCAGAACTGGAATTTCATGCAGAATTTGAGATAGAGCCGGGTAAAGATGCGTCTATTGTGTTGGCTAGGCTCTACGGAACCATCTTGCATTATCTTTCCGGCGGAGTGTATATCTGTGCGCCGGAAGAGCTGGAAACCTCCGGCTTGTCACCCGAAGAGTGGTTGGAGGGGGCGGAAGGCATTGTGCGTGTGGTAATTCCTATGCAAAAGAACACCGAATATGAGTTATATAAGAAACTTTGTCAGGTGGAAGGCATCCGGTCGTTCAGCACTTGCTACCTGATGAAGGATGGAAAGCCACAGACCGATTTCTCCGAAGGGTTCAGCTTGAAAATTCCATGTATGGAGAAAGAACTGAAAGTACGTATCCGTCAGGGGCGCTCTGTTATGGGAGTCGATATGGAAAAGTTCACAAGATATCTGAAAACCTTTTATTATGCTCAGAAGCGTATCAGCACGAATGAAAGCGACGTAAAAGGAATTGGTTGGGGAAATATGGTAGGAACGTACCGCAACATTTTCACCTATTCCCCCATAGCCGGAGAGTTCCCCGCATGTTACCGTCTCTCACTCGGACAGGAAACTCATGCTTCCTTTGAGGCATACTTGAAACTGTATGATCGGACAATACAACAAGGATTGGAGGAAGTGAAAGAACTTCCGAACGTGCTTTCCATTGAAGAGAAAGACATGGGGCGTCATTCTTCCTTTCGGAATATCTATGCACTGAAAAGTCGTTATCTGGATTTTCTTGATCACCTGTACGGAGTAGAGAGCCAGCCCGAATGGTTGGAAGAGTCAAACTGTTATGGTGAAATGGAGAGTGAGACGATTGGGCGGCGAATGTCATTCTTGCGTCATGTTGCCTATCTGATAAAAAATAGAGCAAAGGCGCGGGATATTACGATGTCGGAGGGAGAGCATAACGCTCCCATAGTGAAGGAGTGGTTTTGCAGGTTGTTGGGCATTAACGGGAACGAGGAACATACCGTGGGCAATGTTCTTCCCGGGCATAATCTACAATTGATAGAGAAGAAACCCGACCGTCCCCTGGCGGACCGACTGGATGCTCTGCTTATTGATGAACGTATGCTGGAACCGGAGCACGTGACGGCCGTAACTTATGAGCAACTGGCAACGGATGAGGAAGGAAAGCGTAAAGAATATAGTCAGTTAAGAGCGGAACTGCCGATATTCAACCGGAACAGGATAAGCGGCGACTTATTCCGCCACGGCATTTCTCTTGGTAACTACCGGATTGTAGAAGCTAAAAAGGGTGAGTATCTGTTGGTGGTCCACAATAAGGAGAAAGGCGGATGGACCAATCTTGGACGTACCGATAACAAAAAGAGGTTGAATACGCTGGCGAACATCCTGCGGAGATATTTACTGGAATTGAACCGGGAGTGTGAAACGGTTTACGTATTGGAACCGGTATTGGTGAGAAAAACGGAACCTTTCCGGCTACTGATTGTGCTTCCTATGTGGACGCTTCGTTTCCACTCGCCGCGCTTCAGGGAGATGTGCAGGGAATTATTGCGCTCTATTATTCCCGCCCACCTGGCAGGCCGGATATACTGGATGGATGAGGTAAGTATGCAAGGTTTTGAACATTGTTACAAATTATTAATGAGGGCTTTGACCAACAATGACTTGGCGGATTACAGCGCCCAATTGCTGGAAGTCATATACGAGTTGCTGGGCAAAGCCGTGGAAATACAGATATTAGATGATACGAATTGAACATATATCGTTTGAGTTCGCTGCTGCGGACGAACGGTTCGTACACGACTTGTATGCGGACTGGGATGGCTTTTGCCGTAACTATTTTGAAAAAACGGTGGATGAATGCCTTTCTCCTTTGGATAAAGACAAGGTGTTGCATGAAATAGAACTGTTGGAATTGGATTTGGGGAGTATCCCCGAGGAAAACTTCTACCGTGAGTTTCCCCGGCGCCTCAAAGCGGAACTGCTGAAAGTGTTGCCTTCATGGGGCATACTGACGGAGAGCGAACGGAAAAAGACGGATGCTTCACGCCTGGAAAATCTACTGTTCTATCTGGAACATGGTTATCAGAAGGTGGAATGGGACAATAGTGCTTTTAACTTGACGGAAGAATTGGATTGGGCTGTTTTGCAACAGGCGCTTCATGCAGAGGGTGTAGTATCTCTCTGTATGAGAAAAGCTCACGCTTTGTGTCGTTTGCTATGGCAGACAAATGATGACAATACTCTTATCCGACTCTATACCGACTTACTTTCCATGTCATCGTTTGGCTTGTACGAGAAACGTTGTTTCCTTGCAATACTTCTGGAGATGAAACCCGGTATACCCGTGCGTTTTATTCACGAGGATAATGATGACAACAGGCTGCAAAATATGGCGGAACTACTCGATACGCTGTCTGTCCGTCGGATAATGGAAACAGAAACGGAAGAACATGCCGAAGTCGATCTGCCCCCATACTGGCATTATTTGTATGAATGGCTTATCAATTATTACCCCTTTAACGGGATTGCTATCTTTGGGGGTAAAGGAGATTTTATCCGCCATCTGCACCATCGGTTGCTCACATTCATCCGTAAGCGAAACTACTCTTTCTACCTCTCCAAAATGGAACTGACAGTCAACTTCCTGCTTGAAGTTTTCGGACCTGATTATTATAGGGATGTATTAAATGCTATCTATGACCTCCAACCGCACTATGCAGACGGTTCACCTGTGTATGACGGATATTTAAACCGGGAATTGTATCGTATCTTTTTACAACTTTCTCTACTTCGTCTGCCGATGGCGGGAGAAAGTCCGAAAGAGAATCTGGATTCTGGGTGGAAGCAAACGGCATATCCTACAGATATGGAAATGGTGGCAGAATATCTAAATGATACGCAGAAAAATATGGCGGACAAACGAAGCTTATTTAGGCTACTGATAAAGGAAAAGCCGGAAATACTGACGGATTGGTTACAATCGGAGGCTGCCAAAGACAACGCTCTACTTAGTGTTATAGCTAATATGGTTGATACTGATCTTCTCAACCGTCTGCTTTCTTCCGTTTCTTTCATGGCGATGGAAGTGGTTGACCAGGTAAGAACCTATCTACTGAACCATATATCGAAAACAGAATGTCTAAAAGGGATTTCTGAAACTCAGTTTAACTTTATTTTTTGCAAAGCAGTGTTGCTTTGGATAGAAAAGGAACATTGCGGTCTTTCGGAGTCGGAACGTATCGAACAACTTCTACATCAGTTCTATCAGGAGTTTTCAAGTGGTAGTAATGAGTCTTCTATCAAAATATTATCTGAAAAATTGTACTTGTCGGAAGATGTTTGGAAGCAAGATGCAGGAAATGGTAAAATACGTGTCGACATTCTGAAACTTCGACAGATATTAGCAGACAAGAGTATACCGGAACTTGTAAAACGTAGAATGACGGCATTGTTCTTGGAACAATCCATAGAAAATGAAGAGAATGCCATATGGCTGTTACACGAGCATGAAGTATTGGAGTATACACTTACTTTAATAAGTCAGCCGGTTTTAGAAGAAATTATCAGGCGGTCGGTTGTGCGGATGAACGGTATATCTCATATTGCGGAATTGTTATCCCTGTTTGATTGGCTGGTAACTAACGAACAGGCCCTCTCAGCATATTTGAAGGATAGGACATTCGGACTGAAGGTACAGATGATTTTATGGCTGGCAAAAGCTTCCCAATCGTCAATGAAGATAGAGGGCACTGCGAGAGAAATTCTTTATTTACTTCTTATGACATTGTTTGGCAAGGAAAATATACCGATTGTCATTAAACTGGTATTTCAAGGAAGCATTAGGGAGACAGAAACCAGGAATGAGGAATATGATGATATGGAAGCAGTACTGGACCTGCTGATGACTATCGAGGCAGGTAACGGGAATCCTGCAAAAGTAAGGTTTGAGGAATGGGTACGGCAAACCAAAAAAGACTCCGACATCCTTCCCATACTGTTGGAAAACCGCTGGAACGCTGGAAATGGCTTTACCGATTGGCTGGAAGACGCTACCATCTTTACAGATGATAAGGGTGAGTTGTTACAGAGAATGGTTGTCGAAAAAGTACATGAATGGGTGGGGCTACTACGTAGGCAACCCGAAGAAAGCAAGGCTGTAATATTTGTTGCAACCTATTTGTCAGCGCCTCTTCTTCTGCAAAGCGTGGCACAAGCGGACTTCCGTCAAGCAGCGGTATTGTCGGAAACGATTGAATGGCTGCAATGCAAAGCTGATGGGATTCCATTCCTTACCGGAAATGACAGGCTTTTTTCAACGGCTCTTTCAGAAGCATTGCTGTTCTTTATGCAAGATAGAGATACATTAGGTGGAAGATCCTTAACGGAAAAAGAGGTGGTAAAAAAGTTCCTGGCTCATTTGTATTTTGTCTATACCGGGAAGACTGATTTCCAAAGCGATGCGGAATGGACGAATTTATCGGTCAATCTGGCTGTTGACTTGGAAATGGAGGCATGGCAAGATGTACGGGAGGCCGAGTTTGCTGATGTATTGTTACAAAAGAATATAAGCAATACCATATTCAGTCATCATGTTGTTTCCGTTCTGGAAAAGTATCCGGAGAAATTTTTGGCATGGCTGGAGAAGGATGCTGATCTGGTTTTGATAAAACGGATTGTCGATGTATCGGATATAACCATACTGGAACAATTGAGTCTGTTTTTGTCTGCCGTTGCAGGATTTGAATATCCTGATGATTTCAGGCAGTTGACAAGCTGGCTCAGCCGATTCGCTAATGATCGGGTATTTGCTTCAGATATAACCAGAATATTGCTGTTATGGGTAAGGGAAACAAATTGGAAAAAACAAACGCCGGAACAAATGGAAGATTATTTCATTTCCCGCCTGTTCGGTAAAAACGTAGCCCGATTACCGATAGAGTGGATTGCAGATGATACTTTGCCGGAAAGTGTACGAAAAAGAATGCTCTACAACCATATCTTCTTCCGACCGAAAGAACTGTTGGCCTACATTCGTCAGTCTGTGGTACGGAATACATTGCATACAGATAAATGGTTGGAATGGATGAATACCGGAGAATGGCTGCGGCTGGTTGCAAGTCTGTCTCTTTCGCAAGCAGAACTGTTGCAGCAAGTTATGGATTACATATTGATAAGTTATCCGGTTCAAAAGGAACATTTAGAGACTGCTCTGGTAACCTATATCATTGAAAATCCTTCGGAAGAATGGGCGTACAATAGCAGGGAAGAGAATATTCGCTCATTTGTGAAATCACTTCCTATCCTGCAAGAAAAAACAGAAAATGAACTTAAAGACATAGTGAATATGATAAGTGAAAAATTAATGCCGGAAGAGGACAAGAATTGGTTAACCGGCGAACCGGTGTCTGATTCTAAAATATTCTTTGTTAATAATGCAGGTCTCTGTCTGCTGTCTGCGTGGTTTCTCCGATTGCTGAGTATGCTCGATTATCTGAACGAGGCAAGGAAGGATATCAAAGATACGAAATCAAGAATTCGTGCCATGTTCTTGTTACAATACCTCACTTGTCAAGAAGAAAAGGAATACCGGGAAACAGAATTGGTGTTCAATCGTCTGCTTGTTGGGTTGCCGATGCATATCCCGTTGCCAAAACGGCTGGAACTGACTGCCGAGGAAAAACAAATCGCTGATAGCTTACTGTCGGCAGTAAAAGCGCATTGGTCCAAGATGAACGGAACGTCGCTGAAAGGATTTCTGCAAAGCTTTGTTACCCGTACAGGTCGCTTGGAGGAACAGGACGAAAAATGGCTACTTACCGTGGACGACAAGACGCATGACATTCTACTCGATTCCGTTCCCTGGGGATTCCGGCAAATACGTTTACCGTGGCTGAAGAAATACATACAAGTAAAATGGCACGATAAGCAGGAATTCTGATATTAAATATTAAATAAAGAAATCGTATGGAAGCAGAGAAAGTACATCAGGAAAAAGTAGCACGTACCATACAGCAAAAGCAGGATGGCGGCGGTGCATTACAATTTGTTGATAACCGTATGGTGAACACACTTTTGCAACGTGTTGGCTTAGAGGATGAAGAAGGATTTCAGATGAAAACTGCCCAGTTACAGTCTGACGAGGAAGAAGATACCTTGCAGGGTAAATTTGAACCTACTGTTCAGCGTGTGGAAGATGATGCAGAGGGCGTGCAAATGAAATCGGATACTGTATGCCAACAGAAACCGAATAATACCGGTTTGCCTGATAATCTGAAAGCTGGGGTCGAAAGTCTTTCGGGGTTTTCAATGGATGATGTAAAAGTACATTATAATTCTTCACAGCCTGCCACTGTCCAGGCACTAGCTTATACGCAAGGAACGGACATCCATGTGGCACCCGGCCAAGAGAGGCATCTGCCCCATGAGGCATGGCATGTAGCCCAACAGCTGGCAGGACGTGTTGAACCTACTACGGAAGTGGGTGGTATGCCGGTCAACGACAATATAGATTTAGAACATGAGGCGGACGTAATGGGTGCCAGAGCGAATAGCTTGTAAAAGAATAGTCTATGAATGAATTTATCGGATGGTTCAATCAAGTTTTGACTATTTCTATCCAGCTTTATTTCCAACAGGAGTGTGAATACTCCTCGCTGGAAGAAGTAAAACCACCTGTAAACGGATGGTTGGAAAAGGTGACTGGCGTTCCCGACTTGACATTTGACGAACGGATGGTGGTCATGTTGGCGTTGATGCCGCATGTCTGTCCGCAGATACTGGACATCTTTTTTGTACAAAACAAGAACTTCGACCGGCAATATACGGAATTCGGTGGTTGGAAAGGCTTGTCACATGGAGGTTTTCTGCCAACTGGTGAGACTGCCTCTTTTATTCTTGCCGGAGAAGATACGGAAAAACGGAAAGGGGTGATCCGGTTCTTCCAGAAGGATCACTGGTTCTACACAAAGAATATCCTCCGTCTGGAAGGCGCCGGAGAAGGTGAACCCTTTCTCAGTGGGCAATTGCGTGTATCGGAAGAATTCTTAAGCCGTGTCTTGCTGGACAAGGAATATAAACCTGATTATAACATCGGCTTTCCCGCCAAACGCATTACCACGCAGCTGGAATGGGAAGATATGGTACTGGACTATCAGGTAGCTATCGAATTGGAAGAAATCAATGTATGGATTTCCTCCGGTAAGACTGTCATGGAGGATTGGGGACTGTCCCGTATTCTGAAAGCTGGATACCGTTCGCTGTTTTATGGGCCTCCGGGTACAGGAAAAACATTGGCTGCGACTCTTTTGGGCAAGAAGAATGAGATGGATGTGTACCGGATAGACTTGTCCATGATTGTATCCAAGTATATCGGCGAAACGGAAAAGAACTTGGCAAAGGTATTCGACCTTGCCGAGAACCGGAACTGGATTCTGTTTTTTGATGAAGCGGATGCTTTGTTTGGCAAACGTACATCCACCAATACATCCAATGACCGACATGCTAACCAAGAAGTGGCTTACCTGTTGCAACGGATTGAAGATTTTCCCGGCATGGTCATTCTGGCGACAAACCTACGCTCGAACATAGACGAGGCATTCTCCCGCCGTTTCCAGTCGGTGGTTTATTTTCCGATGCCGACGGAGGAACAACGGGCTGAGTTATGGCGGAACATGCTTCCTGGGAAATGGTTGGGAAAGGATGCGGAAGAATTGATAACTATGGCGGCGGAAACGGAGTTGTCCGGTGGGGCTATTACGAATGTGGTGAGGCGGTGTGCATTGCGCATGATCCAGTCAAAGAAGAAACTGCTGGATAAAGTAATGTTGAAAGAGGCATTGCAGAAAGAAAAAATAAAAAGTTGAATGTAAGTATGCTTTTTGATAGATTTAATTCGTACAGTATTTATTGCATGGTTTAAGAATAAAAATGTATATTTGCGAAAACTAACTTTTAAACGTTATGAGTACAATTTTGCAATTAGCTCCACAGAATGTGTGGAAGCATTTTTATTCGCTGACTCAAATTCCCCGTCCGTCCGGACACATGGAGAAAATAACAGAGTTCCTTGTAAACTTTGGAAAAGGCTTGGGCTTGGAATCATTTGTCGATGAAATAGGCAATGTTATCATTCGTAAGGCAGCTACTCCGGGTATGGAAAACCGCAAAGGTGTCATTCTTCAGGCACACATGGATATGGTGCCTCAGAAGAACAATGATACTGTTCACGATTTTACAAAAGATCCTATTGAAACCTATATCGATGGTGATTGGGTAAAAGCTAAAGGTACAACGCTGGGAGCTGATAATGGTCTGGGTGTTGCTGCTATCATGGCAGTGCTGGAAGATAATAGCTTGAAGCACGGTCCGCTGGAGGCTTTGATTACGAAGGATGAAGAAACAGGCATGTATGGTGCTTTCGGTTTGAAACCGGGGACACTGAAGGGGGAAATTTTGCTGAATCTTGACTCGGAAGATGAAGGCGAACTTTATATCGGTTGTGCCGGAGGTATTGATCTGACGGCTACACTGGAATATAAGGAAGAAGCGCCCGCTGCTGATTCTGTGGCCCGTAAGATTACCTTGAAAGGTTTGCGTGGCGGACATTCCGGTCTGGAAATAAATCAGGGACGTGGTAATGCCAATAAACTTTTGGCTCGCGTGGCACATGATGTGTTGATTGAATTTGATTCTCAGCTGGCAAGTTTCGAAGGTGGAAATATGCGTAATGCCATTCCTCGCGAAGCGTGTGCTGTGTTGGTGTTCAATCCGGAAGATACGGAAGGGCTGGAAGACTATATTAAAGAATATGAGGCGCAAATCAACGCGGAATATGCTCCAATTGAAAGTGGCATTACTTTGACGATAGAGTCGGTTGAACTTCCTACAGCTATTGTACCTGCTGAAATTCAGGACAATATGATTAATGTGCTGATGGCTTGTCAGGATGGCGTGATGCGCATGATTCCTACAGTGCCCGATACCGTGGAAACTTCATCTAATCTGGCAATTGTTATCATTGGTGGTGGTAAAGCGGAAGTACGTATTCTGGCACGCAGTTCTTGCGATACGATGAAAGAATTCCTGGCAGACAGTTTGACGGCTTGTTTTGCCATGGCAGGTATGAAGGTAGAACTAAGTGGAGGATATTCCGGCTGGCAGCCTAATGTGGATTCTCCGATTTTGCATGCTATGAAGCTGTCGTATAAACAACAGTTTGGAGTAGAACCTGCTGTAAAAGTAATCCATGCAGGTTTGGAATGTGGTATTATTGGTGCCAATTGTCCGGGATTGGATATGATTTCCTTCGGACCTACACTGCGTTCTCCGCATTCACCGGATGAACGTGCATTAATTCCTACAGTTCCTAAATTTTACGATTTTCTGGTAGCAACACTGGAACAAACACCTGAAAAGTAGAGAAATATCTATAGATTTTAAAAGCGGGGAGAATGTTTTTTTGAACATTCTCCCCGCTTTTTTTATTTGATATTTTTATTAAAAAAAATGCCGTTACTTTATAGGTAACGGCACAAAATATGGTGCAAACATAAGTGTTTTTCCATAAATGTGCAAATAAAGCTGTTCTTTTTTCTATAATTCTTAAAAAAAAGAGTAATTGTATTCAAAAAACATTCAATTATGAAACAAAAATTATTATTGGAGATGCTATCCTCTACTATTCTGGAACTTCGTGCCAATGGTCAGTGGGGCACTGCACATGTATACCGGAGCGCACGGAATTCTTTCTCTGCATTTAATGATGATAAGGATGTACCGTTCTGCAAATTGAATCCGAACCTTTTGAAACGCTTCGAAATTTATTTGCGCCAGCGAAGATGTAGTTGGAATACGGTATCTACTTATATGAAGGTGCTCCGGGCGGTTTATAACCGGGCAGTAGATAATGGTTATGCCTTGTACATACCAAGGCTTTTCAGGCACGTACATACAAGTGTATGTGCTGATCAGAGAAGATCTTTAGATGCTTCTGATATTGGAAATTTACTTTATGAAACAGAGAAAGTACCTATTAATGGTACTTTACCTTTAGACGTACAAAAAACAAAGATACTATTTGCGCTTATGTTTTTGCTGCGGGGAATCCCATTTGTTGATCTGGTGTATTTGCGTAAAACGGATATCCAGGATAATATTCTGAAATACCGTCGTCGGAAAACCGGTCGATCATTGACAGTGGCGTTGACACCTGAGGCTATGAGATTGATTCGAATGGTAGCTAATACAGATAAGAATTCTCCTTACCTATTCTCTTTCCTATCCAGTCCTGAAGGCACAGAAACGGCCTATCATGAATATCAATCGGCATTGAGGGCTTTCAACTATAAATTGTCTTTGTTGAAGAAATGGATGGGAAGTCATGCTCATCTAAGTACGTATACTATTCGCCATACGTGGGCGACAATGGCTTATCATTGTGAAATACATCCGGGCATCATTTCAGAAGCGATGGGACATTCATCTATCAAGGTTACGGAAACTTATTTGAAGCCTTTTCAAAATCAAAGGATAGATCAAGCTAATCAAGAAGTTATCTCCTTTGTGAAAGGGTATGCTGCTGTCTTCTAAAGAGTGGGGCGGATTTTATAGAATTTCATTATAAAACGCTGATATTTGACTATTGTAGAAATGCAAATAATCAGCTAATTTCCTGGGATATTTTCTCCGGCGGTTTTTCTTGTTTCTTTTCTTTTAGCTTATGTGTTGCGGGTATATTTTTGATTGTCAGTGTGATATCATTATTTTTTTGATGAGTTTCATTGAAGCCTCTTCTTTTTCACTCCATTCTATGTATTTTTTTCTTATAAATCAGTTTGATCAGTAATTTCTCCCATGTTTCGACATATTATTTGACTAATAAAAGACTTTTCCTGGAGCTTTTTCATACTTTTTCTCTTTTTATTCAACAACTCCGTTACCTATAAAGTAACGGTATATAATGAGATGAGGATTATTGATCAGACTATTATTATTCTTTATTTTTTTAAATTTATAAATTTAAAGTTTTTTATTATGAACAAAAAATTTCTAAGTGCAATCCTGTTCGGGGCTTTAATGGTTGGCTCTGCGGGGACATTTACGTCTTGTAAGGATTACGATGATGACATTGACAGTCTGCAAAAACAGATTGATGCAACCAATGTGACGTTAGGCGAATTACAAGCGTTGATAAAGTCGGGAGCCGTTATTACGTCTGTAAGTAGCACAAATGATGGAATTTCTATTGTGTTGAGCGATGGAAAGTCATACAAATTGACCAATGGTAAAGATGGTGCAAATGGTACAGATGGTAAAGACGGTGTTGACGGTAAGAATGCTGTGGCATGGACTATTGGTGCTGATGGCTATTGGTATGAAGATGGCGTAAAGACAGAATATAAAGCTATCGGTGTTGACGGTAAAGACGGTGCTGACGGCAAGGATGGCATTAACGGTGAAGACGGCAAGGATGGTGTTGACGGCGAAGATGGCAAGGATGGCGTCAACGGCGAAGACGGTAAAGATGGCGAGGATGGTAAAGATGGTATTGACGGCAAAGACGGTAAATACTATTATCCTAATATTGAAACCGGATGCTTTGATATTTATCAAGATGGCGAATTGGTTGAAGCTACTCAGATTAGCTGGAAAGCTGCGGGAGTCAGTGCCGTATTGAGTGGAAACACACTGACTTTGTCAGGAGTAGATGGTGATGCGCAAACAGTAGTGATCTATGTTGGTAAACAGCTGGGATCTGTGGCATTCATACCAGAAGTAATGAGTTCAGAAGTTGCTTATCCTACTACAACTAATCCTTTCTATCATTTAGCAACTTATTGGGACGAAAATAAATATAATACTACTACAAAGCAACTGATAGCTCAAACTAATTGGGATAAATCGAATGTTGTAGCCATGCTCTATCGTTTGAATCCTGATGATGCTTATGTGAAAGATGCAATTGCAAGTTTTGTGAATCGTGGTGTTACTACACGTGCGGTTGCCAGTGATAAGGCTGATTTATTGAATATAACTGGTGAACCGACATTTGCTAATGGAGTTGCTGCAGTAAATGCTACTATTAATGCATCAAAGCAAAGCAGTGGCAAAAATGATATTGCAGCTATGCAAGTGTGGGTAGGGCAAAATGCGGTAACTTCCGACTATATCCATGTGAAATCAACTGCTATTAATGTATTGTTGGTAGATAGTATGGCTACGAAGGGCGGAACTCTGACAGAATTTTATTCTCGTACAAAGAGTTTTAAGGGTACCGGTGAAAATGATGCTTTTGTTAAGGATCTCGTTCCTTTGAATGCAACTGCTAATCTTTCATTCAAATTTGATGGTGAGATTGATTTGAAAGACTATGTAGGTCTTTACTCTTCAACTAAAGGTATAAATAAGTTCTTGACCGACCTTGGTTTTTATGGCATGAGCTACGTATTCAGCCTTCCTGCCGAGTATAAATCAGATGATACGCAGAAGACAAATCAGCAATGGTATGTTGAACTGAATAATGGTGTTGTTAAAGCTAATGCAACAAACCTTGAGAATGGTTTGACACCAGCTATCGGACGTACTCCGGTTGTTCGTGTGGATGCTTATATGACCTCTAATACAGGTGCCCGTAAATTGATTGCTTCTTCTTATATTAAACTATCAATTACAGCAAATGATCCCGGACCAGGTAAAGATGCAGATCCTATTACTGCAGATATCAGTTCTGCTAAACAGTATGAATATCATGCTCTGAAATCTGGTACGATGAGTACTGTAGCCGGAGAAATGGATTGGAGAGCAGTTAATAATGTGCTTTACGGTAAAACAGGCTTAACTTCACAAACTTTCTGGAACTACTATGGTGGTGACACTAATACGTATGAGGTGAAAGTGACGACAAAAGAGCAGAATACAGGTAGTGAGATTGTTATTTTTAACTATAATGGTCTGATGGGTGATGTTTGGGCTTATAACGTTGCAGGTTTTAATTTCCAGATTCTGCTGAATCAAGGTGATACTCAGACTTCTAATATCAAGATTGGTGTAGACAATAGAATCAATACAGAAAATCGCTATATGGATGTAAATGGTTTGGGTGCTGAATATATTGTTACCCTTACTATCAAGTCTGATAACATCAAGGCAAAGGGTGATATCATTCTTACGCAAAAGGTTTATGTGAAAGAAGATTGCAAGAGCTTCGATTATAATCCGTTGTATTATGTAGCATCTTATCAGGGTTACGATAACTGCGTGATTGTTAAGGGTCAATTGAAGTCTACTTGGGAGATGTCTTCTAATGTAAGCGAGCACTTCAAGATGATCGATAACAAGAATATTTTCCAATATTATAATACGATCAACAATGTAACTGGTCTTAACTTTGCTTGGGCTACAGGTACTACTGGTGTGACTTATGATGCTGGTGCGCAAGAAGTGAAATTGGATGCTGCAATGATTAAACCGTATGAAGTGAAGAATATGACTTATAGAACCACACTGGCTAACGGTGAATATTGTGATTTCAACTATAACATCGTATTCCAGAATCCGTTTGTTGCTGGTACTTCAAATGCTGTTTCTGTAAATGATGGCATTGGTAAAAATACTGTTGAGACTATGCCGCAGGTTAACGTTAAAGATAATGATGGTACTGCTATCTATTCTTACAATGCTACATCAAAGACATTGGTTCTGTCATCGAAGGCAACTGATACTTATAAGGTGGCTGTACCGACCGTGGTTTATAGCTTCAAGAATGATGATGCATATAAGAATGTAGTTAGTCAGATGGGTACTAAAGCTACTTTGAGTGTTGATCCTTCTACTGGTGTTGTTACTTGGGAAAACTTGGGTACAACTTTGCAAGGTACTCACAAGTTGACTGTAATAGCTACTGTTACATTTGAAAACCTGTCTATAGTAGCATGCAATATTCCGGTTAATTTGATTGGTAAATAATCAAAGTTAATAGAATTGATACAACTACTCTGTGAAGACTAGTCCTTTTTTTCACCATCGTGAAAAGTAAAATGTTGTTGTGTGAGGCTGTTTCCAGTGGGAAGCGGCCTCACTCTTTTTCTGCCATCTTGTCTCCTGTCTTGTCATTCGTTTCATTTCCTGCCATTCTTGCTTATTTTCTCCTTGTCTAATCTTCTTATTTTTGATGTAGGTCAAGAAATATGTTATAAAACATACTTTTATGTAATGTATCGCTCGAAGTTTCGAACAAAGGTATTATTTTTGTGTTATAAAACATGATTTTAATAGGATAACAAGATTTTTAAGGAGGATAACAAAATGAAAATGTTAAAGAAAATTTTTAAGCACATCAGCGAAGCTGATAAGCACGTTTGGGGTTACTCTACAATTTATTAACCCCCTTTTTATGAGTGTGTATTTGATTTTTAGGTATTAGTTTAATTTTTAAGGTTATGAAAAAAAAGATTTTTAAAACATGGAGAAACATTCTCGCCGAAGTAGGTCGGAATGAGATGTTGATGATGGGTTATACCCTGAAGAAGTAAAAAAGCATTTGAACTAAACTTTATGAAGCGAGGAGTACGTCTTGAAAACGTATTTCTCGCTTCTTTTTATATCCCTTTGAAAGCTTTTTTATATAAAAAACAGCTTTTGTTTAAACTTTATTCCCTTTCTTTGTTGTTAGTACAAAGACTAACAGAATAGTATCCATGGAAAAAATTCAAAGAATTTGTAGTTTGGTGTTGCTGGCAGCGTTTTGGGGCTGTGTGCCTGTGCTGCATGCGCAGTCGTTTGATAAGTTGTGGAAGCAAGTGGAGCAAGCACAGGAAAAGAGTTTGCCGCAAACTGTGATTAAGCTGACGGATGAGATATTCCGGAAGGGGGAACGCGAAAAGAATACCCCGCAGATGCTTAAAGCCTATATGTGCCGGAATACGTATCAGAATATACTGACGCCCGATAGTTTCTATGTCAATCTGAAAGGATTGGAACAATGGGCGTTGCGTGAGCAAAATCCGGTCAGCCGTGCAGTGTTGAATTCACTGGTAGCGAGTATCTATGCCAATTATGCAGATAATAACCGCTGGGAATTGCGGAATCGTACTTCGCTTAATCTGGGAGAGATGGCTCTACCGGCGGATATCCGCGAATGGAGTGCCAATTTGTTTGTGAATCAGGTAATAAAATATACCGGTGAAGCCTTGAAAGACTCTACTGAGTTACTGAAGACATCTTCACGTACTTATATTCCTTTTGTGATTTTAGGAGATGCAAGTGAATACTACCATCATGAAATGTATCATTTGCTGGCATCACGTGCTATCGATGCTTTACAGAAAGTCTCGTGGTTTGATACGGATTCTTTGGTGAAGAAAGACATTATGGGCATTTATGGGCAGATGATAAATACCTATCGGAAAATGCCTGATCGGGAAGATGCTGCCGTACTGACTATGCTGGATTATATGGCTTGGCGTAACCGTGAAGGAGATGTCTTGCTTCGTCCCCGTGCTGTAAAAGAAGATGAGAGCGAAGCACCGAACCAATATCTACGTGCATTAGACCGTATCATTAAAGACTATGCTAAACGTGATGTATGTGCAGAGGCGTATCTGGCTAAGGCCCGTTATTACCGTAATATGCGTAAATATCCGGAAGCATTGCAAACCTGTGATGAGGCTATTAGTCTTTACCCTGACTACAAACGCATATCCGCATTGCGTGAACTGAAAGAAAGCATATTGCAACCTCAATTTAACCTGACTGCAAGCAGGGCTACTTACCCCGGTGACTCTTTGAAATTGAGAGTGACCCATCGTAATCTGGATGGATTTACAGTGAACCTGTTTCATACTACTTTATTGAAAGAGGAAACTGATATGCCACAGATCAATACCTCTTTTTATAAGAAATATGCCCGTAAAGTGAAGGCAGAACACTTCTCTTTGTTGCGCCCGGATAATTACCAGTCGGCAGATAGTACATACAGCATGCTGATGCCCGGCGAACCAGGTGTTTATGTTATGCAGATTGTACCTGATGACAAGAAAGGCAAAACTTCTGAAAACTATCTCTATCTTACTCGCTTCAAGGTGTTGACCTTACCTTTATCGAATAAGGATTTTGAGGTTGTAGCTTTGGATGCTGAGACTGGAAAGCCTATTGCAGATGCTCAGATAACTTTCTATTCCAGTTACGGAACAAAGAACAATGAGGTGCTGGAGCAGAAAACTACAGATGCTTCGGGCAAAGTGGTAATGCCGTGGGTTAAGCAATTCCGTGCATTGAGTGCTACGAAAGGCACTGATACAGCAATGCCATTGCAGCGTATTTATAATAGCTCTAATGGAGTCTGGAATGGCACAGATGAAGAGTTTGATGAAGTGAAGATTTTAACGGACCGTTCCATATATCGTCCGGGACAGACTATCTATATAAAAGGTATAGCTTATGCCCAAGAGGGAGATACCGCCAAGGTTCTTCCAAATGAAACTTATACGGTGGAGCTCTCGGATGTGAATGGTAATGATATTGGAGAGAAAAAAGTCCGTACCAATGAATTTGGTTCGTTTACCACAGAGTTTATACTGCCTGCTGCCTGCCTGAATGGGTCTTACACGATTGAAGTTGAGGAAACTGATGGCCGGGCATTTATACAAGTGGAAGAATATAAGCGTCCTACATTCGATATAGTTTTTGATCCTCAGAAGGATTCCTATCAAGTAGGAGACAGTGTACAGGTGAAAGGTACGGTGAGTTCCTTTAATGGTGTGCCTTTGCAAGGGTTGGAACTGAGTTATACCGTAACCCGTAGTTTGTTTTCGTGGTGGAGATCTTATGGGCAGAGTTCCACTTCACTGGCTTCCGGCACAGTGACGATAGGAGATGACGGAATGTTCTCTATTCCTGTCCGCCTGCAAGGTGTGAAAGGGGAGAATGCCGGTTTTTATACCTATCAGATAGAAGCCTCTGTAACCAACCAGGCCGGTGAAACACAAAGTAGTGTGACCACGCTGTCAGCAGGCAACCGTTCGCTTGTTTTGTCTGTCGAAACGGAAGAGCGCATTTGTAAGGATGACAGTATCCGCCTGACATTCGTGGCGCGGAACCTGAATATGCAACCCGTTGCTGTGAAGGGTGATTATCGCCTGGTACAAACTGTAGATGGAAAGCAGGAAGTCCGTTTCAGCGGACAGTTTACCTCGAATGTGGAAGTATTGTTGCCGGAATGGAAGAATTTACCTTCAGGTGCTTACGAACTACAATTAGCAGCCAAGGACGATCAGGGTAGGGATGTTGATTACAAGCAACATATCGTACTCTTCTCCTATGACGACAATCGCCCTCCGGTAGATTCACCAGTCTGGTTCTATGCACGCAATGCGGAGTTTGATGCCGGGCACCCTGCTCAATTCTGTTTGGGGACTTCTTATAAGGATGCTTATGTCATGCTGGATGTATTCAGCGGTAAAAAGCGTTTAAGCAGTACGGTGCTTCAATTATCCGACTCTATTGTTCGTTTTGATATTCCTTATAAAGAAGAGTATGGAGACGGGATAGAGTACCTGTTTGCTTTTGTCAAGGGTGGTGAATTCTATTCTGAAAAGGTCAACTTGCAAAAGCGTATGCCGGATAAAGCACTGACAATGAAATGGGATGTATTCCGTGATAAGTTGCGTCCCGGACAAGAAGAGGAGTGGCGTCTGACGATAAAGACACCGCAAGGTACACCGGCTGATGCTGAGATGCTTGCTACTATGTACGATGCTTCTTTGGATAAGCTGTATCCCAATCGTCAGAATTTTAATGTGAACTATCCCCGTTTCAATCCTCAGATATATTGGTCTTATGGATATACAGGTGGAGCCTTCTATTCTTGTCATTTCTCGATGAAGGAGTGGAAAATTCCAGCATTTATCTACGATACTTTTTATTCGGAAGAAGACATAAATGAAGCAATGATAATCGGATATCGTTCTGTGAAGAGAACGGATGTAACAGGAAGCGTACAGGTGAGGGGCATAGCATCTCCGCAGACAAAAATGATGGCTATGGCGGACAATGCTTCTGCTGATCTGACAAATATGTTGGCCGGAAAAGCGGCAGGTCTAATGTTTGAAGAAGAAATGTCGCAGGAAATTGGACAGACGGCTGATGATGTAGAGTCGGGCAATACCCCCGAACTACGTACAAACTTCGCTGAAACGGCGTTCTTCTATCCGCAACTGCGCACCAATGAACAAGGTGAGATTTCCTTCTCCTTTACGATGCCACAAAGTCTGACGCGTTGGAATTTCCGCGGATATTCCCATACAAAGGGAATGTTGACCGGTCAGTTGGATGCTTCTGCTGTTACGGCGAAGGACTTCATGCTGTCTCCCAATATGCCGCGTTTTGTACGGGTAGGGGATAAGACCAGCATTGCTGCAACCATTACCAATCTGACAGGTAAATCTTTGAAGGGAACTACGAAATTTATTCTTTTTGATCCGATGACGGATAAAGTGATTTCCACTCAACGCCAAGCTTTCACGGTAGAAGCCGGGAAGACCGTTCCTGTAAGCTTCCGTTTCACAGTGACGGATAAACAGGATATGTTGGGTGTACGTATGATTGCTGACGGTGGCACATTCAGTGATGGCGAACAGCACTTGTTGCCTGTATTGAGCAATAAGGAATACATTACTGAAACCCTTGCCATGCCGGTACGTGGTGAAGAAACCCGTACGTTCTCTTTGGACAGCCTGTTCAATTACAACAGCCGCACGGCCACCGACCGCCGACTGACAGTAGAATTTACAGGTAATCCCGCCTGGTATGCCGTACAGGCATTACCCGTATTGAGTCAGCCCCGTACAGATAATGCTACAGCATGGGCAGCCGCTTATTATGCTAATTCCCTTGCTTCTTACATTGCCAACAGTCAGCCGCGCATTAAAGCTGTATTCGACAGTTGGCGCATGCAAGGCGGTAAGAAAGAAAACTTCCTCAGTCAGTTACAGAAGAACCAAGAGGTGAAGAATATCCTTCTCGAAGAAAGTCCGTGGTTGCTGGAAGCTACTACTGAAGCCGAACAGCAAGCGCGTATTGCTACTTTGTTCGATCTCAATAATCTGTCGAACAATAATATGACCACCCTTATTAAACTACAGGAATTACAAAATGCCGATGGCGCCTGGAGTTGGTACAAAGGTATGCCGGGTAGTCGCAGTATGACGGGATACATCACCGAACTCCTTGTCCGCTTGCCGCTGCTTACCGGACAACAGAACTCCGCTGATGCCCTTTCCATGCAGCAAAGAGCTTTCAACTATTTGCATAGCCAGGCATTGCAGGAATATCAGAATATCCGTAAAGCAGAGAAAAACGGGACGAAGATCGATAATCTTTCATATCCGGCAATGACGTATCTCTATCTGATAGCTATCTCCGGTGAAAGAGTGCCTTCTGCCAATGAAGCCGCTTATCGCTATTTCCTCTCTATGGTCGGCAAGAACCTGAGTTCGAATGCAATGGGAGTCAAGGCGCAATCAGCTATCATTCTGCAAAAGGCAGGTCGCACGGCTGAGGCTAACGAATTTATCGCTTCTATTAAAGAGCATCTGGTGCAAACCGATGAACGGGGTGCATACTTTGCTTTCTATGAAAGACCTTTCCTTTGGGGAACACAACCTATTTCCGTTCATGTGGAGGTAATGGAAGCCCTGAGGATGGCAGGAGGCAATGATGCATTGGTGGAAGAAATGAAACTTTGGTTACTGAAGCAGAAACAAACTACAAGTTGGAATTCACCTGTGGCAACGGCAGACGCTATTTATGCATTGCTTTGCCAAGGGAGTGACTTGTTGTCATCACGTGGTGATGTACGCATTGTTCTTGGCCGTAAAGTGCTGGAAACATTCTCACCTGCCAAGACCACAGTTCCCGGATTGGGATATATTAAGGAAAGCTTTGCAGAAGGTAGTCCTGAATTGCGTGCCAAGTCCATTACTGTGGAAAAGAGGGATGCAGGCATTGCCTGGGGGGCAGTCTATGCACAATATCTGTCACCTATTTCCGATGTAAAACAGCAAGGTGGTGAACTGGCTGTAGAAAAGAAACTCTATGTAGAGCGTACTTTGACAGGTGGAAAGAAAGAATTGCAACCCATCACTGCTTCCACGCAACTGGCGGTAGGTGATAAAGTGGTTTCCCGTCTGACGATACGTCTGGACCGTGCCATGGATTTCGTTCAACTGAAAGATCAGCGTGGTGCCTGCTTCGAACCGATGAATTCACTTTCCGGTTATCGCTGGAACGGTGGAATAGGTTATTATGTGGAGATAGAAGATGCTTCCACTAATTTCTTTTTCGATAGTCTGAGCAAGGGTGTATATGTGTTGGAATACAGTTACCGCGTTGCCCGTAGCGGGCAGTATGAAGCCGGGCTGGCAACAATTCAATGTGCCTATGCTCCCGAGTATGCAGCTCATTCAGCATCAGTGAAGGTCGAGGTGGAGTAGAAATTTTAAAACTTGCTTTTAGGAACTCTCATTTAAAACACCTACTTTTGTGCATCCTAAAATGAAAACGAATGAAACGAACCTTGATATGTATATATGCGCTTGCCGCCGTAGCACTGACTGCTATGGCGCAACCGCGTTTTTCATCCAATAAAGAAACTCACAACTTCGGACAGATCGAATGGAAACATCCCGTTAGCGTGCAGTATGTCATTACCAATACGGGCGATCAACCTCTGGTGCTTACTGATGTAGACCCTTCCTGTGCCTGTTCCGTAGCCCAGTGGACACAAACTCCCATTGCTCCCGGTGAAAAGGGGAAGATCGTCGTCGATTTTGATGCTAAGGCATTGGGGCATTTTGATAAGTCCATAGCTGTTTATTCCAATGCGCAGCCCAATCTGGCTTATCTGCACTTTACAGGTGAGGTGGTGCGCGAGATAAAAGACTTTACGAAAACCTATCCTTACCTTATCGGACAGATACGTATTGACAAAAATGAGATTGATTTCCCTGATACGCACCGTGGCGAAAAGCCTGTCATACGGATTGGCGTAGTGAATCTGTCGGATCGTTCGTATGAACCGGTATTGATGCACCTGCCTTCCTATCTGGATATGAAAGTGGAACCGAACGTGCTTCAGAAAGGTGAGAAAGGGCTTATCACATTAACTCTCAACACAGAGAAACTGACAGACTTGGGACTGACACAGGCATCAGTTTACCTGTCACGCTTCACAGGTGACAAGGTGAGTGATGAAAACGAGATACCTCTTTCTGCTATTCTCCTGCCTGATTTCTCCGGTATGACCGATACGGACAAGGCGAATGCTCCGGTAATCCGTCTTTCGGAGACAGATATAGACCTGAGCGCACAACTGGCTAAGAAGAATAAGGTGAAACATGATATACAGATCACCAATACCGGACGCTCTCCGTTGCAAATCAGTAAATTGCAGGTGTTCAATCCTGCTTTAGGAGTAAGTCTGAAGAAGAGCGTGTTGCAGCCGGGCGAAACCACCCGCTTGCGTGTGACGATAGATAAGAGGAATATCGCCAAGAAGAAACGCCACCTGCGCATTCTGATGATTACGAATGATCCGATGCAGCCTAAGGTTGAGATGAATATCAAAGCGAGTTAAAGATTTATGATTTCATAAATCATAAATCTTATCATAAATCATAAATTAGAAATCATAAATCTTATCATGGAACATCCTGAAAACGATGAATCCTATAAAGGATTGGTTGTCAATGCAGGCATTGAGCAACCTTCGTCTGTCAATCCCTATCGCCGCCCGAAACCTAAAAAGCGTCAGCGTTCCGTAGCGGAGTTTGTAGAAGGTATTGTAAAAGGAGACGTCACTGTGCTGAGTCAGGCGGTTACTTTAGTGGAAAGTGTGAAGCCCGAACACCAGGCATTAGCACAGGAAGTTATTGAGAGATGCCTGCCTTACTCAGGGAACTCTATCCGTGTGGGGATCAGTGGCGTGCCTGGAGCCGGAAAAAGTACCTCGATTGATGTCTTCGGCTTGCATGTGTTGGAAAAATACGAAGGTAAGCTGGCAGTGCTTGCCATCGACCCCAGTAGCGAGCGCAGTAAGGGCAGTATCTTGGGTGATAAGACGCGTATGGAGCAACTCTCCGTCCATCCAAAATCTTTCATCCGCCCCAGTCCGTCGGCAGGTTCTTTGGGTGGGGTAGCCCGTAAGACGCGTGAAACGATTATTCTTTGTGAAGCTGCCGGTTTCGATAAGATCTTTGTAGAGACGGTAGGTGTGGGACAAAGTGAGACGGCTGTACACTCTATGGTCGACTTCTTCCTGCTTATCCAGTTGGCCGGAACAGGCGACGAACTGCAAGGCATCAAGCGTGGTATCATGGAAATGGCGGACGGTATTGTTATCAATAAGGCAGATGGTGATAACCTGGAGCGTGCTAAATTGGCCGCATCGCAATTCCGCAATGCTCTGCATCTGTTTCCTGCTCCCGAGTCAGGATGGACGCCACAGGTGATGACTTATTCCGGCTTCTATAACCTGGGTGTGAAAGAGATTTGGAAGATGATTTACGACTATATTGCTTTTGTGAAAGATAACGGTTATTTTGAATATCGACGTAACGAGCAAAGCAAATACTGGATGTACGAAAGCATCAATGAACGTCTGCGCGATAGTTTCTACCACAATCCGGCCATAGAAGCCATGTTAAGTGATAAAGAACAGCAAGTACTGCAAGGCAAACTCACTTCCTTTGTTGCAGCAAAGAGCTTGCTAGATACCTATTTCGGAGAATTGAAGAAGAATTAGTTCGGGTTACAGAGCTACAAGCTACAAGTAGCTGCGCTATCATGCCGCAAGGCACTTGTAGCTTGTAGCTCTGTAACTCGTAACTAATTCACGCTTTTTTCCCTTCCTTCTCAAAGTCCGCCTTCGATTTACTCTTCGTTACGATATATACGCCAAGGAATACCAGGGCGATAGCTACACCTTTTTCCCAACCGAATACACCCAGGCCCATGATAATGGCGGCAATAGAAGCTACGATGGGTTGCATATAGTTGTACATGCTCACCACTGTGGGCCGCAGCAACCTTTGGGCGGTCATAATGAAGATATAGGCAAGGAAGCTACCACCTATTACTACGTAGCCCACTTGTACGTATGCCGCGGTAGAAATTTCCGTCCACTGAATACCTGCCACATCATGATAAGAGAATGGAATATAGCACATGGAGGCATAGATAAACATCCATTTATTCAATGTGATGGGAGAATATTTCTGCGATAAGCCCTTGAACACAGTCAGATAAATAGAAAAGCTGATTTGCGCTACCAGACAAAGCAAGTCCCCGATAATACTGCTGTTACCGTTGCTTGTGGCCTGACTGCTTAATATAAGTGTCAGCGCTCCCATGGCCCCTACAAAAATACCCAGTACTTTCAGGTTCGTGATAGGTTCCTTCAGATAAATGGCAGCGATAATCATGGTTACGATAGGAAGTGTGGTTGTCACGATGGAGGCATCGATGGGTGAAGTCATTGAAAGCCCGAAGATATACACTCCTTGATTGAACACCAGTGCAAAAAGTGAAGCAAAGAAAATCTTCAGCATATCGCGGTGATCCACGTGTTCGTGCTTACAGAATGCAGACAGTAGCCAGAAACAGGCGGCTGCACCTACCATGCGGAACGTAGTTACCGATAAGGCTGAAAACTCCATAAGTGCGGATTTGCCGATGGGCGCCATCAGTCCCCATAAAATATTGGCAGTCAGGGCGAATATGTGCCCTTGTACATTCTTATTCATACTCTTTTTTCTTTTGAGGCTGCAAAAGAACAACTATTTTTTGAAACTAAAAAGTCTTTTCTCTTTTTATATACTTGTAGTCTGTTGGAAGTATATATCGGATGTGTTGTATCTATATGTCGGACGTGTTGCATCTATATGTCGGATGTGTCGTATCTATATATCCAACGCCACCGATATATAGACGCTAAAGGAACAGGATGAAGAAGGGCGTTTAGCCTTCTAATACGATTCGTCCTATCAATCATGCTGTTCATGCAGTGTAAGGAAACCGGAAGATTTACTATTTCTCCTTTTTACAGGAAGTCAAGAGGCTGCCAGCAAGAAGTTAACTTCCTGTCGACAAACTCTTAATTTCTTGTCGACAAGAAATTGATACTTTGTAGCATCTTGATAATCAATGATAAAAATCACTTATACAAAAAAAACGTTTGTATATATATATTACTTTATTTCCTTGCATACCTCTTACGTATTCTGTCACGGAATCGGACTTGCCTGAAATTACATAGCTTGTTGTGGATGAGAATAAGCAATGTAATCATTCATTACATTACTTGTGCCGGATCACGTCATTACTTGCAGAAACACTAGATGGAACGGGACTTACGGATAAAACACGGTTAAGCGATCTGTTTAACAAAACTAATTTCAAAAATGGCAAAGAATGAGGCGGTTCTAGTGAACCAAATTTATTTAATTTAATCGTCCACTTTTTAGTGGACAGCAATCCCTAGTTTCACAAGTAAGGATTTAAAGTAAATAAACACAAAATTACAGCCAACCCCATCCATTCTATTATAAATCTCCGTATTTTTGGGCACTAATAGCATCATACATCATTATTTTGATGCTTTTATCATTTTTCGCTCACATCAAAATCATGTTAATATAAAAAATAGGATACTTATGAAAAAATATTGGTACAGCTTAATCTTGTCAGTAGTCTTACTCTCATGTTCTGTAGAACAACTTCCCGATTACTCTCAATACGTCAACCCTTTAATAGGCAATGCAGATAATGGACATACCTTCCCCGGTGCTTGCGTACCTTTTGGCTTAATACAGGTCAGTCCCGAATCAGGTACAGGCGAGTGGAGATATTGTTCCGGATTCAATTATGACGATGATTTTATTGACGGTTTTACACAAACTCATCTGAATGGTACAGGAGTTCCCGATTTAGGAGATATACTTATGCTCCCTTTTTGTGGCGAATTGCAAGGCGGTGTATATAAAAGTCGGTATAACAAAAAAACTCAAAAAGCATCTGCAGGCTATTATTATGTTGACCTAACAGATGCCAATGTGGATGTTGAGCTGACTGCAACCCCACACACTGCTTTCCACAAATATACGTTTAAAGGCAGCAATCCCCGCATATTGCTCGACTTACAAAGAGGACTGGTCAGCTGTATGGAAAGGTTGAGAGCACATGTCCTAACAGCAAATGTTTCAATGCCTGACCCATATACGATTATTGGGAATGCCGAAGTGACAGAATGGGTACAGAGGCAATACTTTTATGTGATAAAATTCGACAAACCGTACGCAGTAGAAAAGGAACTTCCTATGCAAGAAGGGGAAAAAGGTAAACGCTTTATACTTTCATTTGATGGTGATAAAGATGATATTATCCAAATAAAAATTGGTATATCCTCTGTGAGCATTGATGGAGCCATTGCGTCTTTAGAAAAAGAGAATCCTAACTGGAGTTTTGAGAAAACCAAGCAAAATGCAAAAAATCAATGGAATGAGTTACTATCCCGTGCTCAGGTAAGTGGAACGGAAGAGGAAAAGATTAATTTTTATACATCTATGTACCATTTGTTTACTCAACCTAATAATATCGCTGATATAGATGGCAAATATAGAGGAGCTGATGATAAAGTTTACACTTCTCCTACTGGAGTTTATTATTCTACTTTCTCCCTGTGGGACACATATCGTGCCGCCCATCCGCTATATACAATTCTTGCTCCAGAAAAAGTAGATGGTATGGTGCAAACTATGATTGATCATTATAAGGTTCAAGGCGCCCTACCCATTTGGAGTCTGTGGGGAAGAGAAAATTATTGCATGATTGGTAATCATGCAATTCCAGTCATTGTAGATGCTTATCTAAAAGGCTTTAAAGGCTTCAACACCGAAGATGCTTATAAAGCAATAAAAGGTTCTTCAATGGTCAGTCATCGGAATTCTGATTGGGAAGTGTATAACAAGTATGGTTATTATCCATATGACATAACTGCAGTAGAGTCTGTATCCAGAACACTTGAATCCTGCTATGATGATTATTGTGTGGCTCAAATGGCAAAAGCATTAGGACGAATAGATGATTATGAATACTTTAATACCAGAGCTGGATTCTATAAAAATCTATTAGACCCGCAAACAAACTTAATGAGAGGCAAAGATTCTAAAGGTAATTGGCGTACTCCTTTCAATCCATTTCTGCTATCCCATGCCGCTACGTCCGGTGGAGATTATACAGAGGGGAATGCCTGGCAGTACACCTGGCACGTACAACACGATGTGCAAGGTCTCATCGATTTGATAGGAGGCAAAAAGAATTTTGTAGAAAAGATTGATTCATTGTTTTTTTTGGATGAACGCATTGAAGGTGAAGGGTTTGTTTCTGATGTCACAGGCCTGATAGGACAATATGCACATGGCAATGAACCAAGCCACCATATAGCTTATCTCTATAGTTACGCAGATAGAAAAGATAAGACACAGGCAATTATCAGAGAAATATTTGACCGTTTTTACCTCCCCAAGCCTGATGGTTTATGTGGGAATGACGATTGTGGACAGATGTCTGCATGGTATTTATTCTCGGCTATGGGATTCTATCCTGTAAATCCTATAGGGGGCGAGTATATATTGGGAGCACCTCAAATAGGAGAGGTCATATTGAAATTGCCAAACAATAAAACATTTACAATCAAAGCAGAAGGAATATCCAAAGAGAATAAATATGTAAAGTCTGTCATGCTGAATGAGACTCCAATTGAAGGAATATCCATACATCATAATGATATAATAAGAGGAGGAACATTAGTCTTTACAATGACGAACCAACCCAGCTAACATTAACTAAGCCGTATAAACAAAAAGGATGCTCGTGTGCGAAGCATCCTTTTTGTTTATACGATACATGAGATTACAACCGGCCGTTAATCACTTCATCAAATGTTTTCACGTAATCCGTATTCAACATTGCTTTATATTCATTACAGAAAGCATCAAATGTAGCTTTAGCCAAGCTGGTTCTACCATTCTTATGCAACGTATGGCATTTGAGAGTTAATGCATATTCATCTGTCTTATCATGGGCAAACATGCTATTAGCTATCAGAATCAGTAACTCGTGATTCCTCTTAACATATTCTTGTTTCGACAGGCTTATTGCGGCATCCAACACAGCATTGGCATAGTTTGACTTAAAAGAATCCAACCAATCAGTCTGAACATATGGCAATAATTGTCCGGACAATAAATTCAAGGGCAGTTCATTGATATTCTCTGCCGTTACAATTTCGTTGTTTTTCACTCTATCTATGAAATGGCATATTTCTATATAGTCACAATAAGTTTGAGTAAACTTGATTGACCAATATGTACTTTCTTTCACAAGTTCTGCCCCATCCAGCTTTTCTAATAACAGCTTTAGTTTTCGAATATTCACACGCCGGTTATTCTGGGCACTTTCATCCATTTTATCAAACCAAAGTATTTCCCGCAGGGTAACATTCGAAATACCTTTCTTGTTATTCACACTGTAAAGGATAATGAGAATCAACAGTTGCTTCAATATAGGTGTGAATGATTTAGTAATGTCCATTCCATCTTTATCCCATACTTGAAAACCATCCAAGAAAAGGATGGCTGACTTTCTATGAATGGTCGATTTAAACTTATATTTTTCTTCTTCCGCAGGTTCTTCATAAGAGCTATCTATATCTGTAGCAACAGAATAATCAGATATGCAAGTTCCCTTTTTTCTCCGGTTATAAAAGTATATATACCCCACACCTGCAAGGATACAGAGAGTTATACCAAACAGTATAGACATCCACAACGAAGGTGTTGTATATGCTGTATCCCGTTGCAGTGTATCTTCTATTTTCAAAGGAGGGTAACTCAATGAATAGATGCTGATATTTGATTTCTTATTATGATTATAGTTGGTTACGATATAAAGTTGAGAATCTACATAGTCGTAATAAAGTGTACAAAATGAGTTTACATCATCAAATATGAAAGGAATGGTATCTGCATAGTTTGTGCAGTTATTCCCGCTATCTAAATCGAAAGACCTCAACAAGATGTAGCTATTTGAACAATCATTTGGAAAACACAGAGCATATAGCTTATTGGCTTTCTCGTCAACAACAATATTACTGCCGACAACAAAATTTCCCATATTATTAGAAATACTCCATAGCTTCTTTGCTTTAAAAGCGTTGACATCCAGTGCATAAAGGTCATAATAATTCACAATCCCCAATTCCTGCTTACCCTGCGGATTACCACATCCCCCGAACACAAGTATTGTGTCGCCGTTTTTATGCCCTAATCCGCTAAGATAACGTGGTGGGATTTCTTCACTATACGAAACCTGTTCCCAATCATCCTGCATTCGGGCTTTTTTAAATATCTGATTTTTATATTGATAATTCCCATATCCACCAAAGACATACAAGCATGAATCTTTAGGTGATATGAAAGCATTATGCTGAGAATACTCCGGATTCTTTATTGTGCGATCATCATTTGACCATGTATTATCTTTAAAATTAAAAATAGAGAGTCTTGTGGCAGTGTCAAAATCATATGACCACAATTCATCGTAGTATGGCTGGTAAATAAGCTGATTGTTTATCTCTATATATGGAATACCTCGAACAGCATTAATCGTATCTAATGTATTATTAATAGTGGAATACGCAAGAACAGACGAACCATTGGTAAAGTAAATATTACTTTTCGAAGGAGCATGACAGAATTGAGTATATATCGGCAATTCCAGCGTTTTCTCTTTTACCCATTTGGCATGCTTGTTTATCTCCCATGTAGGGTTAGTTACCATTGCTGAAATATGGTGTAAACTGTCCGCACAAGAATAGGGTTGATGCTCTTTCAAGGGCCAGTATGCAATCAGTTTCTGTTTTCCATCTGCAATTTTTACATTACGTACAGACATAGGTGGCACATCGGAAGAATGGAATTTCGAATGATTAGAATAGCCAAAATAGAATTTTACGTCCTTGATGTTTAGATGTTTATACAGACTTTGCAACACCTCGTCATCCAAAACAAGCCGAAGGCTATCCGGGTAAATTGAGCACTGGATATGTACCCATTTATTCCATGCATGTTGATTTAGCTGTTCTTCGTCGAACGCCAAATAGACATTGTCACCCTCTATTAAATTCAACGACTTCCTCCCGGATGTGATATTGGCTATTAAATCGAAGCTTGTTTCATCATCAATTACAATCCTAAAAACATATCCGTAATTATGCTTTTCATATCTGAACTTAACATCAAAATCTATCGTAAAACCTTTTGATGCATCAAATTCTGGAGACAGAGTCAGTGACGTTCTCTCCTCCTTAATTACATTGTGAGCAGAGAAATACAATCCTGATGAAAGGTTTTGTGATTCAAGTAGTATTGAGTTTAAGATTAAAAATAAAAAAATAATTGTTTTTCGCATAGTACAGCCGATTATTTTATGCAAAGGTAATATGGATTATGAGATTTGCAAAGAAAAAAAACATATTTGGAATTACTCTCTTAAGTTCACAAGGAGTAATTCTCATCTTTTTATTTCATTTTTATTCCTTTCTTGCCCATCACATCCATCTGTCAGTAATTGGCATTACAAAAGAAACCATACATATATAAAGAAGAGAATCACCTCTTTCCAAGCATATAATTTATGAAAAAAGAGTGTGATGAAACATATTCTTTACTTCTGTTGATGAACTATTAATATATCTATTAACATCAAAGTGGCTTTTCCACAGTTTATTAATGTTTTGTTAATATAGTTGTTAACGCTGAGAGACTATTTTTGCTTTTCATTAATTAAATAAAGAAAGAAAATATGAAGAATCTTATTACGGCATTAGGAATAATGCTATTATTGGTGGCATGTAGTGATAAAAAAGAGGAATTCAGTGGCAACCCTATTGTTGACGGGTGGTATGCCGATCCTGAAGGAGTCGTATTTGACAATGAATATTGGATATACTCCACTTTATCCGATTTCCCTCTCGGAGCAGACAGCACAGAATTTACCGGATTACAGAAGAAAACGAGAGCTATACATCAAGTCTATAATATCCAGACATATATGGATGCTTTCTCTTCCAAAGACATGGTACACTGGACTAAACATCCCAAAGTATTGTCCATTGAAAATATAAAATGGCTGGAATTTGCCTTATGGGCACCTGCCGCTGTACAGGCAAACGGCAAGTATTACCTGTTCTTTGGAGGTAACGACATTCAGAATGACGAACAATATGGCGGTATTGGTGTGGCCATAGCTGATAACCCGGCCGGTCCTTTTAAAGATGCCTTGGGAAAACCGCTAATTGATAAAATTGTAAATGGAGCCCAGCCCATTGACCAGTTCGTATTCAAGGATGATGACGGCAGTTATTACATGTATTATGGTGGCTGGCACCATTGTAACATGGTAAAGTTAAGCCCTGATTTATTAAGCCTGGTTCCTTTTGATGACGGTTCATATTACAAAACTATTACCCCCGAAAATTATGTGGAAGGTCCCTTCATGCTGAAACGGAATAATAAATATTATTTCATGTGGTCAGAGGGTAGTTGGGTTGGTTCAGATTATAGTGTAGCCTATGCCATTGCCGATTCCCCATTTGGTCCTTTCAAGCGTATCGGAAAAATATTACAGCAAGACGACACTGTAGGCACAGGAGCAGGCCATCATTCAGTAATTCAAATTCCAGGAAAAGATGAGTGGTACATCGTTTATCACCGCCATCCATTAGGTGACACTATTCCACACCACAGAGAAGTCTGTATAGACCGGATGAACTTTGATGAGAATGGTTTCATAACTCCGGTGAAAATGACCTTTAAAGGTGTTGGCATGAATAATTTGCCGAATTAATAGAAAATAACAGGACGTTTTAGGAAGTGCTTATTGGGGGACATACAACCTTTCCCAATAAGCACTTCCCATTTTATATATTATACCATACTTTAATGAACATCTATTTGCCCTTTTATCAAAAGAGTCACTTCTTTATAACTGAGAAAACCTACAGAACAAATGAAACCCTTCAAATAATATTCGATGCCTCCCCCCCCCCTATTATTTACCTTTCTTCTCTCCACTGGCAACGGTTAATGTTTTGTTAATGTTCTCAAACCTAAAATACGCGTCAAAAGTACTTCTCAAGCCTATTATTAATGTTCTGTTAATGCTTTCATTAATTATATCCACCTAATTTTGCATCAAAAATAAACCAAAGTTATATCATGAGAAAAGTTACCTTAATCTTATCATTCTCTCTTTTGCTGCTATCTTGCAACAGTAAAGAGGTGCTTGTCGATTCCGCATCTTTTTCCCCCATTGACTATGTGAATCCACTTGTTGGAACATTGTCCAAATTTTCATTATCTACAGGTAATACTTACCCTGCAATCGCACTACCTTGGGGAATGAACTTTTGGACACCTCAAACAGGAGAGATGGGAAATGGGTGGACATACTCTTACACTGATGACCAGATAGTAGGGTTTAAGCAAACTCATCAGCCCAGTCCCTGGATTAATGATTATGGTCAATTTTCTCTAATGCCGGTAACCGGAGGTAAAAAGTTCCTTCAGAATGAAAGGAGCAGCTGGTTTTCTCATAAAGCAGAAACAGCAAAGCCTTATTACTATAGCGTATACTTGGCCGATCATGATGTGAAAACAGAAATAACTCCAACAGAACGTTCAGCCTACTTTATGTTCACCTTTCCTAAGAGTGAAAAATCATATATTGTAGTGGATGCATTTGATAATGGATCTTTTATTCAGATAGACAAAGAACATCATATAATAACAGGCTATACAACCAAAAACAGCGGAGGAGTACCTGAGAATTTCAGAAATTATTTTGTAATAAAATTCGATAAGCCTTTTACTACAGCAGAAGTTTGGAGTGGAAACAAAATTATAGAAGGTAAAAAAGAAGTAAAGGGTAACCATGTCGGAGCTATTTTAGGTTTTAAGACAAACAGAAATGAAAAGATTGGAGTGAAGGTCAGTTCTTCTTTTATTAATGAAGAACAAGCCTGGTTGAATTTGGAAGAAATAGGTAGTAAGGATTTCAATATGGTAAAAGAAGCGGCCCGACATGCCTGGAACGATGCAATGAACAAAGTAAGAGTGGAAGGTGGGACAGACGAACAATATCGTACTTTCTACTCTTGCTTGTATCGTTCTTTACTATTTCCACGTAAGTTTTATGAAATAGATAAATCCGGAAGTATTGTACACTACAGCCCTTACAACGGTGAGATAAAAAACGGATATATGTATACTGACACAGGATTTTGGGATACATTCCGCGCTTTATTTCCATTCTTAAACCTAATGTATCCTTCTGTTAGCAAAGAAGTTCAAGAAAGCTTGGTTAATGCTTATAAGGAGAGCGGTTTCTTACCTGAGTGGGCCAGCCCTGGACACCGCCATTGCATGGTGGGTAACAATTCGGCTTCTGTTGTTGCAGATGCCTATTTGAAAGGATGCCAAACAAAAGATATCAATCTTTTGTATGAGGCCGTTCTACATGGAGCAAACAATGTACACCCTCAAGTCCCTTCAACCGGCAGATTAGGATATGAATATTACAATAGTCTGGGTTATATACCATACAATGTCGGTATCAATGAAAATGTAGCCCGCACTTTGGAATACGCTTATGATGATTGGTGTATCATGAAACTGGCACAGCAATTGAACCGCCCACAGGAAGAAATAGAACTTTATCGGAAAAGGAGTCGGAACTACCAATTCGTTTTTGATAAAGACAGCAAACTAATGCGTGGAAAAAACAAAGATGGAAGTTTTCAGTCTCCTTTCAGTCCATACAAATGGGGAGATGCTTTTACCGAAGGTAACAGTTGGCATTACACTTGGAGTGTATTCCATGATGTACAAGGCTTAATCAACCTTATGGGAGGAAAAGAAAACTTTGTATCCATGTTAGATTCAGTGTTCGTGGTGCCTCCCATCTATGATGACAGCTACTATGGACAATGCATCCATGAGATAAAGGAAATGCAGATTATGAATATGGGGAATTATGCGCATGGCAATCAACCTATTCAACACATGGTTTATTTGTACAACTATGCCGGGCAGCCGTGGAAAGCGCAATATTGGTTGAGAGAAGTAATGAACAAATTATACACTCCTTATCCTGATGGATATTGTGGTGATGAGGACAATGGACAAACTTCTGCTTGGTATATATTCTCAGCTTTGGGATTTTATCCTGTATGCCCTGGAACAGGAGAGTATGTAATAGGAGCACCGCTTTTTAAGAAAGCAACTCTTACACTTGACAATGGCAAGCAAATTGTTTTAAATGCTCCCAACAATACAAGTGAAAACAGATATATCCAATCCTTAAAAATAAACGGAAAGGCATATAATCATAATTGGCTGAAACATGAGGAACTGACAAACGGTTCCATCCTTGATTTTAATATGAATTATTTACCAAATACCCAACGGGGAGTGAGTGAGGAAAACTTCCCTTATTCTTTGACTAACGAAAACGAATAAGAACAAAAATGAAATTACAGTCTTTTTTATTATTAAGTTGTTTCATGTGCTCTTTTGGATGTACCAGCACAGAGGTATCTAATACTACCAATCCGGTAGATTATGTAGACCCCTATATTGGGACTGGGGGACATGGACATACATTTTTAGGGGTTACTACTCCTTTCGGAGCAGTACAAATCGGTCCCAACAACATCAATAAAGGATGGGACTGGTGTTCAGGATATCATTATTCTGATTCCATCGTAATTGGCTTTTCTCACCTCCACCTCAATGGTACAGGTTGCAGTGACACCGGTGATATATTGTTCATGCCATACATCGGTAATGCACGGACACAGCCAGGAACCCAACAGGATCCCTTGTCAGGTTATGCATCTTTATACTCCAAAGACAATGAACAGGCCTTGCCGGGTTACTATGAAGTTCTCTTAAAAACTCATAATACGAAAGTAGAACTTACCGCATCAGACAGAGTAGCTTTTCACAGATATACTTTCCCAAAAGATGCAGAAAAGCACGTTATGATCAATTTAAAAGATGCCAATGGGGATGACCGCCCAACTAATACTTATTTGGAACAGATGAACGACACGGTCATTAGAGGATATCGGCATTCTACAGGATGGTCAAAAAAGCAGCAAATATACTTCACCGCAGTATTCTCTCAACCTATACATCTGGCCTTGTATCATGACTCAGTGCAAGTTGCAGGAAACCATCTTCAAGGTCTGGATGTGAAGGGAAATGTTTCTATTGTCTCTACTAAAGAAGAACTATGCGTAAAAGTTGGTATCTCTCCTGTGAGCATGGACAATGCAATGGGCAATATTCAACAAGAGATAAAGAACTGGGATTTCGAAAAGATTGTTGAAGAAACAACCAAGAAATGGAATACAGAGTTATCAAAATTGCAAGTAGAAACTAACAATGTAGCGGCCAAGCGAGTTTTTTATACAGCATTGTATCATGCTTTTATGCAACCAATCATGTTTAATGACTATAATAAAGAGTACCGCGGAACAGATAAGAGTATATATGGTGATCCTGAATTCACTAACTACACTGTATTCTCTTTGTGGGACACATATCGTGCAGCCCATCCCCTGTACACATTGGTACAGCCTGAACGTGTTCCCGACTTTGTCAATTCCATGCTTGCCATTTACGATCAACAGGGGCGTTTACCAGTATGGCATCTATATGGTTCGGATACCAACGAAATGATTGGGATACAATCTGTTCCCGTGATTGCAGATGCTATCCTAAAGGGTATCAAAGGTTTCAATTATGAACATGCTTATCAAGCCATGAAAGCATCAATGATGTCCGATTATAAAGGATTATCATATGTTACAGAGTTAAAGCATATTCCAGCAGATAAAGAAAATGAATCAGTCGCCAAAGGTTTGGAGTATGCAATTGCTGATTGGGGAGTAGCACAGGTTGCCCAAAAATTAGGTAAGGCAGAAGATTATGAGTATTTCTCCAAACGAGCTTTGGCTTATCAAAATTATTGGGATAAAGATACGCATTTCTTCAGAGGAAAAAAACAAGACGGCTCATGGGTAACCCCTTTTAACCCTGTACATTCCATCTTCAAGGTCTGGATGTGAAGGGAAATGTTTCTATTGTCTCTACTAAAGAAGAACTATGCGTAAAAGTTGGTATCTCTCCTGTGAGCATGGACAATGCAATGGGCAATATTCAACAAGAGATAAAGAACTGGGATTTCGAAAAGATTGTTGAAGAAACAACCAAGAAATGGAATACAGAGTTATCAAAATTGCAAGTAGAAACTAACAATGTAGCGGCCAAGCGAGTTTTTTATACAGCATTGTATCATGCTTTTATGCAACCAATCATGTTTAATGACTATAATAAAGAGTACCGCGGAACAGATAAGAGTATATATGGTGATCCTGAATTCACTAACTACACTGTATTCTCTTTGTGGGACACATATCGTGCAGCCCATCCCCTGTACACATTGGTACAGCCTGAACGTGTTCCCGACTTTGTCAATTCCATGCTTGCCATTTACGATCAACAGGGGCGTTTACCAGTATGGCATCTATATGGTTCGGATACCAACGAAATGATTGGGATACAATCTGTTCCCGTGATTGCAGATGCTATCCTAAAGGGTATCAAAGGTTTCAATTATGAACATGCTTATCAAGCCATGAAAGCATCAATGATGTCCGATTATAAAGGATTATCATATGTTACAGAGTTAAAGCATATTCCAGCAGATAAAGAAAATGAATCAGTCGCCAAAGGTTTGGAGTATGCAATTGCTGATTGGGGAGTAGCACAGGTTGCCCAAAAATTAGGTAAGGCAGAAGATTATGAGTATTTCTCCAAACGAGCTTTGGCTTATCAAAATTATTGGGATAAAGATACGCATTTCTTCAGAGGAAAAAAACAAGACGGCTCATGGGTAACCCCTTTTAACCCTGTACATTCCACCCATCGGAACGATGCATACTGTGAAGGGAACGGTTGGCAATATACTTGGTTAGTACCTCATGATGTCAAAGGGTTAATATCCCTATTTGGAAGCAAGGAAGCATTTGCCGCAAAGTTAGATAGCTTATTTGTTGTCAATGCAGATTTAGGAGATGCAGCTTCTCCGGACATTTCCGGCTTAATTGGACAATATGCACATGGAAATGAGCCGGGACACCACACAGTATATCTCTATTCTTTTGTAGGCCAGCAATGGAAAACTGCAGAAAAAGTAGATTATATCCTATCACATATGTACAGCGATCTACCTGACGGATTACAGGGTAACGAAGATTGCGGGCAAATGTCTTCCTGGTATATATTTTCCGCATTAGGTTTTTATCCTGTCAATCCTTCTGACGGTATGTATTTTTTTGGTAGACCAATATTCGACAAAGCAGTGTTAAAGCTGCCGGAAAACAAAAAGTTCGAAATCTATGTAAATAACAATTCTCTTCAAAGCAAGTATATACAATCGGTAGAATTGAATGGACAGCCTTACAGTAAACTTTATATTTCGCATAAAGATATTATAGATGGCGGAACATTAGTATTTAACATGGGGGAACAACCTAATAAACAATTTGGAAAGTAAACATTCAATATGTCTGATACTACTTTTACAAACATATAATTAAGGGAAAATAGCACATTGAATTTATTATAGTCATGAAACATCTTAATTTGAAACAAAAGTTTCTGCTTTTATCTCCATTTAGTACATCAAAAGATGAATGGGGCTTAAAAGGCTTAACAGAAATAGTATTGTTAGGAGTAAACACCTGCTTAGTATATATAATCTGTATCAAGTTTTTATCTGGTTAGTTTGGTTAACGATATCTATTTTCCAAAATGAAGTATATTTAGTAAAGCTAATACTAGTTTTACAGATTCATATTGAAAATCAAATAGTGAATTAAATCTATTATAATTATGAAACATCTCAAAATTAAACTGATGCTTCTGTTGTTGATACAGTTTTGCATCGTGAATGCCCAGAATCAAAGGGTAAAAGGTATTGTGAAAGACACCTCCGGAGAACCGTTAATAGGAGTAAATGTCTTATTGAAAGATGGTGGTGTCGGGGCAATAACAGATATTGACGGCGCTTTCGACTTAAATGTAAACGGTGATAAAAGCGTATTGATTTTTTCTTTTGTGGGTTTTGAGACAAAAGAAGTTCCTGTTAAAGGACGCAATTTTCTAAATGTCATCCTTGCGGAGGATAATACCCAACTGGAAGAAGTTGTTGTAGTAGGATATGGAACTCAGAAACGCCAAGAAATAACCGGTTCTATTGCTTCTGTCAGCAGAAAGGAAATAATGACTGTCAGCACAGCCAATATTACCAGCGCACTTCAAGGTAAAATTCCGGGTTTGAATATTAAGCAAAATTCAGGTGAGCCTGGTTCTTATGACAATAGCTTCAATATCCGTGGTTTAGGAGCTCCGATGGTTATTGTCGATGGAATTCCTCGAGATAATTTCGAACGCATCGACCCCAATGAAATTGAATCAGTTTCAGTACTTAAGGATGCAACAGCTGCCATATACGGTGTACGTGCTGCTAATGGTGTAATTTTGGTTACAACCCGTAAAGGTACAAAAGGAAAGACTGAGATTAATCTAAATGCTTCATACGGTATACAGGGAATTACAAAGTATCCTAAATCTGTAGATGCCTATGGATATATGGAATTGTATAATGAAGCAATGGCCAATAGAGGTGAAACAACTCCCACCTATTCTCCAGACCTGGTAACTTCAGGTAGCCCTTATGCTAACGTCAATTGGTATGATGAAATTATAAGAAAGAACGTTCCTCAATATCAAGTCAATCTTACCGCCTCCGGGGGTACAGACAGAATCCAATTCTTCAATAGTATCGGCTATTATTCAGAAGAAGGATTGTGGAAGTCTAAGTCTCTTGATTACGAACGTTTCAATTTGCGGTCGAACATAACGGCGAAAATTACTGACCAGCTTACTGCTGAATTTCAGGTCGGTGGTTTTATCGATACAAAGAATGCTCCTCCTTATGACCCAGGAGATATTTTGAAATCAATCGGTGCTCAAGTACCTATTTATGAAATTTATGCAAATGGTAATCCTGACTATTTAGGAAAACAATATAATGATGACAACAATGCGTTAATCAAAAGTTCCAATAAATATGCGGGCTATCGTAAAACAAGTAATACTCAAATGCAAGTTACAGCTTCGCTCCGTTGGGATATTCCCTTTGTGAAAGGATTATGGGCTAAAGCTCTTGTCGCTTATGACCCGAAATTCTATAAATCCAAAGAGTTCAAAAAACAATATCGGACTTATCAATATGACAAAGCTAATGGTACTTATTCTGTTGCAAATACATCAGCCATGTCCAGCATAACAGAATGGAGAAGTGATACTGCAACTCCTACAACCCAGCTTTCTTTAAATTATGAGAATAAGTTCCAGAACAAGCATAATGTAAAGGCTTTATTGCTATTTGAAACCCGTAAATGGGAAACTTCTGAATTAAGTGGAAACCGAAATACCCTAATGGACGCCGTAGACCAAATTTATGCCGGTTTAATAAATGATGCCCGCAGTATAAACGGTAGTTCTGATAGAAATGCCAATGTAGGATTAGTTGGTCGTTTTGATTATGACTATCTATCCAAATATTTGGTACAAGCCAGTTTCAGATATGACGGTTCTTCGAAGTTTTACAATAAGAAATGGGGATTCTTTCCTTCCTTCTCTTTGGGATGGAGAATCTCTGAAGAAAATTTCATTAAAGATAACTTTTCTTTTATTGATAATTTAAAATTAAGAGCTTCTATCGGTCGTATGGGAGATGACAATGTAGAAGCCTACTTATGGATGATGGCCTTTAATTATCCGGGTGGAGATAGTTATATCTTGGGAGAAGGGGCTTCCCTAATACCTGGAGTAGGGGTTCCCCAAGTACCTAATGTAAATGCAACTTGGTATACTTCTACAACTAAGAACTTGGGTATAGATTTAAGTTTATGGAATGCCGCTCTTACAGTTGAGTTTGACCTTTTCCGTCGTGACCGCGATGGATTATTGGCAAATCGCATCGTTTCAGTGCCGGGAACATTCGGAGCTACGTTTGCAAAAGAGAATATAAACTCAGATATGCAAGAAGGATTTGAACTCGTTTTGGGCCATAATGGCAAAGTGGGCGGTTTTTCCTATCAGGTTAGTGGAAACTTTACATATACTCTAAATAGAAATAAATACATAGAGAGCATACCGGCAGGCAATTCATATGACAACTGGCGTAACAATACTAATAATCGAAATAGCAATATTTTGTGGATGTACCAGGCAAACGGACAGTTTGTGAGTATGAATGATATATATAACAATCCTGTTTTGGAAGGAGTATATAACAAATATTCTTATTTGCCGGGTGATATAAAATACGTGGATTACAATGAAGATGGTATGATTGACGAGTGGGACAAACAACCCTTAATGCGCAATAATACCCCTATCATGAACTTCGGATTAACATTTAGCGGACAATGGAAGGGATTAGATTTAAGCATGTCATTCCAAGGAGCTTCCATGTTCAACGCAAGAATGAATGCAAGCCCACTACAATGGGGTGGAAGTGCTTGGAACATCTTTATGGACCGTTGGCACAAGGTAGATGCTTCAGGTAATGTAAACTCTTTCGATCCTAATGGAGAATGGGTTCCGGGGAAATATCCAAGCACTCGAGTTCAAGATCCGCAAAATTATGGAATAGAGTCAAGCTTCTGGTATAATGATTGCAGCTATCTCCGATTGAAAAACCTTGAGATAGGTTATACATTCCCAAGTAAATGGACTAAATTTGTTGGCGTAAACTCTTTAAGATTGTATGCTAATGGATATAACTTATTTACAATACAATCCTCTGCTTCTGATTATATAGACCCGGAAAATCCCGGAGGAGGTATTGACAGATATCCTATTATGAGAAACTTCAATTTTGGGATTAATGTAAACTTTTAAAATTCATAGCTATGAGAAAGATAACTTATTTTACGCTTATATTGATGATGACTTTACTTTCATCATGCAATGATTTTTTAAACTTGCCTCCGTTAAACAAGATAACTGAAGATCAAATCTTTGGTACAGAAGCTGGTATAGAGTCCTATATGGCAACTCTCTATAATAAATTACCTATTGAGGATTTCAATTATGGTTCTGAATCAGGATTTAACAACTGGATTTCAGGTTGTTTTGTACCGGCTATTAGCTGTGACGAAGCTATACATTGCGAATGGCCTCATGAAATAATGGGTCCTACAGACAATCGGATGTGGAACCAGTGGTGGGCTTATGATAATATCCGCAATGTAAACGAACTGATTCAAAACCTCAGTTCATCAACGCTGTTTGCCGAAGCTAGGAGAACAGAACTTTTAGCTGAGGCACATGCTATCCGTGCATGGTATTATTTTGGCATGGTGAAACGATACGGAGGAGTGCCTATTATAAAGTCCCCCCAAGTTTATGACCCTAACAATTTAGAAGCATTATTAGTATCTCGAAACACAGAAGAAGAATCTTATAACTTCATCTTAGAAGATTTGAACTATGCCATTGAAAACCTGCCCAACACCAGAGCTGCAAATGAAAAATACAGAATAAACCGCTTTTCTGCAGCAGCACTTAAAACACGGGCTATGCTTTTCGCTGCTTCGATTGCCAAATATGGTACATACGATAAAAATGGGGTAGTAGGTTTTGACAATCCTAATAAGGCTAAAAAATATTATGAAGAAGTCATTTCTGCTGCAAAAATTATTATTGAAGAAGGTAATTATAGTCTATTTAGAGAGAACTCGGACAAAGCTAAAAACTACCAAGAATTATTTTGGGTGAAAGGCGATTGCCCAGAAGTTATTTTTGTAAAAAAGTACCAATATCCAAGCAAAACGCATAATTGGGACTTATGGCAAGCTCCTTGGGGGTACCGTTTACCTGAAGGATATGGCTCACGTTTGAGCCCGACTCTAAATCTTGCAGAAGCTTTCAAAATGGCTGATGGAACATCTGGAGTGTTGAACACCAATTCAGATGGCTGGGTAGTAGATGCATCAGGCAAAATTATGGAATTTGATGACAGAACAGATTTATTCAAAGGACGTGATTCCCGTTTATATGCTACTATTATGATTCCCGGCTCTAAATGGACCAATGCTAAAGGAGACGTAAGTGGAATCATAGATGTTCAAAAAGGAATAGTAGAGCTCAATAATCAAAATGTAACTATACTGAAAGAAGGAGGAGCTTTTACGGACGAATATCAATATGGTAATACCACTTTGAATGTGATTGGCAAACAAGGTATAGGTGGAACTAATGAATCTACAATTACAGGATTGTATATTAAGAAATTTCTTTTTGAAGGAAATGCTCCGAATGATCCGAAACACAGTAGCTTAGATCAAGATTGGTTAGAATTCCGTTACGCAGAAGTCTTGTTGAACTATGCAGAAGCCGCTGCTGAACTCGCTTCATTAGGCGAGTCCCAATATGCTTCCAATGGCCTTGCCTATTTGAATGATGTTCGTGACCGTGCGGGAGTAGAGGCTGCGCCGGCTTTAACTATCGAAACTGTTCGTGAAGAAATGCAGGTAGAATTTATGTACGAGAACCATCGCTTATGGGATTTAAAGAGATGGAGAGAGGCTGATAAGCTGATGAATAATGTAAAAATGAAAGGCTTGTATCCGTATTATGTAGCCAATACACAAAAATGGATATTCAAAAAGTTAGAAGTTGGTAATGCACATGACTTTAAGCCTTATATGTACTACATCCGAATCAATGATGATCAGATTAATCTGAACCCAAACATTGTTCAAAATCCCGGTTATTAATTTATTGATAAAAAATAAAAATATGAAAAAGAATATATTGTTTGCATTGCTTACCGTATTGTTATCTTCTTGTTTTGAATTAGATAACTATGATGCTCCAAATGCTGGAATCAATGGTAGCTTGATAGATAATGAAACCGGTGAGGTTGTGTATACTGAACAACCTGATGGTTGTCGTATTAAGTTACTCGATTTGGGGTACAAAGATCCGACTCCACTCTATTTTTGGGCAAAAGCTGATGGTACATTCCGTAATGTAGCCTTATTCTCAGGAGAGTATAAAGTTGCGCCGACTGAAGGTCCGTTTTTCCCAATTACAGAAGAAGTGGTAAACTTAAAAGGTGTAACTGATCACAATTTCAATGTAACTCCATTTTTAAAAATAAAATTAATGGAAGTAATACCTGGAGCATCCGGAAAAGTGACTGTAAAATTCTCATTGAAACGTTCAGCGACTCCTGCAGGAATGGAAATTGGCGAAAAAACAATTTCTGAAGCATGGCTTTTATGTAATACGACACCTATTGTTTCTTACTATAATGGAGGATACAATGATAAGCTAAGCGTGAAAATGGATTTAAACGATGCTAGTGACGAAATGATTGAAAGTAAAAATCAGGAAATTACACTTGAAAATCTACAAAGTGGAACAACATACCACTTACGCTTAGCAGCCCTCTCTAGCTGCAGTTATAATTCTACTCTAAAACGGTACAATTATTCTGAGATATTTGAATTTGTAGCTCCTTAAATAATATAAAAATGGATAAAAGAAAAGCATTATCTTTAATCATTGTTCTGGCTTGCGTATTTACTACGCAAGCACAGAATAAGAAAGATCTTTATTTGGATATTAATGCTCCACACCATGAGCGCATTCTCGATCTATTATCTAAATTGACCATCGAAGAAAAAATATCATTGCTACGTGCCACTTCACCTGGTATTCCACGGCTCCAAATTGATAAGTATTATCATGGAAACGAGGCTCTACATGGAGTTGTACGTCCTGGAAAATTCACTGTATTTCCCCAAGCTATCGGATTGGCAGCTATGTGGAACCCTCAATTGTTGCACGAAATTTCAACTGCAATCTCGGACGAGGCACGCGCCAGATGGAATGAGTTAGAGCGAGGTAAAAAACAATTAGGACAATTCAGCGATTTGCTCACTTTTTGGTCTCCGACAGTCAATATGGCAAGAGACCCACGCTGGGGACGCACTCCTGAAACTTATGGTGAGGACCCCTTCTTATCGGGAAAGCTCGGCGTTTCATTTGTCAAAGGTTTACAGGGAGATGATCCTAATTACTTGAAAATAGTATCCACTCCAAAACATTTTGCAGCGAACAATGAGGAGCATAATCGTTTTGAATGTAATCCTATCATCAGCGAGAAGGACTTAAGAGAATACTATTTACCGGCATTTGAAAAATGTATTGTAGAAGGAAAAGCCGCCTCTATAATGACTGCTTATAATGCTGTCAACAACGTTCCCTGTACACTGAACAACTGGTTGTTAAAGAAAGTCCTCCGTCAAGATTGGAGATTTAACGGATATGTAGTATCTGATTGTGGAGGTCCCGTCTTTTTGGTTACACACCATAAATATGTAAAAACATTAGAAACAGCAGCTGCTTTGTCTATAAAAGCTGGTCTTGATTTGGAATGTGGGGATGAAGTTTATATGGAGCCTTTACTTAACGCCTATAAACAATATATGGTCAGTGAAGCAGAAATAGATTCTGCCGCTTATCATGTTTTGAGAGCACGCATGAAACTCGGATTATTTGATGATCCAAATTTGAATCCTTATAATAAAATTTCTCCTTCAGTAGTGGGTTGCGAGAAGCATAGTCAATTAGCTCTTGAAGCTGCTCGCCAAAGCATTGTCTTATTAAAGAATAACAAAAAGATGCTTCCGCTCAATCCCCAAAAGATCAAGTCAATAGCTGTAGTAGGCATAAATGCCGGTAATTGTGAATTTGGCGATTATAGCGGTACTCCGATGAATCAACCTGTATCAATACTTGAAGGTATCAAAAAGAGAGTAGGTGATCAGATTGAAGTAATGTATTCTCCTTGGGTTTCTTCTGCTTCAGGCTATGAAATGATTACAAAAGCTCATTTCCCCAATGGCTTAAATGCAGAATATTATGATAATAAAGACCTGGCAGGTACTCCTAAAACGCGTATAGATGATAATATCAATTTTGAACCGGCTAACCAGGCTCCGGATCCTTTCTTGCCAAAATCTCCATTGTCTATTCGCTGGAGCGGAGACCTTGTGCCTACCGTTTCAGGAAAGTATACATTAGCTTTTGCTACTGATGATGGCTGCCGGTTATATATTGATGGTAAGAAACTAATAGATTCATGGCACAATAGAGGAGTACAGGCAGATAGTGTATCTCTTTACTTAGAAAAAGGGAAAAAGTATAAATTAGTCGCCGAGTATTTCGATGACGGAGGTGAAGCGTCTGCTAAATTATACTGGCATGCCCCGGATACAAGTAAAAAGGATTTGATAGATTTGTATGGAAATGCCGGTGATATCATGAGAAAATGTGATTTGACAATTGCCGTATTGGGAATAAATAAGTCCATAGAACGTGAAGGACAGGACCGTAATTCTATAGAGTTGCCCAAAGATCAGCAAGCCTTTATTGAGGAAGCTTACAAAATAAATCCGAATACAATTGTTGTTTTAGTTGCGGGTAGCTCATTGGCTATAAACTGGATAGACGAACATATTCCTGCCATTGTTAATGCATGGTATCCTGGAGAAGCAGGAGGAATAGCTGTGGCTGAAGTATTGTTTGGAGATTATAACCCCGGAGGAAGACTACCATTAACATATTACCGCGGTTTAGATGAGTTGCCTGCGTTCGATGATTACGATATTCGCAAAGGACGTACTTACCAATTCTTTGAAAAGACCCCGTTGTATGCATTCGGTCATGGATTGAGCTATACAACGTTCGCATACAAAAAGTTGAATATTGATTCTGCCAGTGATACTATAAAAGTAAGTTTCACTTTGAAGAATACAGGAAAATATGAGGGAGATGAAGTTGCTCAGTTATATGTAAAATATCAAGGAACTGAGTCTTCTATTAAATTACCTTTGAAACAACTGAAAGGTTTCGAACGAGTACATTTGAAGAAAGGTGAAAGTAGACAAGTAACTTTGACTGTTCCAAAGTCTGAATTACGGTTCTGGAATGAAGAGAGTGGAGAATTCTACACTCCTGTCGGAGATTATCTGTTTATGGTTGGTACAGCTTCTGACGCCATAAAACTTCAGCAAATGGTTACTTTAAAATAAGAAAGAAACAAAGAAAGCAGTAATGCTATCATTATTATTTCTTTGTATCCTCACTTTTACTCAAGGGAAAGAGTCTCAACTTTTTTCCTTGGGTAAAAGTTCTATAAAAAATGATATGGTTATGGCTATTTAAATCTAAGGTATCTATACTAACCAAGTGTTCAATCTTTAGTTAACCATATATATCAAAAGTCAATAATGAAAGAAAAAAGTGAATCAATAACCATCAAAGTAATCATTAAATAATATTCTCTCAGATCTTCAATATCGCCCAACAAGGAATATATGCTTCTTATAGGACGATATTTTTATATAATCCAAAATATAAAAAATAAAACAATGAGAATCTATATTCTTTTTTGCTTATTCTTATTTTCCCTTCCAATAGGGGCACAGAAAGCATTCCCTTTTAATAATCCCAATCTTTCTGTCGAAGAACGAGTTCAAGATTTACTGCAACGTCTGACTCTCCAGGAGAAAGTATCATTGATGTGCGATTATTCATCACCAATTCCTCGTTTAGGCATCGAGCAGTATAATTGGTGGAATGAAGCGTTACATGGTGTAGGACGAGCTGGTTTGGCTACTGTTTTTCCACAAGCCATCGGTATGGCTGCAACGTTTGATGATTGCGCTGTAGAACAAGCTTTTGAATGCGTCTCCGATGAAGCTCGTGCCAAATACCATCATTCTAAAAACAAGAATGGAAGCGAGCGTTATCAAGGATTAACCTTTTGGACGCCCAATGTGAACATTTTCCGTGACCCACGTTGGGGTCGAGGACAGGAAACATACGGAGAAGACCCCTATTTAACTTCTCAAATGGGTTTAGCTGTCGTTCGCGGATTACAAGGAACTCCGGAAAGTAAATATGATAAACTTCATGCATGTGCCAAACACTACGCAGTACATAGCGGTCCGGAATGGAATCGCCATAGTTTCGATGCAGAAAAGATATCTCCCAGAGATTTATGGGAAACCTATTTACCCGCTTTTAAAGCCTTGGTCCAAGAAGGAGGAGTCAAGGAAATTATGTGTGCCTACAACCGTTTCGAAGGTGAGCCATGTTGTGGTAGTAATCGTTTATTGTACAATATTCTCCGTGAGGAATGGGGATTTGATGGACTTGTCGTATCCGACTGCGGTGCAATTAGTGATTTTTATCTTAAAGGCCATCACGAAACACACCCAACTAAAGAAGCAGCTGCAGCTGCAGCTGTAAAAGCCGGTACTGATTTAGAGTGTGGTATGGATTATCAAGCGTTGGAAAAAGCCGTTGAAGAGGGAATAATAACAGAAAATCAAATTAATCTTTCCCTTTCCCGTTTATTAAAAGCGCGTTTTGAACTGGGCTTGATGGATGAGGAAAGTTTGGTATCTTGGTCTAAGATACCATATACGGTTGTTGATAGTGGCAAACATAATGAAAAGGCACTTGAAATGGCACGTAAATCAATAACCTTACTGAGAAATGAAAATGGAATATTACCTTTATCCAAGCATTATAACAAAATTGCAGTGATAGGCCCCAATGCAAATGACTCAGTTATGATGTGGGGAAATTACAATGGTTTTCCTTCTCATACGACCACTATCCTTGATGGAATTACCCATAAATTAGATTCCAAAAGGATTATTTACAATAAAGGATGTGACTTGATCACAGGAGATACTTTTGTCAGTTTGTTCAATCAGTGTTCTTGGAAAGGAGATATAGGCTTTAAGGCTTCTTATTGGAATCAATTGGAATTTGCAGGAAAGAAATCAGTCGAAACATTAGTTGATTCTCCTTTCAATTTTCATACAGGTGGAGCCACCGTTTTTGCTCCAGGAGTAAATCTAAACAACTTTACTGCATGTTACCAAAGCGTATTCCAGCCAAAGGAAAATAGAGAAGTGACCCTTAGCATAACCGGGGATGATGGATACCGGGTATTTGTAAATGATGAAAAGGTGATTGATCACTGGGGACAGCATGGTGCCGAATCCCACTTCTACAGCTTGAATGCACAAGTCGGAACCCAGTATGATATCAGAATTGAATATATGCAGGCAGGAGGAGAAGGTACATTGCAATTTGATTTAGGATATATAAAACCTTTTAATCCGCATGAAATAGCAACAATGGTGAGTGAGGCTGAAGCGATTGTATTCGTTGGAGGAATATCTCCCAAAGTAGAAGGAGAAGAATTACCCGTCTCCTTGCCTGGCTTCAAAGGAGGAGACCGAACAAGAATCGAACTACCACAGGTGCAGCGTGACTTATTACATGAATTACATAAGACAGGAAAACCAATAATTTTAGTTTTATGTTCAGGAAGTGCTATCGGATTGTCTGCTGAAGTCGATTTAACAGACGCCATTGTTCAAGCCTGGTATCCAGGACAGGCTGGCGGTATGGCAGTAGCTGATGTTTTATTTGGAGATTATAATCCCGCAGGACGTTTACCCGTCACTTTTTATAAGTCCACAGAACAGCTCCCTGATTTTGAAGACTATAACATACAGGGCCGTACTTATCGATATTTTAAAGGAGAAGCCTTATTCCCATTCGGATATGGACTGAGTTATACTTCCTTTGAAATAGGAGAAGCCCGATTAAGCAAAAAAAAGATCCACGAAAATGAATCTGTATGTTTAGAGTTACCAGTAAAAAACACAGGTAACAGAGATGGGGACGAAGTGGTACAGGTTTATATTCGGAAGTTACAAGATAAAGATGGACCACTAAAGACTCTAAAAGCCTTTAAACGTTTCCATTTGAAAGCTAACGAAAAAAAGCACATAACTTTCCACTTACAGAATGAGAACTTTACTTTCTTTGATACAGAATCAAATACAATGCGAGTGGTACCGGGAGATTATGAAATTTTGTACGGAACATCTTCTATGGAAAAGGATCTCAAGCGTATTAATATTAGTATTGAATAGATCCCTTATATGAATAGCAATTATTAAATATAAAAGTATAAAATATGAAACAATGGATTAAAAAAATGGTACAGTTCGGAGGTCTCATTTCCTTACTGTCCTGCAGTCAACCTACTGATGTAATAACAATTGATTTATCGCAAGAAGGAGCTGAGATACCGTCTTCACTATATGGTATTTTCTTTGAAGAAATCACTCATTCCGGTGATGGCGGTCTATATGCAGAAATGATCAGAAATCGTGGTTTCGAAGATGGAACGTTACCTTCCGGTACAGTACTACAAGAAGGAAGAGCCGTTGCAAAGCCCTTACATTGTTACTCTAATGATTCCATTAATCATTGGAGTGTTGAATGGAGTGAGTCACTCTTTATGGAAGGTTGGGAAGTTAAGTGTATTTCCAATGCAAAGGCACCCTCCTATCAGATAACAGAAAATCAACCTTTGAATAGTGCTACTCCCCACTCTTTATTTATAAATTTGGATGAAGCCGAAACTGATGTACTGGTTATTAACACCGGATACTGGGGTATAGCAGTTACTGAAGGACAAACTTACAACTTTCAATTTCATCTGCTGACAAAAGATTTAGAAAATGCACCAGTAAAGGCTATTCTATTGGACAACAAAGACCAAGTTGTTACATCTAAAGAATTTCAAACAAAAAGAAATGGCTTATGGAATTGTTATGAGGGTAGTTTTGTCTCCAATACAACAGCTAATGACCTTCGTTTTGCTTTGCTGTTACCTCATAAAGGAAAAGTATATATCGACTTTGTATCAATGTTTCCCGAAAACACTTTCCGTGGACATAAAAATGGACTGAGAGAAGATGTTGCAGGTATGCTTGAAGCATTACAGCCTGACTTTGTCCGCTGGCCCGGTGGATGTATAGTCGAAGGTTTAACAATGGATAATCGTATCAAGTGGAAAGAAACAATAGGAGACATCACCAAGCGTCCGGGAGAATACAATTTGTGGGGATACCGCAGTACATATGGATTCGGATATCATGAGTTTTTACAGTTCTGTGAAGATATTAGTGCTGAAGGAATGTTTGTATGTAATGCCGGTATGTCTTGTCTGTTCCGCAATGGAGATTACTGGAAAGGAGAGGCACAGATTGACGGATTAATTCAAGAAGCCTTAGATGCTATTGAATATGCATTAGGCGACACGACTACTATTTATGGAAAGAAAAGGGCTGCAAATGGCCATGTACAGCCTTTCCCGTTAAAGTATGTAGAGGTAGGTAATGAGAATATTGGTCTTCGTTATACCAAAAACTATAACCGCTTTTACAAAGCAATTAAGGAGAAATACCCCCAAATAGAAGTTATATGTGCACTCATGTTCAGTCCTCATATTCAAGATACAGACACAATAGAAGTGTTAGATCCACATTATTATGAAACTGCAGGATGGTTCTACAATAATGCATATGTTTATGATAAACTCCCCGACAATCTTCCATACAAAATTTATGTGGGAGAATATGCAGCCATTGGTAGACCTTCCTTGTATTCATCTTTAGCAGAAGCAGCTTACCTGACAGGTGTTGAAAGAAATGCGGATAAAGTCCAAATGGTTTCTTATGCTCCATTGCTTCAGAATGCAGCTCATGGCAGAGATCATTTATTAGTGTTGAAAAACGACTCCATTTACGGTCGCACTAACTATTACGTTTTGAAAATGTTCTCCGAGAACCGACCTGATGTAAATTTGAGTACAGACTGGAAGCGTGCTTTTCCTGAACCGGCATTCCGAACAAAAGGATTTATTGGTTTGGGAACGAATAACGCAGATGTTCAATTCAAGGATCTGAAAATCACTGTAAACAATGAAGAAACATATGCTTCTGAATGGGACGACTTTGCGAACAACTGGAATGTTGTCCGTGGAGACTGGCAAGCCAAAGAAAATGTTCTATATCAAAATCAAAAGGGAATAGATGCTTTTGCCATTCTTAAGGATAAAATATACGAAGATTGTACCATTGAATTAAAAGCTAAAAAAATATCCGGAACAGAAGGATTTAGGGTTGTATTTGGCGGAAGCGATTTAAACAATTATTTCATGGCTGATATGGGAAGTCACACGAACGAATCAGTTATTTTCCGTGAAATAAACAATGAAGGTTCCATTTCTTTGTTCGATTATCGCAATACTACATCCATCAAAGCCAACCAGTGGTATACTATAAGAATTGAAATCAAAGGTGACCATTGGAAATGCTATCTCAATGATAAACTTGAATATGAATATACTTACACCCCAGAAAAAAAACATTATGTAGTATCAGGCTATGACAGAAAACGAAATGAAATCATAGTTAAATTAATCAATGCAGAAGCCGAAGACTGGAACGTCCAATTGCAATTGGACAACGCTAAGGAGATTGCTTCCAAGGGAACTAAAATTGTATTAGGAGCAGATGACAGATTTGCAGAAAACAGCTTCAGTGCTCCATTTAAGGTTGTTCCGGAAGTTTCCGAATTATCAGGCATTGCCAGCACATTCAAAGTTGACTGCAAAGCCAATTCTTTGACTATTTTGAGGATAGCGTGCAAAAAGTAAAATCAAATGAGATACTTTAAGTATGAAAAATAAACATTTGAAACTATTAATCATATTATTGTTAATGGCAAACACCATGTTTGCCATTAACAAAATAGGTATTTATGATTTGAGATACACTCTTTTAGCAGATTTGAATACCCCCAAAGGGCTTAATCTGGTTTGGGACGATGTGCATGCTGTAGCCACCCTGCAAGGGGTGGTTAACAGAGATGCTCCTCGGTTGTATGTCTATTTTGTAATGGAAGGCAAAAATGACATTGACGGCTATTGGTGGGACAAATACGCCCAAAAGGGAGAATGGCTGCATGGCCGTGAGACACAGACCTATCGAACGATGGAAGAACTATTCACAGCATATGCTCCTTATATAGAAGGTGTAGTTGTTTATGACGAAAAAGTTCCCTCCACTAGTAATGTGGCATCTTCCATTGCTGGTATTGAAAATCTGGTTGCCATTCGCTATGATAAGACTCCGGGAAGCCTTTTTGACCGCCTTGTACTGCATGGTCCCAAACTGCAGGTGAAAAGATGGTTATTGAATCCTGATGGAACTTCCATGTTTACTGGGAAAAAGGGAACAAAAATACCGGAAACATCCCGTCCTTCCACCGGTTCCTTGAAAAATGACCCTTATGTCTGGTTCATAGAAGAATACATGAAAACCGGTAAGTGCAATACTGAGTTTGCCGCTTATTATATCGACCAGTATTGGAAACAAAAGCCTTTTGCAGCTGTAAAAAATCACCATACTCTGAGTAACCATGATTTTTTTGTAAGTAAAAAAGCCTTTTTCTTCGATTTATCTCCCTGGGGAGATGAACCAGCTACAGATGATCCTACGCAACCGCTCGGTACAGACTTGAAAACACTGAAAGAGATGCTGTTATTAGCTTACCAACAAAATAAGAATGAGAAGATGTGCTATATTGGAGGATTTCCTTCCTGGGCCTACAAATACACAATGCATGCTTCGGGAATTCATGACGACGTACCTACAGAATGGGAATTCAGCAGAATAATTAGTGCATACAATGCCTTTAAAGATGCGGATGCCATTAGCTATGGTGCATTGGCAAACGCGTCTTTTTGGCAACACTTCCCTACAAAAAAGAAATACCCTCAAGCCTGGGTATCTCATAAGGAGCTACAGAAAAGAGGGTTACTAACCTCAGATGGAAAAGTAAATGTAGACGGCAGAAACTTTGTTATTTTTTATGTTGGCGATTATGATGCCTCTGCATGGATTTCACAACGTACCCCTTTCATTTGGGATGATCCCAACCGCGGAAAGCTCCCATTGATGTGGTGTATTAGCCCAGTATTGGCTGAACGTGTACCTCATGTCATGCATAACTTCCGTTCAACAGCCACCAAGAACGACTATTTTGCTTCTGCTGATAATGGAGCAGGATATATAATGCCAGGGATGTTGCAAGAACCTCGTGACGTATCCGGACTACCATCCGGATTAGAAACATGGGCCAAACATTGCAAAAAGTATTATAATAAGTGGGGATTATCCATTACCGGTTTCATAATTGATGGTCTAGCTCCTGGATTAAATAAGGAAGGGTTGGATTGTTATGCCTCTTTCAGCCCAAATGGTATTGTTCCCCAAAAGACTATAACCGCCCTATTACATAACAATATGCCGATAATTCAAGCAGATTGGGATATAAATGATGACAACCCGAAAGTTGCTGCAGGAAGAATCGTAAAGCGCGTGAAAGAGCGTTCTGCATTACCTTTCCATTGGTTCCGTAATATTTTGAAGCAACCTACTTGGTATTGTGAAGTGATGGATGAGGTTAATGCTCAAGATAAAGAGATTGTATTATTGGATGCTCCTGCTTTCTTTGAATTACTGCGTATTTATTTGAAAGAACATAATTCTGAAATAAAGTAAGAATCTATTAGAATGTTATTCACATTGTAGTATAGATAACATGAAAAAAGAAATTCATTTGTTCTATTTGTGATTTTATTGTTACTGGCACAATTCTGTCATGCACAAACGTATGACAAAATAGGTCTATTGGAAAAAAACGTCCCCGTTTTGTCCGTTGAGAACATCACCGGATTCTTCAGACACCGGATGGAAGTGAATCGGAATGCTTACCTGAAACGCTTCCCCATAAACCAATACGTGGACTTTGTAGTGAACAGCCAGAACATTGCATGGAACTGAACCCAAGCCGAACAGCATGGCAAATGGATAGAATCCGCCTATCTGTCCGCCGTCCAAAGCAAGGACGAAGAACTATTGGCTAAAGCGGAAGCTGTGCTGAACCGCATCATCGACTCCCAGGAAGAGAGCGGATATGTGGGCGCCACAGCCAAAAGCTTCCGCTCCCTCGAAAGACTGGTCAGAGGAATGGATGCATACGAACTCTACTTTGTCTTCCATGCCTTCATCACCGTATATGAAGAAACTGGAGACAAAAAGGCCCTGACCGCCGCCGAGAAACTAGCCGACTACTTTCTGCAACACTTCGGCCCCGGCAAACTGGAGTTCTGGCCTTCCACCCTAAGAGCGCCCGAGAACAAACAAAAGCACCTGGACGGACAATCCGAGTTTGCCGGTCACAGCATACACTACTCCTGGGAAGGCACTTTACTCTGTGACCCCGTAGCCAGACTGTACGAGATAACCGGAAAGAAGAAGTATCTGAACTGGAGCCAATGGGTAGTCAGCAACATCGACCTATGGAGCGGCTGGGAGGCCTTCTCCCGTTTGGATTCCGTGGCCGACGGAACTTTGGGAGTAGACAAACTCCAGCCCTACGTGCACTTGCATACTTTCCACATGAACTTCATGGGTTTCCTCCGCCTGTATCGCATCACCGGAGACAAGACCCTGTTACGCAAAGTGACCGGTGCTTGGGATGACATCCACGAACGGCAGATGTACATCACCGGAGGAGTAAGCGTAGCCGAACATTACGAGCATGACAACGTGAAACCTCTATCGGGCAATCTATGCTTCCCACCTTTATGTATGCAGAAAAGGGGAAAGAATTCTACATCAACCAATACATACCTTCGCGGTATAGCGGAAAAGACATCGCCTTTGAAATCGCCGGGAACTACCCGGAATCAGAAAATCTGCAACTGACCATCATCTCCGATAAAGCCAGTAACAAGAGCCCAATCTCCGTATCCCCTCCTGGTGTAAACAGCCTAAGATACAGGTGAATGGAGAAGATATTGCAGACATACATTCCGGCACCTATCTAAAATTGGCACGCAAGTGGACAAAAGGCGACAAAGTGAACATCACCTTCCCAATGGAGGAGAAATGGGTATCATGCAGCCACCACAGCAGATACGTTTCATACAATCTGCCCGGCGGCGAAATCATGTATAAGGAGGAATCTACCGACAGAATCCCTTATGCCTTTGTTCGTGGTCCGATAGTCTACTCCTTGGATACGGTATGGAACAAACAGCTTTGCAACGATGGTGTAAATATGGAACAGGACATACGTGTAAATACAACCTTGAAGCCGGCATCTGTCAGCAAGCCTGACAATCATATGTTAGGCCCGGTTTATCAGACCAAAGCCTTGTATAAAGGTAGCGAAGTAGATGTAACTCTCACCCCGTTCGTCAACATCGGACAATGGTTCCGTCCGGATGGAACAAAGCCACAGAAAAATGCCAGTGCCTTCACGTATGGTATATGGCTGTATAATGTAGGAACAAAATAGTTGAAAGCCTACTACAAATAAAAACGAGGTCGTGTTAAAACGCTTTACACACAACCTCGTTTTACCAAACTGGATGACTTCATGCCTGGCACAGGCTTAGGTCTTTATTCCTGTCGCCTCATTGTCACTCGTCTGGGTGGTTCCATTTATCTCGATACATCTTATCGGGATGGCGCATGTTTCTGCATTGATTTACCGGATGAGAAGTGATTTTTCTATTTCCGGGCGTGGAAATAAAAGATAATCACGTATATTTGCTTTAATTAAAAGCAAAAACTATGGAAGAACAAGCTAATTACATCAAACGTATAGAGATACACAGGTTGTGGGATCGCTTTGACATAGCTTGGGACTTACGTCCCGACGTGAATATCCTTTCCGGTATCAACGGAGTGGGGAAAACCACGATCCTTAACCGTTCCGTCCACTATCTGGAAGAACTTTCGGGGGAGATAAAGAACGGCGAGATAGAGGGCGTACGTGTTACCTTCGACCGTCCGGATGCCACGTATATTCCTTACGACGTAATTCGTAGTTACGACCGCCCCTTGATTATGGGCGACTTTACCGCCCGCATGGCCGATCCGAACGTCAAATCCGAACTGGACTGGCAACTTTATCTCTTGCAACGCCGATACCTCGATTACCAGGTGAATATTGGCAACAAGATGATCGAACTCCTTTCCGGTGATGAGGAACAGCGTTCACAAGCCGCTTCCTTATCCCTTCCCAAGCGGAAGTTCCAGGATCTGATGGATCAGTTATTCAGCTATACCCGCAAAACCATAGATCGCCGCAGCAATGAAATCATCTTCTATCAGGACGGTGAACGCCTGTTGCCCTATAAACTATCTTCCGGTGAAAAACAGATGCTGATTATCCTGCTCACCGTGCTGGTGCGCGACAATGCCCATTGTGTCCTCTTTATGGATGAACCCGAAGCCTCTCTTCACATCGAGTGGCAGCAAAAACTTATCGGTATGATACGTGAATTGAATCCCAATGTGCAACTGATACTTACCACTCATTCTCCCGCCGTCATCATGGAAGGCTGGCTGGATGCGGTGACGGAAGTGAGCGATATTTCGACTGAGATATAAATAAAGGTGATAAAGTGATAATATAACCATGGCTACTTCTTTAAAACATAATCTTACATCCGCCTATTTCAATGCCGCCAACAAGCTTTATCCTAAGAAGGCGCGGCGTCGCATTGTGGCGTATGTGGAAAGTTACGATGATGTAGCTTTCTGGCGCACATTGTTGGCTGAGTTCGAGACAGATGAATATTATTTTCAGGTGATGCTGCCTTCGGCTACCTCTCTTGCCAAGGGTAAGAAGATGGTGCTGATGAATACGCTGAACACTACTGAACTGGGCAAGAGCCTGATAGCCTGTGTGGACAGTGACTACGACTTTCTGTTACAAGGCAAAACGAGCGTTTCACATAAGATAAACAGTAGTCCCTACATATTCCAGACGTACGCATATGCCATCGAGAATTTCCATTGTTATGCTGAAAGCTTGCATGAAGTTTGCGTGCAAGCTACGCTGAACGACCGTATGCTGATAGACTTTCCTGCTTTCCTGAAGCGTTATTCGCAAATTGTCTATCCGCTCTTTCTCTGGAACGTCTGGTTCTATCGCCAACGAGATACGTATACTTTCCCGATGTATGACTTCAATGCATGCACCCGCTTGCAGGAAGTCAATGTACATCATCCCGAACGAACACTGGAGCCCGTGCAGCGTGCCGTTGCCAAGAAACTTTCCGAGATGCGCAGACGTTTTCCGCGAAATATCAAGTCGGTGGAGGCTTTGGGTGTGGAACTGGAGAAGCTGGGACTGAATCCTGATACTACTTATCTCTACATACAGGGGCATCACCTCATGGATGGTGTTGTGATGAAACTTCTTATCCCCGTATGTACTGTGTTGCGTCGCGAGCGCGAACAGGAAATTAAGCGTCTGGCTGCCCACAACGAGCAATTCCATAACGAACTGACCAGCTATGAGAATAGCCAGACCAACGTCAGCTTGATGTTAAAAAAGAACAGCGGATACAAGAACCTTTACTTGTATCAGTGGTTAAAAGAAGATATAGGAGACTTCCTGAACAGGGAGCGTTAATTACTAACCATTAACACCAAAATTAATTCTTAGTATCATGAGCATTGTACAACAAATTAACGAAGGACTTCAGGCTTTAGGTTTCAGCCAGTCATTGGCTGCCCAGTTAGATCAATTTATAGCATTCCTGGGAGTTCTCCTGGTAGCTTATCTGGCGGATACTGTTTGCCGGAAGATCTTGCTGAAAGTCGTTTCGCGTTTGGTAAAGCAAACAAAAGCCACCTGGGATGACATTGTTTTCGACCGCAAAGTGATGGTGCATCTTAGCCGTATGGTGGCACCTATTCTTATTTATATCCTGCTTCCTCTGGCATTTTCCGACGCAGAGTCGGCAACGTTGGCGCTTATCCTGCGTTTCTGTCTCATCTTTATTATTATAATGTTTCTTAGCTTTATCAGCGCTTTGCTTACTGCGGTTTATACCGTATATAGCGAGAAGGAACAGTTTCGCGACCGTCCTTTGAAGGGACTCTTGCAGACAGTACAGGTCATCCTTTATTTTGTCGGTGGTATCATCGTTGTCAGCATACTGATTGACCGTTCGCCCGGTGTATTACTCACCGGTCTGGGAGCTTCGGCTGCCGTGCTGATGTTAGTATTCAAAGACAGTATCATGGGCTTTGTTTCCGGTGTGCAACTTTCTGCCAACAATATGCTGAAAGTAGGCGACTGGATCACTATGCCTAAGTATGGAGCGGACGGTGATGTAATAGAAGTGTCATTGAATACAGTGAAGGTTCGTAATTTCGACAAAACCATCACTACTATTCCGCCTTACTTGCTCGTAAGCGACTCTTTCCAGAACTGGCGTGGTATGCAGGAGAGTGGCGGACGCCGTATCAAACGTTCTATCAATATCGATATGAACAGTGTGCGGTTCTGTACACCTGAAATGTTGGCGAAGTATCGCAAGATACAGCTCTTGGCAAACTATGTTGAACAGACGGAACAAGTGATTAAGGAGTATAATGAAGAACATCATATCGATAACTCCATTCTTGTGAATGGTCGTCGCCAGACGAATCTTGGTGTCTTCCGTGCTTATCTGAATTGTTACCTGAAGAGCCATCCGGGGGTGAATCATAATATGACTTGCATGGTGCGCCAGCTTCAGCCTACCGATCACGGTATACCGTTGGAACTGTATTTCTTCTCTGCAACCACATCCTGGATACCTTATGAAGACTTGCAGTCTGATGTCTTCGACCATCTGTTGGCTATTATTTCTGAGTTTGATCTTCACGTATTCCAGTCACCATCCGGTGAAGATTTCCGCGAAAGGCTTAATTGAGATAATCGGCACCGATTCTCGATCTTTTCTCTCTTAGATGAGAATTTATGCCGGACAGTTCCTCTGAACTTGTCCGGCGTTGCCTTTGTAGAAGCTATTGCTTCGTGAATTATGTGTGTTTCTCGTTTTATTGTTTGATCCAGTTGCCGCTTGTCCAGTTGTCGCCTGTTTTTACAGCTCCCTTATATTCGGCTTTGGTGAAGAAACTGTCGGCACTGAGGTCTTTGCCACCATCAATAGTGCCTTCGTAGAGATTCTCCCAAGTGAAGTTCTGTGCAGTGAGGTTGCCCGTTGCTGCTGCGAACATATCGTTGGTGTAAATGCCTTCTTTGGAAGACAATGTTTTGCTGATAGCTACGTACTCCAGTTTAGATACACCCTCTTTCAGGGCTGTTTCAGTTTCTGTGGTTTCTACGGTCAGAGGTTGCCCTTTGCCGGTGATAAGCGTATTGTAAAGCTCCACTTGTGTTCCGGCACGCAGGCGTACGCCCTGTTTGCTGCCACCGTTGCCAATCAGTGTGAGGTTGGCGAGGATGGGGTGGGCAATGGGAGTAGCAGCGAAGTTCGTACCGTTGTTGTCACATTCCAGCAGACAGTCGCAGTCATACCCTAGTGTTTCCGCTGCTTCCTGATAGGCTACAAGGAACTGGGCTTTTCCGTTCCAGCCTTCAGTCCAGTCGAAGGAATCATCGCTGCAACTGGTAGATACGCAGTATTTTATGTTAACGGATCCGCCGAAGAACTCGAAACCGTCATCAGACCCTTGGTAAGCCTGGCAATATTCTACTGTGGTGCCGTTGCCTACGCCATAGAAGGTGAAACCATTGGCTTCGTGTTCCTCATCGAAAGCGTATCCGCTGTATTCGATACGCACGTAGCGCAGTGTACCGGAGTTGTCGGCATCGTTGTTACCCCCGTAAATGGCACCGCCTATTTCCGAGCTGCCTGTGCCGCTGGCTACATTAGTGTGTGCATATCCGCAGATGTGGATACCACCCCAGGCTCCGGCTTCTTTCTTTTCGGAGGTCATTACGATGGGGTTTTCGGCAGTACCCTGTGCATCGATCTTGGAACCTTGTTCTACGAGGATGTAGTCTACGATGTCATCGTGTTTGGCGATGATGGTTACACCCGGTTCTATTTTCAGTGTGGCGCCATTCTTCACTTTGTATTCTCCGGTCAGGTAGTAGATTTTTCCTTCTGCCAGAGTCTTGCTGGTGGTTATTTCACCTTTCAGCTCTTCAATGGTCTCTTCGGCTATACCGCTTTTCAGTGTCCAGCCTTGTGTCCAGTCGTTACTTGTGGGTACTGCACCCTGATAGGCGGCTTGAGTGAAGAAACTGTCGTCGCTCAGGTTTTTCCCGCCTTCGATAGTACCTACATAGCCGTTGGTGAACATGACGCTATAATTGATGATATTGTGGTTACCGTCTTTGGTGAATTCATTGGAAGAATAAATACCTTCCTTGCAGCTTATGTCCGTGGCCAGTGTGATGTATTGCAGCTCGGAGCTACCATCCATCAAAGCATTTTCTGTTTCTGTAGTTTCGGTGGTGAGGCATTGCCCTTTGCCTTTTACAATGGCGTTGTAGATTTTTGCCTTTGTACCGGCACGCAGGCGGATACCTTGCTTAGACTCTCCGTTACCTATCAGTGTCAGGTTGGCAAGTGTGGGGCAGGCTACGGGCGTTGCACCGAAGCTCTTGCCGTTGTTGTCGCACTCCATCAGGCAGTCGCAGTCGTATCCCAGTTCGTCTTTGGGGCTTTGGTAAGCTACGAGGAATTGTGCTTTGCCGTTCCAGCCTTCGGTCCAGTCGAAAGAGTCGTCGCTACAGTCGGTAGATACCAGATACTTCACATTGACGGAACCACCGAACCATTCGAAACCATCATCGGAACCCATGTATGCCTGGCAATACTCTACCGTTGTCCCGTTTCCTACACCGTAGAAGGTGATACCGTTGGCTTCGTGCTCTTCGTCGAAGGCAAATCCGGTGTACTCTACACGAACATACCGCAATGTACCGGAATTGTCGGCGTCATTATTGCCACCATAGGGTGCGCCGCCTATTTCCGAGCTACCTGTTCCGCCTTCGGCATTGGTGTGTGCGTATCCGCAGATGTGGATACCGCCCCATGCGCCTGGTTCTTTCTTTTCGGAAGTCATCACGATAGGGTTGCTGGCAGTGCCTTGTGCATCTATCTTGGCTCCTTGTTCTATGAGGATGTAGTCTACCACATCGTCATGTTTGGCAATAATGGTGACGCCTGCGGGAATCTTCAGTGTGGCACCATTCTTTACGTGTATGCCGCCACTTAGCGTGTAAGTCTTTCCGGCTTCCAGTTCCGTATCGCTTTCGATGTCTTTCGTCAGTTCATACTTGTTGTCTTCACCGCCGTCCCCGTTTCCGGGTTCGTTGTTGTCGGTACATGCAGTGAATAAGGTCATGCTTGCCGCAAGGGCCATAGTCATGAATTTCCAATTTGATGTTCTCATACTAATAATCGTTTAGTTGATAAAATGAGTTTCTATTGTTTGTCTCTCTCAAAATTTTTCTTTTCTCTTACAGGTCATAGCTGAAGCCAACTTCAAAGCCTGTACCCTTTCTGAAGCGTTCCACTTCTACTTTATCTCCGGTGGTAGGCACTTCTTGCTTGAAGAGGATGTCTTGGTTCAGCAGGTCGTTGACTTGCAACTTCACCGCGAAACGCCGGTTGAAGCGGTAACTGCCTGTAAAGTTCAGTGTGTGTACCGGCTGTTGCTTGATGTCTCCCAGACCGGAGATACCTACGGAGTGGATGCGGGGACCTTGCAGATTGTAGAGCAGGGCAACGCTGAGTTGGCGGTCGTTGCTGAAAGCGGGTGAATAGGTTAGGTCTGCATTTGCCAGGTAGGGCGATGCTCCCTGCAAGGCACGCTGGCTGTTGGTGTAGGCACCGCCTTTGGGCAGTTTCACGTTAGTGTACATATACGAGCCGTTCACGCCGAAACGCAGGTCTTTCACTATCTCTTTGCGGAATTCTATCTCCACCCCCGTTGCCATACCGTTGTCCGCATTGCGGAAAGAATGCACGGCGGAACCGCCTGACAGAGTCTGTACACGCTCTATCGGTGCTTTCAGGTGCTTGTAGTAGGCGGTGATGGAGAGCATATCCCCATTCTTTTCAAAGAGTTCGTAGCGCAGATCGATGTTATAGTTGTAGCCGTTTTGCAAATCAGCGTTACCGCGTATCTGTGCCGAACCGTAGGATTCCTGATAGAGGAAGGGGGCCATTTCGATAAACGAAGGACGCGTCACTGTGCGTGAGAAGGCAAAGCGCAGACTGTTCTTTTCGTTCATCTGGTATTTCATGTTCAGTGAGGGGAAAAGGTCGTTTTTGTTCAGTTCACTGCGTTCGGCTTTTCCGCCATCGGTATAGTAGTCTACCCATTGCTTGCTGATTTCGTAGCGTACTCCCAGGTTCACCAATAACGGGGCTACGGGGTAGTATTCAGTGGCAATGTATCCTGCATAAATGCTGTTACCGGCTGTATAGCTGTCTTTGGGCTGCTTCTTCCGGTCTATGGTGATGGAACCGTTTTCTACATTTTCCATGTTGAGGAAGGAGTCGGTATCGTAGATGTCGGTGATGGTAGGGTTCAGTTTGTTCAGGTTGTAGTAGAAGCGTGTACCCATATAGTCACGATTCTTGTCTTTATAGGTGAAACCGGCCTGCAACTTGTTGTTGTCGCCAAAGCGGTAGCTGGCGGTGAGGTCGCCCACCCATTCATCTTCATTCAGTGAGCCAAAGTAACGCATGGTTTCTTGGCGGTTCAGTTTGAAGAGTTTTATCTGGTCATCTTCACGGATGAACATTACTTGGCGGCGGTCGGGTTCGTCGCTGGAGGTCTTGCTGTACGAGCCGCTCCAGTTGAGGTCCCACTGTTTGCCGAAGTAGTGCTTGCCGTTTACTTGATGGTTTTGCAGACTGTAGATGTGTGTCACGTTGTTGCTGCCTATCAGATGGTGGTCTTCGTAGTCCACACCTTCGCGGCTCATATAAGTGTCGATGGCATTGCGGGCGTAGAAGAAGGTATATCCGATGTGATCGGAAGTGCGGAAACTGTAGCCGAGATTACCCAGTGCGGCAATCTTTAACTCGTTGCTGTAGCTGTCGTAGTTAAATTCATTCAGGGTATTTCCTGTAGCTTCTAAGGTACGTATGGAGGCATTGTCCATGGTTTGCAGGTCGTTGCTTACTCCTATGGAGCCCAGAACGCTGACTTCATTTCCACCCAGAGTGAAACGTTTGCCGAAGCCGATATTTCCGCCGAATTCGGGTAGGGCGGTCTTTTTACTAACCTGAAAACTGGTGTTAAAGAGGCGGTTGTGGCGTGCATACTCTTCAAAGTCTGTTAATGACATGTCTATCAGTTTCTGATCCAGAGAAGGAGTCTTGAACAGAGAGCCGTCGCGGTCCATCCGGTAGAAATCTTTGCCTAGCGTATTGAACTTGCCACCTGCATTGAAGCTGATGGACAGAAAATCACTGCCTACATTCTCTTTGGTACTGATGTCGATGTGTGCCCCCGAGTAGTCGGCGAATGCACTGGCGTCATATACTTTGCTCACGGTAATATTCTGTACGGTAGATGCAGGGAAGATATCCAGAGGGATCAGTTTATTGTCCGGATTAGGAGAGGCGATGGGAAGTCCGTTCAGAGTGGTGGTGCTGTACCGGTCGCCCAGACCGCGCACAATCAACTGTCCGGCACTGGCGATGGAGATACCGGTTATCTTTTTTACACCTTCTTCCACATTGCTGATTCCTTTGATGCTCATTTCTTTGGCACCGAGATTTTCGATTGCAAGGGTGGCTTTCTGCCGTTCCATCTGCAGGGCTCGTTCACCTTCCAGATTCTTTTTGGCCACTACGGAGACTTCGCCTAATGCTTGTGCATCACTTTCCATCTCAAAGTTCAGCAAAGTTTCGGCCTTGACTTTTATGCTGTTGAGCAGGATGTCTTTGTATCCTATATATCTCACGGTTATGGTATATGTACCGTCATTTACATTCAGTGTATAATTGCCGTCAATATCGGCTACCACACCCTGCGCTGTCCCGGTTATCTGTATGGTAGCTCCGGTCAGTGGCTCTTTCGTCTGCTTGTCGAGGACGGTTCCTTTGATGTTTCCAGCCATGGCAGTCATGGTGGAAAGCACCAATAATAAAATGAAGAAAAATACTTTTCCTAAATCCAGTTTCATGCTCATCTTTTATCGTTTCTTGTTTCCGGTGCAAAGATGCGGCAACGGAATTACAACCGTAATACACATGTCATACAATTGATTCTCAATTAGGTTACAATTAAATGACAAGCTGAATTGTTGAAAAAAGTGGTTGATAAACTCTTCTGACTTACTACATTAACGAACCCAAACTTTCTTTTTTTTGTTGATATGAATAGAGTGGAAATTAATAAGTAAGCATTATCTTTGCACTATTTACGAATATTAAAAGCACAATCGTATGAGTGGCAACCAATCACATGAGGCAAAACGTTTTCAGCTCCTTTCATCTGTTGGACAAATAGGCTGGTGGGAAGCAGACTTCGCTACGGGGGAATATCTTTGTTCCGAATATGTTTGTAATTTGTTAGGCTTGGAGGGAGACACTCTGACTTTTCGCCAGTTCGGCCAACTGATTCGTGAAGATTACCGTTGCCGTATCACACGTGAATTCCTTTCGATAGAAGAGATCGAGGTATATGAGCAAACTTTTCCTATTTACTCTTCACAAGGCATTGTGTGGGTTTGTTCCCGTCTGGGCGAAAAGTGGCTGACAGAAGATGGGCATCCAAAAGCATTTGGTATCCTTCAACTGGTCAATACCCCTGCAGACGCACAATCCGGTGATATTCTGAAACAGTTTAATGAATTGCTGTTCCGACAGCATTCAGTGTCCCAGTCCTTACGTAATTTTCTGAAAGATAAAAGCCTGAGTGAAGTGATTTCGGGAGTATTGAAAGATGTCCTCGAACTCTTTCATGGCGGACGTGTCTATATAGTGGAATACGATGCCGAATATCGCACACAAACTTGTACCTACGAGGTAGTGGCTGAAGGAGTTAGTCCGGAAATAGACATGCTGCAACAAATTCCTACTAATGGCATGGAGTGGTGGCTTAAACAAATGTTGGCAGGCAAACCCATCCTATTGAATACTTTATCGGATTTGCCACGGGTGGCACGTCAGGAGTCTGAGATACTTGCTATGCAGAATATAAAGTCACTTATGGTGGTGCCGCTCCGGAATACCGAACGGGTGTGGGGATATATCGGTATTGACTTGGTAGATAGGTACTATAAATGGACGAATGAAGACTATCAATGGTTCTCCTCTTTAGCCGATATCATTAATATTTGTATCAGCTTGCGTCTTGCCAGAGATGAGGCCGACCGTGAACGTAATTTCCTGAGTAATCTCTATAAGTATATGCCTATGGGCTATGTACGCCTTTCCATTCTTTGCGATGAAGAAGGTGAACCTTATGACTATCTTATCACAGATGCTAATCAGTTCAGTGCCGATTTGTGCGGTTCGCCTTTAGAGAGATATAAAGGGCGTTTTGCTTCAGAAATCTATTCTTCAGACAAACTGTCAACCAAGCTTCGGATTCTTGCAGATATACATAAGCATGGTCTGTACAGGGAACTGGATGAATATTTTGAAGAGTCAAAGAGGACTTGTCATTGTATTATTTATTCTCCCGAACCGGATGAATTGGTTTGTCTCTATATGGATGTCACTGAGATGCGTCGTACGTATATGGCTTTGGATCACAGCGAGAAACTATTGCGAAATCTCTTTTCCAATATTCCTGTCGGTGTGGAGATTTATAATAAGGATGGGATACTGATAGATCTTAATAATAAAGATATGGAGATATTTGGGGTTAAGGACAAATCAAGTACGATTGGAGTGAACTTCTATGAGAATCCGAATGTGCCGTCTGATATCCGTGAAAGGGTGAAAGTGGAAGATGAACTTGACTTTTCGCAGGACTATGAATTCTCCAATGTGAGCGATTATTATGAATCGGAGAAGAAAGGTGGAATAGAACTTTATACGAAAATAAGTAAGATATACGATAAGCAGGGCGATAACAATGGTTTTGTACTTATCAATATAGACAATACGGAACGTATCAGTTCCATTAACCGGATACGTGATTTTGAAAATTTCTTCCTGTTGATTTCTGAATATGCCAAAGTAGGGTATGCCAAACTGAACCTGCTTACCCGTAATGGATATGCCATCAAGCAATGGTATAAGAATATGGGTGAAGATGAAGATACACCATTGGTTGAAGTGGTAGGAATTTATAATAAAATGCACCCGCAAGACAGGGTACGTGTATTGGCTTTCTTTGAGAAGGCCAAACGAGGGGAAGCTACGAGTTTCAAAAGTGAAATGCGCGTGCTCAAACCCGGAACATTGAACCAGTGGAACTGGGTACGTATGAATGTAGTGCTCAACCGCTATGATCCTGAGAATGGGCTGATTGAACTGATCGGTGTTAACTACGATATCACTGAATTGAAGGAAACAGAACAAAAGCTAATTGAAGCCAAAGAGAAAGCTGAAGAGGCAGACCGCTTGAAGAGTGCTTTTCTGGCGAATATGAGTCATGAGATACGTACACCGTTGAATGCTATTGTAGGTTTTTCAAGTTTGCTGGTGGAGACGGAGGATCAGGAAGAAAAGCAGGAATACTCAAAGATGGTGGAAGAGAATAATGAACTTCTGCTGCAATTGATTTCTGATATTCTGGATTTATCGAAGATTGAGGCGGGAACTTTCGACTTTAAAATAAGAGATCTGGATGTGAATACTCTGTGTGGAGATGTTCAGCGCTCTATGAAACTGCGTGTGAAGCCGGGTGTTGAGCTTTTATTCGAACCGACTTTACCGTCATGCGTCATTGTGAGTGATCCAAATCGTTTGCACCAGGTGGTTGCCAATTTTGTAAATAATGCTATTAAGTTCACTACAACCGGCTATATCCGTATCGGATATGACCAACCGGATGCAAAGCATTTACGGATATATGTATCGGATACGGGTATCGGTATTGCCTCGGAAGCCTGTGAGAAGATATTCGACCGCTTTATAAAGTTGAACTCATTTGTTCAGGGCACCGGCCTGGGACTTTCTATCAGTAAAAGTATCATAGAGCAACTGGGAGGCACTATCGGTGTGGATAGTGAATTGGGTAAAGGCTCTACATTCTGGTTTATTCTGCCGGTGGTATAAGAGTTACGAGCTACGAGTTACAAGTGCTTTGCGGTGTAATAGCGCAACCACTCGTAACTTGTAGCTCGTAGCTTTTGTAGCTCGTAACTAATTCAGTCCGAACGAGAACTTGTCGATGGACTGATAAACCACGCTCGCAAGGCTCAATACAATAATACCGAGCGTACAGATGACAAGGCTGGCACGCGTGTAGTTATCGCTACGGAAAGTGGCGATAGGCTCATCACTCTTGTTGATATACATGGACTTCACAATCTTCAGATAGTAATAGAGTGAAATAATCGTATTCACCAATGCGATGAACACCAGCAGATGGAAACCGCCCTGGAAAGCTGCTGCGAAGATAAAGAACTTCGAGAAGAAGCCTGCGAACGGAGGAATACCTGCCAATGAAAACAAAGCAAGCGTCATGAGGAATGCCAGCTTCGGATTGGTACTGTATAATCCGTTATATTCTTCGAGCGTGAAACGCTGGGCACGAAGGGCGATAATCGTAATCACTGCAAATACAGAGAGGTTGGCGAACATGTAAATAAGTACATAATACACCAATGATGCCATACCCTGTTGCGTTCCGGCAATCACACCCAACATGATGTAGCCTGCCTGCGAGATACTGGAAAATGCCATCAGGCGTTTCAGGTTTTCCTGACGCAAGGCGAAAAGGTTGGCAAGGGTGATAGAAGCTATGATAACCCAATAAAGAATTTCCTGCCATTGATCCACCATCGGAGCGAATGTCTTGATAAGGATAGTCATCAATACAAAAGCTGCCGATCCTTTAGAAATAACACTTAAATAAGCAGTTACTACACTCGGGGCACCTTCGTACACGTCTGCCGTCCAGAGGTGGAAAGGAACAAGGGAAAGCTTGAATCCCATGCCGGAGAAGAAAAAGACAAATGCCATTATTTGCAGGGCACTGCCGTCCAGGTGAGCCGGGATATCATCGAAATAGAGAGTACCTACTGTTCCGTAAATAAGCGAGATGCCATAAAGCAGCAGTCCGCTGGAGAAAAGTGCGGTGAGGATGTACTTGGCACCGGCTTCGGCGGAGTGGTGGCGGTACTTGTCGAAAGCAACCAATGCAGCCATCGGGATACTTGCTGTTTCCAGTCCGATGAAGAACATCAGGAAGTGTCCTGCGGAAATCATGAAGTACATACCCAGCAGGGTAGAGAGCGTCAGCATATAAAATTCGCCTTGCTTGATTACAGTGTCCGGTCGTTTCAGCCACTCATGTGCCATCAGGAAAACAATCAGCGTACCGACGCTGAGGATGGACTTCACGATGCTTTGTATCGGGGCGTTATGGTACATACCACCGAAAGCATCGGCAGCCGGACCGGGTATGATGGTAATCAGCGTGTGTATCGTGAGCAGCACGACGGGCAACATGGTGTTGAGTCGTGGATTACCGTCCTTCTTGTGAGCATCGGGGCTCATGAAGAGGTCGGCCACGAAGAGGATCACGATGACAGCTATCAGCGAAAGCTCTTCTTTGAGAATAAGGAATTGGGAATAGTCCATATCTATTGAATGATAAGTTATTAGTTATAAGTTATTAGCATACCATTATTGAAATATACTCACCAGGGGCAACACGCTGTCTCCAATCATATTGCTGATCCACAACGGAGCAAGACCGAGGCCTGCAACGCAGACAATGAGAATAATAACGGCAGTGCGTTCATCCCAGGTAGCATCAGTCAGCGCCAGATGGTGCTTGTTGGTGCAAGTTCCATACAGTATCTTGCCAACCAGTCGGAGGATATAGACTGCGGTAATCACGATACTGGTACAGGCAATGATAGTCCACGTGCGGTGGAAAACATCTGCATGCTGGAAAGCACCGTTGAAGATTGTCATCTCGGCAACGAAACCGCTGAGTCCTGGAAGTCCGAGATTGGCAAGTCCGGCAATGACATAACAGACAGCAAGGAACGGCATGATTTTCATCAATCCTGAAAGCTCACGTACGTCGCGTGTGTGGGTACGACCGTAGATCATACCGATGAGGGCAAAGAACAGGGCAGTCATTAATCCGTGGCTGAGCATTTGCAGGACAGCACCGGTACAAGCCGTTTGGTTCATCATCAGGATGGCGAAGAGCACGAGGCCGCAGTGAGATACGGAAGAGTAGGCGTTAATATACTTCAAGTCTGTCTGTACACAAGCCGAGAAGGCACCGTAGACAACGGAGATACCTGTCAGTATCAGGAATATCCAGCCGAGTTCCTGAGCAGCTTCAGGCATCAGATACATGGCGATACGGAAACAACCGTAACCACCAAGTTTCATCAGTACACCTGCATGGAGCATACTTACGGCAGTAGGCGCCGAAGCGTGGCCGTCGGGGCTCCATGTGTGGAACGGGAACAATGCACCGAGTACACCGAAACCGAGGAAGGTAAGCGGGAACCAAATGCGTTGCTGTTCGATAGGAATATTATGCAATTGGGCAATTTCCAGCAGGTTCATACTGGTGGCACCGGAACCGAAATAGATACCCAGAATACCAATAAGCAGGAATGCGGAACCACCCATCAACATCAGTGTCAGTTTCATGGCAGAGTATTCCTTACGTCCTGATCCCCATACACCGATAAGCAGGTACATCGGAATCAGTGCTACTTCATAGAACATGAACATGGTGAACAGGTCCGTAGAAATGAAGAAGCCGAACACACCCAGAGAGAGCAGGGTGAACCAAAGGAAATATTCTTTCGTCAACGGTTGCAGACGCCAGGAGGCGAAAGTACCGGTGAAGACTATGATGGCAGAGAGCAGCAGCATGGCTACTGAAATGCCGTCTACTCCCACGGAGTAGTGTATGTTGAGTGCCGGATACCAGGGTACATCCGCGCGGAAGAGCATTTCAGCTGTGTCTCCGGCGGCACGCGCTTGCAGATAAGCAATGGTTAGGCCTACGGCGGCCAACACTAATGCCGATGCACCTGTCACCATCACCGTGCGTATCTGCTTGATGTTGCGACTCAGCCAGAGACCAAGTAACATCAACAGGGGGATGAGAACAAAAATACTTAATATGTTCATTTTTATAATTACAAATTACGAATTACAAATTACGATTAACATTTCTCTACTATAGCAGCAATAACAATATCAATGCCAGCGTACCCAACAGGAATACGTAAGTGTACTGTTGAATTTGTCCGCTTTGCAGACCGCGTATTTCATCACTGGTGGCATTGGCGCTCCAGGCAAGGAAGTCGAAGAAACCATCTACTACGTGGCGGTCGAACCAAGCGATGGGGCGGGAGATGCAACCAAAGATTATCTTATGAGTTACGAACTGGTACACTTCATCGATATAGAAGCGATGATAGGCAGCTGTCCATAATCCGCGGAAACGACGGGCAAGGGCATTGGCAACGGGTTGCTTTGCCCGTGCGTACATGGCTGTGGCAATTGCGATGGAGATGACAGCTATAGCAATGCTGGTACCTGCCACCGCCCAGTCGAGATGAATCTCGTAAGCCGTACCGTTGGAAGAGATGAATTTACCGAAGGGGATGAAACCGGCTCCGATAGTAACAACAGCAAGAAACATCAGCGGGAAAGTCATAGTTAACGGACTTTCGTGGGGAGTATGTTCAGCATGAAGCTCTTTATTCTCTTTGCCCCAGAAGATGCCGTAATAGAGGCGGAACATATAAAATGCCGTCATTGCAGCAATCACTGTCATAATCCAGCCCATTACAGGACTGAACTGGAAGCATGCTGTCAGTATTTCATCTTTAGAGAAGAAACCGGAGAATGGAGGAATACCTGCAATGGCAAGACAAGCAATTAGGAACGTAATATGTGTCACAGGCATGTACTTGCGCAGTCCACCCATAGCGGACATTTCATTGCTGTGTACCGCATGGATAATGCTACCTGCGCCGAGGAAGAGTAATGCCTTGAACATAGCGTGCGTGAACAGGTGGAACATACCGGCCATATAGCCCAGACCGCCATGATGCGGATCAGCAGAAGTACAAACTCCCAGTGCCACCATCATAAAGCCGATCTGTGAGATAGTAGAGAATGCCAGCACACGTTTGATGTCACTTTGCACACAAGCTACCGAAGCAGCATAGAATGCAGTGAACGCTCCAACGTAAGCTACCAGATGCAGCACGTCGGGTGCATAACCGATGAACAGCGGGAACATTCGGGCCACAAGGTAAACTCCGGCTACCACCATAGTCGCTGCATGGATCAATGCGCTGACGGGTGTCGGGCCTTCCATTGCATCCGGCAGCCAGATGTGTAATGGGAACATGGCACTCTTTCCGGCACCACCGATGAACATCAGTCCCAAGGCCAGAGGTATCATTGCCGCACCACCTTTCAGCAATGCCATTTCACTGGGATGGAAGGTGTAAGTTCCGGCATAATAACCGTAAATAAGGATACCGATCAGGAAACCCAGGTCGGCAAAACGGGTAACAATGAACGCTTTCTTGCTTGCAGCAACAGCAGACGGTTTCGTATAGTAGAAACCGATGAGCAAGTAAGACGAAACACCCACCAATTCCCAGAACAGATACATCTGGAAGATATTGGTAGCCACCACCAGACCCAACATGGACATGGTAAAGAGGCTGAGGAATGCATAATAGCGTTGGAATCCGCGCTCACCCTTCATGTAGCCGAAAGAGTAGACATGTACCATCAACGATACGGTGGAAATGACGATAAGCATCATCACAGAAATGGGGTCGAGCAGGATACCCAGGTCAATGCTCAGCGTTGAAGTGAAAGGCAACCACGTCACATTATAAGGCATAAGTGTGGCGAAAGTGCCGTCCGCCAGACGCGGAGCGGAGAAATACTGCCAGGCAGTGGCGTAGCTCAATACGGCTACCACAGCCAATACCGTGGTACCGATGATGCCCGCCGTCCGGTGCGTCATCCATTTGCCGCCAATCCCCAATACAAGGAAGGAGAGGAGGGGAAGCAGGAGAATGAAGATTGTATATTCCATATTCTTTTCTTTTTTATTCTATTATTGATACTGTACTGATTCTACCATTTCAATTCGTCCAGCTTATTAACTTGGATACTTCGTATATTGCGGTAGATGTTGATCATAATCGCGATAGCTACTGCCGTTTCAGCGGCCGAGATGGCAATGGAGAACAGGGCAAAGAAATACCCTTCCATTCCGTCAGGGAAAAGGAAACGATTGAACACTGCGAAGTTGATATCCGTAGCATTCAGTATCAACTCGATGCTGATAAGTATCGCCAGTGTGTTGCGGCGGGTGAAGAACCCGTAGATACCGGCGAAAAACATGATAGCCGAAACTATCAGATAATATTCCATGTGAATCATAATCAATTGTATTTAGCGTTTACGTGCAATCACCAACCCACCTACGATACACGCCAGCAACAGGATGCTGACTGCCTCGAAGGGAAGCAGATAACCGAATTTGTCACTACTCAGCATAGAGTGTCCGATAGTCTTGATGTTGATTTCCAGCGGTACAAGATCGGTAGTAACGAGGAATTTATGTTTCAACGTAATGAATACTACGATGATGGCACCACCTACGGTTGCACCTAGACCAGCCAACAGTTTGCTACGTTTTAACTTGGTAGTACGGTCTCCTTCGCCACTGGTCAGCAGGATGGAGAAGACGTAGAGTACGACAATACCGCCGGCATAAACCATGATTTGTACCGAGCCTAGAAATGTGTAGCCCAGCAGGAAGTAGATGCCTGCCGTGCCGAAAAGCGTGAACAGCAGATACGTTGCCGAGCGTACCATGTGGCGTGTAGTCACAGTGAGAATGGAACATACGCTGATGAACACTGCCAGAAAGTAGAATACTACGGTTTCAAGGGTTATTTCCATATTCTTGAATTACAAATTACTTAATTACAAATTACTTTGTTGCTTCACTTTGGGGAGCAGCGGGTTTCTTTTTCTCTTCTACGTGACTGCCCGGATGGTTCAACGTCTTCACCAGCTTTGTACGGTCGAACACCGCATGCTCAAAGTCTGTAGCAAACGTAATCGCATCGTGTGGACAAGCTGTGACACAAAGTTGGCAGAACATGCACGAACCGAGGTCGTATTCATACTTTGCCAATATCTTCTTTTTTTTGCCGTCCTCAGTCTCTATCATTTCACTTGTTACCTTGATGGTATCGTTGGGACATGCTATCTGGCACAGCCCGCACGCTATACAATGGTGTTCATTCCGGTCATTGTGCGGCATGGTCAGCGTACCGCGGAAACGGTCGAACATCTCCAGTGTCGCACGATTCTCCGGGTATTGCTCTGTCACTTTCCGGCGGCAGAAGACGGTCATGGTAGTTTTCATACCCGTCAGCAAAGAACCGATGCCGTGCATCAGTCCGCCAAAATAACTGTATGTTTTCATAATCTAAAAGTGCAGTTTAAATACAACAATCAGTACCATCAGAATGAGGTTTACCATCGAGATAGGTACCAGATACTTCCATTCCAATGCCAGGATCTGGTCGATACGCAAGCGGGGGAATGTCCATTTAATCCACATCAGCAGGAATACTACGAAGAATGCCTTGCCGAAGAACCAGATGAAGCCCGGAATATAATCCATTATGGCGTTGAAGCCATCCAGTCCTACAATATGAAGCGGCATCCAGCCGCCCAGGAAGATGGTGGCAGCCACGCTGGCTACGATAAACAGGTTCAGATATTCGGCCAGATAGAAGAAACCGAAGTGCATACCGCTATATTCGGTGTGGTATCCTGCCGTCAGTTCGCTTTCTGCTTCCGGCAAGTCGAACGGCCCACGGTTACACTCTGCATTTCCGGCTATCAGGTAGATAACGAAAGCGATCACTGCCGGAATGTGTCCTTTGAAGATGAACCATCCGTCAGCCTGTCCTTCTACAATTTCAGAGAACTGCATCGTACCCATCAGCACTACCATAGTTAATATACTCAGTCCTACAGACAACTCGTACGAGATAATCTGTGCTCCGCTTCGCATGGCTCCGATCAATGAAAATTTGTTGTTGGATCCCCAACCGGCCAGCAGAATACCTAATACACCTATACTGGATGCTGCCAGCAGGAAGAATACACCTACATTGAAATTCAGCACTTCCATACCTTTATTAATAGGGAGGCAGGCAAATGTCAGAAATGAAGCTATGATCACCATGAACGGTGCCAGGTTGTAGAGGAAGCGGTCGGCAGCTTTCGGAGTGAAGATTTCTTTGGTCAACATCTTCAACACGTCGCAGATGACCTGAATGCTACCCCATTTACCTACACGGTTCGGACCGAGACGACACTGGAAGAAAGCACATATCTTGCGCTCCATGTAAATCAGAATGATGGCGAGTACGGCATACATCAGAATGATGCACACGCCTATCACTACACATTCGAGGAATATCGCCAGACCTTCCGGCATCAGGGAAGTCAGCGTCTGGTGTATCCAGTTGGTTACTATACTAAAGTCAAACATCTTGTAATTTACAATTTACAATTTACAATTTACGAGGCACTTTACAATGGCAATGCATCAACCGACTACTCATGCGTAGCTAAATTGTACATTGTACATTGTAAATTGTACCTTCCTTTACCTATCAATATCTGGCACTACGTAATCCAGCGTTCCCCCGATTGCAATCAGGTCGGCAATCTTTGCTCCGCGGCAAATGGTATCTACAGTGCTTACCAGCGGTAATCCCGTGGAACGGAAATGCAGACGGTACGGAGTCTTGTCGCCATGGCTTTCCAGGAAGACGCCGAACTCACCACGGCTACCTTCTACGGCAGTATAATACTGTCCTTCGGGTACACGGATGATGGGTTTCATCTTTTCCTGATATGGGCCTTCGGGGATGTTATCAATGAGTTGTTCAAGGATATTCATGCTTTCCATGATTTCGTCCATACGAACCATGTAGCGTGCCCAGGAGTCGCCTTCGGTATAAACGATTTCTTTGAAGTCCACTTTGTCGTATACTCCGTAGGGATGGCGTTTACGGACATCGCAAGCCCAGCCGCTGGCACGTCCTGTACCACCTGTAGCTCCGAAAGCGATGGCATCTTCACGGCTCAGTACTCCTACGCCTTTCAGACGTTGCTGGGCGATGATATTGCCGGTGAACACCTCATGATATTCGTGGATGATGCCACGCAGGTAGGGGATAAACTCTTTCACTCGTTTCTGGAAGTTGGGATGCAGGTCGGCCTGCACACCACCGATAGTGTTGTAGTTCATAATAAGGCGTCCGCCGCAAGTTTCCTCGAAGATGTCGAGTATCTTCTCGCGGTCGCGGAAACCATAGAAGAACGCGGTCAAAGCACCAAGGTCCATTGCGAGACAAGAGTAGAACAGCAAGTGAGAGTCTATGCGCTGCAATTCGTCCATGATGGTACGGATATACTTCACACGGTCGCTTACTTCAATGCCCATAGCCTGCTCGATGCATGCACAAAGGGCGTGGCGGTTCTGATGTGCGCCCAGATAATCCAGACGGTCAGTCAGTGCCAATGTCTGCGGGTAGGTGAGGCTTTCGCACATCTTCTCGATGCCCCGGTGGATGTAGCCGCAGTTGGCATCTATCTTCTCGATGGTTTCACCTTCCAGTGATACACGGAAACGCATTACACCGTGCGTGGCAGGGTGTTGCGGACCGATGTTCACAACATATTCTTCGTCTCCGAAGAGTACCAGTTCTTTATTCTTTATTGTACCATCCGGGTTAAGTGCCAGTTCGGTAGTGGTATCGATGGTTTCTTCATTGTCCATACGTAGCGGATTGTCCTTTTCCGGATCATTGTCCTTACGCATAGGGTATCCTACCCAGTCGTTACGCAGGTAGAGGCGGCGCATGTCGGGATGTCCAATGAAGATGATGCCGTAGAAATCGTATACTTCACGCTCCAGGAAATCTGCTGCTTTCCAGATGTCACTGACACTGGGTAACTCGGCATTCTCGCGGTCCAAGGTAGCGGTACGTACGACTAAACGTTCTCCGGTAGTGGTGGATTCCAGATGATAAACCACTCCTAAACCACGCGGTGTATCCGGCGTATCCTTGTCGGTTGTTTCTCCCCAGTCCATACCGGTCAGGCATTCCAGAAAGTCCATCTGCTGCTCTTGGCGCAGGCGGAGCATTTCGGCATGCAAGTCCGTAGGTTTTATAAATCGTATATTATCCATATTTTGATTATGTTTCGTTATTGTAGCTCATCACTCGTCACTATCCGGTTTCGGTTCCTTTCGGTTCACTCCGCCGAAGAATTTCTCTATCTTCACTTTGCGTTGCAACTGCATCATGCCGTAGTAGAACGCTTCCGGACGAGGGGGGCATCCCGGGATGTACACATCCACCGGCAGAATCTTATCTACTCCATTCACTACATGATAGGATTTCTTGAACGGTCCGCCGCTAACGGCGCATCCACCCACGGCAACCACGTATTTCGGGTCCGGCATCTGATCGTATAGGCGTTTCAGTACAGGCGCCATCTTATTTGTGATAGTTCCGCACACCATAATCATATCTGCCTGGCGCGGACTGGCACGGGCTACTTCAAATCCGAAACGCGCCATGTCATAGCGCGCGGCACCCAGTGCCATGAACTCGATACCGCAACAGCTTGTTGCAAACGTAAGCGGCCACAGCGAATTGCTGCGTCCCCAGTTGATGAAATCGTCCAGTACGCCGAGGGCGACATTGGCACCTCCGGCATTAAGTTCGCGAACGAGTTTCTCCAACGTTTCATTATCCGTAAATTCTTCATACGGGATAGACTTTATTTTAGGCTTTTTTATTCTTTCCATTCCAATGCTCCTTTCCGCCATGCGTAGGCAAGTCCTAATACCAGGATAAGTAAGAAAAATAAGATACTAAGCAATCCCGCTATTCCCAGGTCGCGGGCAATGACTGCCCATGGAAACAGAAATACCGTCTCCACGTCGAACATCAGAAACAGGATGGCAAACAGATAGTAACCCACCCGGAACTGCATCCATGATTTACCACGGGTAGGAATACCGCACTCGTACGCTTCCATCTTCTGTGGATTGTACGAACGGGGTGATATCGCCTTAGACAACGCGATAACAATACCCACGAAAGCAATTGCCGTCAGCAAGACGACTACTAACAAAGTAAAGTTCATAAATCTAATTAACTTTTAGATGTATATAATAGGATAGTTGGTCGAAGGTAGCAATACCTCTGAATTGCCTTCGACGGACCTTGGCAAGCCTGTAGAACTTGCCTGACTTAGTTTATCAAATAATTATCTTTCTCAGCCCGAATACATAATAGGAGAGCGGGTCGGGCACAGGGTAGAAAGCGGGATGCAACAACGGATTGCTAGTCGGCGAATCGGCCAGCCAGTACATCCGGAAGTAATTCAGTAAAATGAAAAAACTCTTGTTGCCAGGCACCTGTGTACTGTCCACATTGTCCATATATAAGGGCATGGACGAGAAATGATTATATATATTACGAATGTTTTGCTGATGTGAGGTAGGAGCTTGAGAAAGGAAACAACGCTCGCTATCGTTACTTATCAAAGTGCACGATATACCCGCCGCCTGAGCTGCACCGTCGTACAATAATACGCCGAGTAGGATAATCATAAAGTATTTTATGCACTGTTTCATTCAACTACTTTTTCATTCGGCTGCAAATGTATAACAAATATTGGCTATTTTGTTATATAGAGATGGCAAATAAGTTTCTTTTTAGCACTTTTTTGCCTTATATCAACTTCTTCTCCAGAATTCCGGAGTGAAAAGTAATAATACGGTAAATAATTCCAGGCGTCCCAGCAACATAAGGAAAGCCATTAACCACTTCGCCACATCGGGTAGTGCATTCCATGAGAAGGCGGGACCGGTTTCTCCTAGCCCGGGCCCCATGTTGCCGATACTGGATACGACACACCCCACGGATTCTACAAAACCAATACCCATTCCCATCATAATCAATACGCTAATGATAATGATTACTGCATATATAAAGCAGAAAGCCAGTACTGTAGATTGTATGGAGGGGGAAATCACCTGCTTGTTGATACGTACCGGAAGTATTGCGTTAGGGTGGAGGATATGTTTAAATTCATTGCGGGCCACTTTGCCGAGGATTACCATACGGATACATTTAAGACCACCCGTTGTGCTTCCTGCACAGGCACCCATCAGCATGACGATGGTCAGTAAACCCCACGTCACGGCAGGCCACAACATATAGTCGTCCGTGGCGAATCCGGTGGAAGTGTGCAGTGAAATCACCTGAAACAGTGACTTGCGGAATGCATCTTCCATGCCTATGGGGTTGGAATAATAAAGTATCACTGCGATCAGGCCGGTAAATAATACTACCGACCAGAAATACCACTTTAACTCAGCATCGTGGATAACTTTCTTGAACTTTCGGTTGACAAAGAACAGCAGTAACGTGAAGTTGATACCGGATATGAACATGAAGATGGATATTACATATTCAATATAGGGTGATTGATAGTAAGCTACACTGGCTTGCTTGGTGGAGAATCCACCTGTGCCTGTAGTAGCAAAGGCATGGCAGACACTGTCGAACCAGTCCATTCCCCCCAGCATCAGCAGGGCGACAAGGATACAGGTGATACCAGCATAAATGCTCCAGATCCATTTGGCTGTGATACCGATGCGCGGATGCACTTTGTCATGTGTAGGTCCGCTGGCTTCGGCAGCAAACACTTGTAAACCGCTGACACCGAATATCGGAAGAATGGCGATGGTGAACATGATAATACCCAAGCCGCCTATCCATTGTGTCATGCTGCGCCAAAAGAGCAGACCGTGGGGGAGTGCTTCGATGTCATCCAATATTGTAGCGCCTGTGCTGCTGAAGCCGGACATCGTTTCAAAGAAGGCGTTGGTAATGCTGGGTATATATCCACTGATGTAGAACGGTAGCATACCGAAAAGCGAGAAGGCTACCCAGGCAAAGCTGACGAGTACATATCCGTCCCTGCGTGTCAGTTGGCGGTCACCGCCTTTGCCCATGGCTGCCAGGAGTAGTCCGGCGCCTGCCGTAATGCCTGCTGATACCCAGAAATCTACCAACGCTTCATCCTGGTAATAGAATGAAACGCCCGAGCAAAGCAATAGCATCACCGTCTCCAGCAATAGGAGGATGCCGATAATCCGTATAACTGTCTTGAAATTAATCATATCATATGAATGAAGAATGTTCTTTTTTTTAGTTCTTCATTTAATTAAAGTACTTCTCAATCTTCTTAATCATCATGCTTAGGCAGAATACAACTACGTGATCGCCCGGCAGAATTTGTGTATTACCTGTCACTACGACTCCTTCGCCCTGTCGGATCAATCCGCCGATAGTGGTTCCCTTCGGCAGTCCGAGATCCTTAACCTGGTGTTTGGTAATTTTAGAGTCGGCTTTCACGGTGAACTCTGCAACGTCGGCATTGGCAAAGGTCAGGCATTTTACGTTACTGACGTCGGCATCCAGCATCATCTGATAGATGTGGCTGGCGGTAATCATCTTCTTATTGATTACCGTACCGATGTCGAGGCTCTCTGCCATACCTATATAATCTATATTTTCTACTTCCGCCACTGTCTTGCTGACGCCCATACGTTTGGCGGCAAGGCAGGAAAGAATGTTTGTTTCCGAGTTTTCCGTCAAGGCTACGAAGGCTTCTGTGTTCTTCAGACCTTCTTCGATAAGCAGATCCATATCGCGTCCGTCCCCGTTGATAATCATAACCTTATCATCAAGAAGCTCTGTCAGGCGGTTGCAACGGTTCAAGTCATTATCTATGATCTTCACCTGCATATAGTCGGGTACATATTGGGCGGTTCGCACGGCAATACGGCTTCCACCCATGATCATTACGTTGCGTACGTCGGCATAATCTTCCTTTCCGGCTATCTTACGTATATAAGGTACATACTTGCGGGTAGTGGTGAAGTAAACGATGTCATGCAGTTTGATTACATCGTCACCGCGCGGAATCAGTGTTTCGTTGCAGCGTTTGATGGCTACTACGTGATAGGGCTTGTCTGTTTCGGCAAGCTGGTGCAGAGGAATATCCAGTATTTCCGCTTTTTCACGCATCTTGGTACCGATAAGTATCAGCGATCCGCCACAGAATTCCCACCATTGGCGCACCCAACTCATACGTATGGAAGATACGATTTCTTTAGCGGCAAGCATTTCAGGGTAAATCAATGAGTCAACACCCAGTTTCTTGAAAAATTCCTTGTTCTTGGGCAGGAGATACTCGTAATTGTCAATACGGGCAACGGTCTTTTTTGCACCGAGATTGGTGGCCAGCATACATGCGGTCATGTTACGGCTCTCATCGGGAGTGACGGCTATAAACAGGTCAGCATCTCTAGCCCCCACTTCTTTCAATCCCTGAATGGAGGTAGGCGATGCCGTGACCGTCATTAAATCGAAGTTGGAACTAAGCGTGCTCAACCTCTCTTCATTGTCGTCCATCAATATGATGTCCTGCTTCTCGCGAGACAACAATTTTGCCAAGTGTGTGCCTACTGCGCCGGCACCGGCAATAATAATTTTCATTGCTCTTTATTACTCTTATCCTTGTTTTGTTCTAATCTCAGAACCTCTTTTGCATTCAGCGGAGAAATAACAGCTTGTCCGGTCTCTTCTTCCAATCTTATTCTGGCATCGCGAGCGATACTTCCTCCACGGCGGGCAACATCAACATGTTCGTTGAAGCTTTCCGGATTATTGGTTTCTGAAATCTCTTTAGTAGAGAGTTCAGCCAGCATATTCAACACTAATTCTTTATTAGTCATATTATCTCGGAGGTTCTCTTTTTTCAAGCCTTTGAAACGTTTGTACTCTTTGGTGGTCTTATCCGCCCAAGTTTGGTAGATAATGTCTGTTAAGGTAGCAAATTGGGCACCTTCCTCCAGGCCGCAACGTTTCCACTCGTCGGTTAGTTCTTTGCGTATCTCAATACTTTTCAGGCGTTGATTTATCCAGTTGTCCGAATATCCCAATGCTTTGTATTCCATCATGGAACGTTGAATCGTGAGTTCCGGGTCCTGCATTTCATCCAGCCGCTCTTTGGCAGTTTGGGCCATCCAGAGCTTGAAGGGTTCAGCTTTGGGGGAAGGGATGGATTGAATGAGGCGAAACATTTGCTCAGTAGTGGCAACGTCTGTGAAACGCATCTTACCGTCTGCTGACAGCATTTTTAACTGGTGACAGTTTGTCACCGTTTCATTTCCTTCCTCTTTTAATCGTTGTTTAAGCTTATTCCAATATTTCCTACCGTCAACACTTTCGGTAAGAATGCTTACTACATCTACTATTGAGAAATACCATTCCTCCGTCTCGTCATCCCAAGCCGTACGTACTTTTTTCTCCTCAAATATCTTTATTGCTTCTTTCTTTGTCATGACAATTTATGTTTATGGCCTCTAAGATTCCTTCCTCATCCATGCCACACAGATGATACAATTCCTGTATCGTGCCATGTTCTACAAACTTGTCCGGTACTCCTATGCGGTGTACGTGTGGTGTATATTCGTTGTCCGACATAAATTCCAAGATGGCAGTCCCCATGCCGCCTTTCCGTATGCCGTCTTCAATGGTGATGATGCGGGAAAATGAGCGTCCTATTTCGTGGAGCATCTCCTCGTCCAGTGGTTTGAGGAAACGCAGGTCGTAATGTGCTATTGAGATGTTTTTTTCTTTTTCCGCCCGTTCGATGGCCTTTGCGGCAATGTTCCCTATTGGGCCGAGGGTAACGACTGCCATATCTTTACCGTCCTTCAGCTTGCGTCCTTTGCCAACCGGGATTTCTTCCAACGGGCATTTCCAATCCTTCAGCACACCGCGCCCACGGGGGTAGCGGATAACGAACGGACCTTTGTCCGGCAGCTGTGCCGTGTACATGAGGTGGCGCAGCTCGTGCTCGTTCATGGGCGAGGAAATTGTCAGGTTGGGGATAGGGCGGAAGTAGGCCAGGTCGAACACGCCGTGGTGGGTCGGTCCGTCTTCTCCTACCAGCCCGGCACGATCCAGGCAGAGCACAACGGGAAGTTTGAGTATGGCGATATCATGAATGACATTGTCGTAAGCACGTTGCATGAATGACGAATAGATGTTGCAGAAAGGTTGCATCCCTTCTTTGGCCATACCACCTGAGAAAGTGGCTGCATGTCCTTCAGCAATGCCTACGTCAAAAGCACGGTCGGGCATTGCCTGCATCAGCATATTCATGGAACACCCTGTAGGCATGGCGGGAGTGACGCCGACGATGCGTGGATTCTTTTCGGCAAGTTCCACCAAGGTTTCGCCGAAAACGTCCTGATACAGCGGTGGCAGGTTGTGTGTATCCGCTGTAAAGCGTTCACCCGTTTCGGGATCGAACTTTCCCGGTGCATGCCAAATGCCCGGAGCCTTCTCGGCAGGTTCGAAGCCTTTCCCCTTAATGGTGTGCAGGTGCAGGATTTTCGGTCCCTTCATATCTTTGATGTCCCGCAGGATACGTGCGATGTTCTTCACATCGTGTCCGTTGATGGGGCCGAAGTAGCGGATATTCATTCCTTCGAAGATATTCTGTTGTTGGGCAGCTATTGATTTCAGGCTGTTTCCAAAGCGGATAAGTGCTTTACGGCGATCTTCGTTGAGAATGCCCACTTTGAACAGCATCTTGGATACTTTGAAGCGGAGCTGGTTGTATCGGTTTGAGGTGGTCAGGTTGAAGAGATATTGCTTCATGCCGCCTACACTGCGGTCTATCGCCATCTCGTTATCGTTCAGAATGATAAGCAGGTTGTTGGAACTTGCTGAGGCATTGTTCAATCCTTCGAATGCCAGTCCGCCGCTCATGCTGCCATCGCCAATTACGGCAACCACATGGCGGTCTTTTTCTCCTTTTTCTTCTGCCGCTACCGCCATGCCGAGAGCCGCTGAAATGGAGTTCGAAGCATGTCCGCAAGTGAAAGTGTCATAATCGCTTTCATCGGGAGAAGGGAAAGGGCGGATACCTTTGAATTTCCGGTTTGTGGAGAATGTTTCCCGACGTCCGGTCAGTATCTTATGACCATACGCCTGATGGCCTACGTCCCACACGATGCGGTCGTAAGGAGTATTGAACACGTAATGCAAGGCGACGGTCAGTTCTACCGTCCCCAAACTGGCTGCAAAGTGTCCCGGGTTGCACGAAACTTCTTTAATAATGTCCTGCCGCAATTCTTTGCAAATTTCCGGAAGCTGATCAACGCTCAGTTTACGCAGATCTTCGGGATCAGAAATAGAATTTAGCAAGTTATATGTTGTTGGTTCTGTCTTCATCTCTGTTCTGAGGATTACAAATTGCAAAATTAGTAAAAGAAAACGGAAGGTATTCCCTTTTTTGGGGAAAAATATGAATCCTTGCCGCTTTAACATTAGTTCTTCTCCTTTTTTATCTTAATATTTCAAGAACTCTTCTCCTTTGGATTGTTCCGTCAGAATAGATTCACTACATTTGTCCCCTCAAAAACAGAATATCATGGAAGACTGCTTTAATTATGATTCGGTGCCTTTAAATTACCTCCACTGTCTTAACCCCGATTGTGCGCGAAGTGAAAGTTGCCTGCGCCATCTTGTTACGTTGCATGTGCCGCAAAGTGTGAAGAGCATTGTAACGGTGAATCCTGCCAATTATCCTATGGATGCCGGTCAGTGTCCTTACTTCCGAAGCACTGTGAAACTTCGTTATGCCTGGGGCATCAGTACCCTCTTTGATAACATCCCCTATAAGAAAGCGTTGCTGTTGAAAGGGATGATTCGTACTCTCTTTCCAAAACCCACTTATTACCGTATCCTGCACAAGGAACGTGGACTCTCACCGGCAGAACAGGCGGAAATTGCCGGGCTTTTTGCACAAGCGTGCATTACGGAAACTCCTGCATTCGATAGTTATACCGAAGAATATGACTGGGACGGATATCATGTTCCAAAAGCCGTAAATTCCCTCTAAGCTGTTGCCTGATAGGATGATGGGTGTGCCACTCGATTCAGTCGTAGTGAAACACTCGTTCAGTCGTAGTGGGAAGTACCTTCAGTCGTAGTGGGAGGTGCCTTCAGTCGTAGTGGGAAATACTTTCACTCGTAGTGGGAAAGATATTCTGTTATAGTGCCGGTATTGTTTCCCTTACTTTTATTTGCCCCTTTAAAACAAATTGATTAGTTTTGTTGCTGTAATGTATAACTTCGTTTTCGTATGGAAAACATCATATATTGACTTTTGCATTAAAAAAATGCATAAGTGTATGTTGAAGGCAACATTAGAACTTATTTATATAAATAAATATGGAAAAGGATATCTTTTTTAATGTAGCGGACATCGTGAAGCGTGCCAAGCGTGTATTGAACTTCAAAACAGATGCTGATCTGGCTGCCTACCTGGGTGTGTCGCGTTCTACACTTAGTAACTGGATTGCACGAAACAGCACCGACTTCCCGTTATTGCTGAGCAAGATGAAGGATGTGGATTATAACTGGTTGCTGTTAGGGAAGGGAACCCCTGTAAGTCATTTACAAAGTTGTTATAACGAACTGGCGACAGGTAATGTTGAGATAATACACAATCCCAAAACGCCGGATGCGATGAAAGACCGCAGTGTAGTGCTGTACGACATTACTGCTGCCGCTAATCTGCGTACATTGCTTGCCAATAAGCACCAGTTTGTGATGGGAAGAATACAAATACCTAGTATTCCCGTATGCGACGGTGCCCTTTATATTAGTGGGGACAGTATGTATCCCATCCTGAAATCGGGAGATATTGTAGGTTTCAAGGAAATGAACAGCTTCAGCAATGTCATTTATGGTGAAATGTATCTAGTCTCATTCGATATTGATGGCGATGAGTATCTGGCAGTGAAGTATGTGAACCGTTCGGAGCAGGAGGGTTGCATTAAACTTGTGAGTTATAATCCGCACCATGAACCGATGGATGTTCCCTTTGCTTCCATTCAGGCAATGGCTATCGTGAAATTCTCTATCCGGAAGAATATGATGATGTAAACGTATGAACTTTTCTACCCCTGTTGAATTACCTTCCGATCTGCCCCGTTTTACTCAGGCGGACGAACTTCTGTTGATGGGTTCCTGCTTTGCCACCAACATCGGTGCACTGCTTGCGGATGCCAGATTTCGTCCGGATGTCAATCCATTTGGGGTTCTTTATAATCCTTTGTCTGTTTCAACAGCTTTGCGTGAGTTGGTGACGGGCAGACTGTATAAAGAAGAAGACCTGTTTTTCTTTCGTGAGTGCTGGCATAGCCCGATGCATCATGGTGATTTTTCTTCTCCCTTTGCAGAAGAAGTGTTGCAGCGTATTAATATCCGTCTGCAAACAGCGCACGAACGTATCCACCATTTGAACTGCCTGATGTTGACTTTTGGTACAGCATGGGTGTACGAACAGAAATCCACGGGACATGTGGTTGCTAATTGTCATAAACAACCGGAGTCTGTCTTTACCCGTCGCCGGCTCAGCGTGCAGGAGATTGTATCGGATTATACCTCTCTCTTCTCCGGTTTGATTGCTCGGAATCCGAAGTTGAAAGTGATTCTTACGGTCAGCCCCATCCGCCACGTACGCGACGGGATGCACGCTAATCAATTGAGTAAAGCTACACTTCTGCTTGCCATCGATCAGTTACAGACTTCTTTTCCCGGGCATGTCTTTTATTTTCCGGCTTATGAACTCTTACTCGACGAGCTTCGTGACTATCGTTTTTATGCCGATGATATGGTGCATCCATCTCCTTTGGCGGTACGCTATGTATGGGAGAAGTTCGTGCAGACCTGTCTCTCTGAGGACGCGTTAGAGATTATGCAGGAAAGTGAAAATATCAATAAAGCGCTATCTCATAAGCCCTTCCATCCGGAGTCAGACGAGTATAAGCGTTTTTTAGGACAAATTGTGTTAAAAATAGACCGACTTAACAAAAAATACCCGTACTTAGATTTCAAAAAAGAGAAAGATATATGTCATATACGATTGAAACAATAGCCGAACGCATCAATGCACGACGTGTGGGGGACACGCCGGCAACCATAGATTGGTTACTTACCGATAGCCGTTCCTTGAGTTTCCCCGAAGAAACCTTATTTTTTGCCTTAACTACCAAGCGCAATGATGGCGCACGCTATATTCCTGACTTGTATTCACGCGGTGTTCGCAATTTTGTAGTCAGCAAAGAAGCTTATAAATGGGTGGAAAGCGGACAACTGGCAATGAGTAATTCGGATATGTTAGCTGTTAATTTCCTTGTGGTCGCCAATCCGTTGAAGGCTTTGCAGAAGTTGGCGGAACAACACCGTGAACAGTTTCAGATACCGGTTATCGGCATAACGGGCAGTAACGGAAAGACGATTGTAAAGGAATGGCTTCATCAATTGCTCAGCCCTGAACGGGTGATTGTTCGTTCACCACGCAGCTATAATTCGCAGATCGGCGTGCCGCTGTCCGTTTGGCAGATGAACGAGCAGTCCGAACTCGCTATTTTCGAAGCTGGAATTTCGGAGATGGGAGAGATGCGTGCCTTGCAGAATATTATCAAACCTACCATTGGCATACTGACCAACATCGGCGGAGCTCATCAGGAGAACTTCTTCTCTTTGCAAGAGAAGTGCATGGAAAAACTGTCGCTCTTCAAGAACTGCGATGTGGTGATCTATAATGGTGATGATGAGTTTATCAGTAATTGTGTGGCGAAGTCTATGCTCAGTGCCCGTGAAATAGCATGGAGCCGGAAAGATATGGAGCGTCCCCTGTTTATAAGTAAGGTGGAGAAAAAGGAGGATTGTACCGTCATTTCTTATCGTTATCTGGAGATGGATAATACCTTTATACTGCCTTTTATTGACGATGCTTCTATTGAGAACTCGCTTAACTGCCTGGCTGCCTGTCTTTATCTGATGCTTCCTGCCGAGAAGATTACGGAACGTATGGCGACACTGGAACCGGTGGCTATGCGCCTGGAAGTGAAGGAAGGTAAAAACGGTTGCCTGCTGATAAATGATAGCTATAACAGTGATCTCGCTTCACTGGACATTGCACTCGATTTTCTTTACCGTCGTTCGCAGAGTAACGGACTGAAGCGGACTCTTATCCTCTCGGATATACTGGAAACCGGACAGAATGCGCCGACGCTTTACCGGAAAGTATCGCAGCTTGCCGGTAGCCGCGGCATTGAGCGTATCATCGGAGTAGGCAGTGAGATATCTTCGTGTGCCGCACGCTTTGACATCGAGAAGGCTTTCTATCCTAATACAGAAGCCCTGTTGCGCGCTATTTCCCGTGGAGAACTGCGGTTGGAGAATGAGATTATATTGATAAAAGGTGCCCGTCAGTTCGGTTTTGATGCTTTAACGGAAGAACTGGAGAAAAAGGTACACGAGACCATTCTTGAGGTGAATCTTGGAGCCATGATAGCTAATCTGAACTATTACCGCAGTCGGCTGCGTCCGGATACGAAGATGGTGTGTATGGTGAAAGCATCAGCCTATGGAGCCGGTTCGTATGAGATTGCCAAGACATTGCAGGAACATCATGTCGATTTTCTGGCTGTGGCTGTGGCTGATGAAGGTTCCGAACTCCGCAAAGCGGGTATTACGGCAAGCATCATCATTATGAACCCGGAGATGACCGCGTTCAAGACCATGTTCGACTATAAACTGGAACCAGAAGTGTATAGCTTCCACCTGCTGGATGCACTGATTAAAGAGGCGGAGAAGGAGGGAATCACTAACTTCCCGATTCATATAAAACTGGATACGGGTATGCATCGCCTGGGCTTTGCTGCCGAAGATATGCCGCGATTGATTGAACGGCTGAAAGGACAGAATGCAGTGATTGCCCGTTCGGTATTCTCGCATTTTGTGGGTAGTGATGCGGCACAGTTCGATGCGTTTACACGTGGACAGATTGAAATGTTTGAAGCGGCATCCATGCAGTTGCAGGAAGCATTTCCGCATAAGATACTCCGGCACATCTGCAATTCGGCCGGTATTGAGCGCTTCCCGGGTGCACAGTTCGACATGGTACGGTTGGGTATCGGTTTGTATGGTGTCAGTCCCATTGATAACAGCATTATCAATAATGTGAGCACACTGAAAACTACCATCCTGCAAATACGTGATGTACCCCAGGAAGACACAGTAGGCTATAGCCGCAAGGGGCATCTGACACGTAATTCACGGATTGCCGCATTGCCTATCGGATATGCCGACGGGTTGAACCGGCATCTTGGTAACGGCCACGCCTATTGCTTGGTGAATGGCCAGCGTGCGCCCTATGTGGGTAACATCTGTATGGACGTTTGCATGATTGACGTTACGGACATTGATTGTAAGGAAGGGGATGCCGTAGAGATTTTCGGCGATCATCTGCCTATTACGGTACTTTCCGATATTCTTGAAACCATTCCTTACGAGGTGCTGACAAGTATTTCTACACGGGTGAAAAGAATCTATTATCAGGATTAATCGTCCGTTCGTGAGCTGTATATGCTTCCCGGTTATTCGGCTTGACACAGAAAGTTTTCGTTTTAATCTGTGTAAATCTGTGTAATCTGTGGTGAAACTATTATATTTGCAACAAATTTAAAAGACTACGGATATGACAAACTTACTTTTATTAGGCTTTCTGCCCAGCGGTTCCGAATGGGTTATCATCGCCCTGTTAATACTGTTGTTGTTTGGTGGTAAGAAAATCCCCGAACTGATGAAAGGACTCGGTAAAGGTGTGAAGAGCTTCAAAGATGGTGTGAATGAAGCAAAAGAAGAAATAAACAAGGCAAAGGATGATATAGAAGAGCCGGCTTCAAAAAATAAATGAGTTACATAAGCTACGAACTACAAGCTACAAAGCTACAAGTGGTTGCGCGATTATGCCGCATGACACTCGTAGCTTGTAACTCGTAGCTACTTACTACTATGGCAGATAAGGAATTAACCTTTTGGGATCATTTGGACGAACTGCGTCGTGTATTGTTTCGGGTACTCGGTGTATGGTTTGTATTGGCTGTCGGTTATTTTATTGCGATGCCGTGGCTGTTTGATAACGTAGTGTTAGCTCCCTGTCACAATGACTTCGTTTTCTACGACGTGCTGCGCTATGTGGGAAAAGTTTTCGATCTCCATGATGATTTCTTCACACAGGATTTCCACGTTAAACTAATTAATATTAATCTGGCTGCCCCGTTCTTTATTCACATGTCCACTGCATTCTGGATGTCGGTGGTGACGGCTACGCCTTATATTTTTTTTGAAATCTGGCGGTTTATCAGTCCTGCGCTCTATGCTAATGAGCGGCGTGGCGTGAAGAAAGCCCTGTGCATTGGTACGGTGATGTTCTTCCTCGGTGTACTTCTGGGCTATTTTATGGTCTATCCGCTGACGCTGCGTTTTCTTTCCACCTATCAATTGAGCGCGGCTATTGAGAACCAGATTTCTTTGAATTCCTACATAGATAACTTCATGATGCTGGTGCTCTGCATGGGACTGGCTTTCGAATTGCCGTTAGTGACGTGGCTGCTTTCGCTCTTGGGACTGGTACATAAATCTTTCCTGCGCAAATACCGCCGTCATGCGCTGGTGCTTATCGTGATTATTTCAGCTATCATTACGCCGACTGGCGACCCCTTCACCCTGACTGTGGTTTCCGTTCCGCTTTATCTGCTCTATGAGTTGAGTATCCTGATGATTAAGGATAAAAAGACCGACGCGGACGAGACTGATGAAGAGAAGGAGGAATAATGAAAGAAGAAGCACGGGAATACTACCATTTCTTGCTTACTGTCTGCCAGGATGAAAATATTCCGCTGGTAACAGTTTATCGTCAGCTTCGTGAATTTTTGGAACGCCTTTGCCGTACGCAGATGCCGGACGGTAGCCTGCAAATGACGGACCTTTCCGCTCGTGTCAGTTTTGTGGCCTCAAAAGTGGGGCTCTCCGTAGTGGAACAAAACCGCTTGCACACCTTCCGACTGACTTCCAATGCCGTACTGAATCGGCAATCCGAACCTTCACGCGAGAATCTGTTGCGTGACATCAAGACATTGACCTTCTTTGTGAAACGGTTGACGGGTGAGGATATCCCTGCTGAACTATATCATCAGCTTCCCCGTGCAGATGCCACTTATATTGTTGCTCCGCCTGCAAAAGAACGGATACGCCGGATGCGTGTCTGTTTCCAGTATGCTGACGACACTTTTCTATATGTATTGCCTGTAGATACCGTTGCCGATGAACCGCTGAGGGTACGCTACAATGTATCTCAGGTGAATGAGGAATTTGCCGAGACTTGCAAACTGCTGTGGCGTCATGCGCAGGTTAACCTGCTGGATGTAGCTGTAGATGAGGCTGGTATACTGACGCCTTCCTTTATTATACTGGAACCGGACTATCTGTTGGATATCAGCTCGTTGGCAGAGTGCTTTAAAGATTACGGGCATCATCCTGCCAATTATTTGCTGGCACGCCTGCAATCTCCTGACAATACGCGTCCGCTGTTGCTTGGAAACATCGCCAATCTTTTTCTGGATGAGTGGATCTATGCCAAGGAGGAACCGGACTATCTGACTTGTATGAAGAAAGCGTTCCGTACCTATTCCATTGATTTGGCCGCGTGTGCTGATTTGTTGGATAAAGAAAAGGAAAAGGAATTCTTCGCTGATTGTAAACGGCACTTCGACCATATCCGACAAACGGTGACGGAGACTTTCCGTGCTCCCGGTTATGAACTGGATAAGACGGATGCCGTACTGGAACCTACCTATATCTGTGAAGCTCTGGGATTGCAAGGCCGCCTGGACTATATGCAGCGCGATATGTCTTCCTTCATAGAAATGAAGTCGGGCAAAGCTGACGAATATTCTATCCGGGGCAAGGTGGAGCCGAAGGAGAATAATAAGGTACAGATGTTGTTGTATCAGGCGGTATTGGAATACTCCATGGGAATGGATCACCGCAAGGTAAAAGCTTATTTGCTCTATACCCGCTATCCGTTGTTATATCCCGCTCGTCCGTCGTGGGCGATGGTGCGCCGTGTAATGGATGTGCGCAACCGGATTGTGGCGAATGAATACGGTATGCAATTACGTAATAGTCCGCACTATACGGCAGAGCGGCTGAAGGATATTCATCCGGATACACTGAATGAACGCCACCTGAACAATACATTGTGGAAACGCTATCTTTACCCTGCTATTGATGCCGTGATGCAGCGTCTTCGGGCGCTTACACCGTTGGAACAATGCTATTTCTATACACTTTATAATTTTATTACGAAGGAACTATACACTTCAAAATCGGGAGATATTGATTATGAAGGGCGTACAGGTGCTGCCGCCTTGTGGCTTTCTACGCTTGAAGAAAAGTGTGAAGCGGGAGAGATATTATACGATCTGACAATCACAGAGAATCATGCGGCGGATCTGCATAAAGCATACCTTGTGTTGGCACGGGCTAATCAGCGGTCGGCGCAGACATTGCCGAATTTCCGTGAAGGTGACTCCATCGTTCTCTATCAACGTAATAATGATACGGACAACGTAACCAATAAAATGGTATTCAAAGGAAATATAGAGCGAATCACCGACCGGGATATCCGTATCCGGCTTCGTGCTTCGCAACAAAATACTTCCGTGCTTCCTCCCGACAGTCGTTATGCCATCGAGCATGATTATATGGATACTTCTTTCCGCAGTATGTATCTGGGACTTTCTGCCTTTCTTTCTGCCAACAAGGATCGCCGGGACCTGTTGCTATCCCAGCGACAGCCGGAGTTTGACGTTTCTTTCGATCCTCGCATTGCAGTTGCTCCGGATGATTTCTCCCGTATCACCCTGAAAGCCCAGGCTGCTAAAGATTATTTTCTTTTGGTAGGTCCTCCGGGCACCGGAAAGACTTCCCGTGCTTTACGCGGTATGGTGGAAGCCTTCTATCGTGAGGGGAAGCAGATTTTATTGCTCTCGTACACTAATCGTGCAGTGGATGAAATCTGCAAAACCCTCTCTGCCATTACGCCTGAGATTAATTTCATCCGTATAGGGAGTGAACTTTCCTGCGATATACCTTTCCGTTCACATCTGATGGAGAATGTGCTGGAATCCTGCTCTTCACGTCGTGAGGTGCATGCCTGCATAGAGCGTTGCCGTGTTTTTGTAGGCACTGTCTCCACATTCTCCTCCAAAACGGAATTGTTCCGTCTGAAAACTTTCGATGTGGCTATTGTGGATGAGGCTACTCAGATACTGGAACCACAACTGCTGGGGCTTCTTTGTGCGCGTAATGTGGCGGGTGGAAATGCTATTGGTAAGTTTATTCTCATTGGTGATCATAAACAATTGCCCGCCGTCGTACTTCAATCCGAATCCCAATCTGAAGTCTGCGAGGACTGCCTGCATAACATCGGTTTGCATAATTTGAAAGATTCCCTTTTTGAACGCCTCTACCGGAATTCTGCCGATACCACTCATCACTTATCACTCATAACTAACCGCTCCTACGACATGCTTTGTCGCCAGGGACGTATGAATGTGGAAGTGGCTCGTTTTCCTAATCATGCCTTTTATGGTGGACTACTGGAACCTGTCGGTTTGCAACACCAGCAAGGGGAACTGACACTTGCTCCGGGGTTGGAAAATGATGAATTTGCAGATATACTGGTGCGTCGTGTGGTTTTTCTTGCCTCAGTGCCGGAGGTCGCTTCGCAATCTGCAAAGATTAATCATTTTGAAGCACAGCTCGTAGCCAGACTGGCAGCTGCTATCTATCGGCAATATGACGGTACTTCCGGTTTTCGTCCTGCCTTGACTTTGGGGATTATCACTCCCTATCGTAGTCAGATAGCTCTTATTAAAAGTGAAATAGCCGCTTTGGGCATTCCGTGTTTAAACGATATCCTGGTAGATACCGTAGAGCGCTTCCAGGGGAGTGAGCGCGATGTGATTATTTATTCCTTCTGTGTGAACCGTACTTATCAATTGAAATTCCTTGCCAATCTTACGGAAGAGGGTGGGGTATGGATTGACCGGAAATTGAATGTGGCTCTCACCCGTGCCCGTAAGCAATTGTTTATGACAGGTGTACCCCATCTGCTACGGCAAAATCCTATCTATGCGGACTTGTTGGATAGTATTTTCTAAAATGGAAGGAACTGTGACTTTCAGGAGGATAATCCGAGTCCCATTTAGCAAATCTTAAACGTTCCTCTTTTCTTTATATATTTTATTAGTATTTTTGAATGTAATAAACCCTTATCTTTGTCGAACGTTTTTTTCATAGAGATTTAGATTTAAGGTTAGAAGAATTGTGGAAGTCGTGAGACTTCCCTTTTTTTCATCTTAAAGTTTTGCGCTCCTGTATCTCTCATGGACCGTTCGAAGGTAAATTTGCTAAAGTATACTGAGGTTCATGTTTTTCACGGGAGAGTGCAGAAGAGAGTCGCTTCGTGAGAAGGGGCTTTTTTTGTGCCGGTACTTTTCTGTCTTTTATATATATCAAAAAAGGTGCTCACTGCTGAGCACCTTTTTTATTATCTATATATACTATTCCAGTATTATTCCAATACAATAGGTTTATACTTCGGAACCAGAGCCTTCATTACAACCCAACCAATCAGGTAAGCTACTGCGCATACACAGAAGATGATGAAGTATCCCGCAGGTTTACCGGAGAAGCCCATAAATTCCATGGCAGGGCGTACGAACTGTGCACCTTGTTCCAGTAAATCATGAGTCATTTCCACTTCTTTTCCATCTACCATTGTACTTCCTGATGAATATACGAACAAGTTACCTGCTACTTTCTGAAGAATCATTGAACCGAAACCACCGGCCATACCACCGATACCAGTGATACTTGCAATGGCTGCTCTCGGGAACATGTCACTTACGGTAGAGAAAATGTTGGCAGACCAAGACTGGTGAGCTGCACCACCAATACCGATCATGATAACCGGTAACCACGGAGAGATAGTACCCAGAGGCTGTGCCAGCAATACTACCAGCGGGAAGAATGCAAATATCAACATGGCACGCATACGTGCTGCATACGGATTCAAACCGGTTCTGTTGATAATGATAGTAGGCAGTTTACCACCATAAATAGAAAGCATCGTGATGGCATACAGAGTAAAGATCAATGCGATACCCAATCCTTCGGAAGTCTTGATACCGAATTGCGTATTCAGATAAGAAGGAGTCCAGAACAGGAAGAACCACCAAACACCATCAGTCATAAATTTACCGAAAGCAAATGCCCAAGTCTGTTTGTAGCTGAAGCATTGCCAGAATTTCATCTTCTTCTCGTCTTTTTCTTCTACGACAGGAGCAGCACCTTCTTCGTGCTTGTCTTGCTCAATGTAATCAAGCTCAGCCTTATTTACGTGCTTGCTTTCAGAAGGTTTAGAGTACATGAATACCCAGAAGCCCATCCAGATAAATCCAAGACCACCAATTACGATGAAAGCCATTTCCCAACCCCATGCTTTAGCCAGCAAAGGAATTGTCAACGGAGCAACCAGAGCACCGATAGAAGCACCGGCATTAAAGATTGAAGTAGCATACGCGCGGTCTTTCTTAGGGAAATACTCGGCAGTTACTTTGATAGCGGCAGGGAAGTTACCAGCCTCACCAAGTGCCAGTACACAACGGGCTGCCAGGAAGCAGTACATACTAATAGTAGCAATGGTTACTACTACATCACCTGTGGCACCCATTAATTCGGCTGCACTATGCAGACCTACGAAATGCTCGGTTACGATACCACAAAGAGCGTGGAGACAAGCACCTGCCGACCATACACCGATAGCCCAAAGGAAACCTTTCTTTGTACCCATCCAGTCGATAAAGCGACCGGCGAACAACATGCAGACTGCATAAACAATAGAGAAAACAGAAGTGATTGTTCCGTAGTGTGATTCATCCCAATGGAATTCGGGTTTGATAAATTCATCCCACGTCAATGACAGCACCTGGCGGTCAAGGTAGTTTACTGTTGTCGCAAAAAATAGCATGGCGCAGATGGTCCACCTGTAGTTGGTCATCTTTCCCACTGCATTTTGATTTAAACTCATGATACGTTGATTTAAAATTATTAATTCTTATTTCTGGGGCCAAAAATACACATTATTTGATGTATATCAATACTTTTTTCGTCTAATTTCCTGCAATTTTTGTTCGAAATGCAAATAAATGGCAAAAAAACTCGTTATCGTGCACGAAAACACTCGTTCTCGCACACGAAATACAAAGTTTATAGAAGGTGAAAATAAATAATGCACCTTTTCAGTCGAAAAGTACACAACGCTTTAGGTGAGAACCGCTATCTTTGTCACATTACTTAATATAATCTATATACCTAAAAACAAGAACAGAATGATGAACAATCTGCTTTGTAAAACTTTTGTGATGGGAGCGCTGATTTGCTCCACTCAGTTGTCTGCTCAGAAAGTAAGCGATAAGCAACCGTGGTCGGTACGTATGGTAGAATCGGAGATGATTCGTTGCCCGGAATCCTGGCAACTGGATTTCCAGCCGAAACTGAAATGGGATTATTGTCATGGGCTGGAATTACAAGCCATGCTGGATGTGTATGATACGTATGGAGATCAGAAGATGTTTGACTATGCACTAGCTTATGCGGACACCATGATACACAAGGACGGAAGTATTGAGACCTATAAACTGAATGAATACAATATCGACCGCTTGAATTCAGGTAAATTCCTGTTCCGCATCTACGAACAGACGAAAGATGAAAAATATAAGAAGGCTATTGATTTGTTGCGTAGTCAGCTTGACACCCATCCGCGTAATGAGGACGGCGGTTTCTGGCATAAGAAAGTATATCCGAACCAGATGTGGTTGGATGGTCTTTATATGGGGGCACCTTTCTATGCTGAATATGCTTTCCGCAATAATCGTGTACAGGATTATAAAGATATTGTGAACCAATTTATTACAGTGGCACGCCATACGTATGATCCGAAGAATGGACTTTATCGCCATGCCTGTGATGTCAGTCGTAAGGAACGTTGGGCAGATCCCGTTACCGGACAGTCACAGCATAGCTGGGGACGTGCGATGGGATGGTATGCAATGGCATTTGTAGATGCACTGGACTTTATTCCGAAACATGAGGCAGGACGTGATTCCATGCTCGTTATCCTTAATAATATTGCCGCACAGGTGAAGCGCATACAAGATCCGAAGACCGGATTATGGTATCAGGTGTTGGATAAGAGTGGTGAGAAAGGAAATTATGTAGAGTCTTCCTGTTCTACTATGTTTGTCTATGCTTTGTTCAAAGCTGTTCGTAAGGGATATATTGATAAATCGTATCTGAAAGTGGCTCTCAAAGGATACCAAGGTATTCTTGATAACTTCATAGAAGTAGATAAAGACGGTGTGGTGACTATTACCAGAGCCTGTGCAGTTGCCGGCCTGGGTGGCAAAAACTACCGTATGGGAGATTACACCTATTATATAAATGAAACAATCCGCAGCAACGACCCCAAGGCAGTAGGTCCGTTTATCATGGCAAGTCTGGAATGGGAGCGTCTGCAACAAGTAAAGGAAATCGTTAATCAGAAATAAGACAATGAAACGGCTAACTTATTATTTATGCGGCATACTTCTTCTCCTGGTGGGGATCATGCCGCTATCGGCACAGTCTCAATATAAAGATACGCTTGTGGTTGCCCGTGATGGTTCGGGAGACTATCGCACGTTGACGGAAGCTATGGAAGGCATTCGTGCTTTTATGGATTACAAGGTTACAGTGCTGATAAAGAATGGAACATATAAGGAGAAAGCGATAATTCCTTCTTGGGTGCAAAATGTGGATTTCATCGGTGAAAGTGTGGAAAATACGATTATCACGTATGATGACCATGCCAACATTAATAAGATGGGTACTTTCCGTACCTATACTGTAAAAGTGCAGGGAAACAATATTACCTTCAAAAACCTCACCATAGAAAATAATGCTGCCAGACTGGGACAAGCGGTTGCTCTTCACACGGAAGGGGATAAACTGGTATTTATCAACTGCCGTTTGCTGGGAAATCAGGATACCATTTATACAGGTGCCGCAGGTACACGCCTTTATTTCGTAGATTGCTACATTGAAGGAACTACCGACTTTATTTTCGGTCCTTCTACCGCTTTGTTTGAGAACTGCGAAATCCGTAGCAAAACAAATTCATACGTGACGGCAGCTTCTACGCCCGAAGACATTGCGGTGGGCTATGTTCTTAAAAATTGCAAACTGACGGCCAATCCGGGTGTGGACAAGGTTTATCTGGGGCGTCCCTGGCGTCCGTATGCTGCCACCGTATTTATCAATTGTGAAATGGGTAAGCATATTCGTCCCGAAGGATGGCATAACTGGGGAAAAGAGGAAAATGAGAAGACAGCCCGCTATGCTGAGTACAATAGTACAGGAGAAGGTGCTGCGGCAGCCGGTCGGGTAAAATGGGCGAAACAGCTGACCAAGAAAGAAGCAGCCCAATACGATGATCTGAATTACATCTATCGGATGTGTAGTGACTGGAAACCTGAAAATTAATAACTTAGCTTCCTGTCTACAAAGAGCCAACTTCCTGCTTACAAGGAGTTAACTCCTTGTCGACAGGAAGTTAACTTTTTGTTGGCAAGAAGTTAACTCCTTGCAGACAAGGTATTAGCGCTTTAGAAAATCCGCTCTCATGGGGCTGAAACAATCTATCAGAATACCAGCTTCCAGACATACGCACCCGTGTTCCGCATCCGGTTCAATGTAGACGCCGTCTCCGGTTTCTACAATTTGTTTTTCACCGTTCACGGTAAACTCAAATTTACCGCTTGCCACATAGGTGGTTTGTGTATGGTAGTGGGTGTGTGGTGTACCGATGGCACCTTGCTCGAATTTTACTTTAACCAGCATCACTTGCCCGTCGTAGCCCATTATTTGGCGTACTACTCCTTCGCCTGCCGGTTCCCATGCGATTTCTTTTTCAAGAATGAAAGTGTTACTTCTTGTCTTTTTCATTTTGTTGCCAGATTAGTTGTTTTGCCGGCAAATATACGATTAATATTAATTTTTCTACCGATTGCGACTTTTTTTACACTTCAGATCCTTTGTTTTTGGGTAATATTGCACCGGAAAATAATAATACTATTTATATTTTGATGAATTATGAAACACAAGTTGACATTATTGCTGGGGTTGTTTTTCCTGCTCTCGGCTTTCAAGGCTGACAAGCCTGTGATTACGATTTTCATGATTGGAGACTCCACTATGGCCAATAAGTCATTGACAGGTGGAAACCCCGAACGTGGCTGGGGACAGATGTTGCCCGGCTATCTTTCCGAGGAAATCCGTGTAGACAATCATGCTGTGAATGGACGTAGTTCCAAGAGTTTTATTGACGAGGGACGGTGGGAAAAGGTAATCTCACAGGTGAAGAAAGGGGACTATGTATTTATTCAGTTCGGACATAACGATGAGAAGTCCGATCCGAAACGGTATACGGCTCCGGGAAGTACTTTTGATGAGAACCTGAAACGTTTTGTAAACGAAACCCGTGCCAAAGGTGGTATTCCTGTTTTGTTTAACTCCATTGTACGCCGTAATTTTGGTACGGCAAATGGGAATGCAGTGGCTCAGGCTATCAGTCAGGATGATATACAGAAAGGAGTGAATCCGGATGCAAAGCGGGAGGCTTCGGAGCAACCTGCTGTTACTGAAGGTGACAAGCTAATTGATACACACGGTGCTTATCTGGATTCTCCGCGGAATGTAGCGAAAGAATTGGGTGTGGCTTTTGTGGATATGAATAAGATTACGCATGACCTTGTAGAGGGCATGGGACCGGTAGACTCCCGAAAATTATTTATGTGGGTACCTGCCAATCAGGTTGCCGCGATGCCGAAGGGACGTGAAGATAACACTCATCTGAATGTTTATGGCGGGCGTGTTGTGGCTGGTTTGGCCATGGATGCCATTGCCAAGGAAGTACCGGAATTGGCTAAGTATGTTCGGCACTATGATTTTGTAGTGGCGCAGGATGGTAGCGGAGATTTCTTTACCGTGCAGGAGGCTATTAATGCTGTTCCTGATTTCCGCAAGAATATCCGTACTACGATATTGGTGCGTAAAGGCGTGTATAAGGAGAAGATTGTGATACCGGAAAGTAAGATCAATATTTCTCTGATAGGTCAGGACGGGGCAGTGCTTTCGTATGATGATTATGCGCAGAAGAAAAACTGCTTTGGCGAAGAAAAAGGGACCTCCGGTTCGTCTTCCTGCTATATTTATGCTCCTGATTTTTATGCTGAGAATATTACGTTTGAGAACTCTTCCGGTCCGGTAGGGCAGGCAGTGGCCTGTTTCGTAAGTGCCGATCGTGCTTATTTCAAGAATTGCCGTTTCCTTGGCTCTCAGGATACGCTTTATACGTATGGGAAAAATTGTCGTCAGTACTATGAAGATTGCTATATAGAAGGTACGGTCGACTTCATATTCGGCTGGTCTACGGCTGTCTTCAATCGTTGCCATATCCATAGTAAGAGCGGTGGGTATGTCACTGCACCTTCTACGGATCAGGGACAGAAGTATGGTTACGTATTTTATGATTGTCGCCTGACTGCGGATGACGGTGTACGGGATGTATCTCTTTCACGTCCTTGGCGTCCGTATGCGCAGGCTGTGTTTATCCGTTGCAATCTGGGCAAACATATCTCTCCTGCCGGCTGGAATAACTGGGGAAATAAAGAAGCGGAAAAGACAGCTTTCTATGCAGAATATGAAAGCACGGGTGAGGGTGCTAACCCCAAAGCGCGTGTTCCTTATTCCCATCAATTGAAGAATCTCAAAGGGTATGAGATGGAAACCGTACTTGCCGGAGATGACGGATGGAATCCGGTGAAAAATGGGGATGAACTGCTAAGCATAAAGCGCTGATTGATATTTGGATTTGATAAATAAACCTATAACAATTAGAACACAATGATGAAAAAGAATTTGTTTGTATTACTGCTCGCTCTGATACTTCCGCTTTCGTTTGTATGTGCGGAGAATTACCCGTATCGGAGTGATGTGCTTTGGGTTACCGTGCCCAATCATGCTGACTGGATTTATAAGACCGGAGAAAAGGCTACGGTTGAAGTTCAGTTCTATAAATATGGTATTCCGCAGGATGGAGTAACTGTATCTTATGAAATAGGCGGTGATATGATGTCGGCAGAAACTTCCGGTTCGGTTACGTTGAAGCAGGGAAAAGCGGTTATTCCTGTGGGAACCATGAAAGAACCCGGCTTTCGCGACTGCCGCTTGACAGCCACTGTGGATGGAAAAAGTTATAAGCATCATGTAAAGCTGGGTTTCTCACCGGAGAAGATTAAGCCTTATACGCAGATGCCGAAGGACTTTAAAGAGTTCTGGGAAAACAATAAAGCGGAGGCTGCCAAGTATCCGTTGACTTATACGAAGGAATTGGCAAAGGAATATTGCACCGACAAGGTGGATTGCTATCTTATTAAGCTGATGTTGAACAGTCGCGGACAGAGTATTTACGGCTACTTGTTCTATCCGAAGAATGCAACAAAAGGTTCTTGTCCGGTAGTTCTTTGCCCTCCGGGTGCCGGAATTAAAACAATCAAGGAGCCTTTACGTCACAAATATTATGCAGAACAAGGCTGTATTCGTTTTGAGATTGAGATACACGGATTGAATCCTACCTTGACAGAGGAGGCATTCAAGGAAATCAGCAACGCTTTTAACGGTAGAGAGAATGGCTATCTGAATAATGGACTTGATAACCGTGACCACTATTATATGAAACGAGTGTATCTGGGTTGTGTGCGTAGCATCGACCTCCTGACTTCCTTGCCCGAATGGGATGGTAAGAATGTAATTGTCCAGGGCGGTAGTCAGGGAGGAGCTTTAGCTTTGATTACGACCGGTTTGGATCCTCGTGTAACAGCTTGTGTAGCCAATCACCCCGCTTTGAGTGATATGGCAGGGTATAAAGCAGGGCGTGCCGGAGGATATCCCCACTTTTTCCGTACCGAAGGGATGGATACGCCGGAGAAGTTAAAAACGATGGCATATTATGATGTAGTGAACTTTGCCCGTCTGATAAAGGTTCCTGCTTATATTACCTGGGGATATAATGACGATGTGTGTCCGCCGACCACCAGCTATGCTGTTTATAATACGCTGGATTGTCCGAAGGAAGCATTGATCACCCCGATTAATGAGCACTGGACTTCCAATGATACGGAATACGGACAGTTGCAGTGGATATTGAAGCATCTGAAATAAATAAAATCTATCTTATTTCTCATCCCCCCGGATCTCTCTTCAATGAAAAGAGTGAATCCGGGGGGATTTTTTGTGATTTTACTGTGAGAAAATCCCCCTATCCCTTTGTCTGCGGTGTTTTGAGTGGTATAGAGCGATTTTTCCACCGATTCAAGCATATTTTTCACCTGAGAGAGATAGATTATCTGCTATTTTGCAAGTGCAAGGCAGACATAAATGCTTTGTAGTGAACTCAGAATTTGTTTAATCAATAAATCATTTACTTATGAATTACAGGAAAAAGGTCGTGTTAATGCTCGGGGTTTTGTCCTACCTCAATTTGGGAACTTTTTCTTAAGCTGCTCCCCTGACAGTGGATCATACTTCAGTAGCCGGTGTGCAGCAAGCCTCCAATGACAAGAAGACAATTAAGATTTCCGGTTCGGTCAGAGATGCGGCCGGTGAATCTATTATTGGTGCTACCATTTTAGAGAAAGGAACTTCAAACGGTGTCGTTTCCGATATGGACGGTAACTTTTCTATGACTGTGGCTGCTAATGGGATATTACACATCTCATATATAGGTTATGTAGACCAGGACATAGCAGTTGCAGGTAAGAGTCTTTTCAATATTCAGTTGCTTGAAGATACGGAAATGTTAGATGAAGTGGTTGTTATCGGTTACGGTACGGTGAAACGTCGTGACCTGACGGGAGCCATAGCTTCGGTAAAAGGAGATGAGGTTGCTGCCAATCCTGTATCCAATGTTGCACAGGCCTTGCAGGGACGTCTGCCGGGTGTGAACGTAGTGTCGCAGGACGGTCGTCCGGGAGCTACAATCTCGGTACGTGTTCGCGGAGGAGGGTCCATAACCCAGTCCAATGATCCGCTCTATGTAGTCGATGGATTTCCGGTAAGCAATATTGGCGATATACCGGCTTCGGAAATAGAATCTATCGATGTGTTGAAAGATGCGTCATCTACGGCTATTTACGGTGCACGCGGTGCAAACGGTGTAATCCTGGTTACCACTAAGAGCGCCAAGGAAGGTCAGATTAAGGTAAGCTATGATGGTTATGTACAGGTCAAAAATGTATCGAAGACGCTTGAAACGCTTTCGGCTCAGGAATATATCCTTCATAACTGGAGCTATGCCGCATCCAGAGGAACCGCTAACCAGGATGCTGTTGAGAAATACTTCGGTCTGGGAAGTAAGTATGGCAACTACTATGCCGACTATGCCAATGTGAAAGCTCATGACTATACGGATGATGTACTGCGTACCGCACTGTCTCATAACCACAGTGTGAATGTTTCGGGCGGTACAGATAAAACGAAAGTGATATTTACACTCGGCTACGTTAACGATGAAGGAATCAAAATCAATTCGGACTACAACCGTCTGAATGCTTCTTTCAAGATTCGGCAGAAACTTGCCAAGGCACTGGACCTGGATGTTGATTTCCGTTATACGGAGTCAAATCTGAATGGACGTGAGAATGTAACGAACGGTAAAGGTTCTAATGTGTCGGGAGCTTATCGCTATCGTCCCATTGACAATCCGTTGGGTGGTGTTTCTTATTCGGAAGTTGCCTCAGGCTTCAGTTTCGGTGTGGCTAATATCGACGACAAGCACAATCCGGTAGAATTGATCAATGATATCACGAATAAATCCTATTCCCGTTCATTGAGAGGATCGGCAGCTTTGTCATGGGAGATCATCAAGGGGCTTGTGGCCCGCAGTGAATTATCACTTACCCGCAGTTCATCGAAGAGTACTTATTATGAGAACGGATATACAAACGGAGATAAGCGTGCCACCCTTAACCGGGGCATGGGAGATGGATTGCGTTCGGTGAGCACTTTGAATTATAACTTCAATATCGGCAAGAACAATGTATTCTCGGCATTGCTGGGTAATGAAGTCCTGAAGTCGGATTCCGAATCGTCGCAAATCACGGGCCGTGGCTATCCTTCTACATTTGATTATGACACCACGATGGGATTGATCCATACGGCAACCACCTCTTTCTCTGCAACCAATTCTTATAGCGTGCCTGCCCGTACGGTTTCCTTCTTCGGACGTTTGAGTTACACTTTCATGGACCGTTATCTGTTCACCGGTACGTTCCGTGCCGATGGCTCTTCTAAGTTTGCGCCGGATAATCGTTGGGGATACTTTCCCGCAGGTGCTTTCGCATGGCGCCTTTCGGAAGAACCTTTCATGAACGGCACAAAAGATTGGCTTTCCAATCTGAAGCTTCGTTTGTCCTATGGTACTTCGGGCAGTGACAATATTAGTTCCAATCTGTGGCGTGAAACCTGGTCGAGCCTTGGTTCGGGCAGCAATCATACCCCTATCAACGGTGAACTCGGTTCATTCTATCGTCCGGACGGTTTGCTGGCTAACTCTAAGCTGAAATGGGAAACTACTATTTCGCGCAACTTCGGTATTGACTTTGGATTCCTGAACAACCGTGTTAACGGTAGTCTGGAAGTATACTGGAATACTACAAAAGACTTGTTGATGGCCGTACCTGTGGATAACACTACCGGATACTCTTACCAGTTCCAGAACTTCGGTAAAACATCCAATCGTGGTATTGAGCTTTCGGTGAATGTAGATGTGATAAACAAAGGTGATTTCCGTTTCAACGTAGGTGCCATCTATAACTACAACCGCAATAAACTGGATGAACTGCCTAATGCCGACCAGTATCTCTATTCTTCATACTGGGGTTCTTCCTCTCTGGTTCCTACCAACGACTATATGTTTGTGGAAGGGAAAGCGATCGGCCTGGTACGTGGCTTTATCAGCGAAGGATATTATACCGTGGATGATTTCAATTACACCAATGGCCAGTACGTTCTGAAAGAAGGTGTACCCGATATTACGAAAGCCTTGACCGCTACATACATGCACCCTTACGATCTGCCTGCCGGACAGACTGCATTCCCCGGAGCTGCCAAATTCCGTGATGTGGATGAAAGTGGTACGGTAGACCTGGATGATGCTACTTGCCTGGGCGAAGTGATGCCTCGTCATACGGGAAGCTTCCAACTGAATTTCAACTATAAGAACTTTGATCTTTCTACTAATTTCAACTGGACAGCAGGCGGTAAGGTATATAACGTGGCTGCTATGATCAATGCATCCGGTCAGGAGTTTGACGGAATCGGTGCACAACGTGCATCCTGGGTGGCCGATGCTTTCAAGGTTTACAATGTGAATGCTGCCGGTGACTTGTATGCCGTTACCAATCCCGATGAGTTGAGAGCTTTGAATGCGAATGCCAAATATCATTTACCCTACCATCAGAGTGGCATAACTTCATCGGAATGGTTGGAGAATGGTTCCTACCTTCGTTTGCAGACGCTGACGCTCGGATATACATTGCCCAAGAACTGGTTGACTAAAGTACATGTGGATAAGATACGCCTGTATCTTACTGCAACCAATCTCTTCACCATTACCGGTTATTCGGGCATAGATCCTGAAGTGAATGCCAATCCTACGGGGCAAAGCGGATTCTACAGTGACCTGAGAATTTTCCCGACGCTCAACATGGACTTCGGAACTTACCCGCGTGCACGCACATTCACTTTCGGTGCTAACATAACTTTCTAAATAGTAATTGTAAAATAACAGAGAAACAGATATGAAAAAGATATTGAATATAACTCTCGCAGCAGCTTTCGCATGTGCGATGACCGGCTGCCAGGACTTCCTCGACACTTCGTCTCCGAGTGTAGTAGACCGCGATTTTGTCTTCTCAAATGAAGAGTCTGCACGTGGTGCATTGTATTATGGTTATGAAACCCTCCGTGCAAACAGGAGTGTGCATAATGTCGGATTCTTCTGGCATCCGGTTTGGGGATCGGATATTGAAGACTCTCAGGACATTTACGATGAAGGTAGCGCCGGAATCTGTGAAAAATGGTATTATCCGGGTGGTACGGGTAACTATAACATTAACTCGGGAGAAGGAACCGAAGTATTTACCAAGCTTTACGAAACGATATCCGTGGCCAATTCCTTGATATCCAGTTTTGAGGCGCTTGATAACTTCCAGTCAATCATGACCGGAGAACCTAATAATCTTTCGGATATCTACGGACAGGCTGTGGCTCTGCGTGCTACGTGCTACTGGGAATTGTGCCGCTGGTATGGCGATGTGCCCCATGCACTGAATGCCGGTGAGCAGGCAAAAGGACTGACTTCCCGCTATGCTATTTATGACTATCATATCCGGAAACTTAGGGAGGTAGAACCTCATATGTATCGTCCGGGTGAAGGCAGTACGAGAGCGGATGTCATGAATCGTACGTATGTTCAGGGACTTATAGGACGTCTTTGCATGTATAATGGTGGTTATGCAACCCGCCGCACAGACCTGGGTGCAGACTTCTATGTGGATGGTGACGGAAAGGTGCTTACTTTCGACGATTGGAGTGTGGAAAAGAACGGTGCCATTTATGGACGCCGCAGCGATTGGAAAGATTTGTATGCCATAGCCAAAGAATATCTTCAGGCAATCTATATGAATCCCGGTTCGGTGGTATTGCGTACAACGGATCCCCGTTCCACAGGTAAGAATGGACAGGAGTATAATAATCCTTACCAGTATATGTTCCAGCAGATGCATGCCGCCGATAATATAACATTGGCTGATGAATCTATCTACGAACTCCCTCATGAATACAATGGCGGATCTTCCCGTCCGGCTTATATTGGTCGTCCTTCGTCGGGTGGTGACGGTCAGGCACCTTGCGTGGCTTGCGGACAAGATCGTATTCAGGCACATTTCTACTACGGTTGGTTCGATAATAACGACTTGCGTCGTGACGCTTCTGTTGCTGTAACAGGGAGCACAGGTGGTGGTCAGGAGTTGATGCAGTCATTCGACCGCAGTGCATGGGGTAAAGGATGCGGCCCGGGTACCAATAAGTGGGACTGGAACCGGATGACTGCGCCTGATACGAAAACTTATGGTAATTCCGGTATCAATTTCTCTTATATGCGTATTTCCGATGCTTACCTGATGTTGGCTGAAGTGTGTGCGGCATTGGGCGATGAAGGCAGCGCCAAGACGTATCTTGCCATCGTCCATAATCGGGCGTTCCCCGGCAACAACGACCCGAACTTTGAAAAATATATATCGGATTGCGGCTCTGTGTATAATGCAGTGCTTAAAGAACGTGCTCTGGAATTCAGTGGCGAAGGCGTGCGTCGTTTTGACATTATCCGCACCGGTATTCTTCCGGAAGTTGCCGTTGAAAACAGAAAGGTAATGTCGGCTATCATTGAGGGCATACGTCAGGATGGTTACTACACGTTTAAGAATGGCAATCAGATACCTGCCTATATCTGGACGAAGATGGTCGATGCTAAATCCAAGTATGGATATAGACTGACATCACAAACTCCGGCTGACAAGCAAGATGATCCGGTATTGTTCCCGGGATGGCGCGGACAGCATGATGATTGGGGAAGTCTGGTTCCTGCTTATGCAGGAGTGACGATGACCAACGTTGCAATCAAAGGTTTGTTTAAATATATCGAACCGGGTTCTGCCGAAGCGCTGGCTTTGGAAGCTGATGGATATGTACAGACTCCCTGGGCTATTGATATGTTGAAATATGAGGATTCTTACGCGAAGAAACTCTTCGCCGGTTATACGGATGCCGATTATGCGGCAAAGAATCCGCCCATCCATTTATTGCCGAATATCTATCAGGTATTGCTGAATTCGGGAATTACGAATGGTTATGGTTTTAAGCAGCAGTAATATGGTAAGAAGATGTATTCTTTGCATGATGTTAGGGTTGGCTACTTCGGTAGCCGCCCTTTCTCAGCATTTATCCGGTTACGAACTGGAAAGAGAGATGCCTGTTTTCCTGGATCAACTGAAAGCAGAATTGACTTACCCCATGGCTTGGGGAAATAGTCCGGTTAAGAATTTTAAGAAGTGGCGCAAACAGGCACGCAATGCCGTGCTGGATGCCATGCTTGCCCCTCCGCCTCGCACTACCGACTACCGGACTGAGGTTGTAGCCGAAGAGCAGCGGAATGGGTATAAAGCCCGGAAGTTACGTTTCAATCTGACCGGTTATTCCCGTGTGAACGCCTATATGCTGGTGCCCGATGGTGAAGGTCCCTTCCCGGCGGTAGTGCTTTTGCATGACCATGGAGGTCATTATACGATTGGTAAGGAGAAGATGATCCGTCCCTTCGGAGTGTCTCCCGAAGTCCTGGCTGATGCCGATGCCTGGGCTAAACAATGCTACGGTGGGCAATATGTAGGCGATTATCTGGCTGCACATGGATATGTAGTTATTTCTATTGATGCTCTGTTCTGGGGGGAACGCGGACGGAAAGAAGGAGTTGACGGTGACAAACACATGGCTGTGGCAGGTAACTTCATGATGCTGGGACGCAGTTGGAGTGCTTTCATGAACTACGAAGATATGTACACCACCGACTTTCTGGCTACGTTGCCCGAAGTCGACTCCAAACGTATCGGTTGCATGGGCTTTTCGATGGGAGCTTACCGTGCCTGGATGCTTTCGGCACTCTCTGATAAGGTGAAAGCCGGAGCTGCCGTCTGCTGGATGGTGACTACGGACTGTCAGTTCTCATGGGAGTATGGAAAAGAAAGGGGAGGTTTTGCCAATATGTTGCCGGGTATCCGCCGTTATCTGGATTATCCGCATATCGCGTCCATTGCCTGTCCTAAACCGATGTTTTTTCTGAACGGGGAACATGACAAGCTCTTTCCTCCGGTAGGAGTGAATGCCGCCTTTGCAGAAATGCGGAAAGTATGGGAAAGCCGTTCGGCAGGCGACAAACTGGTTACGGAACTGTGGGATATGCCGCATGATTGTGGAGTGAAAGTCCAGGAAGCCGTACTATCCTTTTTGAATTATAATCTGGCCTCCGTAAGGGGAAATTAATACTCTCCGAATTTAGTGGTCTGTTCAATAGCTATTGAAGGGTCCGTTCAATACCTATTAAAGGGTCTGTTCAATAGCTAGTGCGGAGTCTGTTCAGGCATAGTTCGCGGAACAGAACCGAGTAAGGCCGGTATGATGCAGGTCGGGAGCAAAGCTTAAGTGTTTTGCTTTCGACTTTCCTTGTATTCAGTCGGTGTCATTCCATATTGCTGCTTGAAGCACTTGCTGAAGTAATGCGAGTCATTCAGTCCCACCATGTAGGCAATCTGTGCCATGTTATACTCCTCTGTCTCTATGAGTTGAGCTGCCCGCTTCATACGTATTTCTTTCAGGAACTCAACGGGAGATAAACCGGTCAGTGTCTTCAGTTTCTTGAAGAATACGGAACGGCTCATGTTTACTTCGCCGGCAATGTCTTCCACTGTAAGGTCACCGTTATCCAGATGCTTCTCTATGGTTTCCATCACTTTATCCATAAATTTCCGGTCGTTGGGCGAGAGGGCCGGAGTGGTGGTTTCCTTTTTCCCTGCCAGAGGTTGTTCGGTGGATGCAGGCAACAGACTGGCGCAATACAATGCCTGTAATTTCTTGCGCTGTTCAAGCAGATTGAAAATACGTGCCTTCAGGTAGGCAGCGCTGAAGGGCTTTGTGATGTAATCGTCCGCTCCCAGCTTCATGCCTTCTATCTTGCTTTCGATGGTCGACTTAGCCGTCAGCATAACGATGGGAATATGGCTTGTGGTCATCTCTTCCCGCAGTTCGCGCACCATTTCTATACCATCTTTTTCGGGCATCATAACGTCGCTGATGATGATATCCGGCATATACAATTTGCTCTTTTCCAGTCCGATGTTACCATTTTCAGCTTCTATCACATTGAAGTACTGGGCAAAGATGGTCCTTATGAAGAAGCGTAATTCCTGGTTATCTTCCACTATCAGGATAGTTTCTTTTTCACTGTTCAGGTTCTCCTCTTCGTTTCCGGTGAGAGAAGAGAACTGATTTCCGGTGTATGCCGGTGAGGTATCACTTACCACGTAGTCGGACAGGATGAATTCAACGGTTTCGTCGAAGTGTTCTTTTCCTTTCTGTAATCTGATGCTGAAGCAACTCCCTTCTCCAAGTTTGCTCCGGATGCTGATGGAGCCGTGGTGCATATCGATCAATTCTTTCACCAGTGAAAGGCCGATACCGGTGCTGGCCTGGTTGAAGAGGTTCTTATCCACTAAATTCTCGAAGCGGACGAACAGGGACTTTTGCTTGTTCTCCGCAATCCCTATTCCCTGGTCCTCCACAGCAAGAATCACATCCTTTTCTTCTTCCTGCACCACCACTTTGATCTGCTTCCCTTGGGGAGTATATTTGAAAGCATTCGATAACAGGTTGAACAATATCTTTTCCAACTTGTCGGAGTCCGCCCATATCTTGAGGCTGGAGACTTTCGTATCCATACTGAAATCAATCTGGTGTTCATCGGCAAGGCTGTTGAAACTTTCCATAATGTGGCGGATGAAAGGGATCAGGTCAATCTGTTGCACCCTCATCTTCATCTTCTTGTTCTGTATCTTGCGGAAGTCCAGAATCTGATTGACAAGCCTCAACATCCGGTTCGTGTTTCGCTCCACCAGCACCAACTGTTCCCGTTCCTCATCATTCAGCTTGCCATGTTGCAGGACTTGCTCTACGGGACCGGCAATCAGCGTCAACGGTGTACGCAGTTCGTGCGATATATTTGTGAAGAAACGTAACTTTATATCTGAAATTTCCTGTTCAACAGATACTTTATGTTTCAGCCGGAAGATGGTGAAGAGAATATAGGTGGCTGTAAAAATGACCAATAAGATGAATAGCACGTACAGGGAATATGCCCACGGTGTCTCCCAGAAAGAGGGAAGTATGTTGATGTCCAGTGTACGCGTATTCTCCACCCAGATACCGTCACTATTTGTAGAGCGGACTTTCAGGGTGTAATGCCCTTTCGGAAGGTTGGTGTAAGTGGCGGTTCGCTGGTTGCCAATATTGTTCCAGTTGTTTTCGAAGCCTTCCAGTTTGTAGGAATAGGAGATGTTGCCGGGATACTTCATATCCAGGGCGGCAAACTGGATGCTGAATCCATTCTTATCGTGAGGCAGGGTCAGGAGGTTCGTATCATCGATGTGGGTGGTCAGTATGCCACCTTCTTCGGGAGTCACCGTCTTCTCGGCCTGTTGCAGGCGGGTGAAGATGATGGGAGGAACGTATGTACTTGTATGGATGGAATCCGGAAAGAAGTATAGAACACCTTTCACGGTGTTGAACATCAGATAATCGGATGCTGTTCGCAGAGCCGCCCCTTCATTGAAACTAATTCGTAGGGGGAAGGCTCTGGAGGGGTAGTTTATTATTTTATCCGTGGAAGGAATAAACTTGCACAGTTCTTTCTCTGTAGCGCACCACAAATTGCCGTGTGGGTCTTCCTCGATGGATAGTAATACGTCCGAAGGAAGCCCGTTTCTCATGGTGTATGCCTGAAAGCGGGCTTCAGCACCCTCCAGTGAGAGTAGCTTATTGAGTCCGCCTCCGAAGGTGGCTACGTACATTTCGCCTTTCCGGGTGAAATATATGTTGTGCACGTCGTTATTGCTGAGGCTGTTGGCGTTTCCCGAAATACGGCAATAACGTTGGAATTCTATCTCTTCCGGTTCTTTGAAATTGCCCTTGCACATCAGTAATCCTGTGGCGCTGCCTATCCATATATTCCCTTTGGTGTCGGAGGTGATGAAACGCGTACGGTAACATTGGCTGATAGGATAGTTCTTTAGCCGGTTCCGGTAGTTGATGAAACGGTCCGCTTCTTTGTCTGTTCCCCGTTCCAGGTAGTTGATTCCTCCTTCGAATGTGGCAATCCATATCCGTTGCTGCCGGTCTTCATGCAGACTGTATATCTCGTTACCGCTCAGACTGTATACATCGTTTGCGTCGGCGCTGTACTGAACGAGATGATAAGTCAGAGGCTTTCCTTGAGGCCTGGCGGCGAATAGTCCGTTGCCTTTGGTGCCTATCCAGATGGTGCCTTCGTGATCTTGTATGATGGAATAGCCGATTCCTAACTTGTCCGTACTGTAAGGGGAGATAGTCCCTGAGGATGTGAGGTTGCCCACATAGCGCCATTGACTGTCGTAGACACGTATAACTTTGTCTTTATTGCCCGTCCATATATACCCGTTGCGGTCCTGATAAACGGCACGGACGTTGCTTCCCGGGAATTCCGTGTCATCCGGGGCAGCGGTAAGCAAATGGAAATGATTGGTATTGAAAGAGATCTTCTCCAAGCCGTTTCCGTATGAACCGAGCCATAAATTACCCTGTTTATCAGTAAAGACATTGGTCACCTTATTGTCAGCGCTCCAGCCCGATTGCAGGGCCGGATTGTAAAACGGACGTATCCGGTTGTTCTTACGGTCGTACCAGGCAAGTCCTCCTCCCGAAGGATGTACCCATAAAGAGCCGTTAACATCCTCGTATATATACATTTCCGGTCGGGAATCGACGATATCTTTGCCGTACTTGTCTTGCAGAATGAAGTGATCGAACTGCTCGTTTTCAGGATTGAAGTGCGTCACTCCTTTGGTGTTGAGGCGTATCCATGCTTCACCGTTGGTATCGATATAGACTGCTTTAATCTGGTTGTCCTTTAATGAAGGATAATTCCGGGTATTATAGTGACGATGGTTTCCGGAACTTTGTTCATACACAAAGAACCCGTCGCTGGCTGTGCCAATGAATAGCTTGTCCTTTTTGAGTTGTCGGATGGTTTTAATAGACGAGCCGGTGGGGAACTCTTGCCTTACAAACTGGCCGGTGTCCAGATTATATTCGTATACGCATCCCTGTTTGGAAGTGAAGTAGATGCTATGATTGTTCTCCAGTGCATCGTAAAAAGGTTGTTTGTCCTTTTCCGGAGGAGCGACGAAGTAAGAAGAAAGTTTCTCTTCATTCCCGTTACGAGTCAGGCGGTATAATCCGTTCTCGGTAAGAATCCATTGGTTCTCCCGGCTGTCCTGAAAGATAGACTTGATAGGCTCTGAGTATGAAATCTGATGGGATTTGAAGAAGTCTGTGGCTTTCATTTCATGTGTTTCCGGATGAGTGGAAATATGAATCAATTCATTTTGTACGGTAATTATCCATACGTCTCCACACGGAAGCACATACATGTCCAAAGACAGGTAGTTGTCGTAAGGGATAGCCTGGAACCGTTCAAGCCGCGGATTGAAACGATAGACCTGGTGATTGTAGCTTTGTACCCAGATATATCCGTATCTGTCTTCTTTAATATTGTCCAGACGGTTATTGCTCAATCCGATGCTGTCGCCCGGATGGGCTTTATAGTTGTTAAATGTATATCCGTCAAATTTGTAGAGACCGTCCCAGGTGGCGAACCACATCACTCCTTTGTCATCTTGCAGGATACTCATGATAGTATTCTGCGAGAGTCCGTCTTCTGAGGTATATTGTGTAAAGGTATGTGGTAATTGTCCGAAGCAGAAGCCGGTGGCAATTACGCAGAGGATTAGAAATATTCTGATTCTTCTCATGGTTAGTGTATTACTGGATACGCTTTATTTCAGCCATTTATTGAAAAACTCCAAAGTCTCTTTCTGCATTTCCTTATTGAAGAAGTGTTTCTCTTCCCATATCTTAGTAACCAGGCGGTCGGTAGCCTTCTGGCTCTGCCAGACAGCCTGCATGGTGTCATAGGCATCTTTAACACCTTCTATCGGAAACAACTTGTCCCGGCTCCCATTGAAAAACAGGGTGGGTTTCGGACAGGCGATGCATGCTGTATGCGGATAATCCAGATAGCGGCGCAGGTTCGGTATCAGCATGGAATAGGCTGATCCGCCTTTGTTTTGGTTGTTGGTGAGTGTCATCAGGTGTTCGGTGGTGTTCATCCAGCAAATGGAGGCGGAGACTTTTATGCAGTCGGTGATGGCGGAGAGCATCCAGGAACGGTAGGCTCCCATGGAAAAACCTACGCATCCTACTTTATCTTTATCCACAAATGGCAGGGAGGCCACGAACTCCGCACTTCGAACATCATCCATATTGATGAACGCTCCCCATGAACTCCCCATTTGCAGGAAGTTGGAAGCTAACGCTTGCTGTCCGTCATAGTTCACCCCTTCCTTTCTGCCACGTTCACCCCAGAACAAGGCATCGATGGAAAGTACCACATAACCGTGTTCGGCAAAATAGTCTCCTGTATATTGGCCGTCGTAGCAACCTGCTGCCCAATTGTCGGCGTCCGCTATGATTTCAGCGCTTACACCGAACGGGCGTACCATTTTTTCCTTGCCGATGGAGAAGTGCGCACCATGATCGTGCAGCATGACGACTGCCGGAAAGGGACCGTCACCATCCGGTACTAACAGGTAGGCAGGAATACGACACCACTCCGATACGTTAAATAGTATTTTTTGAGCCTTATATCCGTTGCGCTGTTCGGTAGCGATTACCGTCATGGCATAATCGGCAGGGGCAGGAGGTAAAATCTGCATACAGTCTAATAGGGTTTCCCGTGCCTGGGCACGCCATTTATCAAACTTGCGGATAGGGGAGTTTCCCCACGCTGCCGGGTAAGTGAGTTGTTGTTTCAATTGCTCATAGAAAACCGGCATGTTTTTGACAACACTATATGCGGTGGTGTCAGTTTGTGCAATCATACTGAGATGTCCGGAGAGAACAATCAAGAAAATGGTTGTAATGCGTTTCATGGTCAGTGGTTGTTAAAATCTAAACAAAGATACATGATTTTTCTATGAAATACGTATCTTTACCGCATAGAATAAGCCTGTTATGATGAAAAAAATCTTATATCTGATCCTTGGGTTGATAGGTGTGTTGTCAGTAAAAGCGCAGCCGGATTGTTTTTTCACCCATTATTCGTCTGAAGACGGACTTTCTCAAAATACAGTAATGAGCATCCTGCAAGACCGCAAGGGAAATATCTGGCTTGCTACTTGGGATGGCATTAATAAGTTCAATGGTTATTCATTTAAAACATATAAGGCACGTCTTGATAATCGTATCGTGTTGAGTCATAATCGTATAGATCATATGCTGGAAGACAAGTATGGCTTCCTTTGGCTACAAACCTATGACAATCACGCCTATCGCTTCGATCCCCGTACGGAAACGTTTGAGCGTGCGCCGGGTGATGATGAAGAGGGGGGCACAGCCAATATAACGAATATCAAAGTCCTTCCGGGTGGTTCGGTATGGTTGCTGACGGAGACTGAAGGGGTGATCCGGGTGGCAACTGATCCACAGGATTATAGCCTGACCTCCCAATATTATTCTACCCAATCGGGACAGTTTTCTGCCTCACGTGTGTTTCAGGTATATGAGGACCGGGCAGGTAATGAATGGATATTGTCTGATAACGGATTAGGGATGTTGGCACCCGGAGAGAAATCACCGGTCTTTTATTTTGCAGAGACAGCAGAGCGGGAGAAGAAAGGCGGGCAAGCTTTTTATTCCTGTTTGGAGCATGGTCCCGAAATCTATTTCGGATCGGATAACGGGCGCGTATGGCGCTATCAGAAGGAGAGCGGGCAGTTCTTGTTGCTGAGTCTGCCGGTTTCATCCCACATTGTGTCAATCAATCATATAGATGGTAATGAGATCATACTGACCACTTCAAAAGACGGATTCTTTACTTATAAATGTGATACAAAGAAGACAGAACACTTCCCTGCCTCCCGTTTTCCTGATGCGCCGATTCATGGTACTTATGTGGATAAAGCATCGGAAGTATGGTTCGAGCAACATATTCCGGGTACAGTGGTACACTTTAATCCGCGTACACAGGTCTTGAAGCGTGAAGTAATAGCTGTGGAACCTACCAGTACGGACCGTTCTCGTCCGGCTTTCCATGCGCATGAAGATATCAACGGCATGCTTTGGGTACATCCGTATGGCGGCGGTTTTTCATATTTTGACCGTGAAAGTAATAGTCTGCGTCCGTTCTATAATGAGTTGTCAGGGCATGACTGGCGCTTTTCCAATAAAATACATACTGCCTTTTCCGACAATCAGGGGAATCTATGGATGTGCACTCACTCTAAGGGATTGGAGAAGGTCACTTTCCGTCCATCTCAGTTTGGTATCGTAACGCCGGTACCACACGATTATGAGTCATTGAGCAACGAAGTACGTGCCCTTTGCGAAGATGCTGACCAGAATTTATGGGTAGGCTTGAAAGATGGTAAACTACGGATATATGATAAGAACCGTGTAAATAAGGGCTATCTGACCGAAAACGGTACTGTGTCGCACAGCGGCACTCCGTTGCGTGGTAATGTTTATTTCATCTTGCAGGACAGTAAACAGAATTTCTGGATTGCAACCAAAGGGGATGGTCTGGTGAAAGCTGAAAAACAGAAAGATAGCTATCACTATAAGCTGACACGTTATCAGCATCAGGAAGGTGATATTTATAGTTTGAGTGACGACAATGTTTATTGTGTATACGAAGATAAGCATGGACGCATCTGGATTGCTACATTTGCAGGCGGCATCAACTATATGGCGCACAGTCAGGGTGGTAAGGAGATTTTCGTGAACCATCGTAATAACCTGAAAGGATATCCTATTGATTATTGTTACAAGGCCCGTTTTATAACAGGTGATGATCAGGGGCATATCTGGATAGGAACTACCGTGGGCGCCTTGATGATGGATGCAGACTTCAAGAATCCCGAAGATGTGAAGTTCCGTCATTTCCTGCGTGTTCCGGACAATGAGCATAGCCTAAGCAATAATGATGTGCATTGGATTGTATCTACCCGGAATAAGGAACTCTTTATTGCAACATTTGGCGGAGGACTGAATAAGTTAGTATCGCTGGATGAGAGCGGTAATGCCTGTTTTAAGTCTTATACGGTACAGGACGGCCTGCCTTCGGATGTATTGCTTTCCATACAGGAGGATAAAGCCGGTAACTTATGGCTCAGTTCGGAAAACGGTATCAGTAAGTTTATTCCTTCCAAAGAGAAATTTGAGAATTATGCCGATAAGGAGATATTTTTCCGGGTACGTTTCAGTGAGGCGGCTTCGGAATATACTGCTTCGGGTAATATACTTTTCGGGGCAAGTACAGGTATTTTCTATTTCAATCCTGATTCCATCGGGAAGAGTAATTATGTGCCGCCGATGGTTTTCTCCAAGTTACTGGTGGCGAATGTGGACGTGGTGCCGGGACAGGGTTCCGTACTGAAACAGGGATTGGATGATACCAAAGAATTGGTACTGTCGCATCGGGAGAATATTTTCACCATACAGTTTGCTGCACTCGACTATTCCGCACCTTCCGAAATACAGTATGCTTATATCCTGGAAGGTTTTGAAAAGGCCTGGAACTATGTAGGTAAACAGCGTGTAGCTACTTATACCAACTTACCAAAAGGGCATTATGTCTTTAAAGTCCGTTCTACCAACAGTGACGGTATATGGACTGAAAACACGCGTACATTGGACATTGAGATACTACCTTCCTTCTGGGAAACTCCGTTTGCTTATTTCCTGTATGTGCTTTTCTTCATCATGATTATTGTAGCGGCGGTGTATATCTTGTTCACTATTTATCGTTTGAAGCATGAGGTATCCGTCGAGCAACAAATGACGGATATGAAACTGCGTTTCTTTACCGATATCTCTCATGAACTGCGCACTCCGCTGACTTTGATTTCAGGGCCTGTGGAATATATACTGGGGAATACCAAACTTCCGGATGATGCCCGTGAACAGTTACAGGTGGTAGAACGGAATACGAACCGCATGTTGAGGCTTATCAATCAGATACTGGACTTCCGGAAGATACAGAACCGGAAAATGAAGATGCAGGTTCAACGTATGGATGTAGTGGCTTTTACTCGCAAGATCATGGCGAACTTCGAGTCTGTTGCCGAAGAACATCAGATAGACTTCCTGTTTGAAACGGAGAAGGAAGAACTGTATCTTTGGGTAGATGCGGATAAATTTGAGAAGATTGTGTTCAATCTGCTTTCCAATGCTTTTAAATACACTCCGAATGGAAAGATGATTACGGTGCTTGTGCGCGAAGATGAGAAATCAGTTTCCGTAAGTGTGGAAGATCAGGGAATAGGTATTGCAGATAATAAGAAAAAGTCGCTGTTTGTCCGTTTTGAGAATCTGGTAGACCGCAATCTGTTCAATCAGTCCAGCACCGGTATCGGTTTGTCATTGGTGAAGGAATTGGTAGAAATGCATAAGGCGACCATTACCGTTGATAGTAAGTTAGGAGAGGGAAGCTGCTTTAAGGTGGACTTCCTGAAAGGTAAAGAACACTATGATGAATCGGTGGAATTCTTGCAAGATGATGCTACGGTGGGTATGGGAGTCGCAGAACAGGTGACCGATATTGTTAGTGAAATACCGGATTCTTCTGAAGAAGAGAATATAGAGGAGGAATCGGAAGAGAGTATGGACGCCAAAGGGACTATGTTGCTTGTGGAAGATAATTCGGAACTCCGTTTGTTCCTGCGCAGCATCTTTGCTTCTGACTACAGAATCGTGGAAGCAGTGGATGGTATGCAAGGTTGGAGTAAAGCTTTGAAATTCCTTCCGGATATCATTATTAGTGATGTAATGATGCCCGGAAAAGATGGCATCACCATGACGCGTGAACTGCGTGCCGATATGACCACCAGTCATATTCCCATTGTATTGTTGACGGCTAAGACTTCCATTGAAAGCAAATTGGAGGGGTTGGAGTATGGAGCGGACGATTACATCACTAAGCCGTTCAGTGCCACTTATCTGAAAGCACGCGTAAAGAATCTGCTCACACAGCGCCGAAAGTTACAGGGTATCTATCGGGATAACCTGATGACGGGAAATGCAACGGTTGACTTAACGGAAGAAACTGTAGAAGAGCAAGGACCGGAAATGTCCCCGAACGATCGTAAGTTTATGGATAAACTGGTGGAACTGATGGAGAAGAATATGGATAATGGAGAATTGGTAGTAGACGATTTGGTGCAGGAACTGGCAGTCAGCCGTTCAGTCTTCTTTAAGAAACTGAAGACACTGACTGGTTTGGCACCTATTGAGTTTATTAAGGAAATGCGTATCAAGCGTGCTGTGCAATTCATTGAAACCGGAGAATATTCCATGACTCAGATCTCTTATATGGTGGGTATTAATGATCCCCGTTATTTCAGCAAATGCTTCAAACAGAAGATGGGGATGACTCCAACTGAGTATCGGGATAAGGGAATGAATAAGATCAATTCGTCAAAAAATACATGAATTCATCAAAACGGACATCTTTGTTGTCTTGTATAAGGCTGATAAACAATTGATTGCTAAATAATGCAGAAAATACTGATTTATGGAGTTACATTTTGTATTTTCTATATACTTTTGCCCGTGTCGTAAAGGTAAGAAGATGATAATTACTTGAATTCAAGAAATTATGACTGGTTAGGGTTAAGAGGATGTCTTCAGGGACATCCTCTTGTTTTTATTAAAACTATCTATTGCAATGCTTCTATATACTTCCGGGTTCCGTCTGTTAGGATGAGTACCCAGTCATTGCCGTTTGAATGACCACCTTCAGGCTGGAACGTTTCTACTTTTGAACTAAACTCACCGATATAAGATAGCTCTGCATTGCGTGGTGAATACCACCAAGCCTTTTTAGTCTTTCCATGAATCTTGCTGAGGTCTATTTTCATGGGGCGTCCGGTATAGTTGTATACTAACATATAGTCGTTGCCACGTGTTGCAATGAGACGTTCATACTTTGTACCGTTATTGCCGGCTATGCAACTTTGGTCGGCTACTCTTTCGAAGAAGGGAAAAGCAAGTATCAGTTTTTTCAAATATTGCATCTGGTTGAATCCGGGATCTTTCAGGGCTTCATACCATAATTTGGTAGCACCGTAGGCTGGATTAACTCCCGGCTTTAGGAATTGCATGATAGAGCTATGACCGTACGTATGACCGAATGAACCGGCAAAAACCGACCAGTAAGCATATCTGCGTACATCGTTGTCTTTCCAGAAACCTTCCTTAGGGTCATGAAGTCCTTGGGGAATGGCTTCATAAGACGGCTCTCCATCAATAACCGGACGTAGTGGCTTTTGAGCAAGACTATGTTCCACATATCGCCAGTTGTCTTCTTCTGTGCCTTGTGGTAACAGTGTCTTTTTGTCATCTTTGCTTTGTCCGTAGCGGCGGTGTCCACTTTGAAACATATTGAAATCCAGCCAGGGGGCATCGTTGAACCATTCTGCCGAGAGTGTCCTTCCGAAGGGATGGAAAGTCATGAGATGGTTCTTATCAATGGATTTAATGGTGTTGGCAAGCATGTTCCAGACTTCGGTTTTGATGTTTCCATAGATATCTCCGCCAATCATCCAGATGATGTTGGGGCGATCTTTGTAACGGTTGGCGAGAAAAGTACCATAAGCCTTGGCTTCTTCCACATTCATTTTTCCACTTTTTACCAGCCCGCCCCAGATGCAGACCATGCCGATATAAATCCCTCTGCGGGCGGCGGCATCGATGATAAAGTCCATATGATCCCAATATCCATATATACCCGGTCGGTTGATATTGGAGAAATCAAATCCATCCGGCATAGACGATTGTCCATAAAAGTTCATGGCAGGTACTCCGTTGATGGTTTGTACCTGTACTACGTTGAAGCCTGCTTGTTTGCATTGTTCAAGATAGTATTCCGCTTCATCCCGGTTCAACCTTTCGGGAAGCAGCCAACCGGTATCTCCGAGCCAGAAGAAGGGAGAGCCATTCGTATGCTGAAGGTAACGGGAGTTGCTGGATATTTGCAAGGCTCCATTTTTCCAAGGGAGGTTGTGTGATTGTGAAAACACCTGATAAAAAAAGCAGGTAAAACATAGATAGAATAGTATTCTCTTCATGCTATTATTTTTTAGAATATGTATTTATTTAAGCAATTCCCAACGCTTGGCCCAGTCTTGCAGAACATCTTTTCTCCATTTGGATACCGTTTTACTTCCCTGCCATTTTCCTTCAAACAGGTTTGCGTCATTTCGGTCTGTATACCAATAATCTCCTAATTTATAGTCATCGGCATCAATCTTTCCGGGCCATGTGTTATTTACGACGAACTCTCCGGTTTGTTCCGGAAATCCCGGAATATCAGAGGTAATCTTGTAGGTTAGGACTGCGGTAGATTTAGGAGCATATCTGACGGCATATTCACCATTACCCAGATAGAAACCGTCCCAGTCCTGACCATCTGTTGTCATGGTGAAACAGGTTGAGTCAGCGGGGATATTCATTTCCGGTCCCTTTATGCGGAATTCAATGATGGCATATACCGGAACCGTATCTTTCAGGGTAGTACTCCGGTTGAAAATGACTCTTGGGCTATGAGTGAATTTCTCGAAACTCCCTCCCCAGCTTTCTTTCTGAGGATTATTCGGATCACCATCCATCATGTAAAGTAGTGATGGGGTATCTCCCATCTTGACTTTTCCATCGTAATATTTTATATAGTCTTTTCCCAGATATCCGGCTCCACGGATACATTCATCGTAATAGTCTTTGTTGAATTTACCAGGTTGTTTGTCATTGGTTATGAATCCACGATAGGAAGCATTGGCCTCGATGAACCAAAGGTTGGGGAAATTCTCGACAATGTATACATAACTATTGGTACTCCATTTTTTATTCGGTCCGCCAATCCAGTATACTCTTATTTTATTTTGAATGTCCGGAGCATCATGTAGAGCTTGTGCTAAGTCATCGAGTCCGCCCCATACGAGTATCCATAAGGGCCGGGTACTTTCTTTTCTGGCACATTTAATGATCCAATCAGAACCCTCTGTGGCAGTAGTATAACCTTTGAATGGGGCTGCTCCTTGTCTTCCTTGTTTGCAGATGGCGCGTAAGGCATCCGGTGACGGGAAGCCCTTTATGTATTTTTTCAACTTGGGCAGATCTTTTTCGTATAGGTCTATCATGTCCAGAAGATTCTGTTTACTTCCGTGTCCATAGGAGGGAGAAGATACTAATCCTTCTGTTTCGAACATCTCACTGTACATAAGGAAGTGTGCCATTGATTGATTGTCGTCCGGATCTGTGCCACCTATGTCCGTACTGATAAGAATGCGAGGCTTAACCGGAATAGGCTGTTGCCCCATAACAGTTATAGAGGCAGTTAAAATAGAGAAGACTAAAAAGAGTTTCTTCATGATATAGATTCTTTTGATTTTAAATGTTCCGTCAATAGTGGTTTGTACTTATGTGTATGCAAAAATAGAAGTTTATAGCTATAAAGAGGAGGAAATATTGTTCCTTTTGGAGTAAATGATGATAATAATGGTATAGGGGGCGGGGTTAAAATGGTAAAAGAAAAAGAGGATACGCACTTTGTATAGTGACGCACCCTCTTTTACTTTAAGGATTCAAATATTTTAATACCAACGAGGATCACCGAATCCATAACTCTGGAAGAGTTCATCAGTGATAGTGAAATCGGCATTGTCAGGATCGGCAAATGGATTCTTATCAAGAATATTTCCTTCTGTATCGAAACATGTTAAATTGGGCTGAGTATTACCTTCGGCTTGTGAAGTCAAGTTCTTACAGTTATAGTAATAGTTGTTCGAATAGCTGGGTACTCCTACGGAAGTTGAATTGGCAAAACCGCGAGTATTATCGAAGTTGGCTACAACATTATTGGTAAAGGTATTGGTATTGCCGGGGAACCGCAGATAGAAGAAACGGTAATTGGCGTTACCATTACCTACATTGTAGAATGTACATTTGTCGATAGAAGTTATCATACTTGCACTCACCTTGCTTGAAGCATCGTCAGCACGCAGGATATCACGCTTAGCAGAACAGCTATAGAATGTAGAGCTTGAGATGATAAGATTGTTCCAACCACCGCTACGGCTATCGATAAAGTCACCGCCGGAACATTCGATATCATGAATGATGGAGTTTTCTATCTTGATTGTATTGGCTACAGCTGCAACGTTGATGTAGATAAGTCCTTTCACGTAATTTCTTATTTCACTTCCGCTGATGATAAGATCGCCAAATCCTCCGGCTGTTTTGTATTCAATAGCCTGACTTCCATCTGTACCGGTGCCATCCATCACTACCTGATAGAGATAGAGTGAAGAACCGTTGTTGATATGAATACAAGTATTAATCACCGGCAGGTTACCGGAGTTCTGAGCGGCAATGGTCACATTATTGTTGATTTGCAGCTTGGCTGATGTCAATGTATATTCACCGGCTGCAAGGGCAAACTTACTACCTGCTGCTGCGTCCTGAATAGCAGTCACCCAGTCATCTGTCGGAGTGAGTTGGATAGCGTCACGTAAATCCAAATTAGTAGTAAAGGTAGAATAACCACGGGTTTTCTCGCCTAACTTCAACGTGGCTCTATAACTTGTCTCCGGTTCAAGTCCTGTGACGGTAGCAGATCCGGAAGAGATGTCTGTTGCAGTTAGAGTGTAAGTCACCGTCTTAGCTGAAGAATTTGCAGCGCTAGGAGTGCATACGATAGCATCAGCCTGAATGCCCGGCGTCCATGTTACTGTAACGGCTGTGCTTTGGATGTCACCGGCCTTTACTTTGTTCATATTTTGCTCAGGGTTGGTAGTACGCATGATCTCGATCCATTTAGATGTGCGTGATGAGTTGTCTTCATCAATGGCTCTTACACGAATGTAATAGGCTGTCTCACCAATCAGATTAGTCAAAGTAGTCTGAGTGAGAGTGGTAGCATCTGACACATCCGGTGTGCGCTGACCGTAGTCGGGAGTATCGGCATAAGCTTCGATTTCGTAAGAGGAAGCTCCTTTCATTTCATCCCAACTAACAATGATATTTACGTCCTGAGAGACGCGTGCAGTAATATTGGTAGGCGACAATATGCGGTCAAGAACCAAATCATTAAGATCATCCGGATCACTGCATGATGTTACTGTAACACAGCCTATGCAAATGGCAGCTAATGTACAAATTGATAATATATATTTTTTCATCGTTGTTTAATCATTTAGTTAATTAATACCACTCGTAATTTGCAAGATTAGGATTATCGTTCAAATTGACGTTGAAGATTGGCCAATATTGATATTTATCCGGATCGCGCACGTAGAGATAGTCAATAACATCATCTAATGCAGTATCCTTAATCCAGGTTGAGGCTTCGCCACTGCTATTGGTAAATTCGGTATAGCCTTCCGGATCAAGATTCAGTTCACCATAGTTCAAACCATAGAAGTTCAGTTTGGCATTGGGCTCGGTAGTTGCTATGCCGTTACGGGTCCAAGTGTATGCACTCATTTTATAATAGACATGACCTGAGAGCTGGCTATAGGGATGCTTGGAGTCATAGTCTGTCAGATTTACGATAGCGTTCATCTTATCTTTTGTTTCATCCATCTTGCTTTTCAGCATTCCCCAACGGATAAGGTCGGCCTTACGGATCAGTTCTCCTGCAAATTCAAGAGCTCTTTCGTCAACAATGGCTTGGAACATTTTCTCTTTGCTTTGAGATGCCTCCGCAACATAAGCTGTAACTTCTGTAGCGCGGTCGGTAGTAGAAAAGGCGCGGTTACGAATCTTGGTCAGATAAGGAGCGGCAGCAGCAGGACCATTGAGTTCGTTCTCTAATTCAGCACGCATCAATACAATATCGGCATAGCGCATATAGTGCTTGTTGATACCGTCATCGTTTCCGGAAGGAATCATACGGTTTGTCCATTCATAACGTAACTTTCCGAAACTCCAGCTCTTGAAGGACTGAAGAGTTTGTACGCCCTTTGTCCACTGGAATGGGCAACAAGTCACATCACGGCGTAAATCTTTCACTGAATAGTCGAAGTATAGAGTAGGTGTAGGGCCTACCTGGCTACCTTGAAGCATTGTTGTCATATTGTCGGCAGTAGTGTGCTTAATGCCGAAGGTATACATGATACGTCCACGTGCCGGGTTATTGCTGTAACCGATTTCAAACAAAGATTCGCTACCTGCATTGATGATATCACCAGAGATACCATTGTTGTTGAAGATATCTTCGAAGTTTGATTTCAAAGCTACATAATTGCCTTCTTGGTCCATTACATCCTTACATGCCTGTAGTGCGATAGGATAAAGTTTTTCTTTGCTGAGTTCCGGGTCTGTGCTTAGGCGGTTTGCACCGTCAAGGCGTTGAGCATAACCTGCTGCTTGCAGACAAACGCGAGCCAGGAAACCTTTTACGAAGACTTTGTTCACGCGTTCCACTGTTTTCGTGGCATCAAGTTCGTTAGGCCATGCACAGAGGTTTTGTGCCTCTTGCAGATCGATAATAAGTTGCTTGTAGATGACATCACGGTCTTCACGTCCTGAATACATATTATCGGCATTCAATGAAGTCAGACGGGCAGGAACATCTCCCCACATATTGATAAGGTCCACGTAGTGCAATGCACGTAGGGTAAGAGCTTCGCCCAGTAGTTGCTTCATATTTGCATCTGTCAGGTCTGCATTTTCCCGAAGACCTTCAATAGCCAGATTGGCGCGTTCGATGGCAGCATATATTTTGGCCCAAAGATCGGTACCTGTAGTAACGTTCATCTGGTCATTTCCGACTCCGGCATTGTATGTTGCCAAATCAGCTTTTCCGTCTGCTTTGTCTGAACCACTGAAGATTTCTATATCCGTATTGTATCCATACCAAATGGCACGTGCACGATAGTTCTGCTCTCCAAATTCTTGATAGATATTAGCTATGGTTCCTTGAGCATATTCATAGTTACTGAAAATGTTCTTGCCATCCAAGGATGAAGGAGAACTTTGATCCAGGAAATCGCTGCATGAAGACAGCCCACCCAGAAGGACGACAGCTGCTAAAGATTTAAATAATATATTTTTCATATCTTCTTTCGTTTTTAAAAGTTCAAGTTAACACCTATTACAAACTGGCGACTCTTTGGGTATGCAGAGTAGTCTACTCCCGGAGTAAGAGCTGTCTTGTTTCGGGTAGAAACTTCAGGGTCGAAACCTGAATAACCAGTCAGACAGAATACATTGTAGCATGTAGCGTAGAAGCGCAAATTATTAATGCCTACTTTCTTGGTTAAGGCCAATGGTAAAGTATAACCCAGTGTTAATGTTGACAAACGTAAGAAAGAACCATCTTCAATAGCCCAATCGGTCAATACATAACTGGTGTAAGGTGACCACATAGTGGTATTGGCATTTAAAGCAGCTAATTGTGCGGGATCATTTACCAGGTTACCGTTAGCATCGAGGTTTGTCCAGCGTTTACCTTCGCCCATAATATCGAGCATATTACGGTAATAATATTGATAAGACGAAGTATATTCAATCTTGTTGGCATTGTAAACGTCATTACCAATGCTATAAGTGAAGTTTGCACTCAAGTCGAAGCCATATACGCGACCTGAAAGGCTGAAACCACCACTGGCTTTGGGGTTGGTGTTACCAATAACAGTACGGTCTTTTGCATCAATAACATTATCGTCATTCATGTTTTTCAGTTTCAGAGCACCTGGGCGAAGATAGCTGGTTCCTATCACACTTGAATTATTAACCACACCTTCTTTCAATACCCATTTTTCACCGGTGGCGTAGTAATCCTCAAAGTCGCTTACTTCATAACGACCATCGCTTATATAACCATAAATTTCGCCAACCGAATGACCGGGCTTAACAATGTAGTCATCTTGAATTTGGGTTGAAGCCCATCCCGAAGATGCTGAGTACTGTGTCAATGAGCCAAGGCTCTTTACTTTATTCTTATTGAAACCCACATTACCGCTGAATGTCAATCCATAATTTTTCGTGTTGATAGCGTTCCAAGTGAGAGAGACCTCGAAACCTTTGTTTTCTGTTTCACCGAGGTTGCGGTATTGATAGTCATAACCGGAACCGGAAACTGGGAATGCGATGAGCAAATCCTTAGTGGTGTTCCAATAGTATTCGAAACTACCGGTCAGTTTGCCGCCGAACAGAGTGTAATCCAGACCCATATTACGGGTAATAGTTGTTTCCCATTTTAAGTCGGGATTAGATGCATAAGATCCGCTTTGGCCTGAAGCAATGCCGCTAGTCCAATAAGAGGGAAATTGATTAAGCCAGGTAGTGGAACTAGAAGACCATACCGGAGAAGTCTGGTCAGAGGGGATATTGTTATTACCCGCAGTACCATAGGAGAAACGTAACTTTAAATCGTCAAGCCAATTATGAGTCTTCTCCATGAAGCTTTCAGAAGAGATACGCCATGCTACGGCAGCTGATGGGAAGTAGCCCCAGCGATTGTCTTTAGAGAACTTGGAAGAACCGTCGGCACGGAAAGTGGCGCTAACCAGATACTTGCTTTGGTAATCGTAGTTCACACGACCAAAAAATGAAAGCAGGTTATCGTCGGCATTAGTGTATTTGTTTACGCTATAAGGAGTACCCTGCGAAGACAAAGCCCAAGCTTGAGCGGCAGTAAAACTGATGGGAAAGAAGCTCAAACGGTCATCGTTCAATGAACTTTTCTTGTTAAGGGTTTCTTCACCGACCAATACGTTCAGACTGTGGTCCTTATTCTTGATGATATTTTTAAAATCATAGTTCACCGTATTGGTGTTACGGAAAGTTTTACGTTGGGTATCGGCAAAGTAAGCCATTGGATGAACGCCTTCTGTATCTACACTGTTAGTGCGTGCATTATAGGTAGAAGTTCCATAATATTTCTTATCAGTATTGTAATACCAGTCTAAACCGAATTCACTTTTGAACTTGAAATTCTTGAAGACTTCCCATGAGAAGCTTCCATTCATGTTGAAAGTCTGACGATTTTGTTTGCGGTCAGTATCATATACAGATGTAATCGGATTCGTCAACTGAAAGTCAGGGTCATAACTGTCACTCAAGTCGGGGAAGTTAAACATAGGGTAAATCATTACATTCTTCATGCGGGAGTCAGCTGAAGATACCTCAGACTTGCTTTCGTTGGCACCGGCACCGTTTACAGTGGTATTTGCATAACGCATCGAAAAGTCAAGGCTAACTTTATCATTCACTTTATGATTGAGTTTTAAACTCAAGTTGTCACGTCGGAAAGAAGAACCCAACATGATGGCTTTATCATTCATGTGAGCATAACCCATGTTGAACTTTGTCTTATCTGAACCACCACTAATTGTCAGGTTATGGTTGAAAGTGTTTCCTGTACGTCCGAACACTTGATCCTGCCAGTCATTGGTAGGAGCATTTTCATAAAGATCCGCATCTTGCCAATTACCGAAGAGGCTGGTGAATTTGCTTTCGTTATCTCTTAACAACGCATATTCACGCTGCCATTTCACATAATCGGTTGCGCTCAGTGTATTCAAAGTCTTGGCCATCTTTTTCCAGGAATAGTAGGCGTTATAAGATACGCTTAACTTGCCTTCTTTTCCACTTTTAGTAGTTACCAGGATTACACCATTTGCACCACGAGAACCGTAGATAGCTGTAGAAGAGGCATCTTTCAGTACAGTCATATCTTCAATGTCAGAAGCAGGAATATCACTGATAGACTCTACCGGGAAGCCGTCTACGATGAATAAAGGAGTATTATCACCTGTAATGGAGCCACCACCACGCACACGAATTTTCATTTCTGCATCGGGTGAACCTTCAGTTGTAGTAATCTGTACACCGGCCATTTTACCTTGCAGCGCTTCTGTTGCAGAGGCTACCGGGACAGCTGCCAGCACCTCAGAATTGACTGTTGCCACAGAGCCTGTCAGGTCTTTACGTTTCACGGAACCGTAACCGATAACCACAACCTCTTCCAAAGCCTGTGCATCGTCTTCCATAACTACTTCAACTTTAGTTTTGCCTTTCAGGGGTATTTCCTGAGAAGTCATACCCACATAAGAGAATACCAATGTGGAATTGGCGGGAACACTAAGGGAGAAATTACCATCAATATCGGTAATAGTACCGTTGCTGGTATTCCCTTTCTGTACTACGGAAGCACCGATAACGGTTTCTCCCGTCTTGTCTGTCACAGTACCTGTTACGGTTACATTTTGCGCTGATACGCTAAGCGATATCACGGCTACTAAACAGAATAGTAGCGCGGCGCGCATGTTTTTCATTTTGTTAGACATTCTTTGCATGTTATTAATTAAGTATGATTTTTTTCGTTATGTGTGTTCGGGCACACTGTTAATTCGTTGCTGCAAATGTATAGGGATGTGAAAATATATATGTGTAATATCTGTTTTTAGGGTGGTATTTTTTGTTATTTACTGTCTATAATGTTTTTGTGAGTTATCTAAATGATGTTATATAACAGAAAAGAGGGGAGTTTATTGCTCCCCTCTTGACGTTTTAACATAGTGACGACTGACTTTTGCCGGTATCCCTATAGTTTTGGTTACTATTTATTCTTATTGATTTCTTGCGGTCAGAATGTATTCGTTTCCTGCATTTGTTTCGATATCATACACATAAGTCTGTGCATATTCCGGTATGCAAACCGGTGCATTGGCAGCAATCAGTGGTTTGCGGATGCTCTGTGATTGTAATAGCGGGTTGTCAGATACCTCTTGGACACTTGGAGTCAATTTTTCCCCATTCAGATACAAAGGAGTCTGGGTCCGTATGCGGAGTGTACCGCCAATATTGGAAGTGATAACGGCTGTTTGTAATTCTCCGTTTTCCCACTTCATCTCTTTCACTGTAAAGCCGCCACGGCAACGGATACCTTTCAATGTTCCCTGTTTCCATACGTCGGGCAATGCCGGAAGAAGATGGATAGCTCCGTCATGGCTCTGAACGAACATTTCGGCAATACCGGCAGAACAGCCAAAGTTACCGTCAATCTGGAAAGGCGGGTGTGCATCAAACAGGTTCGGATAAGTACCACCGTTTTGTCCCTTTTCATCGGTAGTGGGATGCAACTGTTCGGTTATCAGTTTATAGGCATGGTTACCATCGAGCAGACGCGCCCACAGGCACACTTTCCAACCCATTGACCAACCGGTAGAGTGATCGCCACGACCTATTAAAGACTTCTTGGCGGCTTCAAACAGGATGGGAGAGTTGTAGGCACTGATTTGGCGTCCCGGATACAAACCCCAGAGATGAGAAACATGGCGATGACGGTCTTTGGGATTATCCCAGTCGTGCATCCATTCCTGTAACTGTCCCCAACGGCCTACCTGCATAGGGGCTAAATTGTTAACTACAGTCTGTAAACTGTCGGTGAAAGCGGTGTTTTCGTTCATTAAACCGGCAGCGGCAATCGTATTGTAGAATAAATCGTAAACCATCTGATTGTCCATCGTGGTTCCGGCAACTACAACAAATGTACGTTTGCCATTTACTACGGGACTGTTTTCAGGAGAATAGGAGGGGGCTACTACCAGCCAGTTATTCTCGGGTTCACGCACCAGAAAATCGAGGTAGAATTCGCAGGCACCACGCATTAGGGGGTATACTTCGGCTAGATAGTTTTTGTCGCCGGAGAAGAGGTAACGATCCCACAGATGCTGGCAGAACCAAGCGTTGCAAGTGGGCCATACTCCGTAGCTTGGTCCGTCTACGGCACCGGTGCTACGCCAGATATCCGTATTGTGATGCAATGTCCAACCGCGACAACCGTACATGGCGGCACTTTCGCGTCCTTGTATGGCTGCTTCTTTTACTAATTGCAGGAAAGGTTCGTGCATTTCGGGCAGGGAGGTACTTTCGGCAGGCCAGTAGTTCATTTCTACATTGATATCAGTAGTATATTTGCCATCCCAAGGAGCACGTAGCTGGTAGTTCCAGATACCTTGCAGATTGGCGGCTTGCCCGCCGGGCTGTGAACTGCATATCAGCAGGTAGCGTCCGAATTGGAAGTATAAAGCAGCCATTTGCGGATCGAAGCTTGTACTGAACTCTTTGACGCGTACATCTGTCGGCTTGTCGGCTTGAGCATTGCGCCCCAAGTCCAGAGATACTCGGTTGAAGTACTTCTGATATGCATTGATATGGGCGGCTTTATTCTTCGCATAGTTCTTGTTGACCTGTTTCAGGTATTTCTGTGCAGTGCTGAGTGCATTGCCCGATACATCCTTATAGTTTACGAAGTTGGTACCGATGGATACGTATAATGTAACGCTATTGGCATTTTTGACTTGCAGGGTGCTGTCTGATGTTGCTTCCAGACTGCCACCATTGTTCTCTATGCGGGTGAGGGCGGTGAATTCCACTTTGCCTTCGATACCTTCGTGGTCGTTAGCTTTTCCGCTCAACTGTAATTCTTTGCGGGAGGAGATGCTGCGTACCACATTACTTTTATAAGGCGTGGTATATTTTGCAGTGAATGAGATGCTCTTCTTTTGTGAAGCTGTCAAGCGGATTACCAGGACCTGATCGGGGAAAGAAGTATAGGCTTCACGGGTATAGGTTACCCCATTGGTGGTGAAGCGAGTGGTAGCTATTGCCTTTGCAATGTCCAGATCACGATAATAATCGTTGTAATTGCTGATTCCATCAAAGTCAAGATGCAGGGAACCTACAGTCTGATAAGGCATCCCGTTGGCGGATGGCGAACAGATGGTGGGGCCGCAAAGCTCTTGTGCCTCTTTATTCTTGCCCTCAAAGATGAGTTGGCGGATCCGTGGCAAAGCGTCTTTGGCTTTGGGATTGGTGTTGTTGTAAGGAGAACCTCCCCATACGGTCTCTTCATTCAATTGGAATTGTTCGTGTACAGGGTCGCCAAAGACCATGGCGCCTATACGTCCGTTGCCCAGTGGCAAAGCTTCTACCCATTGTGTGGCGGGTCCATCGTACCATAATTTGAGAGTTTCATTTTCCAGCTGTGCCTGCAAGCTACTGCTTATGCAGATTGCGGCAAAGCATGTCGATAACCATTTCTTCATCATTGTTTTTCATTTTTTGTATTTCAGTTGCAAGGTTAGGCAGTTTTCGGCACTTTCAGGGGTAATATCTATTTAAAAAGGAGTAAAAATGATGCATACCGTTTGCCTATTTATTGGCAAGACCTTGCTGATACGGTGGCAAGATTCAGGCAGTAGAGGCTGAATTTAGTCTTTCAAGACGCTCTCGATAATCTCCTCAGCCTTATCCACAATGTAGTCAGGATGGAAGGTTTCCAGTTCAGCGCGTGGGCGGAATCCCCAGGTCACTCCGCAGGAGGTTATATTTGCATGGATAGCTGTCTGCATGTCTACGCCGGAGTCTCCTACATAGAGAACATCTTCTTTGGCTGTCTTTGCTATTTGCAGGATATCGTATACGACGGTGGGATCGGGTTTTACGTTTACCCCTTCACGTTGGCCAAAGACAGCGATGAAACGAATTGTAGGAAAATAGTGGGCAATTAGTTTCTCTGTAGCTGCTTGATATTTGTTGGAAGCGACTGCAAGTTGGACTCCCTTGGTCTGTAGTTCGGTTAGAAGTTCCGTGATGCCGGGGTAGGGGCGGCTTTTGTCTGCATTATGTTGGTCATAATAGGGTACAAATTCTTTTCGTATGCGCAGGACATTTTCTTCCGTCTTTTCTCCTTCGGGCAGAGCACGCTCAAAAAGTTTGTTGATACCATTTCCAACCATGAAGTTGTACTCTTGTTCTTCATGTGTGGGATATCCTAAGGCGGCTAATGCATGATTGGTACTTTGTGCCAGATCGGCAATGGTGTTTAGGAGGGTACCGTCTAAATCAAAAATTACGAGTTTCTTCATTTTTCTTACTTTCTTTTCTTTATGAACGCAAATATAAGGCATTTCGTTCAAACAATCTGTAATGAGTTGATTCATTTCTTTCCGGTTATGAATTAATTCACCACAGAGTAACACAGAGTTTCACAGAATTTAATCAATTTGAAATCAAAAGAATAGAACTCCGTGAAACTCTGTGTTACTCTGTGGTGAAAACTCATTACTATACCGTTATGAGCAAAAAAAGCCCCCGGATGTCATACACTTATACATCCGGAGGCTCTGTATTATAGCGTAACTTGCACGCTTAGAAAAATCTTATTTCTTCGTAATGCGGAACCAGTCTACATCTGCCCAACCACCGTCATTGGTAGTAATTGCAGGACGGGTACAGAAAGTACCTACCTTGACACCGATCCATTTTCCTTCTTTAGCCTGGAATGACTTGCCAAGAGGCTGGTATTTCTTTCCATCAAGACTATAACTGAAGTCACACATAACCAGCAGATCATGTCCGCCTTCACTCTTTGAAATCTTTTTGTTGGCATCGCTGCTGAATTTTACTTTCAGATAGATGGTGTTGTCTGTCAGGTCTACCGTACCGTTTACTTGTTCCGGTGTGCCTTTGTCTGCCTTCAGACAGGATACTTGCGAGAGAACCAGCCCTTTGTCTGTATTCTCCAGGATCAGTCCGGCATAGTCCATACCCATCACTACCAATCCGGTACGTTCGCCTTTGTATTTATCTACCGGTTTGAAAGTCAGTTTCATGGTAGCAGTGAAGTTGGGGGCCGGAGCCTTCTGTAACAGCAGATTGGCAACATCGAACAGATTCTTGTATTCTTTCACTACCGGGTAAGAATACAGGCGTACGATGCTTTGGTCTCCTGCGTAGTATGCCCACTTCTCGTTGATATTGGCATGCCACTGCCATTGCGGAGACAAAGTATAACCGTCGAACTCGTCACTTTCCTGCGGAGTGCAGATGGGATAGGTCTTACCTACGTTCGGTTTCTTGTAAGTCATTACAGGTTCACCACAACCGTCACCGTCTTTGTCGATACCGATTACGGGCCAGTCATTCACCCATTTCATGGGTTGCAGATGTACCAGTCGGCCATAAGCGCCTACATCCTGGAAGTGGAAGAACCAGTCTTCTCCGGTTGGGGTATCTACCCATGCACCTTGGTGAGGGCCATTCACAGGGCTATTACCTTGTGCAAGCACGGTTTTCCATTCGTACGGTCCGTATACATTCTTCGAACGGAGCACTACCTGCCAACCTGTAGGTACACCACCTGCCGGATGGAAGATGTAGTAATATCCGTTACGTTTGTAGAATTTTGGTCCTTCACAGGTCTGGTGCGCCTCATGTCCGTCAAATACGATACGTGACGGAGTGATGGCTTTGGTAGCTTCAGTATTCAGTTCGCAAATGGTGATTACGCTCTTCAGCTCGGCACGGCTACCTGCGTAGGCATGTACCATATACACTTTGCCGTCCTCGTCCCAAAGCGGACAAGTGTCGATGATGCCTTTACCCGGTTTCACCAGTACAGGCTCAGTCCACGGTCCTTTCGGATCTTTGGCTTTTACCATGAAAGCACCTTGATCGGGATCTCCCCAGAAGATGTAAAACTCACCGTTGTGATGGCGGATGGCAGGTGCCCATACGCGGTTACCATGTTCAGGACGTTCGGGAGTTTCTATTGGGGGCAGAGCGTAAGGTACGGCAGCGCCAATGATAGTCCAGTTCACCAAATCTTTGGAGTGGAGTATCTGCAATCCGGGCAAACAGTTGAAACTGGAAGATGTCATGTAGTAATCATCTCCTACACGGCAGGCATCCGGGTCGGAATAGTCTGCATAGAGTACCGGGTTCTTGTACTTACCGTTTCCCTGGTCGGCTACCCATACCTCGGAAACATAATTTTTCTGCTGTGCTGCCAGCGGAAGGGCGAGCAACAGGCATAGACTCATCAAGGTCTTTCTTGCTTTCATGATACGTTTTTAGTTATTAGTGATTAGTTATTAGTGATTGGTTACGAATGTCACTTTATCACCCTATCACTTCATCACTTTCACCACTGCCGGATGTTCCAGTTCTTCTTTCCATTCGCGGATATAGGCGAACCATGCTTCGGGAGTTTTATAGCCGAAGGTTTCTTTCATGGAAGTGAATGTGATATTGTGGGTGAAATATTTGCTGCCTTTGGCACCGATGGTGTACAGGTAATTAGCCTTGTCTTTCACTTCGGCCTTTACGTACTTTTGCGGAATGTATGTACCCAGTCCTACGGTTTCTTTAGCGTACTTCACGGTGTCGTTTACGGGCCAGTCCGTTCCCCAGCAACCTATCAGGCCTTTGTGGTCGGAGTAAGATACAGAGCCTTTGATGTCTATTACACCGGTACAGAAGATTTCGTCTTTCAACGGTTCTTCAAAGAAGGTTTCTACAAACACATCGCGGTGTCCGCCGTAGAGGGTGTAGCGGTTCGTCATGCGTAGTTCCGAACCTTGATATTGCCAGTCTGTCACTTCTATTTCGGCGATGGTGCGTACCGGACCGTAGGCAATGATGCGCTCGGTAAGCGTGGATACAGGTTCGATATGAGTGGATTTCTTGCCGTCCCAGCCTTTCAGCGCACCTAAACCGCAGCTGCCGCCTACTAACAGGACATCGTCACCGAAGCCACGTGCCAGTTGTTCATCGGTGGGATAGAATTGTGATTCTTTGATTTCAAAGCCTTTATTGAATTTGCCATAGATGTCGACTGTTTGCTTCTTGTCAAAGTACAGGCGATATGCCACCAGTTCAGATTCGAAAGCCGGACCGTGGTGATGCATCTGATTGTAGATGTTACTGGTTCCCGGAATGGTTACCGAATGTACGGGGACATGCTTGCCTCGCTTGTCGCTTACCAGCATCTCGGCATATACACGGGCAGGATAAGTCTTGTCGCTTTTGGCGGAAGACAGAGTGACGGTCACTGTTTTCTTGCTCTTGGCAGGCAGGTCGATGACAAATGCAAGTTCATCCGGACGGAGGTCGCCATTCAGGTCATCCAGTTGCGAAGGTATTTCTTCGCTTCCGTTCATGACTACTGCCGAACGTACCCGGAACTGTGGATTGATTTCACTGAGTTTGATTACTACCGGTTCGTCCGCTTTTGCCTTGTTCCAGGTGTTACTTACTTCCACCTTGAAACTCTTTTGGGTTTCTTGTGCTTCTGCTGTGACAGAAAGACCGCACAATAATAGCAATACTGTAAAGATATTCTTCTTCATGGTTTTAAATATATAACTAATTTGCTACAAAAGTAGTGCAAACCTACCGTAATTCCTTTTCCATTTTGATATAAATACTGTCGCCTTTGTGAGTTATTCCTTCCAACCGGCTTCCTCAAAAGAGGTGACTTCCACCTGTTGGGGATCGAGGCAGGCATACTTGATGCGCTGTCTCCTCCAGGTATAAACAATGTGTACCTTTCCGTCTTTGCCCTGAATGACTGAGGGGTATGAATATTGGTTGATCGGCGAATCTTCCAATACCACGGCCGCTTTCCAATGCATACCGTCGTCACTGATTGCTACATTGATGGGAGTACGTTCTTTCCGTTTTTCTTTGATGTAGCGATAGTGGTTGTATACCAGCAAGTGCCGCCCGTCTTTCAGCGTGATTCCATCAATGCCGGAATTGTTGTTGGGCAAGTCAATGAATGTTACCGGACTCCAGCTTTCTCCGTTGTCTTCACTCCAGGTGGTAGCAACGGAGCCGTTGTTCTGGGTACGGCATAAAGCTTGTAACTTTCCGTCTTTATGTGTCAGGATGGTGGGCTGTATCACTTGTATGGTTTTATGCTTCTGATTACTGAACTTCACCTGATCTGTTTCCACAATTTCGGAAGCAGTTATAGGACCAATCTTTCGCCAGGTCTTTCCTTCATCATCGCTGATTTCGAAATGAATCCGCCAACCGTTCTCATCTTCCGTACTGCTGGGGCAGATCATTCGCTTACCGATCCATACGGGCTTGTTTTTGATGGGACCAAGGAAGCCTTCGGGAAGTGCCCGGGATTTGCTCCATGTTTTTCCACCGTCTTTCGAAGTAACGACATGACCACTCCATCCGGCTACGTTCACACCTATTTTATAATAAAGCTGTAGTTCTCCTTTCGGTGTTTCGGTCAGTACGGGATTCCAGCAGGCGTATTTGGTTTCGTCCAATACACCGTCCGCAACCATTTGTGGTTCTGTCCAGCCTGTTTTTGTCTTGCGGCTAACCCAAATGCAACAATCGGGATTCTTCTCTTTGGTTCCCCCGAACCAGGCTGCCACTATTCCGCGACGTCCTTCTACAATAGTAGCCGCATGGCTCTCCGGGAAGGAAGGCTTCCGACAGATAAAGTCATCCTCCAGCAGGCCTTTTCTTCCTTTTCCGTATGATATGTTCTTTTTAATCTGGAAGTTATACTTCCCCGAACCTATCTTACAAACTGTGTATCTATCTTCCTGGCGGAGTATTTGTAAACCTTCGGATTGCTTCAATGGCTTTCCGTTTTCGGTGAGGGCGGAGGTATCCGCATTGGGCAGCCATATAGTAGCCGTACTATTGGCAGGTACACTGATTTCCCAGGAATACCCGGCAGCTGTTTGTGACCAGTTACTCGTTACTTTGCCATAAGGTGTAATGTGAGAAGCACGAATAAATCCTACTTCTTCCAGTTCGAAAGCAGGTTTCATCTGGATTTCCTTGAAACCGGGAGCTGCATTCCGGATACCTGCCAGATGTTGATAGCAATAGGGGAGGAAATCACCCAGTAACATGACGTGGTTACCGCTGTTCATGGCCGGATCAGCTGTGTTCCCGTTCCATAACTCCCAGATGGTGGTAGCTCCGTTGGCTGCCATGTATCCCCATCCGGGATATTTGGTATGGGTAGCCAGAACGTATGCTACATCTGTGCGTCCCATTCTTACAAGCTCGCGCATCAGCCATTGTACGCCAATAACTCCGCATTGAATGGTGGCATTGTAATAGTCTACTGTTTTATGAATGATTTGCCGGGCAACGGTTTCTTTTTCCGTATCCGGTACCATGTCGAATGCCAGTGGGAGAAGGTTGGCTGTAACGGTATTATTGCTGTAATATTGTTTTTCCTGATTCCAGAAGGTTTTGTTGAAACCTTCTTTTACGTGTTCTGCCAGTTCCCGATATTCCTGAATATCCTCAGCTAACTGCTGGTGGTGCAGCTGTCCGGCAATATCCGGAGTGTGGGGCATATCTAACTGAAGCTGTGCAAACTTTATCATATATTGCAGCAGCTTGTAGTAATAGGCGGTTGCTATCAGTTTACCATCGGTAATGCGGGCCGGGTCTTTCGAATGTATTAATTCAGGAGATTCGGGCGGAAGACACCAATCGCCGTAACGGTCGCGGGTGATGATATGCGATTGGTTCATGAACTCTGTGCGGATGTGCTCCATCCATTGCTTCATGGCGGGATAATGCTTGCAGATGGCTCCCGGATTTCCATATTGTTCATACAGCATATTACTGATGAAAATGAAGGTTGACGGCCAGGTCACGTTGTCTGTATAGTAGTAATAATAGGCCGGTACTACATCGGGTATGCATCCGTCTTCCCGTTGCGCATCGCGGATATCGTCCATCCACTTAGCATAAAGCGGACCGTTTTCCATCAAGAAACTTTCACCTAGTGCACCGTTGGTATGGTCGCCCAGCCAGGGCTGGCGTTCATCACGCTGGGGACAATCGAGTGGTATTCCTTTATAATTACCACGAATTCCCCAGAAGGCATTTTTCACTAATTGGTTCAGAATAGGATTGTCACATTCAAATGTTCCGGTGAGAGGCATGTCGTCATTTACAACTTCGCCTGTAAAGTTGGCAAGGGTAGGAGTACCCGGAAATTCGCTGACTTCTACATAGCGGAAACCATGATATACAAAGCGGGGAGCCCACTCTTCAATACCTTCTCCTTTCAGGATATAAAGGTCGGTTACTTTGGCTGACCGTAAGTTGGCGGTGTATAGTTCTCCATCCGGTTGAAGGGTTTCTGCAAAGCGCAGGCGTACTGAGTCGCCCGCATTTCCTTTTACCCGGATGCGCAGCCAGCCTACCATGTTCTGTCCCATGTCGAGGATATAGCCATTGGCCGATTTACGGATGGTTCGGGGATTGATCTTCTCCACTACCTTGATACCCGGTATGGTTTGTCCGCGCAGATATCCCGAAGGTATGGAAACGCGTTCCGCCTGCAACCAGCTACTGTCGTCATAGCCGGTTTCCGACCAACTTCCTAATTCTTTCCGGGCATCGTATTCCTCACCGTCAAACTCATTGTTACTGCGGATGGGACCGTCGGCTGTCAGTTTCCAGTTCGTATCTGTGGCAATCGTTTCCCGGCTGCCGTCCGTATATTCTACGATCAGGTTCATCCGGACTTTTGGATAGCCGAAGTTATGGATTTTATAAGTACGGTAGTTCTGGCGCATGAAGTGGTATCGTCCGTTTCCGAGCGTAATACCTATGGCATTATCCGCCTGTGAGCGAAGCAGACTTGTTACATCATAGCTGTTGTAAAGTACGGTTTTCCGGTAGTCGGTAGGAGCGGGAGCCAGTACAAGGTCACCGACCCGTTCGCCGTTGATGAGGCATTCGTAAACTCCGAGTCCGCTGATGTGCAGGGTTGCCTCTTTTATTGCTTTGCTGAGTTTGAATTCTTTGCGTACATACCGGGCGGACAGACGTGAAAACATGGTTTCACTATCCCAGGGCATAGGTCTGTCCATACCAATCCAACGTCCTTTCCAACGTGTTTCTCCCATCAGTCCCATTCCCCAGAAAGCAGGTTCGCTCCAGGCGCTCTCACCTGTACCGGTTGTTACCTGTACTTTCCAATAATAGCGCTTGTTGGGTTGTAAAGAGGGACCTTGGTAGCTTATCCAAATGGACGCATCAGAGCGTACCTCGCCTGAATCCCACACGTCTGCCCGATTCTTGCTTAGAAGTTCCGGGGAGGACGCAACGAACAGGCGGTAAGTTGTCTGCATCACATTGCGTTGCCCGCTTTGGAGCCGCCAGCTGAAACGCGGTTGAGGGGTATCCAGACCTAAAGGATTAGTCAGTTGTTCCGTGCGAAGGTCTGTTATGGAAAGAGTATCGCTCTGTGCTGCTTGGATAAACAGACAACACAGAGCGATCAGTATGATTACTTTTTTCTTCATACACCAGCGGTATTATATACCTTATAAATCGATATTCAAAGCTTTGGTTGCCGAATTATTATAAGTCTTCCCGTTTACTTTCAGGTCTTTGGCTTGCTTCACCTGCAATGCTGTGCCTTTGGTATCTATCTTCACGTTCTCTATAGAAACATTCTCAGCCTGGCTGATAACGATACCTTGCTTGGCGTCCGTAATAACTACATCCTTTACGTGTACATTACGGATAGGCATTTCAGGCAGTCCATTGAAGAACATGGCACGTCCTACGCTTCTGCAAGTCACATTTGTGATGTGGATATCACGGAAAGCGGGAGTTTTTTCCGTTACAGGAGGAACGGATGATTTCATTCTGCCTTCCAAGTCATCTTCCGTTTCTTCACCGGCACCTTTACCGCCATAGAACAAGTCGAACAGCAAGGCTTCGTGCGGGATATCAATCATATTGATGTTGTGAATATAGATACCTTCTACTACACCGCCACGTCCGCGGGTACTCTTGAAGCGTAAACCTACATCCGTACCCAGGAAAGTACAGTCGGTTACATAGACGTTCTTTACGCCACCCGACATTTCGCTACCTACTACGAAACCACCGTGGCCGTGCAATACGGTGTTATTTTTTACAATCACATTCTGGCAAGGTTCGCCACGTCTGCGACCGTCTTCATCTTTTCCCGATTTGATACAGATAGCATCGTCACCGGCATCGAATATGTTGTTGACAATCAACGCGTTCTTGCAAGATTCCAAGTCCAGTGCATCACCATTCTGGGAGTACCAGGGGTTGAAAACTTTCACATTGTGAATCGTGATATGCTCGCATGACAACGGGTGCAGGCACCAGCTGGGAGAGTTCTTGAAAGTTACACCTTCCAATAATACTTTTTTACTCTTAACGATATTCAGCAATACGGGACGCAGCCACGGGCGGATTTCATTCCATTCCTCATCCGTATTAATGCCTTCCGGGTTATTGAAATCTTTAGTAGCCATAGCGCCTTTCAGTGCACCGGCAGTGGGATACCAGATGCTACCGGATGCATCGACTACACCTCCTGAACTTACCAGGCTACTCCATTGGCCCGCAGTCAGTTTGCCTTTTTTTACCGGACGCCAGCTATCACCTGAACCATCGAATACACCATGTCCCGTAATCGCTATATTCTCAGCATTCCATGCTGAAATAGGAGATTGGCAACGACGCGTATCCAAACCCTCAAAAGATGTTTTAATAATAGGATAAGCCTCGAAATCATCTGTGAACAATACCAGGGCGTTCATTTCAGTATATAGATTGACGTTGCTCAGCAACTCGATAGGGCCGGTCAGCCACAAGCCTTCGGGAATAATTACTTTACCGCCACCTTTGGCATTTACTGCCTTTATAGCGTCGTTGATAGCTTTGGTATTCAGTACGATACCATCTCCTTTAGCGCCAAAATCTACAATATTGACTGTATAATCCGGAAAAGCGGGTTGTTCCACTTTCGGCATATTGAAGGGTAAATTCTCATAGATACTTTCATCTATATAATTTCCGTTTTGGGCATTTACCGTACTTTGTGCAGGTAACAACGGAAGGGCCAGTGCAACAAGCACCCATAGTTTTTTGATAAATGTGTTCATCCGTGATACTATATTTAGTTATAAGTTATTAGTTATCAGTTATTCGTTGTTAACTAACAGGCTTCTTCAACTTCTCATTTTCTTTCCTTTTTTATTATCCTCCCGCAAGCGGCTCTCCCGAGTGGCCTGCGAAAGAAATAATAAATGATTCATGTTAACCTAATTCTAACCTTAAATAAATATTATGAAAAAACCTCTTAATTACCGGTTGCAAATGTATCGGGCTTTAGCTAAAACCATGTGCACAATTTGTTGGTTTAGGTGGATTTTTTGTGGTTTTGTCCTTTTCTTTGCACACTTACGGACTTTTTATGCAGAAAGTTCATATCTTTGCAGCCTCAAAATAGTAAACGTGGTGATAAGATGCAAGTCGATGAGGGGGCGAACAATAAGAGCAATTTCCTTGTTGATTTGTTTATTAGACACCCGTCAACTTTAATATTATAGGTATGAGTTACAATTTGTTGAAAGGAAAAAGAGGCATTATTTTCGGTGCTCTGAATGAGCAGTCCATTGCCTGGAAAGTAGCTGAAAAAGCAGTAGAAGAAGGTGCAACGATCACCTTATCAAACACTCCGGTAGCAGTTCGCATGGGCGAAGTTTCCGCACTGGCAGATAAATTGAAATGTGAAGTTATCCCCGCTGACGCAACCAGCGTAGAAGATTTGGAAAATGTATTCAAGCGCTCCATGGAAGTTTTGGGCGGACCGATTGACTTTGTGCTTCACTCCATTGGTATGTCTCCGAATGTTCGCAAGAAACGTACATATGATGATTTAGATTATGATATGCTGGGCAAGACGCTCGATATTTCCGCAGTGTCTTTCCATAAGATGATACAGGCTGCCAAAAAGCTGAATGCAATTGCCGATTACGGTTCAATCCTTGCATTGAGTTATGTGGCTGCACAACGTACATTCTATGGATACAATGATATGGCAGATGCAAAAGCTTTGCTGGAATCCATTGCGCGTAGCTTCGGTTATATCTATGGTCGCGAACATAATGTACGTGTCAATACCATTTCACAGTCTCCGACTATGACTACTGCCGGTTCCGGTGTGAAGGGGATGGATAAGCTGTTCGATTTTGCCAACCGCATGTCTCCGCTGGGCAATGCTTCAGCTGACGAATGTGCTGATTATTGCATCGTAATGTTCTCCGACCTGACCCGTAAGGTAACCATGCAGAACTTATTCCATGACGGTGGTTTCTCCAGCGTGGGTATGAGCTTGCGTGCCATGGCTACTTACGAAAAAGGACTGGATGAATATATGGATGAGAATGGAAACATTATCTATGGGTAATATATAGTGATTAACGGTTAGTGATGAGTGATTAGTGGCTATGCAGTATAATGGCATAGCAAAATGAACCGCTCATCACTAACTTTTTTCATTTATCACTTATCACTAATAACTTATCACTTATCAACGTGGAAACAGCTCTTTATCTTTTGCCCGTCACTTTGGGTGATACACCGATTGAAACGGTGTTGCCTTCTTATAATAAGGAGATCATACTTGGGATTAGTCACTTCATAGTAGAGGATGTGCGTTCTGCACGCCGCTTTCTGAAGAAGGTGGACCGGGAAATAGATATTGATACACTGACTTTTTATCCGCTGAACAAGCATACATCACCTGAAGATATTTCGGGATATCTGAAACCGTTGATGGCGGGATTGTCTATGGGAGTGATTTCCGAAGCCGGCTGTCCGGCAGTCGCTGACCCGGGAGCGGATGTAGTGGCGATTGCTCAACGGAAGAATCTGAAAGTAGTGCCCTTGGTGGGACCTTCTTCAATTATTCTTTCTGTCATGGGGTCAGGCTTTAACGGGCAAAGTTTTGCTTTCCACGGTTACCTTCCTATTGAGCCGGGCGAGCGTGCCAAAAAAATAAGGACTCTGGAGCAGCGGGTTTATGCCGAACACCAGACTCAACTATTCATTGAAACACCTTACCGCAATAATAAAATGGTGGAAGACATCTTGCAAAATTGTCGTCCGCAAACCAAACTCTGTATTGCTGCGAACATTACGTGTGAGGGAGAATATATCAAAACCAAGACAGTGAAGGAGTGGCAGGGAAAAGTGCCCGATCTTTCTAAAATTCCTTGTATTTTTCTCTTGTACAAATAACATCTTTCAGGTGCTCATATTCGTTTTCAAAGCAGCAGCTGAAAAAGTTCTTGCCTAAATTATGCTCTATTTGCTGGAAAGTCCAAAGCTTTCCGTCTTTTACCTGCTTGTCACGTAGAAGATTGTCGTCTTCTACATCAAGAATGAAAAGATAGATCAGCCGGTTCGTCACTTTATTCTCAAAGTGATACATGATATTGAACTGTAAATCTTGTATCGGTGCTTGTGGAAAAGCTTGTCTCACAAGCCGGACGATGCCTTGTTCCAGGGTTTCTCCATATAAAAGGTAACATTCCATGGGTATATCAGTCTTCCCCCGGTCGAGAATACAGCGTTGGGGGCGTGGACGAAGATACAACATACCGTTGTGAGATACAGCGATACGGACTACCGGATTGATATATTCATTTTTCTTGTTGATAGCATCCACTGCCAAGCTTCTGCCGATCACATCCCCTTTGGTATTAACAATGGGCACGAAAGCTGTGTGCTCCATCACTTGATTGAAATAGAGGATTCCGAACTGATTGAATAATATACTCAGAATAAATACAGCTGGCGGACAATACCGGAATAAAACATCCCTGGAAGTTTCACTTAAGGGACCGGGTAACAGAATTGTGATGAAGACTCCCAGGAAATGAAGAAAAGCGATGATGACAACTACCCGTGTTGTTACAATGGCAGACTCTGCCCCTTGCGCAAAAAGTTGTTTGCAACATTTCTGTGACTGGGAAATCTGGTGAGCGAGAAATCTTTTCCTGTTCAGGAAGATAATGACTACGGGTATGAGTGTACTGATCTCCAATGTCAGTGGAAACATTTCGCGGGAACTGCAATCACCGAAGATTAAAGTGGTCAGACTCAAAAGCAAGAGCATTCCGGTAGTGCAATAAAGTAGGAAGTTGGGGATTCTTGCTCCTTTTCCCCATAAGGTATATAAACTATAAAGGGCCCCTACACCTGCACCAATGTAGATGGAAATGTCTTGGGTTATAAATTCGCACAATATAATAGATACGATAACCGGGATAAATCCCAAAGACATATTAAACTTAGATGATAGAACTCCTCTTTTTGACATTGCAAACTTTATTCTGTCGTTATCTCATAGATAACAAATAAGTAGAGCAATTGGTTTTTACTTCGTTTCTTTTTTGTAAAACTGTACCTGTTTTTCGGCATGATAAGAAGAACGCACTAAAGGTGCACTTTCTACCTGATCGAATCCTTTTGTCAGACCGGTTTCTTTGTAAGAAGCGAATTGTGCGGGAGTAACGTATTCTGCCACAGGGTAATGTTTATGTGAAGGTTGCAAGTACTGTCCGATGGTCAGGATTTGACATCCTGCACGGCGCAAGTCATCCATCAGTTCTTCCACTTCTTCCGGAGTTTCGCCTAATCCTACCATGATTCCTGATTTTGCTGTGATTCCGCTGTCGGCTATCTGGCGTATTACTTCCAGACTTGTTTCGTAGCGGGCTGCACTACGTACCAGTGGAGTGATGCGTTTCACCGTTTCCATATTGTGGGAGATAATTTCCGGTTGTGCTTCAATAACCTGGGATACTAATTTTTTTCTTCCTTGAAAGTCGGGGATCAGAACCTCGATGGTAGTTTCCGGATTGAGGCGTTTGATTTCGCGTATGGTGCATGCCCAATGTGCAGCGCCGAGATCCGGTAGATCATCCCGGTCTACGGAGGTGATGACAGCATGGGATAGTTTCATCAAGGCTATGGATTCCGCTACATGGGTAGGCTCTTCCATATCTAATGGAAGCGGTTTGCCTGTCTGTGTATTACAGAATTTGCAGCAACGGGTACAGATGTCACCGCCTATCATGAAGGTGGCAGTACCTTTACCCCAACATTCTCCCATATTAGGGCAACGTCCGCTACTGCAAATGGTATGCAGGCAGTGAGATTCAACTATACGTTTGGTTTCGGTATACCGTTCATTGGCTCCAATACTTATTTTGAGCCATTCGGGTTTGCGTATTCTGTCTTTCATGATATTGATTTATTGTTCACCACAGATTACACAGATTAACACAGATAAAAAAGAGAAATAAAGAAATCTGTGTTAATCCGTGTAATCTGTGGTGAACTTTATGATCTTAAAGATTTTTTTCAAAGAAATTCGTCAGCTTCGTATACAGGTGATAACGGGTGTTTCCGCCATAGATACCGTGGTTGCGGTTTGTATAGAGTTGCATATCGAATTGCTTGTTCAACTGTACCAGATGTTCTGCATATTCTGCACAGTTTTGGAAATGAACATTGTCATCCGCCATTCCATGTACCAGCAATAAATTGCCATGCAATTTGTCTGCCCGGGTGAAAGCGGAAGAGCCTTTATATCCTTCAGCATTCTCTTTGGGAGTGCGCATGAAGCGTTCGCCATAAATTGTGTCGTAGTAATTCCAGTCAGTGACGGCTGCTACTGCAACTCCGGCCTTGAATACGGGCGTTCCCTCACTCATACTCATGATGGTCATGTATCCGCCATAACTCCAGCCCCAGATACCGATACGGTTTTTGTCTACATACGGCTGGCTACCCATATATTGGGCTGTTGCAACCTGGTCTTTCGCCTCTTTCACGCCAAGATTCAGATAAGTGCATTTTTCGAAGTCTGCACCACGTCCGCCGGTTCCACGTCCGTCTACACAGACCACGATAAAACCACGACTGGCCATATAGGTTTCCCAACTGATGCTCCATGTGTCCAGTACCTGTTGCGATCCGGGTCCGCTGTATTGATACAGAAGTACAGGGTATTTCTTGGATGCGGAGAAATTCACAGGCTTCATCATCCAACCGTTCAGACTTACACCATCTCCGGTCTTGAAAGTGAAGAACTCTTTCTGGGGTACACTGTATTTGGACAAAGTCTGTTTCAGATTATCATTCGTAACAAGCGTACTCAATACTTTACCTGTATTATCATTTAGAGTAATGACAGTGGGAGTATTCAGGTTTGAATAACGATTCATGTAGTATTTCATGTTCGTACTGAACTGTGCACTGTTGAGACCCGGTTGAGAAGAAAGTTTGGTTTTCTTTCCCTTGCGGTCAATTTGGTATACAGCCTGGCGCAGCGGGCTTTCCTCATTACTGATATAATAGAAACTGTTATCATCAGCGTCCCAGCCCAGGAATTCTTTTACTTCATAGTTTCCGCTGGTAACCTGTTTAATCAGATTTCCACCCATGCTGTACCAGTACAGATGATTGTAACCACTCTTTTCGCTCACGAAGCTGAAGTTTTCCGGATAGAAAATGATATTATCGAATACACCTTCTTTGATATAAGCATCACTTTCGTCACGCAGAACCTGTTTGCAAACAGTAGAACGCGGATCACCGAAATACATGTCAAGACGATTCTGATGGCGGTTTAAGGTGATAATGGCCAGTTTGTTAGGATCTTGTGTGAAACGGATACGTGGGATGTACCCGTCAGCATCCAAGGGCACCTGCATCTTGCGGGTTACTTTCGATTTGATATCGAAGGTATGTACACTGACCTTTGAATTCGCTTCTCCTGTTTTGGGATATTTATAGGTATAATCTCCCGGATACTTTTCAAAAGCTGTGATATGGGGATTGCTTCCTGCAAAAACGGGGAAGCTGTAAGAGGGTACTTCCGTCTCGTCAAAGCGGATATAAGCCAGCATCTTGCTGTCGGCACTGAACTCCAGAGCACGGTTGAAAGAGAATTCTTCTTCATATACCCAGTCGGGAATACCGTTCAAAATGGCATTGCGTTTGCCGTCTTCTGTAACCTGGCTTTCGCTGTTTCCGTAGAGAAACTTCACAAGATAGATATTATTATCCCGTACAAATGCAACCATTGTTCCGTCCGGTGAAAATACAGGTGCTTGCTGCGGGCCACCGTCTGAAAGCTTTTCTACTATATTATTGATTTCTCCGTTGACATTTCGCTTCAGACTATATATATAATGTATAGCTGTATAAGAGCGGCGATAAATCGGAGTCTGTTCTGTAGCAATAAGCAATTTGCTGCCGTCAGGTGAAAAACTGTAGCTGTCAAACGTCTTAAACGGACATTCGCGTGCAGTAGCAGCATCGAACAATACTTCTACCTGTTTTCCTGTCTTGAAAGAGTATTTGATGATCTGCGTTCCTTCCGCATTCATTTGCGAATAGTGTTCCCCGTCTCCGGGAATGGGAATGACTCCGTAAATATTTTCAGCGCGGAATTTACCTGATACAATATCTTTTAAATCAAGAGGCTGACCGCCTTGTGCAAAGCCTGCCAATGTGCAGAGGCAAAGAAGAATTGCAATACTTATCTGTTTCATAATCCTGTTTGATTTCTTTAGAGGGCAAATATAGGGATAAATATAAAAAAGACTATAATAAGGTGGCACACATCTTACGTATTTCGTGCAATCTATTGGCTAGTGCACTTTCTTTGCGGGCAACAGCCATATTGTAGCGGGTTTGCATGTTGACAAGCAATTCCGCATTAATGTCCAAGGCGGCTTCTACCATTAAGGCAAAGTCACTGGTTATGGGACGTTTTCCATTTAGTATTTCATTAAGCATAGTATAGGATACTCCCAAAACTTCTGAAAATTTCTTTTGGGAAATTTTGCGGCATTCTAATTCTTCTTTCAAAACATCTCCCGGATGAGTTGGTATTCTTTTTATTGTATCCATAATTCTATTGATAATGATTAGTTATATCCAGTACGGTACATATAGTTAAAACTGTTTCGCTTCCTTCTTTTTTTATTTTGAATTCCAGCCGATAATGATAGTCTATACGTATAGAAAAACTGTCCTTACCACTTAATGCCTCAAAATTTAATGAGTTGAAGACGAATAAATCTTCAATTCTTGTTGCTCCTATTAAGGTATCTATACGCTTCTGGTACTTCTTTACTACAGATGCATCAAAGCGGTGTTTCTTGTCCTGGCATTTGTTTTATATTTATGCTACAAAGATAATTCTAATTTGAGATATTCACTCGTTTAGTGAATACTAATTTAGTTTTATTCTTAAAGAAAAAGCCCGTCCAGCTTTGTGGGGGCAAAGCTGAGGCGGGCTACCGTCACTCATAAATGATGATTGGGGCTTCTTTTGGTTAGAGGATTTTTACTTTCTTTTGATATTCGGCAATAGCTGCATCCAGGCGTTCGTGAGCAGTTGTGTCGCCCGGTACGTTATGTGACGGATGGATATACAGATGTACGCCGCGATCTGCCAGAATTTCGGCAACGGTAGTGATGGTCATCCATACCATAGTAACGAAACTCAGGGTTGACAATGGTCCCACCTTGTCGAAGTGATTCTTCAAAGGCACGGAAGCATCTACCAAAGGTACGCAGGAGTCCACTATGATATCGGCAAGTTGGAACAGGTTCTTACCGCTGGAATGACGGCTTGCTTTGTCGCCTGTTTCTCCGGCTGAGCCGTAAACGATTACTTTCATACCGCGCTTCTTAGCTTCCAATGCCATGTCGATGTTTACTGCATTGATCCCTGTGTGAGAGAAAATCCAGATGCAATCTTTGGAATCGAAATCATAATTCTTCATGATTGCCTGTCCGTAACCCTCTGTTCTTTCCAGAAACAGGAATTGATGGATACCCATTTGGCCGATGATTTGTGTAAAGAATGTCAGCGGAAGTTCGCACAGTGGGTGAAAACCTACAAAACTACCGATACGAGGATACATCTCTTCAACGGGAATTGTTGCGTGACCACATCCGAACGTGTGTACCCAACGGCCGGCTTCGATGGAATCTGCCATAGCAGTGGCTGCCTTTTTGATATTCTCCAATTGCGTGGCTTCCAGTTTTTCCATGATGCCATGCGCGTTTTTTAACCATTCAAGTGCTAACATAATTTTTTGATTTTTAGGGGGTAAATAATTTCTTTTATTTGAGTGAGCGTTTAAACAATAGAAGCATGATGAGCAGGGAGACAATCATCATATAAGGATACACAACGATACTGTATCCTTGCGAGATAATTCCCGTGAGGCTGTTCAGTAATGTCTGTCCGATCAGAGCTATAACAAGGGCCACACTGAATGCCGTTCCCGACAGAGAAGCGTACCGGCTGCCGACAATGCTGAGTATGACGGGGAAAGTAGATGCCAGCCCTGCACCGACAAGCACCATACCTATGGCAGCACGTGCAAAGTCCGGTGAAAAAGTCAGCAGTGCAAAACCTATTGCGGCCGTAATCAGGCTGGCGCGAAGAACAGTTTCCTGTTTTATCTTTTTGAAGAGAACTACCAGCAACAGACGGGCAACAGTCAGTCCGGCCACCATGCAAGTCAGTGCCATGAGCGCCCGGTTTTCGGGGATGTTGGTGGTTTGCCCCAGGTAGAGTGTGGTCCAGTTGTTGCATACACCTTCGATACCACTTTGGAAAAAGAGGATAAAACTGAGTAATAATAAGCTACTTTCTTTTAATAACCCCAGCCCTTCTTTGATTGGGAATCCTTGCGGCTGTTTGGGTGCGGGGAAGCGTACACCGAGACAGAACAGGATACCTGCCAACATTACAACGCCCGTGCCTTGCAGTATAATTTCAAAAGAATAATATCCGGACAGGAAACTGAGTAATACAGGAATCCCCAGCGCACCGATGCCATAGAATGCACCCAACAGACTAAGGCGTGAACCTTTCTCCGTTTCGTCGGAAATATCAGCTACTAAAGCATTTGTTTCACCGTTCAGAATCCCTCCTCCCAGGCCGATTCCGATAATGGAAAGTTGCAACAATGGGATACTTGTAAAGAAAGCAATTCCTTCCAGTCCGAGCAACACGACCAGACAACTGAGCAGCAGCAACGCTTTGTGTCCGAAGCGATCTACAATAGGGCCGAACAACAGGGAGCCTCCCAATAAACCGAGAGGCAGGAACGTCACCAGTGCGGTGGCTTGGAGATTGTCCAAACCCAGTTTGGTAGTGAGGGACGGTAGTACCGAGCCCAGGGTGATCATCGAAATGCCAAAGAAGCACATACCGATGCACGCAGCCGTGAAAACCAGATTCTTGTTGTAACTACTCATATTCTTATAAATAAAAATGATAAGGTGGTCAGATTACTCGTACAGGTGCTTTTTAATAGCGAGAAAAGCAGCTCCTATCAGTCCGGCATTACCGGACAATTGAGAGGCTACAAATTCCACCTGTTTGATACTGAGCGGTTGCGCCCATTTGCAGGCTTCTTTGTAGATATCATCTATGAAGATACCGGCAGGGCCGAATACACCTCCACCCCAGATTATCTTTTGCGGATTCAGCAGGCTGACAAAGTTGGCAGAGGCCATTCCCCACATTTCTATGGCTTTGTGCAGTACGGAAACTGCAATCGGATCTTCCTCATTGTATGCGCTGAATACATCATAAGCGGAAATGCGGCAGATAGGTTTTTGACGTAAGCGTCCCTTATAAGCTTTATTTGCACGGACTGCATCCCGCACTCTGGCTCCGATACCATTTCCCGAGGCATAATATTCGAAACAACCGCAGGCATCGTATTCTTCTTTATAGGGAGGTTGCAGTGCCATCCAGCCGGTAGCACCGATGATGTCGCTTGCACCGTGCAACACGTGCCCGTCGATAATGATTCCTGCACCTATACCGGTTCCTACGGCAATGAATACTGCACTATGGCAATCTTTGGCTGCTCCCTGCCACATTTCTCCATACATATAGCAAGTACGGTCGCTGTCGATGTAGATTTCTATATCCGGTGCCGTTACGGTACGGAGTACTTCTTGTAGCGGGTAGTTTTCCCAGCCGGGGATGTTCGGAGCCCATACACGTCCCGTCTGCGAATAGACAATGCCGGGAACACATATACCGACACCGTCAATCTGGATACGGCTTCTGCGGGCAACAGTCAGGAGTTTAGCAAGGATTTCTGCGGCAAGTTTGCCTACTTCGTGTCCCGTTCTTCCTTTCAGCAGACGCTTTCGGTTGAACAACATACTTCCGTCAGGGAGGAATATAGCGCTTGCTATTTTGGTGCCGCCTATGTCGAGAGCGATGGTAGCCATGGTATTATAGTATTTATAGGTTGATCTATCAAGGTTTTAGGCAAAGCTATGAATTAATTTCGTTTTCCATGCTTATTTATTGAATGAAATGTGTGTAAAACATGTTGCTGATCACTAAAATATATTTAATAGATTCGTCTTGATATGCGATGTTTGTATTCTATCTTGCTTAATATCAATAGATGAAACTTTTTTTAATGCAGTGTAAAATAAATGATTTTATGTTCGTTAACGTTTTGCTCGGAATAGTTAGGCGGATATGTGAGTTATAGCAATGGAGTTTAAAATGCCTACTTATAAGTTTACACATACTTTTACATGCACGCTTGCACTCATATCTTGCATCGCCTTATTTATCGGGGTTAGAGCGGTGGTGGCAGCAAATAAAAAGAAGTGTAGGCAAATTTGCCTACACCAAGTGATATATATACATATATCACTCATAATCTGTTGGATACGTCATGTGAGATGCTCAAAATGACTGTTTGGCAATCTGCTATTTTTATGCCTTTTTATGAAGAAAAGCATGGAAGGTATGCCGCTTTTTGCTTGATATACGTCTTCGTCCGTTCAGTACACGTCATAATCTTGCGTCATCTGGCCTGTATTTCTTTCACTAACCACCCATGTTCCTTCTGCTTACACTCCATGTTTCTTCCGCTGACAAGCGACAGGGCTGACGCATTAAAAATACTTCATTGATAAAAGTTCACAAAGTAGTTCATT